>Ga0265780_10004318_pt1 | contig 18351 bp, 14 predicted proteins | sample P1T30metagenome_FD_192432 | JGI IMG/M metagenome (GOLD analysis project Ga0265780, IMG submission 192432) | Plant litter microbial communities from East Loma Ridge, Irvine, California - P1 T30 | ecosystem: Environmental > Terrestrial > Plant litter > Unclassified | place: USA: California...
GCTGGCGCGCCGCGGGCGAACTGGCCCGGCTGCTGGCGCCTCTGTTCCTGCTGAACTTCATCGCCAGCCCGCTCAGCTACGTGTTTTTCGTGGCCGGCCGCCAGAAGGCCGACCTGTGGTGGCAGGTCGCGCTGTTCGCGATGACGGTCGCCGCATTCCTGGCCCCTGGCAGCGTCGCACATAACGTGCTGTGCTATGCGCTCGGCTATTCCTGCCTGTACCTGGTCTATCTGCGCATGTCCTGGCAGTGTGCGCGCAACGCACGGGGGGCCGCATGAACCCACGGCGCCACGCGATGCCGGAGCTGCGCGGCCGGGACCGGCGCGACCAGTTTGTGCTGGTCAGCTGCTTCTTCCTGCTGTTTCCCGGCTTCTTTTTCTACCACACGCTGCTCGGCACCGGCACCACCAGGGCTTTCCTGGGCGGCTATTTCGCGCCGGTAGCGCTGGCCTTTGCCGTTCCGCTCGGCCTGATCTACTTGTCGCGCATGCGGCGCGAGCGTCGCCGGCTAACCATGGTCGATTTCCACTATGCCCTGTTCTTCGTGTATTTCCTGGCCGTCGTGCTGATCAACGGCGCCGCCGGGGCCAACCGCACGATCGTGACCAACCACCTGCTCGCCATCCTGTACATGGTGCTCGTCTTCATCATGTTCAGCTTCATCGACTTCGACAGCCGGCGCTTCCGCGTGATGGGCATGCTCAGCCTGGCGGCGATGTCGACGATCGCCTTCGTGAACTCGGTCGACGGCGTGTTCTACCTGGGCGCCCTGGGCATCGCCAAGGACGCCGACGCGCTCGCGACCTACCAGGGCTTTTCGCGCTCCTACCTGTTCACCTACCTGGTCGTGGTCAGCTTTACCCCCCGGCCGCCGCTGCGCATGCTGCTGCATGCGCTGGGTGCGGCCACCCTGTTCGTGAACACGGCGCGCAGCGAATTCGCCGGCCTGCTGTTCGCGATTCCGCTGATCGAGTTCTATTATTCCCGCCACAAGCTGTACTTCCTGTTCGCGGCGGCCGTGCTGGCCGCCCTGGCGTCGGTGTATTTCGACCAGATCGTCGCCGCACTTCCCTCCAACCGCATCCTGGAACTGCTCGACCTGTCGCACTCGAGCTCGGCCAACAAGCGCTTACAGTTGACCGTTTACGCCTGGCAGACCGTGGCCGCGCACCCTTTGTTCGGCGACTACGCCAGCTACAAGCCGGGCTATTACTCCCACAACCTGCTCTCTGCCTGGGTCGACCTCGGGCTGTTCGGCGTGGTCTACCTGGCGGGCCTGGTGTTGTTGCCGATCGTACCGATGTTCGCCCACGAATATTTCGCCGCCCGTGCGCGCGGCCTGTTCATGTGCGCCTTCGCCTTTGCCTGCGTCACCATCCTGCTGCTGCTCACGTCCCACTACTTCACCGACATGCTGCTCAGCGCCACCCTGGGCGCCTGCGCGCGCTACTCGTACGAGCGTGTGAAAAAACGGCCAGGGCAAGGGATGCGGCCGACCGACGCTTCGTCGATGACAGTACGCTAGTACGGCGAGACGAAGCAACGCAGCCATGGACGGATTTTTCACACGCTCAACGAGAGGAAATATGGCCCGTATCGTGCACTTAAGCTCGGCTCATCCGCGCTTCGATACCCGGATTTTCGTCAAGCAGTGCCGCAGCCTCGCCAGCCACGGGCATGAGGTGGCGCTGGTGGTGGCCGACGGGCTCGGCGCCGACTGCCGCGACGGTATCCGGATCGTCGACGTGGGACGTCCGTCCGGCCGCCGCGAGCGCATGCTGCACGCCACGCGCCGGGTCGGCCGCGCGGCGCTCGAGCTCGAGGCCGACGTCTACCAGTTGCACGATCCCGAGCTGCTGCCCGTCGGGCTGCGCCTGCGACTGGCCGGCAAGAAAGTGGTGTTCGATGCGCACGAGGACGTGCCGACCCAGTTGCTCGACAAGCCTTATCTAGCGCCGCGCACCGCGCGCCTGCTGTCGCGCGCCTATGCCGCCTTCGAACGCAGCGTGCTGGCCCGCTTCGACGGCGTACTGGCGGCAACGCCGCTGATCCAGGCACGCCTGGCCCGCTTCCATCCCCTCGCCGTGGACGTCAACAACTACCCGCGCGCCGAGGAGTTCGCGTTGCCCGCGCATGCCGCCGGCCGCGCTCCCGCACGCGACAGCTTCTGCTACGTGGGCAGCATCTCGGCGATCCGCGGCGTGCGCGAGCTGGTGCAGGCCTGCGCACTGCTGCGCACGCCGGCACGTCTCGCCCTGGCCGGCAGCTTCGCCGAGCCCGCCCTCGAAGCCGAGGTCAAAGGCCTGCCGGGCTGGCGCCGCGTCGACGCGCTCGGGCACCTGGACCGCGCCGGCGTGGCCGGGCTGATGGCGCGGTCCTTCGCCGGCCTGGTCACCCTGCAGCCGACCGCCAGCTACCGCGAAGCCCTGCCGGTCAAGATGTTCGAGTACATGGCTGCAGGCATCCCCGTGATCGCGTCCAGCTTCCCGCTCTGGCGCGAGATCGTCGAAGGCAGCGCTTGCGGCCTGTGCGTCGACCCCTGCGACCCGCAAGCGATCGCCGCCGCCATCGACCACCTGGCCACCCACCCGCGCCAGGCGCGCGAGATGGGCGCCAACGGCCGTCGCGCGGTGCTGGCGCGCTACAACTGGGAACGCGAAGCGGACAAGCTGCTGGCCTTCTATGGCGACCTGCTCGCACCGCGCCAATTGCGTCGAAAAGGAGGGAATACGGAAGATGGGAAACGCATTCATTCGATTCATTGAGGTTGCGACGGACAGCGCTGCACGCGAATGCAAAAGCCGCGCTTTACGTTAGTTCAAATGCCGCCGGGGCCATCAGCCGTATTGTCTGATTATTAAATGCGTGACGAGATCGATCATGTTCTTGCAACACTACAATACGTTTCTCGAGGTAATAAAATTGCCCCGCGCACGTCTGTGTTTTTCAGAACGAATCGATCCCACCGATATCCGGGCGACTTACCGCAATTACACGAAACCGCATCCCCGCTACAAGATAATCCGGCACAAGACGATTGGGGCGGCCCTGATCGACCTCTCGCTTTACCCCACCCGCGAGGCCTATTTCGAGGCCATCAAGGGCAAGAACCGGGGTGCCTATCACGCGAAACGGGCGCGCAGCCGCGGTTATGTCGTGCGCGATATCGACCGCAATGCCTATGCCGACGATATTCACGCGATCAATACCAGCCTCGACGTACGCCAGGGCCGGCCTTTGGACCAGAAATACCGCGAAAAGCAGGAAGTTTTCGAGCACCAAAAACATTTCCGCTATTGGGGTGTAGTACATCCGCAGGGAAAACTCGTCGCTTATGCCAGCCTCGGCATTTACGGGAATTTCGCCTCGTTTTCGCAAATGATGGGAATCCGCAATAACGAAGGCATCATGCACCTGCTCCTGAGCGAAGCCGTCTGCCGGCTGATCGATGCCGGCGAAGTGCGCTATGTCATGTACGACACCTTTTTCGGCGCCCAGCCGGGCCTTCGCAACTTCAAGGCCATCCTCGGCTTTCGCCCCTACCGCGCAAGCTACACGCTGCAATGAACGCCATGCTCAACCGTGTCTATGCCGACTACCTGATGCCGAGCCGGCTCGGCGAATACGAAGCCCTGGTGCGCGAGGTCGCGGCGGCCGGCTACGCGCAACTGTCGGTGCGCGATTTCATCCGCGAGGTCCGGCGCAACGAGGCCGTGGCATCCCCCGCCGCCTCCCCGTCCGGACGCCCGCTGCCGGAACCTGCGTTCGCCGGCGCGGGGCCGGTCACGGTCGCGGGCATCGCCATCGGCAGCCCGGCGCCCCGCCCTGCCGCGCAGGCCGCGGTAGACACGCTGGAGCGTCCGATGGCGGCCCAGGCACGGCGCGGCGCCATCGCGACGGCCGCGCACGCGCAATCGTGCGCGGCCGCCGCTGCCGCTGCCGGCGCGGCTGGTCCCAGCTTCGTGCACCGGCACGACATCGACAGCGACCTGCGCACGGCAAAGAAAATGTTCGCCATCGAGTCGCGCCATGGCGTACGCGCCAGCTATTACTTCCGCCTGTGCACGCTGGACTACGGCTTCATGCGCGAGATCGAGGCGGCCGGCAGCGAGGCCGGCTACCACTACGAAGAGGTGGCGGACTTCGCCAAGCGCCACCGCCTGCGCAGCGCCGAAGCGGTGCGCCAGCGCTTCCCCGAGATCCGCGCGCAGTTCGAGCGCAACCTGGAGAACATCGTCGGGCGCCTCGGCCTGCCCATCACCACCGTGGCCAGCCACGGCGACTTCGCCAACCGGCGCCTGAAGGTGATCAACCACGAACTCCTGCGCGACGCGGCCCTGCGCCGACGCTGCGGCATCGAATGCGAATCCTACGATGCCGACCTGCTGCGCCGCTTCGACCTCTACATCAGCGACCGCAAGCACCCGGTCTACTACTATCCGGTGCCGCCGTTCGACGCCCTCGGCAAGTACCGGCACATCTGCCTGCTGACCCATCCGGTGCAGTGGGAAACCAACTGGGTCGAAAGCACGCGCTGCAACATGCGCCGCCTGGTCGAAGAAGTGGCGTGGCGGGCGCCATGAACATCCTCCTGATCAACCACTACGCCGGGTCGATCCACCACGGCATGGAATACCGGCCCTACTACCTCGCGCGCGAGTGGGTGCGGCTCGGACACCGGGTACGGATCGTGGCGGCCAGCCAGGCCCACGTGCGCACACGCGCGCCGGAGATGCTGGGGCGCAGCCGCCGCGACGAGAACATCGACGGCATTCACTACACCTGGTTCGCCACGCCGCCCTACCGCGGCAACGGCGTGGGGCGGGTGCGCAACATCGGCGCCTTCGTCTGGCGCCTGTGGAGCGAAGCGCGCACGCTGGCGCGCGAGGTGGCGCCCCAGGTCGTCATCGCCTCCAGCACCTACCCGCTCGACATCTGGCCGGCGCACCGGATCGCGCGCCTGTCCCGGGCCCGCCTGCTGCACGAGGTGCACGACCTGTGGCCGCTGTCGCCGATGGAGCTGGGCGGCTTCTCGCGCCACCATCCCTTCATCCGCCTGCTGCAGGCGGCCGAAGACTATGCCTGCCGCAACGCCGACACCATCGTCTCGATCCTGCCGAGGGTGCGCGAGCACCTCGAAGCGCGCGGCATGGCGCCGCACAAGCTGCACCTGATCCCGAACGGCCTTGATCCGGCCGAATGGCTGGCCGAGCCGGCGGCGCTGCCGGAAGCGCTCGACGCACACCTGGCCGGCCTGCGCGCCCAGGGCCGCACCGTGGTCGGCTATGCCGGCAGCCATGGACTGGCCAATGCGCTCGACACCCTGCTCGACGCGGCGCGGCTGCTGCGCGACCGTCCGTTCGCCTTCGTGCTGGTTGGCGACGGCCCCGAGAAGGCCCGGCTCGAGCGGCGCGCGCGCGAACTCGGGCTCGCGCACCTGCATTTCGCTGCACCGATCGGCAAGGCCCAGATCCCGGCCCTGATGGCGCGCATCGACATCGCCTACCTCGGGTGGCAGCGCCAGCCCCTGTACCGCTTCGGCATCGCCCCCAACAAACTGCTCGACTACATGATGGGCGGCTGCCCGGTGCTGCACGCGGTGGAAGCCGGCAACGATCCGGTGCGCGACGCCTGCTGCGGCCTGACGGTGGCGCCGGAAGATCCGGCCGCCGTGGTGCGCGGGCTGGAAGCCCTGCTCGCCATGCCGCTGGCCGCGCGCCGCGCGCTGGGCGAGCGCGGGCGCGCCTATGCGCTGGCCAACCTGACCTATCCCGTCCTCGGACGGCGTTTCCTGACCACTTTCGCACACGAGGCTTCCCATGGCTGAACAGGCACAGGCCGCGGCCCGGCCGCACGCGCCCCCGCAAGACGATCTTCCCCCGCCGTTCCTTCCCTTCGCCCTGCCCGACATCGGCGAGGAAGAAATCGGCGCCGTCGCCCGCTGCCTGCGCTCGGGCTGGGTGACCACCGGACCGACCGCGCGCCGCTTCGAACAGGAATTCCGCGCCTACCTGGGCGAGGACGTCGAGGCGATCGCGGTCAACTCCGCCACCGCCGGCCTGCACCTGGCGCTCGAGAGCGTGGGCATCGGCCCCGGCGACGAAGTGATCGTGCCGACGCTGACCTTCACCGCAACCGCCGAAGTCGTGCGCTACCTCGGCGCGCGCCCGGTGTTCGTGGACGTCGACCCGGTGACCCTCAACATCGCACCGGGTGCGGTGGCTGCCGCGATCACGCCGCGCACCCGCGCCGTGATGCCGGTGCACTACGCCGGTCTGGCCTGCGACATGGACGCCATCCTGGCACTGGCCGAGCGCCACGGCCTGCGCGTGATCGAGGATGCCGCCCACGCCTTCCCGACCCGCCTGGACGGCAGGCTGGTAGGCACCCTGGGCAGCGACGTCACCGTCTTCAGCTTCTACGCCAACAAGACCATGACCACCGGCGAAGGCGGCATGGTGGTCACGCGCCACCCCGACCTGGCCAGGCGGATCCGCTGCATGCGCCTGCACGGCATCAGCCAGGACGCCTTCGACCGCTACACCTCGCGCGTACCGGCCTGGTACTACGAAGTGGTCGACGCCGGCTTCAAGTACAACCTGACCGACATCGCCGCCGCCATCGGCATCGAGCAGTTGCGCAAGATCGACCGCTTCCAGCAGCGCCGCACCTGGCTGGCCCAGCGCTACGACGAGGGCCTGGCCGGGCTGCCCTTGCTGCTGCCGGCCCGCCCGGCCCTGGGCAGCACCCACGCCTGGCACCTGTACGTGGTGCGCCTGCAGGAGGGGGCCGGCATCGAGCGCGACGAGCTGATCCGCCAACTGTCCGCGCGCGGCATCGGCACCAGCGTGCATTTCATCCCGCTGCACCGCCAGCCCTACTGGCGCGACAGTTGCGCGCTCAACCCGGAATCCTTCCCGGTGGCCGAGGCGAGCTACGCTTCAATGCTGACCCTGCCCCTGTACACCCGCATGCAGGACGAGGACCAGGACCGCGTCATCGCGGCGCTGCGCGAGCTGCTGACATGAGCAAGCGCGCCTTCGACCTGCTGGGCGCGAGCCTCGGACTGGTGCTGCTGGCGCCGCTGCTGCTGCTCATCGCCCTCTGGATCCGGTTCGACTCGCCCGGGCCGGCGCTGTACCGCCAGCAGCGGGTCGGGCGCGGCGGGCGATTGTTCACGATCTACAAGTTCCGCACCATGCAGCAACGCGCCCTGGCCGGTCCGCAACTGACTGTCGGCGCCGACCCGCGCGTCACCCGCGCCGGCCGCTTCCTGCGCCAGTACAAGCTCGACGAACTGCCCCAGCTGTGGAACGTGGTCCTGGGCGACATGAGCCTGGTCGGGCCGCGCCCCGAGGTCCCGCGCTACGTCGACTGCTACCCGCCGGAGCAGCGGCGCGTGGTGCTGTCGGTCGCACCCGGCATCACCGACTGGGCGGCGATCCGCTACAAGGACGAGAACGCGATCCTGGCGCGCGCCGCCGATCCCGAGCGCGCCTATGTCGAGTCGATCCTGCCGGCCAAGCTGGACTATTACGTGCAGTACGTGCGCGAACGGTCGTTCTGGGGCGACCTGCGCATCCTGGCGCACACGTTTGCCGCCATCCTGCGATGAAAGGCGTCCTGACATGCAGCTGCTGCACCTGGGGGACCTCGAGCTGACCATGCCGCTGGCGGCGGCCGGCGGCGCCTGGCTGCTGGCGGCACGCGCCTGGCGCGCGGCGGCTGCCTGGACGGTGCTGTACGGCGGCACGATCGCCCTGGTCGGCGGCAGCAAGATCGCCTATCTCGGCTGGGGGACCGACATCGCCCTGCTCGGCTTCAAAGCCTTCAGCGGCCACGCGGCCGGCGTGGCGGCAGTGTACCCCGTGCTCGGCTACCTGCTGTGCCGTCCGGGCGGACGCGGGCTCGCGCTGGCGGCCGCCGGCGCCGGGCTGGCGCTGGGCGTGGTCGTGGCCGTCCTCCTGGTGCGCCAGGGCGAGCACACGGTCGCCGAAGCAGCCTCCGGCTGGATGCTGGGCACGGCCGCCAGTGCGGGCACCCTGCACCAGGCCGACACGCGCGGCAGCGGAACCGGCCTGGCATGCGCCGCCTGCGCCGTGGCGGTGTTCGCCGTCGGGGTGGCACTGATGCAGTGGGCGCATGTCGGGTACTGGATGATCAAGCTTGCGCTGGCGCTGTCCGGCAATGCGCAGCCGTTTCCGTGGGATACCTGCTGAAACCCTGGCCCAGCGGAAAAGCGGGAAGCCGGCGACGGCAGGCGGGACCGTAGCAAGTGGGGTGGCGGTGTGCAGGACCGCGCGGTCCGGATCCGAACGGCGCGGATCTGCGGTGTGGCGCTACGACGTGCCGGTTGGCGGCGCGTCCGGGTCGATGCCGCCAGGAGCATGTGTATCTGAGCATGCGAAACGACGATACGGAAGTCAGCGACATGTGCAAGCGCGACATGCGTGTAGATATGCGGGCGGACCATGTGCGCACCCACGGAGGCTGGCGCATGCAGGCAAGCTGCGGACGCCCCGCCTCGCGAGTGAGGTAACGAAGGGCAAGACGCCTATGCCGGCGAGGGGTGCCGAAAGCAACACATCCCCGGCCGGGACAGGTTTTGGCAGACCAGCAGTGACAACCGATCGGAGAGACGCATGGTTTCCTTCCCCTCGATACACTGGCAGCCACGGGCGCCGCTGGGCGACAACGCGCTGCAGTCCCTCCTGATTTCCGCCCTCCGAGGCCTGGCGGCGCTGCAGGTGGCGGCAGCCAACCTGCGCGCCGAAGTCTATCCCGGCCTGCGCACGCTCGAGGATCCCACCCTGGCCTACCTGGGCCTGGCCTTTTTCACCGGCTTCGCACACCAGGCGGTGGTCGTGTTCTTCCTGATCAGCGGCTGGCTGGTGGGAGGCAGCCTGATGAACCGCTTCGGCAAGCCGCAGGCGCTGGCCCACTACGCGATCGACCGCTTCACCCGGCTCTGGACGGTGCTGCTGCCAACCCTGCTGCTGACGCTGGGCGTCGGCCTCGCCGTCGGCGCCGCCGCCACCGGCCCCATGGACTTCGATCCCGCCAATGCATTCTCGGCGGCCGCCTTTGCCGGCAACCTGGTCGGCCTGCAGACGATGACGGTGCCCGAGTTCGGCGGCAACTATCCGCTGTGGAGCCTGGCGTACGAGAGCTGGTACTACATCCAGTTTCCGCTCCTGGTGCTGGCGATCGCCGGCGGCGGCGTCCTGCGCCGCGCGGCCGCCGCCGCGGCCCTGGTCCTGCTGCTGGCGACCCTGCGCGAGATGATCTCGCTGTACTTCACGATCTGGCTGCTCGGCGCCGCCTTCTCGCGCATCCGCATCGACTGCGGCCACCTGGCCCGCGGCGCATTGGTGGCGCTGAGCCTGGCCCTGTTCGTCTACTACCGGCTGCGCGGCAACAACGACGACCTGGCGCCCGGCTCCTTCGTGCAGGACATCCTCTGCAGCATCCCCGTCCTGCTCCTGCTCGCATCGCTGCAACACCCGGTCGATACGGCCGCGCCGGCGTATGCGCGTGCCAACCGGGTGGCCGTCTTCTTCTCGGAATTCTCGTTTTCGCTCTACGTCGTGCACATCCCCCTGATCGAGCTGATGCGCTTCCTCGGACGGCGGCACCTCGGCCGCGACCACCTCGATCCGCACGCCGCCACGGACTTCCTGTGGTATTTCACGCTGCTCGGCGCGCTGGTGCTCTCGGCCTATGTGTTCTACCTGCTGTTCGAGCGCCATACCATCCGCCTCCGCAACACCATGAAACACCGGCTGCTCTCTCCACGCGTCAAGCGGGTGCAGGTTGCGCTGTCGCCCGACTGAGGACATCGGCCGCTCTCGCCATGCGCCGGACCGGGGGCAGGCTGCGCTGTCGGCCGACCGGGAACATTGGCTGCTCTCGCCACGCGCCGAGCCTGGACAGCTTGCGCTGCCGCCCGACTGAGGACATCGGCTGCTCCCGCCATGCGCCAAGCTGGTGCGGGTAGCGCGGTCGGCCGACTGAGAACATCTGCTGCTCTCTCCATGCGCCAAGTCGGGCGAGGTTGCGCTGCCGCCCGACCGAGACGCCGCGACGATGCGAGATGAACGCGAACCGCTCCATGAGCGGGTGAAATGATCGGTGCCTGCTCGCTCCCTGGGCCTGGCCGCGAGCCATTGCCCCACGCTACGGGTGCCGGGCGAACGCAGCCACCCGGTGTCGGCAGCGCCATGCGCCAGAATGCCGCCCCCTGCCGAAGGTCTGCAAACGCACATCCGATCGCATCCGAACCAGGGCCGCAAACAGGGATCAGGATGCCGTTCTTCGGTCCGGGGCAACGCCCCTCCCTTCATGAACAATTGCTTGACAATAACTCATGGTGATCCTAAAGTGATATCACTTTGATGTTACTTACCAGAGGGGACTCGAGCATGAATGCAGCACACACGCGTCGCGAAAAAGCGTTCTCGTCCGCAAATGGCTACCTGGCAGCCGGTGCAGGCATCGTTCTGCTGCTGGGCGCCGTCTACCTGTTCCAGTCGGCCGCTGGGGGAACCGGCGGACTGTTTTTCTTCGTGGGCAGCCTGGTGTTCGGACTGGCCGGCGTGCTGTGCCTGACTGGCCTGTTCATGCTCCAGCCGAACGAAAGTGCCATCCTCACCCTGTTCGGCAAGTACATCGGCACTGACCGCAGCGAAGGCTTGCGCTGGGCATTTCCCCTGTATGTCAAACGGCGGCTCTCGCTGCGCGCCCGCAACTTCAACGCGCCCACGCTCAAGGTCAACGACAAGCGCGGCAACCCGGTCGAGATCAGCGCAGCAGTCGTCTGGCGCGTGCGCGACACCGCCCAGGCCGTTTTCGAGGTCGACGATTTCGAGCGCTACGTCTCGATCCAGGCCGAAGCCGCGCTGCGCCATCTGGCCGCACAGTATGCCTACGACGACGGCGAGGACCTATCCGAGGGGGAAACCACGCTGCGCGCCGGCATGGACGCGGTAGCCGACGCCCTCCAGCGCGAGTTGCAGGCGCGCTTCGAGGCGGCGGGCGTGGAAGTGCTCGACGCAAAGCTGACCCACTTGGCGTATGCTGCCGAAATTGCCCAGGTCATGCTCCGGCGCCAGCAAGCCGAGGCGATCATCAGCGCCCGTACCAAGATCGTGCACGGCGCCGTGAGCATGGTGGAAGCGGCGCTGCGGGGATTGTCCGAGCGCGGCATCGTCGAGCTCGATGACGAGCGCAAGGCCACCATGGTCAGCAATCTGCTGGTGGTCCTGTGTTCGGATAAAGAAACCCAGCCGATCGTCAACACGGGCACCCTCTACAACTAGCGTTCGACGAGCATGGCAAGTCCTGGCAAAAAAGCGTTTCCTCTGCGGATAGATCCTGCGCTCTGGGAAGAACTGCAGCGTCTTGCCGCACGCGACTTGCGCAGTGTGAATGCAGAAATCGAATTTCTGCTGAGAGAAGGCCTGGCCCGGCGCGGGGTGAAGCATCTCGGCGCCCAAAACAAGAACGGTGACGCGGACGATCGGAACCCATCCGAGTAGAGAAGACGCCGGCGTCGATACACGCGTCCGCGATGCACGGCAAGCGCAGGCAGGGCGCGACGAGGCGGCATGGCGAGCCGCGGTTTCGCCCCCTGTGCGACGCGCAAGCCAGCACGCGCGCCAGGGGTGCCGGAGCGATGCGCATCTTCTCGCCGCGTCAGACTACATGGATCAGGCCACATAGGCCAGCTGCGGCCCTCCTCCATACTGCGAGCGGTAGTCGCCCAGGCGCAAAGCCATGTCATTGAACAGCACGCCGCGCGGCGCGATGCCGGCGTGGTTCAGGCGCTTGATCGATTCGTTGATCTGGCCCTCGGTGGTCACGGCCGACCGGGTGACGAGGAACACGGCGCCGGCATGGGCTCCGATGATCAGGGCGTCGGCCACCGCCAGCAGCGGCGGTGCGTCGATCAGCACGATGTCGTACTGGGAACTGACCGTCTCCAGCAGGTTGCCGAAGTTCAGGTGCAGGAGGAACTCGGCCCGGTTGGTGGGCAGCTCGCCCGTCGGGATGAAATCGAGCCATTCCAGCACGTTACGGTGGATCACCTGGTCGACCTGGGCGCCGCCGGAGATGGCGCGCGACAGGCCTTTGCCGCGGTCGACGCCGAAGTAGCGGTGCAGGTGGCCGTTGCGCATGTCGGCGTCGATCAGCAGCACGCGCTTGCCGCTGGCCGCCATCACGGCGGCGAAGTTCGCGGCGATGAAGGACTTTCCGAGGTCGCGTGTCGGACCGACCATCATGACCACGTTGTTCCTGAAGTGCGGCATCGAGAACTGGAGGGCGGCGCGGAAGCTGCGCAGGCTCTCGACGGCCGGGTCTTCCGGCAGGATCTGGGCAAGCAGCGGCAGCACGCCGTCGGGCTTGGACTTGCGCATCAGCTTGTCCTGGTTGACGCTGTGCGGGATCGAGGCGTACACCACGCGGGCACGCAGCATGCGCTCGATCTTTTCCGGATCGTCGATGCCACCGCGCATGGCCTTGCGGGTGAAGGCGATCAGGGTGCCGAGGAACAGGCCGGTGACGACCGCCATCGCGACGATCAGGGGGCGGTTCGGCTTGATCGGTTTTTCCGGCGCGATCGGGGCGTCCACCAGGCGCACGTTGCTGACGCGGCCGACCGAGATCAGGCGCAGTTGCTGGGCGGTGTTCGACAGCGCCGTGTACAGGTCGGTGTTGACCTTGATGTCGCGCGTCAGGCGCGCCTCGTCCTGTTCCATCACCGGCAGGGTGCGGATGCGGCTGGCGATGGCCTCGATCTCGTCGTCGACTTCCTTGCGCTGCCGGTTGACCGCCGCCACCACCGGGTGGTCTTCGGTGAAGCGCGCCAGCAGCTCGGTTTTTTTCTGGACCAGCTCCATGCGGCGCGCGCGCGCGGCCGCGGCCTGCGCCAGGCTCATGCGCGCTTCCTCGCGCAGGTCGACGGTGCCGTGGGCGTTGCGGAATTGGTTGTAACGGTCTTCGGACTGCTCCAGCTGGCGCTTGAGGATGGGCAGCTGCTGGTTCAGGAAGGCGAGCGACTTCTCCGATTCCTCGGTCTTGCGCGCCAGGTTCTGGCGCATGTACTCGCGCCCGATCTCGCTCAGCAGGCTGTTGATACGGCCCGAGTTCTCGCCCTGGAGCTTGACTTCGATGATGCCCGACTGCTTGCCCTGCTCGGTGATCACCATCGCGTTCTGGATCGCCTGGATGGTTCCCAGGCGCGATTTGCGCTTGATGCGAAAGCGCGCGCCGGGGTTGGCGTACAGGCGGTCGACCTTGATCTCGAGCACGCCGTCGGGCAGCGGCACCCGGTAGCGCTGGCCCACGGTGCCCTCGAAGGCCAGGCGCTGGCCGCCGCCCGAGAAGCGATAGCGCCCGCCGGCGCGCGCGGTCAGGACGAATTCGTGGTTGAGCCAGGAATCGGGCACCTCGAACACCGACACGTCGGCCTTCTCGCCGCCCCACACGTAGCCGCCATAGCCGAACAGGCCGGGCCTGGACAGGTTGCCCGCGTTCTGGGTGGCGAACCAGAAACCGGCCACCGGGAAGTATTTCGGCTCCACCTCGATGTACAGCTGCAGGTTGTCGACCGCGCGCGACACCACCATGCGCGAGCGCAGCAGCTCCATCTCCGCGATCGCCGCCTTCTTGGTCTCGAACAGCGACGACGCTTCGCTCAGGATGTTCTTGGACGCGTTCGGGCTTTCCTCTTCGACGTGGATCATGAGGTTGGCCTCGTACACCGGCTTGGCCACCAGCGCGTAGAGCACCGCCACCACGGTGATGAAGGCCGTGATGCTGCCGATCAGCCAGCGGCTGTCGTATAGGGTGTTGAAGTAGCCCTTCAGGTCAACCGCGGGCTCCTCGACCAGCGGCTCGGGCGGGCGCGGGTCGAAGGGCACCGAGAGCACAGGCGGGCTGTGCGACACGTGGGTCAGCGGGTGGGCGTCGGCAGGATGGCTCATGATGGCGGACCTCGCTCGGGTGTGGTCTTGTCCGTTACGTACGCAGGCTCAGGGACGGGTGGTGACGCCGACCGCGGACGTCAGCGCCCCCGGGAACAACAGGCTCAGCTGCCGGTTCCAGTTGGCCAGCGGCGAGGCGGCCACGTACACCACGTCCTTGGGCCGCAGCTCGAAGGACTCGGCCATCGCCAGCGCGCCGCTCACGCGGGCGTCGAGCTGGAACACGCGGGTGCGCTCGGGCGTCTTGCGCACCACATAGATCTGGCGCGCGTCGCCGCTCACGGGACTGACGCCGCCGCTCTCGCCCAGCGCTTCGTTCAGGGTCAGGCGTCCGTTGTGCATGGTGAGAGCGCGCGGCGTGACCACTTCGCCGGACACGAAGACCTTGCTCTCGTCACGCGAATGCACCCGCACCACGTCGCCGTGCGCGAGCAGCACGGTGCCGGGATTGACGCCCTTCTGCACCAGGTCGCGCAGGTTGATCATGTAGCGGCTGGGACCGCGCTCGATCACGATGCGGCTCTGGTCCGCGGTGGGCAGCATGCCGCCGGCGCGGTTCAGCGCTTCGACCAGGGTCATGGGGATGTCGTTGATCGCCTGCAGGCCCGGCGCCTTGACTTCGCCGTCGATGTAGACCCGCTTGCTGCGGTAGGACTGGACCCGCAGCGTCACGCTCGGGTGCGCGATGTAGCGCGCCAGCCGCTTGGTCAGCATCGCCCTGGCCTGCTCTTCGGTCTGGCCCTCGACCTGCAGCAGTCCGACCAGCGGGAATTGGATGCGCCCCTGGTGGTCGACCGCGAAGCCCGGCTGGGCCGGACCCGGCGGCGAGCTGCCGGAATCGAGGGCGGCCGCGGCCGCGGTCATGCCGCCGCCGGCCAGTTCGGGATGGTCCCAGACCACGATCGACAGGACGTCGCCCTGCCCGATCGTGTAGGGCGCGGGATTAGGCACGATCAGCGGCGACAGGTCTTGCCGCGCCTGGTCGGCCAGGGCGCGCCGCTCGCTTTCGATCAGCTGTTCGGTGATCATCTCGGTGGGCGGCGCTTCGCTCTTGCCGTCCTTGTCGTTGCCGGCGAACTGGATGCCGGTGCTGCAGCCCGCGAGCAGGCATGGCAGGAACAGGACGCAGGCGAGAACCGGGACCAGGGTCTTGACGAGAGCCGGCAGGGGAATCGACAGCATGCGCCGGCAACCCGATATTGCAACTGAACAAATCGTAGCCATGATTGTTGCCTATCAAAAATAGACGTGTTACTGGAGCGTTCAAGTCCAGCGTACGGTGTCTATCAGGCTTGGCTTTGTAGCTGATCAAATAGCGGGTGCGGGCGGATCAGCGCATTTCCTCGAGCAATTTCAATCCGTCGGCGAAGCGCCAGATGCGCCGGATCTCGATGACGTCGAAGCGCGCGGCGACGTTCGGCGGGAAGGCGGCGTAGCGCGCGTTGAGCTGGACGAAGCGGCGCACCATCTCGTCCATGTCGGGGCGGCCGCTGGAGCGCACGATGGTAACGTCGTCGACGCTGCCGTCGCTGCGCAGCGACAGGCTGACCAGCGGATCGATGCGGACCTCGCGCAGCGAGAAGCGGGCGCCGCCCAGGATGGCCGTACGTTCCAGCTTCTGGCGCACGCTGTCGACGTACAGGCGCAGCGGCACGTCGCGCTCGCCGCCGTCGGCCACCACCCGGCGCGATACGGCGGCGTCTTCCGGCGGCCGCGACGGCGGCGGCGCCACGTTCGGGAGCGTCAGGCCGCGCAGCAGCTCGCGCGCCCGGCTCGCCATCGCGCTGCCCGGGACGGCGCCGCCGGGACGGGTTCCGTCCGCACTGCCGCTGCCTGGACCGCCGGGACCGGGACCGCCGCCACCCGGCAAGGCCTGCGCCTGCAGGCGTTCGGCGGCAGCGCGCCGTCCCGCTTCGTCCGCCTGTTCTCGCGCCAGGCGTTCGCCCCTGGCCCGCTCCTCGGCCAGGCGGCGCGCCTGTTCCTCGGCCGCCTGGCGCTGCGCCAGTTCCTCGGCGCGCTGGCGTCGCGCGGCTTCCTCGGCCGCGAGGCGCTCGGCTGCCAGCTGTTGGGCCTGGCGTGCCAGCGCTTCTTCCCGTTCGCGCAGCTGGGCGATGCGCTGCTGTTCGGCCTCCAGGCGCCGGCGCTCTTCGAGCTGCTGGGCGAGGCGGGCCTGCTCGGCCGCCGCTTGTTCAGCGCGCAGCTGTTCGGCGGCACGCTGCTCCGCCAACCGGCGCTCGGCGAGCTGCTGCTCGACCTGGCGCTGTTGCGCCGCGCGCTGTTCGGCCAGACCCTGCTCCGCCAGGCGCTGCGCGGCAAGACGCTGATCGAGCAGACGCTGTTCCGCGGCGCGCTGTTCCGCCAGCTGCTGCTCGGCCTGGCGCTGCGCTTCCTGCTGCACGGCCTCGCGCTGGGCCAGGGCCGCGCGTTCGCGCTCGGCTGCCTGGCGCTCTTGTTCGATCCGCTGGGCCGCCAGGCGCGCCTGCTCTTCGCGCAGCAGGCGCGCCGCTTCGGCCTCGCGCCGCTGCGCTTCCTCAAGCGCGGCAATGCGGGCCGCCTCCTCCTTCGCCATCTCGTCGTCGCGCGCCGCGACCTCGGTCTCGGGCGCAGACATGTCGTCGCCCACCGTGCTGGGCGCCGCGCCCGGTTCGACCTCGGGCAGCGGCGGCGCGACCACGAAGGGGGCGTCCGGCTGGGCGGTCGAGGCGATCAAGGGGGTGGCGGCAGGGGCGCGCAGTTTGGGCAACTTGCGGCGCGCCGGTTTCGCGCGGGGCTTTGGTACCGGCGGGACCACCTTCGCCACCTCGGGCTGCGGCGGCCGTGGATCGACCAGACGCAGACCGGTTGCCGGCGCAGGCGCCGGTGGCGGGGCCGGCAGGGGCGCCGGCAGCGGCGGTGGAAGCGGAGGAAGCGCAGCGGCCGACGTATCCGGCACCGGCGCGGGCACCGGTTCAGGCAGGGGCGCCAGCGTGACCTGGATCGGCCCGCCCGGCCCCATGTCGAAGCCCGGGACGCCGAACTGCAGCGACAGCAGCAACCCGTGCAGCAGCACCGAGATCCCGATGCCGGTGACGAGCCGCCGGTCGCGCTGGGCCAGGGGATCGTTCGGACTTGGATCGTGCGCTCGGGGCATGCCGTGGCTGGGAAGCGATTATTGTCAGGCTGGCATCATAGCGTTTACTCAGCAGTATGGCGAGGCGCGCACGATTGAACCGCCACCCTGGTTGCTACGCTAACGCTGCACCCGGCTGAAGGTATAGGTCTCGCCGTGCGCCAGGTAGACCACGTCCTTTTCCAGGCCGGCCGCCTTGACCTCGCGCGCGAAGTCTTCGAGCGGCGACTTGAACACGTCGTAGTCGTTGTAGTGGATCGGGACCGTCTTTTTCGGACGCACGACCTGCATCATGCGCACGCCGTCCTTGCCGTCCATCGTCACTTTCAGCACGCCCAGGATGCGGGTCCCGCCCAGGTGCAGCAGGGCCAGGTCGATGTTCGGGAAGCGTTGCGGGATGGCGCGGATGTCGTCGTAGACCAGGGTGTCGCCGCTGATGTACATGCGGTAGTCGGGCTTGGCGGCATCAGGTCCGAAATCGAGGATCGAGCCCATTACCTTGGGCAGCAGCACGGCGACGCCGGCCGGACCGTGGCGGCCCGGGGTGGCGGTGATGCGCAGGCGCGCACCGCCCTTGCTCACTTCCACCCGGTCCCAGCTGCTCAGGCCGAAGGTGCGGGTGAAGCCGAGGCGCTTGAGGCGTTCGCTCGCCTCCTTCGGGGTGACGATCGGCGTGGCGCGGTTGAGTTTTTGCTCGACCAGCTGGTCGAAGTGGTCGCCATGGTAGTGCGACAGTACGACCAGGTCGATCGGCGGCAGTTGCTCGAACTTGATGGCCGGGTTGGTCTTGCGTTCCGAGGTCAGGCCATAGCCCAGGTGCACGTGGTCGCCCTTGTGCAGGAAGTTCGGGTCGGTGAGGATGGTGAAGCCCTGGTAGCGGATGATGACGGTCGCCGTGCCGATGAACTGCACCGTGCCGGTGCCCGCGTCCTGGGGCGCGGCGCCGTCGGCGGCCAGCTGCAGGGTGAAGGTCTCGCCCTGGGCCGGCGTGCCGGCCGCGGGGGTGTCGGCGCGGGCGGCGCCGGTGGAGGCCAGTCCCGCCGCGAGCGCGACGATGAGGACGCAGAAGCGTAGGCAGCCTGGTAACAGTCGGGCAAAGGGCATGTGCGGTCTCCGGAACGACGCGCGACCGGATGGTACGCGCTGCCGAAACGCTAACACGGCCGCGCGGGAGACGGCGTCTCCTTGCCTATACGACTTTTCCCGACCTTAGAGACCGGCGACCAGGCCAGCCAGATGCTGGCGCGCCTTCAGCCA
>Ga0265780_10004319_pt1 | contig 18350 bp, 9 predicted proteins | sample P1T30metagenome_FD_192432 | JGI IMG/M metagenome (GOLD analysis project Ga0265780, IMG submission 192432) | Plant litter microbial communities from East Loma Ridge, Irvine, California - P1 T30 | ecosystem: Environmental > Terrestrial > Plant litter > Unclassified | place: USA: California...
AGGACTGGGGCAGTTTTCCATGTATTCCATGCTCGGAAGAATTAATTACAGCTATGAAAGCAAATACCTGCTAACCCTGAACTTTCGCCGTGACGGATCGGCAAACTTCAGTGAGACCTACCGGTATGGTAACTTTCCATCCGTATCAGCCGGCTGGCGTGTCAGCCAGGAGAATTTCATGAAGAACGTCTCCTTCATAAATGATCTGAAGCTGAGAGGCAGTTATGGTTTGCTCGGCAACTCAGACATTGCACAGTACCAGTACCAGAGAACGGTAAGTTTTGACCGGGTGTGGTACTACCTGAATGACGTAATGGTTACCGGCGCACTTCCCTTAACACCTTCTAATCCAAACGTTAAATGGGAAAGCCAATATTCAACCGACCTCGGAGTCGACCTTTCCATGTTCAGCAACAAGCTGTTCTTAACACTCGACTATTATAACAAGAAGACGGAAGACATGCTGGTTAACGTTCCGATCTCTTACGTTGCCGGTTACCTCGACAATTTTCCCATACTGAATGCCGGTAATATAAGAAACAGGGGCTGGGATATCCTTGCAACCTACAGGAATGCATTCCGCAATTTCAGGTACTCTGCTTCCGCTAATTTGTCACTGGTCGATAACGAAGTATTAAGTCTCGGAAACAACAACGAGATCCTGTTCGGAGCAGTTAATCCCGGTGGCGAGAATGTAACCCGGACTGCGGTAGGAAGGTCAATCGGAGAATTCTGGGGATACCTTACGAATGGACTTTACACATCTCAGGATCAACTGCAGCAGGACCGGGCTTTTGCTCCTAATGCAGGGCTTGGAGACATCAGGTTCAGAGACGTCAATGGCGACAATGCCCTGAATGATCGCGATAAATCGTTTATAGGCAGTCCCATCCCTGATTTCAGTTATGGAATTAATTTAGATGCGAGTTATGCAGCCAAGTTCGGAACGCTGGACCTGTCAATGATATGGCAGGGTGTTCAGGGTAATGAAATTTATAATAACAGCAAATACTGGGGCGAGGGGATGTACCATTACTACAATAACTTCGCCAGTACGCTCGACCGCTACCGGGCAGAGGACCTGGTATTTACCAACCCGGTATCCGGTATTACAACTACTTACCCAAGAAATGTAAATACCGATCTCCCACGGGCAATTCTTGGCGACCCTAATCAGAACCTCCGGGCGTCAAGCCGCTTCATAGAAGACGGCTCTTATCTCCGGTTAAAATCTTTGAACCTGGGTTATACGTTTCCTGAGCGTATTACTAAAAGACTAAAGATAGACCGGTTCCGGATGTACATAGGAACCAAAAACCTGCTGACGTTTACGAAGTATTCAGGGTACGACCCCGAAGTCGGATCTGATGATACCAGGTATAATCTGAGCCGGGGCATTGATGCCCAGAGGCCATGGGGACGGACCTTTCCTAATTCAAAAGAGTTCTTTTTAGGCGCACAGTTTACACTATAACTCTCTACCATGAAAACACTAGTTAAAATTGCAAATATCATTTTTCTTACTTCCATGCTTTCAGCAGGCTGTAAGCCGGATCTCGATCTGACGAACCCGCAGGAAATATCTACGGAGACTTATTATCGCACTGCGGATCAACTGGAAGCATCGGTAATCCCTGCTTATCAGGCTCTTTTCGGAAGAACCCAGGGAGGATATGGCCGCTCATTATACTACGAGCTGCTCGCTCCCGGCGACGACTTCAATCATACCTTCAAGTGGGAACCTATGTATCAGGATACCTATAATACCCCCGCGAGTGATGCGATGGCATCAGGCAGCTGGAGGGATTTCTGGAACGGTGTTTCTGCGGCAAACCTGGCGATTGAAAAGATATCAAACTTCCAGGGAGAGATCGACCAGCAGCGCAAAGACAGGCTGCTTGGAGAAGCACATTTCCTGAGAGGATTACATTATATGCATCTGGTCTGTTTATTCGGCGAGACCGTTCCCCTGATCGATAGGCCGGTTGCTTCTGATGCCGACTACTATCCTGCGAACTCTACCAAAGGGCAGATTTATGCGCTCATTATCAGCGACCTCAAGAAGGCGGAAGAACTCCTGCCCCTGAGAAGCGCACTGTATACAAATGCTGCGCACATCGGACGTGCGACAAAGGGTACAGCACAGGCCTACCTGGCCAGGGCTTATTTATACCGGCCTATCCTGGAATCGGGGCAGCGCGCCGAGTTTTCAGAAGCCGAAGCGGCCTTAAAAAGAGTTATTGAAAGCGGACAATACAGCCTCGTTGCCCAATTCAGGCACAACTTTTTAGAGGCAACAGAAAATAATTCAGAATCCGTTTTTGAAGTACAGATGCATAATGGTCCGAGTTGGCTGGGTGATGATCTATCCTGTTCCTGGCGCTGGCAGGAGATAGGTATATACGATGGAACAGGCGGGGCCTGGTGGAACCTTGCTCCCAATAAAAAGACCTATGACGAGTTTGAACCGGGAGATCCGCGGAAGTATATGACACTTTGGTGTGACAATGGTGCCTATTTCACGCAGCTGGATGGAAAGGTTACGCAATACCAGGATTGGATGAAAAATCTTGCTACCAATAAAGATCTGTACGGCACCAGGAAATACTGCCCTGATACACAGGTTCCGGATATTGACAACGGCAACAATGACCGCCTGCTCCGGTATTCAGATGTGTACCTCATGTATGCGGAATGCCTGAACGAAAGAGGTGATATTGCAGGAGCAAAGTCTTATATCGATATGGTAAGGAAGCGCGCCAATAATGTCGTACCTTCAGAACAGCCGCACCTGTGGTATCAGCACTCTCCCGGTACTATTCCTGCTGTCGATGGCCTGTTGGCAAAAGACACCACTATCAATGGAGTCAGGCTGAACAATATAAAAAATATCATTGCTCATGAGCGCTTTGTAGAATTTGCCGGTGAATACCTGCGCTACTTTGACTTGCTGCGCTGGGGAAGCGCAGATCCGCAATGGTTGGAACCATTAAAGAAAATCGGCTGGACTGAGCGGGCTACCTATTATCCATTCCCGCAGTCCGAACTGGATAATAACAAGAATCTGAAAGGCAATGCAATGAATAACTAGGCGGCCGGAAGGGCAGCTCAAAGGCAACGGGGATTCATCTTCCGTCGAAAGATGAATCCCCGTTTAAAAACTATAACAGCTTTTTCTGTGATATAAATATTGCTGTTCCGAAAAAAATAACCAGTGCTGGATAGGAACGATCTGTCTGCGGAAAGCTATTTTTCGGTTCATCCCCATAAGTACCCTGGTCTGCTGTGCCGTGCCATTGCTGCCGCTTATCTAACCGGCACTGAAAATCTTTTGCAGAATTTCCAGATCTCCAGGCTGGTATGAATACCGTTGACAGGATCAACCGAGACCCAGTGTCCCTTTCCCTTTAAAGTCATCAGTACAATTTTAGCCCCCTTAGCGCCAGGCCCCCAGTAGCTTCTGCCCGCTATAGAACCGGGATTAGCCGCAGGGTAAGGGTCTGTAATCTGTGCTGTGGCCGGACAGCCGTTTCGCTGTATCCAGGCGTTCAGGCAGGTTTGTACATTGCTGTAAGGTACCACATCATCAGTGGTGCCGTGAGTATGAATAATAGGTACCGGCCTTGAGCTGTTTGTATTCGGACCGCCCATTAAATAACCGCTGATAGGGGCGAAGGCGGCGATTTTATCGGCGATCCTGGTAGCTGCATAGTATGTCATCATTCCGCCCATCGAAAAGCCGGAGAGGTAAACCCGGTTACGGTCAATAGCATAACGGCTTGCCATATTATCGATAATCGCCAGGATAAAATCGATGTCACTCGTGCCGGAAAGACTCCATTGTTTATTAATCGCATTTGGAAATACAACAACAAAATTCGCTGTATCTGCTACCTCTTCCCACTTCGAATGTGATTGTTGGTAGGCTGCATCCTGTCCTCTTCCATGCATTGAAATTAAAAGAGGCCTGTTCTTAGGAATATTCGCCGGCGCATATACTATCATGTCCCTTTTAATATTGCCGACCTGGATCTCATCTGCAGATACAGTGCTTATACAAAACATCAGGATACATGAAAGAGTTAATAATCGATTGCTGAAAGACTTCATATTGTTTTTTTGGTTAGTCCGGATTAAAGGCGTAGTGTTTTACACATCCTGACCGAAGGTAAAAGGACGTTTTTTTAAGAGATGTCATCCATGTTAACTATGATGGAATAAATGTTCAACGCTGCTGTTTTAAACCTTAAAATTCTCGTCTTTCTGCCGCCTGCACAGCATTTACGTTCAAAAGTGTAATCATTTTAAACATTACTGCCATTGCACCACGCTTATCACTTCTACTTTTAGCAACCGGTTAAGAAATATAATGCCATAAGCAATTATTTATTTAGACCGACCAGCTTTTCGTATCTTTCATGTCAACCATTATAACCAGATATAAACTAATATGAACACCACTACCATGAACCTGACCTGCAGGTTTAAATGTTTGCTTTCTCTCTGTCTGATTGTACTGTTCTGCTGCTTTGGTATCGTGCAGGCTAATGCCCAGACCGTATGGCTGGATCAACTGGACCTGAGTGCGGCTACGCAGGGCTACGGTATTCCCGGAAAGAATAAAACGGTAGACGGCAAGACTTTTACTATCGCAGGCAAAACCTTCGAAAGAGGATTCGGAACACATGCAGAAAGCTCCCTGCTTGTTCTGCTCGACGGAAAAGCGATATCCTTCGAGGCAAAGGTCGGGGTAGACGATGAAATCCAGGGGCATGATCCTGCCGTCGAATTTATAGTTTATGGCGATGAGAGAAAACTGTGGTCGAGTGGGATAATGAAACTCGGCGATGCGGCAAAGCAGTGTTCGGTTTCTCTTAAAGGAGTAAAAAAGCTGGAGCTGGCAGTGACTGATGGAGGCAATGGTAATTATTATGATCACGCCGACTGGGTTGATGCCAGATTCATAACCGCAGGGGTGGACCGCCTTGCTACTTTTAACCCGGTCCCTTCCGAACCATATATTCTTACCCCGCTTCCGCCAGCCAGGCCCAGGATCAATGGAGCAGGTGTTTTCGGCGTCCGCCCGGGTTCTCCTTTTCAGTTCCATATACCTGCTACCGGCGAAAGGCCGATGACTTTCTCTGTGAAAGGACTGCCCCAGGGATTGAAGATCGATTCAAAATCGGGTATCATTACCGGAAGCCTTCCGGCCGCAGGGACCTTTATTGTAACGCTGATTGCGAAAAATGCAAAAGGCAGGGCCGAAAAGACACTGCATATAGTTTGCGGTGATAAGATCGCATTAACCCCTCCCATGGGATGGAATAGCTGGAACTGTTTTGCCGGCGAGGTTTCTGCAGATAAGATAAAGCGGGCGGCAGAAGCGATGATCAGCACCGGCCTCGTTAATCATGGCTGGAGTTATATCAACATCGACGATTTCTGGCAGAATAACCGCGATTCCAAAGATCCGAGCCTGCGTGGTAAGCTCAGGGATGAAGCTGGCAATATTATCCCTAATTCCCGGTTCGGAGATATGAAAGGCCTCGCCGACCATGTCCACAATCTGGGATTGAAAATAGGTCTTTACTCAAGCCCCGGCCCATGGACCTGCGGAGGCTGCGCCGGGAGTTACGGCTTTGAGAAGCAGGATGCAGAAAGTTATGCGAAATGGGGCTTCGACTACCTGAAATATGACTGGTGCAGCTATGGCGGCGTAATAAACGGTATGCCGGATAATGATCCTTACAAAATTTCATCCTTGTCGTACCAGGGCGGCTCAGACCTGCCGGTGGCAGTAAAACCCTTTAAAGTAATGGGCGATCATCTTCTTCAGCAAAAGCGGGATATCGTTTTCAGCTTATGCCAGTATGGTATGTCTGATGTCTGGAAATGGGGAGATTCTGTAGGGGGAACGAGCTGGCGTACCACAAACGATATCACCGATACCTGGATAAGCGTAAAAAATATTGCACTTGCTCAGGATGAAGCTGCTGCCTGGGCAAAACCTGGAAACTGGAACGACCCTGATATGCTCGTAATCGGCACTGTTGGCTGGGGTAATCCACACCCCAGCAAGCTTAAACCCGATGAGCAATATCTTCACTTTAGTCTCTGGAGCCTGTTCTCCGCGCCGCTTCTGATCGGCTGCGATATGGAGAAGCTTGATGCTTTTACGATGAACTTGCTAACGAATGATGAAGTTATTGCAATTAACCAGGATCGCCTTGGAAAACAGGCCAGATGCCTGCAGACAATCGGCGAGCTGCGGGTGTATGTGAAAGACCTGGAAGACGGCAGCCGTGCTGTAGGGTTCTGTAATTTCGGTAAAGATATAGCTGAGCTTAATTATGACGGATTCGAAAAGCTTGGTATTACCGGCAGCCAGCAGGTTCGTGATCTCTGGCGACAGAAAGATATTGGCACCTTGACAGCTAAAAACGCCCGGCTTCCGCTTAAGGTTCCTGTACACGGTGTGCTTCTTTACAAGTTCAGTCCGGTCAAATAGTGCATATTATCAGGTATACTATAAATATCTCTCCGATAAAAGAACCCCCTTTTTATAACCGTAAAGCTATAAATCTGATGACTAACAAAACTATTTACGCTATCGTAATCCTTATTCTTACCGCCTTCGGGAAAATCAATGCCCAGACAGTTCAGAAAACAGATAAGGGTGTTAAAGTTAAGGTGAACGGCACCTGGGTGGAGGCACAGTTTTACACCCCTTCCGTGGTAAGAATACTAAAATGGCCCGAATCAAAACCGCTTAAAAAAGAAAGTCTGTCTGTCGTCAAAGTACCACAGAAAGTTGCTTTTGCAGTAAAACAAGAAGCCAGTATGCTTTCAGTTAAAAGTTCAGGACTGCAGGTGCTCATTAACACCATGAACGGGCAGGTTACTTTTGAAACAGCTTCCGGATCAGGCCTTTTGAAAGAGAAAGCTTCCGGCGCTCAGTTTGCAGCATTTAATGATGCCGGTTCTCAGACTTTTAATGTGACCCAAATATTCCAGCTGGATAAGGATGAGACAATTTACGGCCTGGGGCAGCAACAGCAGGGCAAGATGAACCAGCGAAACCTGAAATTGAACATGGTCCAGGGTAATACCGATGATTATGTTACTTTTTTTCAGTCAGTGAAGGGATATGGTCTGTTCTGGGATAATTATTCTCCGACCATATTTGAAGATAATCCTGAAGGTACTATGTTCAGGTCTGAAGTAGGCGACTGCATCGATTATTACTTCATGAATGGCGGGAATGCCGATGGTGTAATCGGAGGTATGCGCGATCTCACCGGGCAGGCGCCGATGTTCCCTCTTTGGACATTTGGCTTCTGGCAGAGTAAAGAGCGTTATAAAAGCCAGGATGAACTGGTAGGTGTAGTAAAAAAATACCGCGATCTGGGAGTTCCGCTGGATGGCATCATACAAGACTGGCAGTACTGGGGCAGCAATTACCTCTGGAACGCCATGGACTTCCTGAACCCGGAATTCCATAACCCTAAAAAGATGGTGGATGATGTTCACCGCCTCAATGCTCACATGATCATATCGATCTGGAGCTCTTTCGGACCCAATACCAAACAATATCAGGACCTCGATAAGATGGGGGCACTTTTCAATTTTTCTACCTGGCCGCAATCCGGGTCCGAAAAATGGCCTCCAAATCCCGATTATCCTTCAGGGGTGAGAGTGTACGACGCATATAATCCGGCGGCAAGGGATGTTTATTGGAACTACCTCGATAAGGGGCTCTTTTCAACGGGCGTAGATGGCTGGTGGATGGATTCTACAGAACCCGATCATCTTGATTTTAAACCTTCCGATTTTGATACCAAAACTTATCTGGGCTCTTTCCGGAAAGTACGGAATGCATATCCTTTGATGACGGTAGGAGGGGTTGCCCAGCATCAGCTGGCAAAAAGTTCTGATAAACGGGTGTTTATTCTTACCCGCTCCGCTTTTGCTGGCCAGCAGCGTTATGGAGCAAACACCTGGTCGGGTGATGTAACCGCTTCATGGCAGGCATTAAAGAACCAGATCTCTGCAGGCCTGAATTTTTCGCTGTGCGGTATTCCTTACTGGAATTCAGACATCGGGGGCTTTTTCCTTTCCCGCTTTCCGGGGAAATTAAATAATCCGGAGTATAAGGAGCTTTATGTAAGGTGGCTGGAGTTTGGTACGTTTTGCCCGATGATGCGTTCGCATGGCGCAGATGCTCCCCGGGAGATCTATCAATTCGGGAAAAAAGGCGACAAAGTTTATGACGCTATTGAAAAATATATTAATCTGCGCTATCGTTTACTGCCCTATATCTATTCTGCATCCTGGGACGTTACCTCGAAAAACTCCAGTATGATGAGGGCCCTTGTAATGGACTTTGCAGACGACAAGAAAGCGCTTGACCTCAATGATGAATTTATGTTCGGGAAATCGCTCCTCGTATCTCCCGTTACCGAAGCGATGTATGTCAAGCCTGTTGCCTCGTCAGGGGATGCGTCGATGGCAGAAGACTTCAGCTCTGTAAAAACAAAAAATGTATACCTCCCGGGTAAAACTACCTGGTACGATTTCTGGACCGGCGAAAGAGCAGCAGGCGGTACGACTGTAACTAAAACAACCGCTCTTGATATCATCCCTTTATACGTAAAGGCAGGATCTATCCTTCCGCTCGGCCCGCAGGTACAGTATGCGGAAGAAAAGAAATGGGATGATCTGGAAATACGGATATACCCTGGTGCAGATGGCGACTTCAGTCTTTATGAGGATGAAAACGATAATTATAATTACCGGGAGGGAAAGTATTCTGAAATTAAGTTTCACTGGAACAATGCGAAGCAAACGCTCAGCATTTCAGCACGTAAAGGTTCTTTTGAGGGTATGCTGAGCAAGCGGAACTTCAAAGTGATCCTGGTAGGGCAGACCGCTGATCAGGCTGGCAGATCAGTGATATATGAAGGGAAAACAAAGAGCTTAAAGTTTTGATGCTGAAGTTTAAATAGAATTGATTATGTGCCTTATTATCTTGTTGTTAAGCTTTATACAAAAATCAAAAGTACATGCAGTTTGCTGAAAAGATATTCCTGGTAGTTCTCGTATTAATAAAGGCCGTTACTCCTGCAAACGCTCAGACCTCAACCGTCAGCTCGCCGGATGGTAAGATAAATATATCCCTTCATGATAATAGCCGGGCGGCGAAGGGTACATGGTTTTTAACGGCGTCATATGCTTCGAAAGGTAAAACCTCGGAAGTAATTCCACAAATAAAGCTTGGCCTGAAAAGGAGCGATCAGGATTTCTCGAAAGAACTTAAACTTATCAGGATCGGTAAACAGCGCTTGATTAATGAAAGTTATACCGCCTTACATGGTAAAAAATCGCTTTGCACGAATACCGCGAATGAAGTTACGCTGTATTTCGAGAACCCGGCCGGATCCGGGATTAATGCGATTGTCAGGGCTTATAACGATGGTCTGACTTTCAGGTACGAGTTTCCCGGGAAAGGACTGTCTGCTGTTGTACAGGATGAGTTAACTTCTTACACTATCCCTGACTCAGCTGCGCGCTGGATGGAGAAGTGGAATCCGGCCAACGAGGGTCTGTACACAGCTATGAAAAAAGGCGAAGTGCAGCAGCAGGAGTGGGGTTACCCTGCACTTTTTAATACTGCCGGCGGCGACTGCTGGTTCCTTATACATGAGGCTGGTTTAGACCGGACTTATTGTGGTACAAAGCTAAGTAACCTTGCTAGTAAAGCTGATTACAAACTTAGCTTTCCTGATCCGAAAGATGGAAACAGGCAGGGGGAAGTTAATCCTATAATAACTCTTCCATGGAAGTCGCCATGGCGTGTTGTTATAATCGGAAGTCTTGCCAATATAGTAGAATCCACGCTGATTGACGATGTATCTGCGCCTTCTGTTCTGAAAAATACCGAATGGATAAAACCTGGCATAACGTCCTGGAACTACTGGTCAAACAATCACGGCACGAAAGATTACAAGGTAGTTACCGGTTTTGCCGATCTGGCAGCCGAAATGAAATGGCCCTATACCTTACTTGACTGGGAATGGGATGCCATGGGCAATGGCGGTGATCTCGAAGATGCTATAGCCTATATCAGGGCCAAAGGTGTAAAACCCCTGATCTGGTACAATTCCGGAGGTACACATACCTTCGTACCGGCAACTCCCAAAGACCGTATGCTTACTCACGAAAACCGGGCAGAGGAGTTCACAAAGCTGAAAAAGATGGGCGTTGCCGGCGTTAAGATTGATTTTTTTGAGAGTGAAAAGCAGGATATGATCAGGTATTATCTTGATATCCTGGAAGATGCTGCCAAATTCCAGATGATGGTCTATTTTCATGGTTGCCTGGTTCCCCGGGGCTGGGCGAGAACTTATCCTCATCTGATGACCTATGAAGGCGTAAGGGGAGCCGAGTGGTATAATAACGGACCTGAATTTACAAACACCGCCCCTGAACATAATGCAATACTTCCTTTCACCAGAAATGTCGTCGGCGCCATGGATTACACGCCGGTCACCTTTACTAATTCACAGTTTCCGCACATCACTTCCTACGGTCATGAGCTTGCGCTGGGTGTTTTATTCGAATCCGGCTTACAGCACCTGGCAGATCGCCCTGAGGGGTATCGTATGTTGCCAGACACCATTAAGGCCTTTCTCAGCCGTTTACCAAATGCATGGGACGAAATCAGCTATGTCGACGGATATCCGGGAAAAGACATAATTCTTGCCAGGAGAAAGGGTAGGAACTGGTACCTCGGTGGAATTAATGCTGAAATACGGGAAAAAAAGAAACTGATCAAACTGGATTTCCTGCCCGAAAATAAGCAGTACGAACTCACCCTGATTGCCGACGGGGTACATGATAAAAGTTTTTCAGTCAGGTCGCTGAGAGTAAACAGCGTGAGCGAAATAGATGTAAAAATGCTGCGCCGAGGAGGCTTTGCAGCGTCATTAATACCAGTAAATGAATAAAATACAACCTATGATTTTGATGAGAAAATTAATGCTGCTGGCGGTCTTATCACCGGCCTTCGCATTTTCCCAGGTTTATAAAAAGTATACTCTGCATAAGGATAAGCTAAGTATTGAGCTTTCCGAAGGCCTTCTGACCATTCGCCCTCTTAATAATAAGAGCGTGAGGGTGCAATGGGAAAAAGATATCGCTCCGGAAACGCAGGAGTTCGTTTTTGTCAATAATGTAGCGCGCCCGGCATTTAAATTCGCTGAATCGGCCGCGAGCTTAATCCTGCGTACCGCTGAGATGAACATTACCTTTAACAAAGCGAACAGCTTAATTTCATTCAGCGATAAAAAAGGTAAAGTGTTTCTAAGCGAGAAAGCAGGCAGCAGGAAACTAACACCCGCGAGCCTGAGGGGACAGGCATGTTATGTGGCCGAATTAGGTTTCGATTCTCCGAAAGATGAGTACCTGTTCGGGCTCGGACAGTTCCAGGACGGTCATTACAACTTAAGAAACATAACGCGTAAATTGATTCAGGTGAACAGCCAGATTGCCATTCCTTTTCTTTATTCAAGCAGGGGATACGGTATCTTATGGCATCAATATGGATTAACGTATTTCAATCCGGCCGATCGCGCTGTTCCCCTTGTAAAAAAAGAGAGTTTGTCGGCAGGCATGGCCGAGGTCACTACAACTGGCGGCAGCAGGAAGATCTCACAGCAGCAGTCGCTTTATACGGGAACGTTTACGGTGGACAGGCAGGGCGAATATTGTATGATGCTCGATCTCGGAGATATGGATAACCGCCATCTGGTGATTATAGACGGCGTTCCGCTCATCGATCAGTCGAACCTCTGGCTGCCTCCCGCTGTGAGCAAATTAACAGATCTTAAGCCTGGCACACATACCGTACAAGTGGTTTGCAAGGATAGCAATATACCCTCATTAAGCATCCGGGAGGCCGGGGATGAGACCGTTTTCCGTTCTCCCGATGCAAAGAGCCTGGATTACGTGGTGTTCTCGGGAAATAATGCGGACGACGTTATCTCTTCTTACAGGGATCTGTCTGGAAAAGTTCCGATGCTCCCCTTATGGGCTTATGGTTTCTGGCAATGCCGTGAGCGTTATACCTCAGGAGCCCATTTAGTAGAAACCGTTAAGCAGTTCCGCGAAAGAAAGCTGCCTGTAGATGTGATCGTGCAGGATTGGCAGTATTGGGGTAAGTATGGATGGGGGGTACCAAAGTTTGACGAAAGTAATTATCCCGATCCTGCCCGGTTTATCAAACAGCTGCACGATCTGAATGCTCACTTCTCTGTTTCCGTCTGGGAAAACCTGGATAAGAAGTCGGAAGTGGCCCGGGATTATGTAAGCAAAGACCTTTACATTGCCAACAGTCCCTGGATCGACATCTATAACCCGGAAACCCGGAAAACGCATTGGAACGCTTTAAATAAGAACCTTTTCAGCTTTGGGGTAGACTCCTGGTGGATGGATGCAACAGAACCGGAGAATGATGCCCTTAAAGGTAAGGAGACCTATTTTGGTCCCGGCGAATTTTATCGCCTTATCTATCCTTTATTTGTCAGCAAGGCGGTATATGATGGGCAGCGGCAAACCGATCCAAAAAAACGCGTAACCATATTAACGCGGTCTGCTTATCCCGGGCAGCAGCGTTATGGAACGATCAACTGGTCGGGTGATATCGGCTGGAACTGGGATACCTTCAGAAGACAAATCGTTGCAGGTTTGAATTACAACCTGACAGGGATGCCTTACTGGACAACAGATATCGGTGGTTTTTTTCGCCCCGGCCCCGGACAGTATACCGACGAGAAATACCATGATCTGCTTAACAGGTGGTATCAATGGGGTGCCTTTAATCCGATATTCCGTGTACATGGATACCAGTCGGAAACCGAGCCCTGGAAATACGGCGAAAAAATGGAAGCGAATATCCGCAGCATTCTGAATACCCGTTACCGGTTAATGCCTTATATCTATTCGGAGGCATGGAATGTTTCAAAGAACAATTCCACAATTATGCGTCCGATGGTAATGGACTTCGGGGATGACGGGCAGGCGGTCCAGCAGGGCTATCAATATATGTTCGGCAAATCGATGCTGATTGCCCCGGTTACCAAAGAGGGCGTCTCGGCATGGAATGTCTACCTGCCGAAGAGCAGCGGATGGTATGACTTCTGGACGGGAAAACGTTTTGAAGGAGGACAAACGGTAAATGCCGCTGCTCCGCCCGATAAACTGCCTGTATTCGTTAAGGCCGGGTCTATAATACCCCTTGGGAAGTTGATCCAGCATACCGGCGAAAAGCAGGGCGACACACTCGAAATCCGTATCTACAAAGGAGCCGATGCTGAGTTCGGGCTTTATGAAGATGAGGGAGACGGATACGACTATGAGAAAGGCAGCTATTCGCTGATCCCGTTCAGATGGGACGAGAAAAGCGGTACGCTCTCTATCGGCAAATCAAACGGGAATTATCCCGGGGATCTGAAGAAACGTATATTTAATATAACCTTTGTAAAGGAAAACGAGGGCACAGGAACGGATATGGAATATCCGCAGAGACAGATCCATTACACCGGCCGGGCGGTAAAATTCCGGGAATAAAACACCCTTGATTTTAACATTCCGGCTTACAGTTAGAATAATAATATAAGTCACGCCAGGGGCGTAACAATAACGTTGAGACCCATTTACCAGGTAAAAAGAATTAAATGAAAAGAAAACTAAACACCTTTAGACTACTAACTTTCTTTGTGTTTATGGCCGGTTCCGGCGTTCAAGCACAAGAGGCGCAGAACCCCGTCATCCATGCTGATGTGCCGGATATGGCGATGATCCGCGTCGGCGATACTTATTATATGAGCAGTACCACGATGCATATGAGTCCGGGTGTGCCCATTATGAAATCAAAAGATCTCATCAACTGGCAGCTGGTAAGTTATGCTTACGATATCCTTGACGATGCAGACGAACTCAATCTTACAAACGGCAAGAGCACGTATGGACGGGGATCATGGGCAAGCAGTATCCGGTACCATAAAGGGATATATTATGTAAGCACATTTGCACAAACAACCGGTAAAACCTACGTTTATACAACAAAGGACATTGAAAAGGGCCCCTGGAAAAAGGTCTCTTTTAAACCCTCGTTTCACGACCATTCCCTGTTTTTCGATGATGACGGCAAAGTTTATATGGTTTATGGTGGCGGAAAACTCAATATAGTCGAACTTAACGGGGATGTTTCCGGTGTTAAACCCGGGGGAATAAACCAGGTACTGATCGAAAATGCAAGCCTGCCCTCAGGCAATAAAGGCGGACTGGGCGCCGAAGGCTCACAGCTGTTTAAAGTGAACGGTAAGTATTACCTGTTCAATATTACCTGGCCAGCCGGCAGTATGAGGACGGTTGTAGTTCATCGTGCTGATAAAATTACAGGTCCGTACGAAGGCCGTGTGGTATTGCAGGATAAAGGGGTAGCCCAGGGCGGTTTGATCAATACTCCCAAGGGCGAGTGGTATGCATACCTTTTCCGTGACTTTGGAGCTGTCGGGCGTATTCCATACCTGGTGCCGGTAAAATGGGAAGATGGCTGGCCTGTTCTGGGAACCGGCGGAAAGGTACCGGATAAACTCAATCTGCCGGCCGGCAGGGGACTGATGCCGGGCATCGTGGCGTCTGACGATTTTACCCGGAAAAAAGGAGACCGCGACCTGCCCCTGGTATGGCAATGGAACCATAATCCGGACAATAACCTGTGGTCTGTAAAGGCCAGGCCAGGGTATCTCAGGCTCAGCACCGGACGTACCGATTCTGCCATCCTGCTGTCGCGCAATACGCTGACGCAGCGCACCTTCGGACCCGAAAGTTCAGCTACCTCAGCCCTTGACGTTTCTAAGATGAAAGATGGTGATCGTGCCGGTCTTTTGCTGCTGCAGAAAGATTACGGATGGGTGGGTATCAAAGCAGAAGGAGACAAGCGATTTATCGTAATGACAAACGGAGAGAAGGGCAGGAACGAGGAAGTGCAGCAGGTGCCGCTTGAGCAGAACATTATTTACCTCAAAGCGGATTGCGATTTTAAAGGACGGGCAGATAAAGCTTATTTTTATTACAGCCTGGACGGCAAATCCTGGAACCGTATCGGTTCTGAGTTGAAAATGTCGTACACCTTACCTCACTTTATGGGATATCGCTTTGGCTTATTTAATTACGCAACAAGGGAAACCGGAGGGTATGCTGATTTTGATTTCTTCAAATTGCGGGATAAAATTACCGCTGCTGATTAAATAAACTGTAGTACGGACGAGCATACGGAAACATCCGGAATCTTAAGTTACGATCGCCATCCTCACACAGCAAAACTATCTTTTAATAACGGCCCGGCTTATTAAATAAACTGCCCCTATGGAGGGGCAGTTATAACCAATATTAATAATTCAGTGAGGGAGGTACGGTGGGCATTATAGTTTTTTACCCGAATTGTTATACCCTAAAGTAGGCCTAAATATTATCCTGGGATGCTACAAATGTCTAGAGGTATCGTACTTATGTTTAAAAGTTCGCCGCGATGCTTCATCCGCTATGGCGGGGGCAGCGGGAGATCATTTTGCGAAATTCATTCTTCTTTTTGTCGGTGATTTCACGGAGTATCCCGGCAAATAAACAGCTCCAGTTAATATTTTCTCCAGTTAATATTTTATAAACATATCCCCTCCAAATAAGGTCGGCTGCATAATATTATGGGCTGAGTTGCTGCCGACCTGATTGGTAAGACCTTTATTTGGAACTATATTGTTTTCATAATCATTATACATGAAAGACTGGTAGTTTCCGCCGTTAATTGGCCCGTCTGTAGTATTACGGATTAAATGGTAGTGACTTGGGATTTGAGAAACCAGTAATTGATGACTTTCTTTGCCCGCATAATTTCCCAGTGCGCGGGCAGTAAGTCCGGATCCTGTGCCAATACCGCCAAAAGCACGTCCCCTGAAATCCGGAATATTAAAAGTAGTTGAACCATTTCCTGTACCAAATGATGTTCCTATTATCCCATATAATGCCGCGTAAGTGGTTCGGGATACTGCACTGCCGTCACACAATAAATAGCCATTTAAATTGCTTGCTGCGGAGAATCTGTAACTCCCTACCTCGGCCATGCTGACACTGCTTAACAGGGGGGAAGCTACAATGTCGATCGTTGCAGTGCTGTTTCTGGTTAAGAAATATGTTCCGGCAGAGGATGTTATAGTTTTTGCCGTAGAAACTACCGGGCTGAAAGATGCGGTGCCGGGAGCAGTTACTGTGCAGGCAGTGCTGAATACCAGTATAAGGGACCCGCCGACCGGTATATTCGCGTCTGTTAACGTAGTATTTGAATTTACGCTTAAACGGTTACTTAATCCGTTAGTCCATTGGACTCCCGATCCCGAAGGATTAGTGGTTAGAACCTGGTTTGCCGAACCCGCTGCAATTTTATCTGTAGTTACTGCGCCATCAGCCAGATCAGCTGTCTGTACAGAACTGTCGAGTACTTTATTCCATTTGCCGGAATGCCAGATATACAAGCCGATTCCCAGCAGGCCCGGTGCGGAAGTATTTGTATTATAGACCAGGGTGCCATCTAGGGGATTTTCTCCGTTTAACTGCATTGAAGCCGCGTTCAGGGATAGCCGGGGTGGCAAAAATCCCCTGTTACTGCTCTCTACATCGAGCATGGCGGCTGTATGCGGCATTCTGGAAGATCCCGCGCTACCTATTTTTGCCTGTCCGGAAGTATATCCTGCCGAACATATGCAGATTAAAAAAACAATTAGTCTGGTCAAATAATCTTTCATGGTAAATCTTATACTAATCGTTCCTTGTTTAAAATTTTATAAACACGTTTCCTGCGAAAAGTGTAGGCTGCATGACGTTATGAGCTGCTCCTCCTCCCGCCGGACTGCTGATCCCGCGTGTGGGTACGCCAGAGTTATTTGCGTAGTCGTTATAGTTAAGAGAGGGGTATGTTCCGCCGTTAATTGAACCTCCGCTACTACTGAAAGTATAATGATCATGAGCGGGCATCTCTGAAATTGTCAGAGTATGATTCTCTTCTCCATCTTTAGCTCCCAGCGCGCGCGAACTTAATGCGGTGCCTGTTCCCCGGCCTCCGAACACCCTGCCTCTGAAATCGGGTAAATTAAAAGTGGACGAACCATTGCCTGCACCGAATGAAGTTCCAATCATGGAAAACAGCTCAGCATACGTTGTTCTGGATACTGCTGCGCCATTACATAATAAATAACCGTTTAAATTACCTGCTACAGAAAATTTGTAGTTTCCCACTTCTGCATGGCTCACATTGCTTATTAGAGGAGATGCTGCAATATCAATGAGACCTGTACTGTTACGGCTTAGAAAATACGTGCCCGCTGAGGAGGTAAGAGTTGTCGCCGTAGTAATAACAGGTGCAAAAGAAGCGCCGCCAGGTGCCGCGATGGTACAGGTGGCGGTAAAAACCAGAATGAGGGTACCTCCAACCGGAATTTGAGTATCTGTTAGTGTTGTATTGGTGTTGACAGTAAGACGGTTGCTTACACCGTTTGTCCATTTTACCCCGGTGCCCGAAGGATCGGTGGTTAATACTTGTCCGGCACTACCGGGGGCAACTTTATCGCTGGTTACGGCGCTATTGGCCAGGTCTGCTGTTTGAAGCTCGTTTTCAAGTACCCTGTTCCATTTTGCATCGTGCCAGATATACAGGCCGGCTCCCGATAAACCGGATACGGCAGCCGTATTTGTATTATAAACCAGCATTCCGTTTGCAGGTGTTACGCCATTAAGCTGCATAACATTTCCGCTTAACAATATCCTCGGCGGTAAAAATCCTTTGGTACTGCTCTCTACCTGCAGCATACTGGTTGCATGAGGCTGCCTGTTATAACCGGGAGCAGAAGCATCCCCTATTTTTACCTGAGCCAGCCCGTGTATTGATATTAGCAGACAAAAATTTAATATAAGAAGTCTGTTAAACACGGGTTTCATAATAAACTATAGTCAATATTTTAATTTCTTAATACTTTATAAATACGTTACCTCCGAAAACGGTGGGTTGCATCTCTGTATGGGCCGCATCTCCGCCGGTCGAACTTGTTCTTCCCCGGGTAAGATTACTTACCGTATTTCCGTAATCGTTATAGGAGAAAGCAGGATATACACCACCTCCCACTGTTCCTGAAAAATTATTATATGTAAAGTGCGTATGTACAGGCATTTCCTGAGCCGTTAATACATGGTTTTCCTCGCCTAACTTAGCACCCATGGCGCGTGCCGTGAGGCCGTGCCTG
>Ga0265780_10004320_pt1 | contig 18345 bp, 22 predicted proteins | sample P1T30metagenome_FD_192432 | JGI IMG/M metagenome (GOLD analysis project Ga0265780, IMG submission 192432) | Plant litter microbial communities from East Loma Ridge, Irvine, California - P1 T30 | ecosystem: Environmental > Terrestrial > Plant litter > Unclassified | place: USA: California...
CTTCCTGCTATATACCCCACGCACAGTGTCTTCGTCAGGAACAGCATTGTTTCACTCTGAGACTACACATCTACAACTACACCATCTTCAAGACACTACCCGATGGGTCGCGGCGGTTACAACTAAGACCTGTGCATTCATCTCAACACCAAAGACCCGCCTCTTTGTTCATCAAGTCTGCACGTCAACCAATTTCAAAGTCGAACAAACAGATCAATCACAATGTCACCACCAAACACCCAGGAAGAATCGGCCAACATGGGTCGCGGAGGCTACAACTAAGCACAACGGCTGCTCCCGCAATCCCGCAATCCGAAACATTCATCAGCATCCTTGCGGCGTGGTTCACCATGGCCACGCCTCACACCATCACACTCCACTTCCCGCCACTTCCCGCCTCCCGAACACTCCGCAAGAGACGCCTCGAACGATGGAGGCCATCTCTGACTTCTTAGGCCTCGGCCATCTACTTCTTCCTTCGGCTTCATATTTCTTTCATCTCTGTATCATCACACACTCTTCACTTGTACCAACATCTCCTCTTTCTATCCTTGATCTTCATCTTCATCCTCATTTTCTTGTTTTGAATCGGCATTAGCGAGCGTTGGACTCTTTGGACCTGGACACAGGCTATGAACTATGGGCTACGGAATCATGCAAATTGTATGTCACAGCATTTTGAGGCGTTTGGAAAGGCTGGGATCAGCTCTTCATTGAGCGATGGGTAACGGACCTGGGTACTGTTTCTAGACACGGAGTTATTCGGCGTTGGGCGTACTGTTTTCGAGTTTGCTTCGGGTTTCTCTGCTTTTCTCCTCAATCAAGATCTCCTTTTCCCCGATACCACTGTTTACGGCGTTTTTGCATTTTGAACCACCAGCAGGTCTGGTAGTAGAGCTTCATCACTTCTGCTTTGACTAGAATAGACAATTGATACCTTGACGGTATCCTCTCCCCACACTACAAATCGTCCTCGCAAGCTGTGATTTGAAGTAACGCCAGTACCGTGACTGCGTTCGCTACTTTCCGACACAGAATCTGTAAGAAGGTTGACGTCAGCAAAGGTTCGTCACGTGGTCTTTCGCGGCCGCAGCTGAGCGTAAGCCGGCAAGCATCATGGGGAAAGAGTTCGGTTATCCAGACGCCCTATGCAGCAATCGATACTGCACAGACACATCCTGCTATTACCATTGTGGCTTTCCCCAGCAACGCCCGCTTGGCCCCCTCTCGGATGCAACCGTCTGACTCAAATGGGGGCCAAAGTGTAGAACGCCTTGCCAAAGATTCCAGAACGTGACACGACATGAGGGCACGAGATTTAGGCTAGAGTCACTTACTTTTCGAAAACGACCCCCAACACCTCTTCCACATCGCCGCTATCACCCCGGCCTGTGATGCGGGCCAATGCGTCGGCGGCGGAGCGAAGGCACTCTGCAGCGACCACAATATCGACCTCGTCGGCCTCGCCTGGTAGTTCCTCACCGGTTCTGGTTGTATCGGCCGAGGGCTCGGTTACGGTTGTGAGGAAGGCGGAAAGGTGGCTGAGACATTCGGAGAGAAGAAGACGTTGACGCTCGGTTGCGCCTAATGACTCTTGCCAAATGCTTGGATCGGGATCCGAGTCAGGAACTAACGCGGCTGTCATAGACTTGAAAGTATCCTGCAAGATAGTGAGGAATTCCGGGATGTTGTCGCTAGTTGGATAAGGTATCGGCCCTGTGAGCGGCTTGCATGTAATGAAGCACAGGCGGTCTTTAGAGAGGCCCAGGGCGGAGTGAATCTTTTCTTCCCATTTCGCCCGCGAGATATCGAACGTGTAAAGTTGGTCGCGCTTGTTGAGAGCAACAATGACCTCGATGCCGACATCAGCACACTGCTTTGCCGTCGCCATGACCTCAGGATCCATCTCGGCTGTGGCGTCTTGAACGACAATCAGCACGTCTGATTCGAGTGCTCGTTGCTTCGCGCGCTTGATGCCCTCCTGTTCAACGGCCCCAACGACGCTCGCACCTGCGACACCAGCCTGGCGAAGGCCGGCCATGTCTCCAATCTTGACAAGCCACCCACCCAGATCCAATCCTATCTCAACCACGTCGCGCGTTGTGCCAGCTTCCTCAGAGACGATAGCAGCGTCTCTCCCAACTATGCGATTCAGCAAACTGCTCTTGCCTGCGTTGGGTGCACCGAGAAGCGCAATGCTAATGCCATTGCGCAGCATCTCTCCACGAACGGCATTGGCAACGTGCGCCTCCATCTGCACCTGCAAGGCACGGACTTGAGATGCGACGGAGGCGCATAGGACAGCAGGTGATTCGTCAAAGTGTTGGTCTTCGGAGAAATCGATCAAGGCCTCCAGCTCGCCCCGGGCCTGCAGCAGCAGCATGCGCCAGTGCTCGTATCGTACTGCCAGTGAGGAGGTCGTTCCCCTCACTGAGATCTTGCGTTGCTGCTCAGTCGAAGCAGACAGTGTCTCCCCTAGCGACTCGATCTGGGGAAGATCCATTCGGTTGTTGGCGAAAGCGCGCCGGGTGAACTCTCCAGGCTCAGCATAGCGGATCTCCGTGCGCTTCGACTTGCGAGTGTTTGGTATGTTCGCGCATTCAGATATGGCTGACAGTACTGCGCGTACGATAGCCGGGCCGCCATGCACGTGCAGTTCGAGCACGTCTTCTCCGGTCACAGTATTGGGCGCGGGAAAGTAGAGTACGAGGGCGCCAGAGTCGAGTATCGTTGCGGACGAAGGCGGTACATGTGGGGTATATAGCTTGCGTAGGGTCGCCTGGCGAGGCTTCGGAAATGCCGTAGAGGGACACAGCCCTTCGTATATCTACGACGTGTAAGGAAAGGAATCGATCATAGGGTTGGGGATGCAGACCTGCCTACATGCCGGACCCGAGGCACGAATGACAGCTATCGCTGCCCTTCCACTAGCAGTAGAAAGCGCATATATCGTCGGTTCCTTGCTATCTGTATGGTACAGACGCGGCTGGGATGTCGTCAAGGCGCGCTGCACATAGAGGGGTTCATGGTGGAGCGATGCGATTCGCGTAATACGGGACGAACGGAGTACGGCGCAGAATGGAAAATAAGGCGCTCTCAATTGATTAGAAGGATTGCGACGGAGAGATGAGACGACGGCTCTCATTCCGCCAGTTGAGGTTTACATCGTTGTCGCATCTGGAATTCATGGTAGCTCCGCTGCACCTCCGCAGTGGCCCGTGCACGCGCTAAGATAATAATTTCTTGAGATCGTCGCATGTCTACTTTGCTACTACAACACCTGTTCCCTTCGCGCCAAAACGCACACACGATACCCCGAAGGACCTTCTATTCGCTTTTCGCCGCGCTGGAAGACTATTGTTGAAGGGATCCTCGCTTCTGTGTTTACGTGCGTCCGCGGAAGGACTTCATTGCCGCCATGGCCTCGGACGATCTTGTATGGTCCGTTATTGGCACCGATTTCTGCAGCTTCAGTGCGTGAGCCTCTGTAAATATGCATACAAGATAACGCTAACCTTGTCTACTTAGAACTCAAAACCACAAAAGACCAAACGTTCTGCAGAAACGAACACAACGTATCAGGTTACTGCTCCAAGCAGTCGTGCCCCCTCGCGAACTCACGCTATGCCACGATTCGCTCAGATCCCGCGACCGGCGAGCTGTATCTATACATCAAAGCGATCGAACGCGCACATCTTCCGTCGCAATGGTGGGAAAAGATAAAGCTCCCTAAGAACTATAGTCAAGCGCTCGAGATGGTCGACCAGCACCTCGCATACTTCCCCAAGTTCCTTAAGCACAAGAACAAGCAGCGCTTGACTCGTCTTACTCAAGTCAACATAAGGATACGGAAACTGGCCAAGGAAGAAGAGCGTCTAGGAGAGCGCCTAGTTCCCAGACTGGCACCCAAGGTCCGCCGACGAGAGGAAGGCCGTGAGCGCAAAGCTCTCGCAGCCGCCAAGGTCGAGCGCGCCATCGAGCGAGTTCTCATTGACCGTCTGCGTAGTGGCGCATACGGCGATCGACCGTAAGTTCATCCCCCTCCTCCCACTGCTGCCATGATTATTCGCTTTTTAACCCTGAGATCCTTCGATGAGGATCAAAAACAACAACAACACTCTAATTTTTTAATGAGCACCGTCACACTGTCAAGCATTTACTCAGTTCGTGTATGAGTTTGAGACTAACTGCAAGACAGGATCAACGTCGAACCAAATGTCTGGAAGCGTGTCATGCGCGGCCTGCAGAAAGAGGGCCAGCTCAAGGGCGACGAGGATCTGGACGAAGGTATCGAGGAGGAAGACGAGAACGAATACGAACACGAGATGGAGAACGGTGTCGGCGAAGTCGAATACGTGAGCGACATTGAGGGCGAATCCGACGACGAGATGGAGGACTTTGAAGACTGGATCGGCGGCCAGAGTCCCGACGAAGGCTCAGGCGACGAAGATGACGAGAGCGGTAGCGGCAGCGAAGAAGATGAGGAGGATGAGTCTGCAGATGAGGACACAGAGGCTCTCAAGAAGACGCTGGCAAATCTCAAGCGCAAACGCCCTGCTGGCCCACCACCCAAGCCCAAGAAGAAGCCATCGAAGGACTCCAAGGGGCCGAGACGCGAGATCGAATACGAGATGGAGAGAGAGCCCGCGGCGAGAGAAGCCATGCGCGTATGATACCTCTAGCATTGTCACACTATTGGCGTTCAGCGATGGGATGTGGAGTTCACGTCTTAATGACCCAGGAAAAGCAATTCGTCGTCGCGCCAGAGGCGCATGCTGCAGCGATGCTCTGTTTGATACCATCTCTTCACACAATGCCTCAATCCCTTATATATTCACTCTGGAACGTCATGAGCGACGGCACGTTTAGTATTCACAATGGTCAGCAAAGTGAATGAATATTACAACATCCAAGCAGGCGCTTCCTCCCCGTTTCGAAGAATCGAAACCTCTAATCAATCAACCACATAACCCATACAAATACCATGTCGTCAAATCAAGTCGATTCTTCAATGGGCGTTTCGCGAAATCTGGACGCGGCGAGTGAAGCTGAATCTGTCCAGAACGCCTGGGAAGATAATTGCGCACTTGCCGGTCCCAGGATAAGTCCGTCTTCTGTTTCAGAGACAGTTCTGCCCCCAACGAATGAATCTCCTCCTCAGCCAGGTACTCCCCATTCCAAACTCACTAAGCTAAACGACGAAGACTTCGGCGACTTTGTAACAGCGTCAACTGATCCTTTGAAGCGACCCATATACCATGCAACAGAGAATGAGGACGAGACGCAGGGGCTATTGAACTCTTATTCTGCGCCTGTATGGGAGGCTGATACTTACATCGGCATGGGCCTTGTGGAGCCTGTCATCGCCGGGATAGGTATGTTCAAGAGGACGGTGTTACCGGCAAGGAATCTGGCTACCTGGAAACTGAACAAAAGCCGAGCGCAGATGATTATGGAAGAACACAAGAAAAGGCGACTGCAAAAGCCTGTCGTCTCTGCGACTCCTACACCTGCTCCATCTCCTACGAAGAAGGGCGCAACGGGGGTCGTCACTAGTTCATTCGGAGCTGACTACAATCAGTATCTAGACACGTACAGTAGCAGTATTTCAGCGTCGGATATGAACGGGGTGATGCGACCAGTAAGTTTCACAGAGCCGATCGATGCGTTGATGGAGACGGAGCGTAAGGCTTGGGGGCCTTAAGTATGGGAACGTTGGCCAGACCGCTTCATAGATATGATAACTAGTCATCTTAGATTTATAACGGACCTTGAATGACTCTGAACACATTCGAATCGAAAACGTATGCATGTGCGTTGGAATCCGTCTAGTGCTTGCATCATCACACCAGTTAGACGCGTGTGAAAGAGATGCAGATGGCCGTGCTAGCGGCATCAGATAGAAAATGCAACGGGTGTAGAAACAAGATCGAGATGTCGCATGGGTACTCGCGGTGAACATTACTCCAAAAATGCAGTGGGCCACCTGGGCAGCATCGAAAGGACTCACGTGCAAGTTTTAGTACACCCACAGTGCAACTCCAACAGCGCGTTCTCCACAAAGAAGCCTCCCCCAAGCCATCGGCTCCACAGCCTTAATCCAAACCAAGAGAAAACTTAGTGCTGTCGCGTGGTTGACGCACCCTGTCCCTGATGATCGTAAATCCCGCAAGCTGGATACTTCAACCGGCACACCTACCGTAGAACCAAACACCTCCCCGAAGACTTGGGTTTGACAACACCCGTCCCTTCGAAACGAGGATGTTTTTAGGCATTTCCCAGGTTATTCCCACAAGTGCTGACGTGCGGAACTACGCTTTTTGGCAAGCCGCCCAAGCAATTTCTTAGACGAGCCGAAGCATCGGACTAGGCCGGAGCTTTTCGCGCCTTCGCGATGCTTAGCCACCAAGCACCAAAGCGGCGCGAAACACCGTCTTGGTGTGCCCGTGTCGCGAACTTTCACCCTGTTAGCGACATCATAATGCGCCGGGAGTACCTATTGCGGTAATTCCGATGGGCGACTGCGAGCTGACTGGTGAATTGCGACGAATCACACAGGGCGACCCTGGCATCCCCGTGCGATCGGGTAGTGTGTCTTTCTCCGCACGCCAAACTCCACGGGGTTGGGATCACCAGCGGCTCCAGACCAAACGTCATCGTCGAGAGCAAACTGTGGGGATGACGCCGGTAGACAGGGCGGTTCGGCGTTATTGCTGGGTTGGCGGCGTGAGGACGGACTCTACTGTTACATTGGTGGCAGAGAGTCGCGGTTGCCCTTTCACATTTTCTTAAGAGAGGGTCGTCGCGCCTGCTGTCGTACCTCATCGATCGCACCTCGCACGAACCGGAAGCGAGCTGGCCTCTTGTGTTGTTGTTTTGTTGCAACGCCCTTCTTACCTCGTTGTTTGGCACGACACGCATTGATCGTTGGTATTACTAAACAAGATGGGCAAGTTCTATGGCCTCAAGGGCACTAAGCTCAACATTGCTATTGCTGTGATAGCAGGCACTGACTTCGCGCTCTTTGGTTATGGTAAGCATTCATGCCATCACTGTTGGTATCAGTTCTAACATCGGCTCAGATCAGGGTGTAATGGGCGGTTTGCTCACGCTGGGCTCTTTCATCAAATACTTCCCCGAAATCGACAGCAACAACCCGCCCCCAGGGAGCTCGAAAAGCCATGCCGCGACTATCCAAGCCATCACAGGTAAGCTCGCTCAGCATCTAAGCCCAACGTCGCTAATCTCCGTCTAGTCGGTGCCTACACACTGGGCTGCTTCTTCGGCGCCGTAGCAACCATCTGGCTCGGTAACATGCTCGGGCGCAAGAAGACCATCTTCATCGGCAGTGCTATCATGATAGTCGGAGCCATCCTCCAAACAGCATCGTACGGACTCGCACAGCTCATCATCGGACGATGGATCACCGGTTTCGGCAACGGCATGAACACAAGCACAGTCCCAACATGGCAGTCCGAGACTTCGAAACCACATCGCAGAGGGCAGATGGTCATGATTGAAGGTTCCATGATCGTCTTCGGTGTCATGCTTAGCTACTGGCTCGATCTCGGCTTCTCCTTCCTCGAACCCAGCAGCATCGCCTGGCGCTTCCCTATCGCTTTCCAGATCATTCTGGCCCTGTTCATTCTCGTTATGATTCCTGGTCTCCCCGAAAGTCCGCGTTGGTTGGTACTGAAGGGTCGAGAGGAAGAGGCTCTTGAAGTTTTGGCTGCGTTGAGCGACCTTCCTATGGACGACAAGAAGGTCGAAGCCGAGTTCCAGGCTGTCAAGGATGTTACTGAGGAGATGTCGCGTGGTGGCTTCCGCGATTGTTTCAAGAGGAACAAGAACCGCAACTTCCACCGCACTGTGTTGGGCTATGTCAACCAGATGTTCCAACAGGTAAGTTTCGCTTTTCCAACAGGACAAGAGACGGTAACTAACAATACTCTAGATCTCTGGTATCAACCTGGTAACCTACTACTACTACTACTGCGTCTATTCCAGCCCGTTCTGACCTCAATATTTAGGTAACCTACTACGCCGCAACCATCTTCGAAAACTCCATCGGTCTCTCGCCCTTCCTCAGCCGCCTGTTATCCGCCTGCAACGGCACCGAATACTGGATGGCTAGTTGGATCGCCATCTTCACAATCGAGAAGTTTGGACGCCGCTCTTTGATGATGTTCGGTGCGGCTGGCATGTCCATGTCCATGGCCGTGCTAGCAGGCGCAACCAGCAACATTGGCAACACAAGCCTGGGTCTCCTCGCCACCGTCTTCCTCTTCGTATTCAACTCCTTCTTCGCCATCGGCTGGCTAGGCATGACATGGCTGTATCCCGCGGAAATCACACCGCTATCCATCCGCGCGCCCGCCAACGCCATCTCCACCACAGCCAACTGGATCTTCAACTTCCTCGTTGTAATGATTACGCCCCCTGCCTTCGCAAACATTGGCTACCAGACCTACATCATCTTCGCCGTTATCAACGCCGCAATGGTGCCCTCGGTGTATTTCTTCTTCCCGGAAACCGCATACCGGTCTCTCGAGGAAATGGATGAGATCTTCCACGCGGCAAGCGGTCCATTTGATGTCGTTGGTATTGCGCATAACTTGCCGCATCGCTATGGCAAGAAGGGCGAGTTGCTTGTGGACTATGCGGATACGGAGCAGGCGCATGAGGCGGAGAGGAGGAGGAGCTCGGTTGTCGCTACGCAGTCGAATGGGGGTGTGCTGGCAAAGGACAATGAGAAGGAGCTTAGGGAGCATGTTGATAATGCGGGGAAGTAGATGGTGGCTGATGGGTTGACGATGACGAATACATTGTATTCTTCGAATGTGACTGTTCTGTCTAGATGTGTGCAGTTGTCTTCTGCGACGTGACACTTATATTCACTACGTGAATCATCTCCTCTTTCCTGTGCTGGGTATGAACACATTTGCGTCCTCCATTTTGTGTGCCTAATAGACTGATAGATGCCGTTTGGTGTAAGCAGACGTCTCTCGCACCATTTTCTCAATTTCTCATTCGATCCTGATCGTTGGTCTGGTTCTCATCTTTCCCATCATACTTTACTCTTCTCGGCTCCTTCTCCAGCCCATCCCACATTTCCTTGCTGTAATACCCAAAACAAACATCGCAGTTCCCACATTTGTCACAGCCTTTGGGCTCCCTACGACCCGTATACACATTGAAAACCCAATCTGCTGGCCTCTCACCCCACGGACCAGTTTTGAGATCATACTTGTCAGGCGCCTCAGGGAACTGAATCTCATGACGCGGCTTGGTGCGATTCGTGAGCGTATGCAGATCCCTGCCCCTCTTCCTCGCTACTTCAATCGCGCGACGGAACCAGACCTTGCTCTTTTCGTTCGGCGAGGGTTCTCCTCCGCGCCCAGGACTGAAAGTAGTGATGGGCCCACTGCTTTTCTCCACGTTCTCCAGATACACAGCTTTCGGCGCTACGATTTCTGGCCCTCGGACTCCGAACAGAGACTGTATATTATACTTGCGATTTCTCTCATTCGTGGGAGTATCTTTTCCTCTAGGTCGTCCTCCGATCAGAGAAATGATGGCATCTTCGAAGCCTTGTTCCTCGTTCGGTTCCCATTTGATGTAAGATTCGCTGAGCGATCCCCACAGAACTAGGGCTTCGTAATTCCATACACTCTCCAGGAAGCAGCGTTCCAAATACGCTCCATCGCTCTCCCAATCTTCTGCGCTGTCGTCTCTGTTGTAGTAGGCCTCGAGCTCAATGTCTTGGATGTCCATGCAGAGGTGCTTTAATTTCCTCATGTTGCTGAGTTCTTCTGGGCGGAAGGCTGCGCAGCGATAGCCGTGAATGTTATGGGGATTGTCATGATAGTCATAGAACATCAGACTTTCCAGGGTGTTCCCTTGGTAGGTGCCGAGATTGCGAACGAGTTCGTCCGCGTCTTCGAGTCGAGGAGCATCGCCGGCGCGGAATGAGGCTGTGATGAGTCCTGATGGAACGGCAGTAAGAGCAGTGAGAAACTCTTGCCCAAATTCCCCACAACTGTCCAAGAAGAGATGTTTGACAGGGGAGGTTCCAGCAGGTAGAAGATTCTTCCACGGCGTCTCGTCTTGGAAATCACCTACGCAATTTCTAAAGTAAATCTTTTCGAGGCTTGGGAGGCGGAGGAACTGGACAAGAAATCCTGTGTTGCAAGGCCAGGTATTGGGATGGTAGGCCGAATCCATCCAAGTTCCGGTGGGCAGACCAACAGCGACTGAACGAAGATTGTGGAGGCCGGGTCCCCAAGAAGTTTTCTTGTTGTGAGAGTCGTTGATAAAAATTTGAAGCCAGTCGAGACATGACCTCGATACCGTCCCATCGCGCGCCGTCATGACGAACTTGACGTCTCGAAGCCTAGGACAATTTGCAACGAGGAGAGCCTTCAGGTAAATGTCATAGCCATCGATAATCTGTGTACGTGCCTCCTCAGCGCGTGCACCGGGGATAAGATCACTCTGTGCTTGATCTAATGGCTCCATATAGTCGTCGATTTCACCAGGTATGAACTCCCAGGTTGTTGGCGACCGTGAGCTCTGATCGATCGGAACATCGAAGTCAAGCGTCTTCCATGCATCCCATCCTGTGCGATCATACCAAACCTCCAGACTTCGAACGTGCCAGGCTGGGATTGGGTCACCATATCCGAAAGCGCTTCGGAGGAGTGTGGGAACAGTTGTTGGGTCAATATCAGACGAGACACAATAATTTGTATGAGCGTCGCGATGGCGTTTGAGAACGTCTGCAGAGCATGCGAATAAATGCTTGCAGGTATATGCGAAGTCGATCTGAGATGCGGGAGGTATGTAGTCGATGATATGATGAACGAGTTCAGTCGCAAGATTTGTGATGATGCACGAGCTGTCGGTATTGACTGCAGAAACGTCGCTCAGGTCAGATGGGTGGGAAGGCAAAGAGGCGGTGAAGGTGAAATTAAAAAGGGCTCCTTTCCATTCATCCATGTTGTGTTTTGGGGAACTATGAAGCGAACGCCCGATTGAGAGGAGTAATCGACTTTATACTTATCGTGAGAAGCCAATCCAAAGCATGAGACTTTGTCTCGGCGTGGTGCAAGCGGTATGGTGTTTTAGGCATCCTTCTGCTGCCTTCGGCTAATAGAGTGCTAGTTTTGCCGACGCTTCCATCTCCAATTGTAGCCCGTACACGAGTAGCACAACCAATTATGCGCATTTCTGGAGACAGTCGAGAGTTGTGGTCAATCTGGCTCGGACGTCGACGTGTCAACGTGTAGCGCACGCCACCACAAGATCACATGTCTGGTACGATGGATGGTGGTGATGAGGCATGCGGTGTCGCGTGAGCAGAGGTATCTAGTTTGTGCCTCGTGAGGATGACATGAGCGCGAAGGTAGCTATGCGCTGTAGGAGCTGATAAAGTACTGCGGTGATGTCAGTCTGGTAGGCGAGGGTGTGAAGAGTGCAACGTACTGTCAGGACCGACTCGTCATCGCCATTATCGTTGGGTAGGTAAACATAGAGGATGAGTGCATGCTCATGACAGAAGCCTTGAAGATGTCAGCATGTTGGCAGATCTGAAGTTGGTACGACTTACAAGCGATAACTCGTCCCCCCAGCCTACCCACACTCATGACCTTACCCCAGTCACGCCCATCGATCCTCACTGTAGCCCAGCCTTCTTCACTACGCCCGTCCGCCGTGCCCAGCTGCTTCATACGCGTGCTTGGGTGTTCAGCTACGCCATCCTCTCCACCAGCGACGTGGCCAGGGTCGAGTTCTGGATTGCTAAGATCGGTCCAGATGGAGGATATGTTCATGGCGTCGGATCGGATCCTCATCCTGAGGCAGCCGTGCATGTTGGCGGCAACCTCTAGTCGTGTCCTTGATGCCGTCGTCGCGGTGCTTGCCTTGGTGTCTGCCAGCGCGAGCTTGGTGAACCTGTCGCTGATGCTCTTCAGCTGCATCAGAGGAGGCAGTATGATGTGTACGTCTGGCTCTCTACAGACGGGCTCATGCAGATGCGCTACAGTGTCTGGCGCAAGCACCCGCACGGGTATCTCCTGCGTGACGATGGTCTCGCGGTTTCCTCCACCGAATTCGTTGTCAAAGGCAGCGTCGAAGCCATCGTCGTTGTTGGCTGTGGCTGCTGGGAAGGCGCTGTACGTGTTCGAGGAGGTCGTGGTGACGATGGTGAGGGCAAGCATGGGCAGGTTGTCCTTCTTGGTGAGGCGTATCTGGGCCGACGTGGCATTGAGGGCCGACTTGAGGGCGCGATTCAACGACGTGAGCGGAACTTCGAGGTTGATGACGTTGTTCGCTGCTGACTGCACGCTGATTGTCTCGAAGATGGAGTCCTGCGCAGCGCATTAACATAGAGCCAGCGAAAGATGAGACGGAATGCTTACAATAGAGAGGACACTACACGCGGTTAGAACGAGAGACACCAAGGTACGAGGCGTCTACTCACGCCCATACTTGAGTGCCCTGCTCTGGTATGATGGTGAAGCATACTTGCTCCTCGCTGAGCTTCACCCACGCGAGCGGGCCGAGCGAATTGAGCGACGCCGTAAGCTCTACAAGGGGTTAGTCGCAGATTGAAGTGTCGGCTTATGCACCTACTCGTAAAGGTATTAATGTTCTGTATCGACGCCTTGAAGCGCATCTTGCCGGTGTTGTCGCACGACTGCAGGTGGGAAGTCGCGACGCGTCGAGAAATGTGGAGGGGAGGCCAAGCGAACGTCATCGCCTGCGCGTTACTCACCACATCATCACCAGTGGCCCTCACCAACTCTCCCGGTCATCGTCGCGCATTCAATCTGTCTTATTGCACGCGTTTTTCATATATAAAATTTCGACGAAACAGCGAAATAGCCCAAGCTTATCTATTCTCGATTAACTACGACGAGGCACCGACTTCCCAAATCGTGTTCCGAACATGAGCAACACTATCGCAACCTCCTTTCTACGCCTGTCTCTGCACAGAAATACCAGTGTTTGATACTGTTGTCTTCGAGTACATCTAATCAGATATTAGTAGGGTCGGGTGGTACGCCATGTACAACTAACCTGTCCACTGGTTCCTTGTATCTCATATCGACCTGCGCCGGAGAGCGGGACATTCGCGCCGCTCTTAGTAGTTGCCGAAACTGCAGTAAACGATACTGTTCCGAAATTCGGTGTAGCTACAAGCTGGCCTGGGATCACCTGGTATGCCTGCACGAACCAGTTTGCCGCCAGCGCAGTCAGAGAGGACGGATCCACGCCATTCGGAGCTGCGAGTGTTTGTGTTGTCCTCTTGTTCTGCGTCTTGTTCTCAATCGTCACAGTACCCCCTGCAGTTGCCACGCTGACTGTCACGGTGATAGAATTACCGTTGGCAACAGGAACCGTCGAAGTGGTATCTGTCACCGGACCGGGGAAGTATGCAGAGAAGCTTCTGAGCGTACTGTTGTACACGATGCCACCACCGAGTATGTTCTCCTGTTCAAGTGTGTCCCCAATGCCGACCCAAATCGAGAGTCGGTTGCTACCCGATAAGTTCGGTACTGTGAACTGTATATGCAGTTAGTACTCATATCACATGCAGCACGAGAGTCACTCACAGTGCCTGTTACGCTGGCAAACGAGTCGCCTTGAGGCGCTTTGAGTACTGCACCCCCACGATTCAAGTCGAAGGCGGCAGATGCAGCTGACACCCAGCACGCGAGAATAGTACTGGTTTTCATGGCTGACTTCGATGTAACCAGTAAAGAGAAGAAATGCCGTGAGACAAGACGTCCAATGAGAAGAGATGCAAAAGCTTCCGGGTTTGAAGAGCGGAAGTGGTTGACGTTCCAGAAGGATATTTGAGATTCTGGAATCTATACCTGACAGCACCACATGGACTATATTGCTTCCATGGGATCGTACCCGGTTGATAAGGGCTCGTTCCTTGCGATCAGATCCCACTCTCTTCAACAGCCTATTCTCTCGGCTCACTGCACGCTTCAACAATCCGATCAGCACGTGACTACAACCCTTTGGCCTCCGTCGCTATCCAGCTGGGCACATTATGATCGGCCAATGACAAACGCGAAATTCTTTTGTACCATGCCAGCGTATCCGTACGAATGGCACGCGTTAATGAGGAACGGGGGTTGGACAATATAAACAAATGGTAAGGATTGGTACCCCACAACTTGGCGCGACGGCAAAGTAGAATAGATTGAGGCTCACGCAACCTTGTCCCAACGTCCGCGAATATCATCCTATCCGAGAAGCGGATCAACCACTCACAGTTCTTTGGTAACCGGAGTTCTCGCTGTACAGGTGGGGCGTTATACGTTCCGCCGCTCACATGCATGCAACTGCCGACGGCATGACAAGACTTCCAAATACTTGTGGAATATCGAAGAGTAGCATCACTGGACTCACTAGGGCTCGAGGAATGCCTTTGCCAATCACAGCGGTGCTGTCGCCAACCGAAGACGTCCAGCTCAGCATCATCATGAGATCGTGCTAATTGGCCAAGCCGACGATGAAGTATCTGCAACTCGATCAGCAGCACTTTGGATGCCATGAGCGCCCGAAACGATAGGTCATGTTAATTTTAGTGGATGAGGAGCGTTCGACAATGTAATCCAGGAGCGTTGATGTGGAGGCTACCCACTCATGCGACGACATCGTGCATCCAAATTCATCTTTCGAGTCCCAAAGCGCATTAGCTTTCATCCAGCGTAAGATGCTGCCCATCGCTATCTTACCAAGACCGGGTTTTGCCTTTGCGACACGGCGTACCCGCTCGGCATTACCACCCTTGATCCCGGCGGTGTTGCGTGCATATTTTACACTGTTGTATAAAACACTGAGCATGAAGCATACCTCTTACCGCCTCCATCTTCTCCTTTCAAGCAGGACATCACCAGCCTTGTAAAATGAAGGTTTTCAGCGCTACTGCCCTTGCACTTGTTGCACCCGCCACGGCGCTTCTGCGCTTCCCATGTGCTCAGCTAGTCATCGACAGGCTAGACCCTCTGGTCACGCCAGGCCAGGCTCCATCGCCACATTTACACCAAATTCTTGGAGGTAACTCCTTCAATGTCACCATGGATCCAGAGAAGGACATGCCGGGAGAGTCAACATGCACGTCGTGCCAGTTTAGCGAGGACTTCTCCGTATGTTGGACCAGCCATCTGTCGACCGAACGAGTTCGCTAATGAATTCGTAGAACTACTGGACAGCCGTTCTATACTTCAAAGCTAGAAACGGTACATACAAGCGCGTTCCCCAGATCCCCAACTCTGGCTTCAACGGCGTAAACGGAGGCATGACAGTGTATTACATGCAAGACGGCCTCTACAACTTCCAGCAAACCTCCAAAGTCCAGGCTTTCCAACCCGGCTTCCGCATGTTCATCGGCGACGTCAACGCGCGCACCAAAGACGAAGCAGAACGCTTCCGTCAGCTAACATTTACTTGCTTGGACACTATCAACACGCGTGACCCACAGACTCTCGACTTCCCTACTCAGCCGTGTAAGACGGGTATCATGACTGCTGTTCGCTTTCCCACGTATGTCTTCCTCCTCCATCTCCTTTCACGAATGCAGCATGCCAGTCCACTAACACGACTTAGCTGCTGGGATGGAGTCAATCTGGACTCTCCAGATCACATGGCACATATGTCCTACCCAGAATACGGGTCCTTCGAATCCGGTGGCCCCTGCCCCGCCAGCCACCCCGTGCGCATGGGTCAGCTCTTCTACGAAGTCATCTGGGACACGAGCAAGTTTAACAACAAGGCTGATTGGCCGGAAGATGGCAGCCAGCCCTTTGTCTGGAGTTTCGGCGATGGGTAAGTCAAGGACTCTTATACTAGCTGGTATGATCGCTCATGAATTCTGGCAGCACGGGCTACGCGAATCATGGCGATTACCTCTTCGGCTGGCAAGGCGACGCACTTCAACGCGCTCTCGACTCGCCTTGCTACCAGAACTGTCCCACGCTCAAGACGCAGGATGCTGCCGCGATGAACAAATGCACTGTTCCGCGTGTTGTTAAAGAGGAGATTGATGCGTGGGTGAGCGAGCTACCTGGTGGGCACCAAGCACAGTATGTCAAGAAGCGATGGGCTGAGTAGAAGTGCACTCATTCATAGTATGAACCCAAGATTGATTCGGATTGAGATAAAGAAATTATGACTATGGACTCTGGTAGCTACTGAGTGGGTAATGCTAAGTGAGATGCGTCTTCGCATCTCAACTTGCTAATAATACATAAGATGTTCTGAAAAGAAACTTTCTAATGATGGTATATGACTCCGGCCGAAATATGGCACTGCGGTTTGCGACGAAATGTTATGCGCAAGGAAGGACCGCTATCGAACAGAAAGGGAAATTTGCGTTGTTGCGTTGTTGCGCTGTTAGCTGCGCGCGAGCCATTCGCGGGATCGAATGCGCGGTAGAGGTTTGTGGAGACTGCATTTAGCTGTCCCACGTATGCGGATCACGGTGATCTCGCTCGAGTCTGCTTCGCTTTGTAGTGCAGATTCACCTGCATCGCCGTTCCGCACCCGTGGTGCTGGGCATGTGCATAGAACTCCCGCACTGTCCACGGCGTCTTCATCGTCTTCCAGGTATATTGTGGGCGCGACAGAACTTCCTCCATCTTCGCTTTTTTCTTCGAAGAGACCAATCTCCTTATCCCAGATTTCATGGCTGCTTTGCCTCTTCAATCCTAGGCTCTTCACAATCTCTTCAAGCTCCGCCGCACTAATCCTGGCTCTTCCGCTCATCGCTTTTTCGAACTCGGCATCGGATTCCTTGGGCGGAGAGTATGTGAAGCCGCTGAGTTGTGACCAGTCGCTCACTCTACGTGTGCTGACAGTAGATACGGAGAAGCGCGAAGATGGTCCTGGTTTTGTGACCCTACGAGGGCTGGATCGGGTTGAGGGTGCTTCGATGTCGAAGTCAAGGTTAGACTCGTCGTCATGAAAGCGTGTTAGGCTGTTATTATTATGGCCGTGAGAGGGGAAGTATGCTGTGTCAGGGCGGTAGATGACTGTTTGGCCAGAATAGCGGGAGTTATACGAGTTGTAGGAGTCGTCCATCTCCGATTCGTAAGACTCGGAGTAGCTGGGAACGAGATCGTCGACATCGCCGTGAATGAGGTGAACAGTGCTGCCGGCGATGGGGCCAGAGATGGCGGCCACACGCGGGACTTTGCGGGGTGTCTCGAGGGGATCGCGGATCGCTCTACCAAGAGGCACCAAAGTACTGAGGTTGACGGCTATCATGGCAGCTAAGAATTCGAGCATACCCCAGGTAGTGAAGTTCAAGTCGAAGTTGTTGCGATGGCCAACGTGACCCCAAGAGGTGTAGACCGTTCGGGTTCTGATGATGGCTACAGCGCATACACTGCAGATGTGTTAGCGGCCAATACTCAAGGGGCACATTTGTGAACTATGAGAACATACAAGAGACCCAATAATATAACTGCGAGGATGTGTAGCTTGGCTCCAAGATTGGAAGGAGTACCAATGGCGATGGGCAAAACGAAGACGACCATTAGCACGTTGGACGCTGTGTTGATCGCTAGACGGATGGGTCAGATCTGTTTGTTGGAGCCAAGAGTGTTGTACTTACAGTAATTCGCCATGGCCCAAATCTCGGACTCGCTTTGCGACATACATAATGCCGTGTTATCGCGCGAGAGATCCCAAGCCGCCACAAGCGGCACACACTGAGCAAGAAGCGATGTGAACCATTCAATTGTGTGCCAGAACACGAGTACTAGGCCTGTCAGCTTTTGCTCCTGAAAGCTAGGTTGAATTAGACTTACGGATGAGGCAGATGAGAAGGAAAGTGCGTCCCATTTGTAGATACGACTGGCGTCTAGCACTCGTAAGAGGTAAGAGAGTGAAAGCAGCCGACAGCTTCACGAGACCAAGCCCAAAGATGATGAATGAGTTCAACGCCCAAATCCACGGACCCATTTGTACGGTCTTACTGGCGGGTAAGACATAGTCGTCTTGCTGCTGTCCCAGACCGAGCTCTACGACTCCAGTGAACGTGATAAAGATTCCTATTGTGCATAACTACTCTGTGTCAGCAAATGTGAGCCATGTGGTTGAACGGCACTGAGCTTACAGCGGCCAGAACCATTAGTCCATCATCGATGCCGAAGGAGCGAAGGAGCTTTCCACGAGTGAAGGCTCTGAGCGAGTAGACCAACAGCGCGGTCAAGACCAGCGTAACGACAATGGCAAGATGAAGGGGCCCCTTGTCGTGGACTAGCCAGGGCAGCGGAGTTTCTGTTGTTGGGACTGCGCTGGCATCGACACCCATTGCGTGAG
>Ga0265780_10004321_pt1 | contig 18344 bp, 14 predicted proteins | sample P1T30metagenome_FD_192432 | JGI IMG/M metagenome (GOLD analysis project Ga0265780, IMG submission 192432) | Plant litter microbial communities from East Loma Ridge, Irvine, California - P1 T30 | ecosystem: Environmental > Terrestrial > Plant litter > Unclassified | place: USA: California...
ACTTCTTCGCGCTGCCGCAGTCGCCGCAGCTGTTCAAGCAGCTGCTGATGGTGGCCAACTTCGACCGCTACTACCAGATCACCAAGTGCTTCCGCGACGAAGACCTGCGCGCCGACCGCCAGCCTGAATTCACCCAGATCGACTGCGAAACGTCGTTCCTGACCGAGCAGGAAATCCGCGACCTGTTCGAAGACATGATCCGCATCGTCTTCAAGAACACGCTCGACATCGACCTGCCGAACCCGTTCCCGGTGATGGACTTTGCCACCGCCATGGGCCTGTATGGCTCGGACAAGCCGGACATGCGCGTCAAACTCGCATTCACCGACCTGACCGACGTGATGAAAGACGTGGACTTCAAGGTCTTCGCCGGCGCCGCCAACATGGTTGGCGGCCGTGTGGTAGGCCTGCGTGTTCCGCAGGGCGGCACGATGCCCCGTTCGGAAATCGATGCGTACACCCAGTTCGTCGGCATCTACGGCGCCAAGGGCCTGGCTTACATCAAGGTCAACGAAGCAGCCAAGGGCCGCGATGGCCTGCAGTCGCCGATCGTGAAAAACCTGCATGACGAAGCGCTGGCCAAAATCATCGCGCAAACGGGCGCACAGGACGGCGACCTGATTTTCTTCGGCGCCGACAAAGCGAAAGTAGTCAATGACGCCATCGGTGCGCTGCGCGTGAAAATCGGCCACTCCGAGTTCGGCAAGAAGGCCGGCCTGTTCGACGACGTGTGGAAGCCATTGTGGGTCGTCGATTTCCCGATGTTCGAACACGACGAAGAGTCGGGTCGCTGGACCGCCACGCACCACCCGTTCACGGCCCCGAAAGACGGCCACGAAGACATGCTGGAAACCGATCCGGGCGCCTGCATCGCCAAGGCCTACGACATGGTCCTGAACGGCTGGGAACTGGGCGGCGGGTCGATCCGTATCCACCGCGAAGAAGTGCAGAGCAAGGTATTCCGCGCGTTGAAAATCGATGCCGAAGAAGCGCAACTGAAATTCGGCTTCCTGCTGGACGCGCTGCAATACGGCGCGCCGCCGCATGGTGGCCTGGCGTTCGGCCTGGACCGCATCGTGACGATGATGACCGGTTCGGACTCGATCCGCGACGTGATCGCCTTCCCGAAAACCCAGCGTGCACAGGACCTGTTGACCAACGCGCCGTCGGAAGTCGACGAGAAGCAGTTGCGTGAACTGCACATCCGTTTGCGTGCGGCCGAGCCGAAGCTGGCTTAAGCCTTACCTCCGCCTTCAGCACGTCATCCTCGCGAAGGCGAGGACCCATAACACCTTTGCTTAGCGGTATCGCTAATCGCAAGTGGCATGGGTCCCGGCCTTCGCCGGGATGACGGTTTGAAAGTTGGTGGTGATGAAGCGACGCTGAAACGCTGGAGCACCCTTGCACAAAATCCCCATCTCCGTCCTGGTCGTCATCCACACTGCCGACCTGGAAGTGCTGCTGATCGAGCGCGCCGACCGCGCCGGCTTCTGGCAATCCGTCACCGGCTCGCTCGACGCGCCCGATGAACCCCCGGAACTGGCCGCTGCCCGCGAACTGTTTGAAGAAACCGGTGTCAATGCGGACGGCGCCACCATCGTCCTGCGTGACTGGGGTGTCTCGAACATCTACGAAATCTATCCCACCTGGCGCCACCGCTACGCCCCCGGCGTGACCCTGAACACCGAACACGTTTTCTCGGTCTGCGTCCCGCGCACCATCCCCATCACCCTGTCCCCGCGCGAACACGTCGCGCATGCCTGGTTGCCACTGCTGGACGCCGCCGACCGCTGCTTCTCCGCGTCGAACGCCGAAGCAATCCTGCAGCTGCCACGCCATCTGCGTTAAGCAGCCTCGGCTGTTGTGCTTTACATACTCGGCTGTTTGACTTTCGCACAAGATTAACCTATCGTAAATTCATCCCGCCGCCATCCGGCCAGCGCGGAAAAACCTGTTGCGCCAGACGGCTGCATCGCCGTCGCACGTCCCCTCATGGCGCGCCACCACTTGGGAGCAAAACATTGGATAACACCGAAGCGCAGCAACAACTGCAGGTCCAGTCGATGAAAAACGTGAACGGCCTGCTGCACATTGAATTGCCGGGAGGCTTGATGCTGACTGGCCCCTGCCTGGCGGCACCGCTGCCGCCTGGCTTTGCCGCGCGCCTGCGCGCAGACGCTGTGCCGGATCACTTCTGGATGATGGGCGGGGAAGAGGGCAGCGGGCGCAACGCTGTCGGCTAGAAGCGGGCTGCGCACGATAGACATTTGTTCCAGATTGACAAGTGTCGTATGGGGTTAGAATGTTCCCATGAAGATTCGTGTCGCAACCTACAACATCCACAAAGGGGTTTCCTCCATCGGAAACCGCCCGCGTGTACTGGCCCTGAAAAAGGCGATTGGCATGTTTGGCGCAGACGTCGTGTTCCTGCAGGAAGTTCAAGGCAAGCACGACCATTTTTCAGCCAAGTTCGGCGATGAAACGCGCGGCCGGCGCCACTGGCCGGAAGGGGCCCAGCATGAGTTTTTGGCGGGCGAGATGACGCACACTGCCTATGGCATGAACGCGGTCTACGACCATGGACACCACGGCAACGCGCTGCTGTCGAGTTTCCCCATTGCCAGCCACACCAACGACGACGTTTCCGACCATGCGTACGAGCAGCGCGGCATCCTGCATTGCATTCTCCAGATGGAAGGGCGCAACGTGCATTGCTACGTCGTGCACCTGGGCTTGTTCGAAGCCGGGCGCGGGCGCCAGACCGACCTGTTGATCAAAAAAGTGCTGGCGTCGGCGCCACCTGATGAGCCCGTGATCATCGCCGGCGACTTCAACGACTGGCGCAACAACCTGTCGGCCCGGCTGCGCGAGGCATTGGGTGTGCGCGAAGTGTTCGACGAATTGGGCAAGACCAATCCCATCGGCGACCTGGCGCGGCGCCTCGTCGGACGCAGCAAAATCGTCAACCCGGCGCGAACGTTCCCGGCCGCCATGCCGTTTTTCCGTCTCGACCGCATGTATGTGCGCGGCTTCCAGGTCGAACACGCCGAAGTGCTGCACGGACCGTCGTGGGCGCGCCTGTCGGACCACGCCCCGATCGTTGCAAACCTCGCTTTGTCCTGACGGGCATGCGCACGGTCAAGTACGTCGCCAATAACACCGTGACGCTGCTGGAAAGCGGCGTGCAGTTTTTCCCTGCCTTGCTGGCCGCCATCGATGGCGCAGAGCATGACATCCTGTTCGAAACCTATATCTGGGCCACCGACGAGAGCAGCGCCAAGGTCGAAGCCGCATTGATCCGGGCTGCACAGCGGGGCGTCAAGGTGCGCGTCGTGGTCGACTGGTTCGGCACCGGCAACGGCACGACCAAGCGCCTGCGCGCCGCGTTCACCGGCAACGGCGTCCATTACCGCGTGTTCAATCCGTGGTTTCGGCGCGGCGTCAGCCGGACCCATCGCAAGATCACCGTGGTCGACCATGCAATTGCGTTTGTCGGCGGCATCAACATCAACGACGACTGGCTGTGCGACTACAAGCCGGAAGAAAAATTGCCGGCGCCGCGCTGGGATTTTGCCGTCAGGGTGACCGGACCGCTGGTGGCGCAGATCCACCTGGAAGCGCAGGCGCAGTGGGCGCGCGTGGGACACTTGAACGTGCTCAAACGGATGAACTTGTTCCAAGTCCTCAAGCAGTCGCCGCCGGGCCTGGGCGACGGCCCGATGCAGGCCGGTTTTGTGGTGCGCGACAACCTGCGCAACCGCCGCACGATCCAGCGCGCCTATTTGCGGGCGCTGGGCGGCGCCAAACACAGCATTCTGCTGGCCAACCCGTATTTCGCACCAGGGCGCAAGTTCCGCGAAGCGCTGGCCAAGGCTGCCGAGCGGGGCGTCGACGTGCAGCTGCTGATCGGCGTAGGGGAATTCAAGCTGCAGGATGCCGTGGCGCATTCGTTCTATCCGCAGCTGATGGCGTCCGGCGTCAAGATCTTTGAATACCGCAAGACCCAGTTGCACGCAAAAATTGCCGTGGTCGACAACGACTGGGCCACCGTGGGTTCAAGCAACTGCGATGGCCTGTCGCTGTTCGTCAACCAGGAAGCCAACGTCGTGGTCAAGGATGCCGTGTTTGCCGCCACCGTGCGCGAGCACATCCAGCGCGGCATCGCCGACGGCGCGGCAATCGGCGCCGAAGAACTGAAGCAAATGAGCTGGGCGCGCCGCACCACCTATGCTGGAGCGTACCTGGCGTATAAACTGGCGATGCGGGTCTTCTCCATCGGATATGCTTGAATCATGACTGACACCAACGTACGTATCGACAAGTGGCTGTGGGCCGCGCGTTTCTTCAAAACCCGGTCGCTGGCCACCGACGCGGTCGACCGCGGCCGCGTGCGCCTGGGCGGCGACGCCATCAAGCCGGCGCGGGCCGTCAAGCTGGGCGACAAACTGACCATCGACAATGGCTCGAATGCATGGGAAGTGTTGGTGACCGGCATTTCCGACCACCGCGGCTCGGCCACGATTGCCGCCACGCTGTATGAAGAAACTGCGCAGAGCATTGAAAAGCGCGCGAACGACCAGGTCGCCCGCAGGCTGTTTCGCGAGCCGGCGCTGGAGATCAAGGGGCGGCCGACCAAGCGCGATCGCCGGGCAATGGGGAAAGCCACAGGCTGAACCACGTTCATGCCGATGCGCCAACTGAAGGCTTTGCGATTTCCTTAGAACCGCACCTCTAATCTTCGCGTTTGACATTTGTCCCCCGTTAGATAATAGTACGAGCGTTCGCAAAGTTTGCGAACGGGACCGAATTGTCATCAACGCAGGGATATCTCATCACTACCACAGCCAAATTCATGCGCAAGGGCGAACTGACACGGGCGGCCATCCTCGATGTCGCGCTCGAACTCGCCAGTCGTGAAGGCCTCGAAGGCCTGACCATCGGCCTGCTTGCGGACAAGATGAACATGAGCAAGTCGGGCGTGTTTGCGCACTTCGGTTCGCGCGAAGACTTGCAGATGGAAGTGCTCAAGCTCTACCACCATCGTTTCGAGCAGGAAGTGTTTTTCCCCAGCGTCAAGGAAGACCGCGGCATCCCGCGCCTGCAAGCCATGTACGCACGCTGGATTAAACGCGTATCGGTGGAAATTGCTTCGGGATGCATCTATATTAGTGGGGCCGTCGAATACGATGACCGTCCCGGCCCCATCCGCGAAGAGCTGGTGTCGATGGTGCGGGCGTGGCAGGGCGCCTTGCTGCGCTGCGTCGAACAATGCGTGGAAGCCGGGCAGCTGCAGCTGGACACCGATGCCCAGCAAATGGTCTACGAGATGTATGGGCTCATTTTGGCCCTGCACCACGACGCACGCTTCCTGCGCCAGCCCGGCAGCGTCGACCGGGCCCGGGTGGGCTTTGAACGCCTGCTCAAGAATTACCGCACGACCAGTCAACCGAGTACAGCTTAACCAGCTGGCTTTTCCGCTTCAGATTCAATTACAACTATTACCTTCGTCAGGAGAAAACCATGGGTCAGTACATCGCGCCAATCCGGGATATGCAGTTCGTGTTGCACGAATTCCTTAACGTCGCCGAGGAATTCAAGGACATGCCGAGCTATGCGGAAGTCGATGCCGACATCATCAACCAGGTCCTGGAAGAGGGCGCCAAGTTCACGCAGGACGTCCTGTTCCCGCTGAACCATTCAGGCGACCGCGAAGGCTGCCATTTCGACGCCGCCACCAACTCGGTGACGACGCCTAAAGGTTTTAAGGAAGCGTACCAGCAGTACGTCGAAGGCGGCTGGGCTGCCCTCGGTTGCGATCCGGAATACGGCGGCCAGGGCTTGCCGATCACCTTGAACAATTCGTTCTACGAAATGCTCAACTCGTCGAACCAGGCATGGACCATGTACCCGGGCCTGTCGCACGGCGCCTACGAATGCCTGAAAGAACACGGCACCGATGACCAGAAAAAATTCTACCTGCCGAAACTGGTGTCGGGTGAATGGACCGGGACGATGTGCCTGACCGAAGCCCATTGCGGCACCGACCTGGGCATGCTGCGCTCGAAAGCGCTGCCGCAGGATGACGGCTCGTGGCTGATCACCGGTTCGAAGATTTTCATCTCGGCCGGCGAACACGACATGTCGGAAAACATCATCCACCTCGTGCTGGCCCGTGTGCCGGATGCACCGGAAGGCTCGAAAGGCATTTCGCTGTTCCTGGTACCAAAATTCCTGCCGAACGAAGACGGCAGCGTCGGCGAGCGCAACCCGATCACGTGTGGCGCCATCGAAGAAAAAATGGGCATCCACGGTAACTCGACATGCCAGATGAACCTGGACGGTGCGCGCGGCTGGATCATCGGCCAGCCGAACAAGGGCCTGAACGCCATGTTCGTGTTCATGAACGCGGCCCGCCTGGGAGTGGGCATGCAGTCGCTGGGCCTGACCGAAGTGGCGTACCAGAACGCGCTGATCTACGCGAAAGACCGCATTCAAATGCGCAGCCTGTCGGGCGTGAAGGCGCCGGACAAGCCAGCCGACCCGATCATCGTGCACCCGGACGTGCGCCGGATGCTGTTGACGGCCAAGGCGTACGCTGAAGGCGCGCGCGCATTCTCGTCGTACGTCGCGCTGCAGATCGACCGTGAACTGAACCACACCGATGCCGACATCCGCAAGGAAGCTGCCGACGAAGTCGCGCTGCTCACCCCCGTCATCAAGGCCTTCATCACCGACAACGCGTGGATCGCCACGTCGGAAGCCATGCAGGTCTTTGGCGGCCACGGTTACATCAGCGAGTGGGGCATGGAACAGTACGTGCGCGATTCACGTATCAACATGATCTACGAAGGCACGAACACCGTGCAGTCGCTCGACCTGCTGGGCCGCAAAATCCTGATGGACAACGGCGCCAAGCTGCGTAAATTCGGCGAGAAAATCAAGGCGTTCGTCGAAGACAACGGCCTGGACGAAAACATGAGCGAATTCATCACGCCACTGGGCGAACTGGGCGACAAGGTCACCAAGCTGACCATGGAAATCGGCATGAAGGCGTTTCAGAATCCCGACGAAGTGGGCGCTGCCGCCGTGCCTTACCTGCGCGTCGTGGGCCACCTGGTCTATAGCTACTTCTTTGCGCAGATGGCGAAGATCGCCCTGGAAAAGCAGGATTCAAGCGACACGTTCTACAAGTCGAAGCTGGGCACGATCCGTTTCTACTTTGCGCGCCTGTACCCTGAAACCGCGATGCTGATCCGCCAGGCCCGTTCGGGTTCGGCGAATTTGATGGCGATGGAAGCTGACCTGTTTTAATTGAAAACACCTCCGATCTAAAAACCGTCATCCCGGCGCAGGCCGGGACCCATATTGAGCCGCAGAATTCGGTCACTCAGCATAGGTACCGGCTTTCGCCGGTATGACGAGTTAACACAAGGGATAAAAATATGTCGAATCTAACCGTTAAAAAAGTCGCCGTCCTGGGCGCCGGCGTCATGGGCGCCCAAATTGCTGCGCACTGCGTCAATGCCAAAGTCCAGGTCGTGCTGTTCGACCTGCCTGCCAAGGAAGGTCCAAAGAACGGCATCGTCCTGCGCGCCATCGAGAACCTGAAAAAGCTCTCGCCAGCTCCGCTGGGCAACAAGGATGACGCGTCGCTCATCCAGGTCGCCAACTACGACGACAACCTCGACGTGCTGGCAGGCTGCGACCTGATCATCGAAGCCATTGCCGAGCGCATGGACTGGAAACACGACCTGTACGCCAAGGTTGCCCCGCACATCGCGCCAAACGCGATCTTCGCGTCGAACACGTCGGGCCTGTCGATCAACAAGCTGGCCGACGGCTTCGACGCTGAACTCAAGGCGCGCTTCTGCGGCGTGCACTTCTTCAATCCGCCGCGCTATATGCACCTGGTCGAATTGATTCCAACCGCCGACACGCGTCCGGAAATCCTCGACCAGCTCGAGACGTTCCTGACGTCGGTCCTCGGCAAAGGCGTCGTGCGCGCCAAGGACACGCCGAACTTCATCGCCAACCGCGTCGGTATTTTCGGCATGCTGGCCACGATCCACGAAGCGGAAAAATTCGGCCTGTCGGTCGACGTGGTCGATGACCTGACCGGCGCAAAACTGGGCCGCGCCAAATCCGGCACCTTCCGTACCGCCGATGTGGTCGGCCTGGACACGATGGGCCATGTGATCAAGACCATGCAGGACACGCTGCAGGATGATCCTTTCTTCAGCCTGTACAAAACGCCTGACGTCCTGGCCAAGCTGGTCGCCAAAGGCGCGCTTGGTTCGAAAACCGGCGGCGGCTTTTACAAGAAGGTCGGCAAGGATATCCAGCGCCTCGACTTCGCCACGGGCGAATACGTTACCGGTGGCGGCAAGGCCGACGACATCGTCGCGCGCATCCTGAAAGAAAAAGACCCGGTCAAGAAATTCAAGGCCATGCGCGCCTCGACTAACCCACAGGCGCAGTTCCTGTGGGCGATCTTCCGCGATGCGTTCCACTACATCGCCGTCCACCTGGGCAGCATTGCCGACAACGCGCGCGACATCGATTTCGCGATGCGCTGGGGCTTCGGCTGGAGCGTCGGCCCGTTCGAAACGTGGCAAGCAGCCGGCTGGAAGCAGATTGCCGAGTGGGTCAAGGAAGACATCGACGCCGGCAAGGCGCTGACCGATGCGCCGCTGCCAGCGTGGGTATTCGAAAAAGACGGCGTGCACACGGCTGAAGGTTCGTACTCGGCTGCCAGCGACAGCTACGTGCCAACGTCGACGCTGCCCGTGTACGCACGCCAGGCGTTCCGCGCACCGGTGCTGGGCGCAGGCGGTATCGATGCGAAGACGGCCGGTACCACCGTGTTCGAAGACGACTCCGTGCGCCTCTGGCACAGCGACGACGAAGTGCTGGTCATCTCGCTGAAAACCAAGATGCACGTCATCGGCGATGGCGTCATCAAGGGCCTGCAGCGCGGCCTGGCGGAAGCAGGGAAGGGCTTCAAGGGCCTGGTCATCTGGAACACCGACGCTGCCGAAGGCGGCGCGTTCTCGGCCGGCGCCGACCTGCAATCGGCCCTGCCAGCCTTCATGGCCGGCGGCGCGAAAGCAATGGACCCGATCATCAAGGAACTGCAGGACACCTTTATGCAGATGAAGTACTCGAACGTGCCGGTCGTCGCCGCAGTGGCGGGCCTGGCGCTGGGCGGCGGCTGCGAGATGGCGCTGCATGCATCGAAGCGCGTCGCGTCGATCGAGTCGTACATGGGCCTCGTCGAAGTGGGTGTGGGCCTGGTGCCTGCAGGCGGCGGCTTGAAGGAAGCGGCAGTACGCGCTTTCACGGAAGCCAAGGGCAACGACATCCTGCAATTCCTGAAAACTGGCTTTACCAATGCGGCCACCGCCAACGTGTCGAAGTCGGCGCTGGAAGCGAAAGCCATGGGCTACCTGAAGGACGACGACATCATCGTTTTCAACGCCTACGAGCTGCTGCACGTGGCGAAGGTCCAGGCGCGCGCCATGTTCGACGCGGGCTACCGCGCACCGGTGCAGCGCCCTGTCGTGGCCACGGGCCGCTATGGCTGGGCAACCATCCGCGGCCAGCTGGTCAACATGCGTGACGGCGGCTTCATCTCGGCGCACGACTACAAGCTGGGCGACATGATCGCGGAGATCGTCTCCGGCGGCGATATCGACCAGGGCAGTGTCGTGAACGAACAGTGGTTCCTCGACATGGAGCGCAAGGCTTTCCTCGAACTGCTGAACAACCCGAAATCGCAGGAACGGATCATGGGCATGATGCAGACCGGTAAGCCGGTGCGTAACTAATTCAAGGAAGAACAACATGAGCAAACAACTTCAAGACGCCTACATCGTCGCCGCGACCCGCACGCCAATCGGCAAGGCGCCGCGCGGCATGTTCAACAAGACCCGCCCGGACGACCTTCTGGTGGCCGCCATCCGCGGCGCCATGGCTGCCGTGCCGAACCTGGACCCGGCACTGATCATCGACGCCATCATCGGCTGCTCGTTCCCGGAAGCCGAACAGGGCTTCAACATCGCCCGTAACTCGGTGATCCTGGCCGGCCTGCCGAACACGGTGGGCGGCGTGACCGTCAACCGTTACTGCGCGTCGGGCATCACGTCCCTGGCCATGGCGGCGGACCGCATCCGCGTCGGCGAAGCCGACGTGATGATCGCCGGCGGCGTCGAATCGATGTCGATGGTGCCGATGATGGGCCACCACCCATCGATCAACATGAACACGTTCAAGGACGACAACGTCGCCCTGGCGTACGGCATGGGCCTGACCGCGGAGAACGTGGCCAAGCAATGGAAAGTGTCGCGCGAAGACCAGGACGCGTTCGGCCTGGAATCGCACCGCCGCGCCATCGCTGCCCAGCAGGCCGGACTGTTCAAGGATGAAATCACCCCGGTCGAAATCACGACCCGCACGCCTGATCTCACCACTGGTGAAATCAAGGTCAAGACGCGCATGGCTGACATGGACGAAGGCCCGCGCGCCGACGCCAGCATGGAAAGCATGGGCAAACTGAAGCCGGTCTTCGCGGCCAAAGGTACCGTGACGGCAGCGACGTCGTCGCAGATGTCCGACGGCGCCGGCGCGCTGATCCTGGTCAGCGAAAAAATCCTGCGCGAGCATAATTTGACGCCGCTGGCCAAGTTCTCGTCGTTCGCGGTGCGCGGCGTGCCGCCTGAAATCATGGGCATCGGTCCGAAGTTCGCGATCCCTGCCGCGCTGGCTGCCGCCGGCATCACCCAGGATCAACTCGACTGGATCGAACTGAACGAAGCGTTTGCCGCGCAGGCCCTGGCCGTCATCCGCGACCTGAACCTCGACACCACCAAAGTGAACCCGATGGGCGGCGCCATCGCCCTGGGCCACCCGCTGGGCGCCACCGGCGCCATCCGCGCCGCCACCGTCGTCCACGCCCTGATCCGCAACCAGCTTAAGTACGGCATGGTCACGATGTGCGTCGGCGCCGGCATGGGCGCAGCCGGTATCATCGAACGCGTGTAAGCCAGGACGTGTGAAATAAAAGGGCGCTGAAGGGAGACCTCCAGCGCCCTTTCTATTTATATCGTTAACTTCAAAACCGCCGGCAGCTCAAGAAAGCACCGCTACACTCAAAACCGTCATCCCGGCGAAGGCCGGGACCCATAACACCTTTGTCAAATTGCAAGCGTGTGCAAGTCGAGACAAAAAAGGAAAATAAAAATGGACATCCTCACCAACACCGAATCCGGCCTGTTGACCCTGACCTTCAACCGCCTCCCCCGCAAAAACGCCATCACCGCCGTCATGTACCAGACCCTGGCTGACGCACTGGTGGCGGCCAACGACGACAAGACCATCCGCGCCATCCTGCTCACCGGCCAGCCCGAAATTTTCACCGCCGGCAACGATCTCGACGACTTCATGAAGAACTCGGCGCCGGTCCCGGGCAAGTCACCCGAAGACCGCGCCGTTTTCCAGTTCATGCGTGCCCTGATCGGCTGCACCAAGCCAGTCATCGCTGCTGTCTCCGGCGCCGCGATCGGCATCGGCACCACGCTGCTGCTGCACTGCGACCTCGTCTACTGCGCCGACAACGCCAAATTCTCGATGCCCTTCACCCAGCTCGGGCTGTGTCCCGAATTCGGCTCCAGCCTGCTGTTCACCCAGCTCGCAGGTTACCCGCGCGCCGCCGAAAAACTGCTGCTGGGCGACGCGTTCACCGCCCAGGAAGCGTTCGAGATGGGCCTGGTGTCGAAGGTGCTCAGCGCCGACGAACTGCTGCCATTCGCCCAAAAGCAAGCCGCCCGCCTGGTCGCGCTGCCTGCTGCGTCGGTCCGCACCACCAAGGCCCTGATGCGCCAACCGCGCAAGGACGCGACCATGGCTGCCATCAACGCCGAAAACGAACGCTTCGGCGCAATGCTGCTGGCGCCGGAAGCGAAAGAAGCATTCACGGCGTTTTTCGAGAAGCGCAAACCGGATTTTTCGACGTTCGACTAAGCCGACCTCCGTCAACGGAATGCGTAGGCAAATCGGTGTCAGGTCCGGCAAGTGGACATTGTGGAACTAGTTCGCTTAAATAGTGTCGTAGCCGCGAGGATAATGTCATTGTTTTGATATTGACATAAAGGCGACATACGGTGATTTTTACGTCTGTTGCAGCGACAGGAAATAAGCCGGTTAGTTCAGTAATGTCCATTTGCGGGACCTGACACCGTATTTGACTGGTAATCTCTATTTGCGGAACATGACACCTTATTTGACTGACACCGTATGTGACATGACGCCATACGTGACGCCGTTGTTCGAGACATGAAAATCTCGCTGGCGTTGCGCGAACATGTGTTGAATATGTCCAATTAGAAATTGGAAAAGTAGTTCAGGAAAGTTTCCGTAGACGATTTAGTTGATCGCAACAAACCATCTGTTCCTCATCAATCATCGTGCTGTTTTGCCTTGGTTGGCCAATGCGTTTTAGGTACGCTTAACTGGTCGACAAGGGACGCCGCACAGCGAGTCATTCAGCCGTTGGGCGCATTGCCGGACATTCCACCAAGTTCGTCGCGACCCGAGGCCCATCATGCAAGTGCGTATCCTGTTGTTGCTGGCCCTGCTGGTTTCATTTTATAGCTCGTCTGCATTCGCCGGGAGGCAGCCGCCACCCGGGCCGCGCGACAGGGAGCCGCCTTACCTGACACAACATGGCACGCATGAGTTACCGCCACGCTATCAGCCGCCTCCGGGACTGGGCGCGATGACCAGGCTTGCATACTGGAACGATGTGGCACTGCGTGCCAACGCCGTGGACAACACACCCTCCATGACTGCCCGAGACCCGCGCACCGCAGAACAATTGGGGCCGGTCCGCAGTGCCCGCGCCATGGCGATCGTCCAGATTGCCGTGTACGACGCAGTAAACGCGATCGCGCACCGGTATCCTGGATATAGCGGCACCCTGCCGGCCTTTTCCGACAGTTCGGTGGACGCCGCCATCGCGCAGGCTGCCCACGACGCGCTGGTCGCACTGTATCCAGGCCAGGCGCCGCGCATCGATGGCTGGCTGGTGGCAGACCTCGCGCGGCTGCCGGGCGGTCGGGCCAAGCTCAATGGCATCGATATCGGCCGGCGCGCTGCCGCGGCAATTCTTGACCTGCGTGCCAACGACGGCGCGCAGGTCGATGACCCGATTGTCGGCGTTGACCATACCGTCAGTCCGGATCCGGGCCACTGGCGCCCCGATCCCGTCAGCCGCATCCTCGTTGCACTGGGTGCCTATGGGGGGCGCATCAAGCCATTCGTACTACCTGCGGTCGCGCGCTATCGCCCGCCGCCACCGCCTTCCCTGAAGAGCGAAGCGTATGCCCGCGCCTTCAATGAGGTCAAGCAATTCGGCGGAGACGGGTTGACGACGCCCACGTTACGCACGCAGGAACAGACCGTCGTCGGTATCTTCTGGGGTTACGATGGTACAGCCTGGGTTGGCAGCCGTCCCCGCCTGTATAACCAGATTACTGTCCAGCTCGCGCTGCACCGCACCAGCGACGCCCTGGAACTGGCCCGTACCCTGGCGATGGTCAATGTTGCGATTGCCGACGCATCGATTGCGGTGTGGGATGCCAAGTATTTCTACGATTTCTGGCGTCCTGTCACAGCGATCCGCGAGGCGTCGCCTGGAGTCGGGCCGACTGGCGCCGGCGATGGCAACCCCGCTACGGCAGGCGACCCAGACTGGACGCCATTGGGCGCGCCGGCCAGCAACCTGGTGGGACCGAATTTCACGCCGCCGTTTCCTTCGTATGCATCAGGACATGCAAGCCTGGGCAGTGCAATGTTTCACATGATGCGCCGCTTGCATGGCGACCGTCTGCCATTCACCTTTGTATCCGATGAATTCAACGGCATCACGCGTGATAACCATGGCAACGTGCGGCCCCGCCTGCCGCGCACCTACGACTCCTTGTCCCAGGCGGAAGAGGAAAATGGCCAGAGTCGTATTTACCTCGGCATCCACTGGCAGTTCGACAAGACGACGGGTATGAATATGGGCCGTCGCATAGCAGACGAAGTTTTTCAGCGCGGACTGGTGCAACCGGCCGATTAGCTGGCGTGGGGCCAGCAGACGTTCATTGGTCGGTCTACCGAAAGGCTGCTCCCGACGGCGTTCATGTCCGTTGGCGCGCTATTACGCCAGCGGAACGTGGTGCAGTTGCGCTCGGCTGGATCGGCCTCGGCTGATTTGCCGGCGTAAAGCTTTGCGCAAACCAGCCGTTAATGGAGCAGATGACGGGCACCCATGGTGGGATGCCGGCGTCCTGTTTTCGCGAGGCGCTTTTGATCGTTACCGACTCCCCCGATTTCTGGGCCATGATGGCGCAGCACGATGTCCTGGACCGCCACGGTCCCGCGCCAGAAGAGCTGGTGCGTTACGTCGGCATCGTCAATATGGCGCTCGGCGTGGACGCGATTCCTGCTGCAGCCGCGGCACCCGCGGACTTTTTGCGCGACATGCAGACGGCCATGGCGCAGATCCCGCCGTCGATCCTGGACATGCTCGACGGCGCGCTGCTGGGCGTGTACTTCAGCACGGGGCTGGGGTCGTCGGCGATCACCGATGTCATCGTCAACCACGATGGCGAAATACTCGGCTCGGTCGTCATGCTCGACGTGGATGCGTTCATGGACCGCACTGCCAATGCTTGGGCGACATGGAAGGAAAATACGCCATTTTCACGTAGCGAACGCCTGCGCCTCGAGGTGGAAATTGCCGATGGGGCGGATAACACGCGTGCGAACGCCATGCAGTTCCTGCTGCTGCATGAATTTGGCCACGTGCTCACGGCCGGCAAGCAGTTCCTGCCGATCTGGTGGCTCCCGCCGGACGCGATGAAGCAAACGGCCGACTACGATTTCCTGCGCCTGGGCTGGCAGATCGATGCGGACAAGCGCATCGTGCCCAGGCGCGCCGAAGATTTCAAGGAGCGTACCGGGATTTTTTATTACGATACCAAGGGCCTGGGCGACGACGCCATGCTGTCGGCCTACCGCGCGTTGCAGGACACGACCTTTGCGTCGCTGTACGCGTCAACCAACGCCTTTGACGATTTCGCCGAAACGTTCGCGACCTATGTGCACTCGGTGATGCTCGGGAAGCCGGCGCGCGTGCGCATCGTCTGCGACGAGGCCGTGCACCTGGAGCGCGAGTCGTTCTGGGCCAGCCCGCGCTCGGCGCCGAAGCGGGCGTTCATGCAGGCGCTGCTGGCAGCTTAACCCTTCGGCCTCGACGCAGTACTTCTGCTGCTGACGATTCCGCAGGCGTGGTATGGGTCCCGGCCTGCGCCGGGATGACGGTTTTTCAGCTGGTAGATAGTGTGTACGGCGCGAGCGAGCGTCGTCCAATCAAGCCACCCGCGTATCGCTCCGCACGCTTTCCAGCAGCGCCCTGAAAGCGGCAAATACCTTCTCCATGACCGGCTTCTTGTAGGCGAATTTGTCCAGCGGATCCATGCCGTGCACGATCATGGCGTTGTCGATCTCGAACAGCAGCAGTGCACCATCGGCTGTTTCGGCGCAATCGATGCCGACGTAATCGAGCCCGATGCGCCGGTTGATCTCAAGCAGCGTGGCGCGGTGGCGGGCCGCAAATTGTTCATCGAAGTGCAGCATGCAGGCAGCTTCCTGTTCGCGCTTCTCCACGCTCTCCGCCATCCCTGCATTGAGATAATGGATCATCCAGTGCTGTGAAATGGCGAAGTGGCAGATGTACGGGACGCCGGCAATGAGCACGATCCTGTACTTGCGAAACAGTCCGTCTGCGCTGCTGTAGTCGACAAACCGCGACAGGTAAAACTCGGCGCCGCCGACCCGGTCCAGGTAAGCGCGCAGTTCGCCAGCATCGGCCACCTTGTCCAGGTCCGTGCCCGCGTGTGAGCCGAGCGGTCGCACGATCAAGGGAAAATCGTCGCCGGGCAGCAGCTCGCCCACGGCGATGTCGCCTGCCGCCAGTGCGCCCAGCGAACCGCGGTCGGTGCGGATGGTGCGCGGCAGCAGCAGGCCAGGCACGCCATCGAGCGCTGCGCAGACGCTGTCGCGCGACAGCACGGCAATGTGCTCGGGGCGGTTGATGACGGGGCGCGGCCAGTTGGCGACCAGTTGCGCCACCAGCGGCAGCAGGTCGCGGTTCGCCTCCGATTCCGCGATGGCAACCAACAGCACGTCGTGGTCCGGCACCGTGTCGGGCCACTGGGTGTCCAGCGTCAAAAACAGCATGTCCAGTGTGACGTCCGAATGTTCGAGCAAGAATTCAATCGGCGTATTCGACATCAGGTCGCCCGGTCCCATGATCACCAGCAGCCGCAAACGGGAAGGCAGTGCCGGTGCAATGGTGAACAATGGATTGATGCGGATTGCCTCCATTTGCACGGCCAGCGCTGCCTCGCGCTCGCCGTTCAGTTGCAGCACCGTGGAAAAATCGAACACCGCGTTGGCATCGTCGGGGTTGGCCTGGGCGCGCGCCAGCAGTGTTTCACCGAGCGGGCGCAGGTTGACGTCCATGAAGGCCTGGCGCATCAGCGGCGCGACACCGATCAGGTCGGAAAACGGCGTGGAGGCATGGCGAAGTTTGTCAGTCATGAGGCTCTTTACAGTAAGCGCGGCCGGCGTCGGCCACGGCGGCCACCAGGATGTCGATGTCTGCGTCCGTCGTGCGGTGGTTGACAATGGCGGCGCGGATCGCCAGGTGGCCATCGATGACGGTGGTGGACGGCACCGCAATGCCCGCTTCATGCAGGTCGGCGACGATTTCGCGGTTGATGCGGTCGGCGTCAGCGCACACGAACCGGAAGCAGACGATGTTCAGGGCGACTGGCGCCAGCAGTTCTAGCATAGACGAGGCCTCGACCTGGTCGCGCAGATAGCGCGCCAGCCGGCAGCACTGGCTGATCGACGCGCCGATGTGTTCCGTGCCCAGCACGGTGAAGGTCATCCAGGTTTTCAGTGCGCGAAAGCTGCGCGACAAATCCGGTCCCAGGTCGCAGGGCCAGGTGTCGCCGCCGGCCAGGCCGCGCGCATCGCGTTGCAGGTAGTCGGCCGACGCCGCGAACGCGGCGCGATGTTTGGCCCCGTCGCGCACGAGTAAAAAGCCCGCGTCGTACTGCACCTGGCCCCACTTGTGGAAGTCGAAGGCAAGCGAATCGGCGCGCTCGATTCCGGCCAGCATGGGGGCGATGTCGGGCGCCAGCATGCCCAGCGCGGCAAAGGCGCCGTCGACGTGGAACCAGATGCTTTCCTGCGCTGCGATGTCCGCGATGGCAGGCAGCGGGTCGACCGCGCCCACGTCGACCGTGCCGGCGCTGCCGACGACGAGGAACGGGCGGCGGCCGGCGGCGCGGTCGGTATGGATCTGGCGCTGCAGCGCCCGCGCATCCATTTGCTGCGCGGCGTTGACCGGAATGCGGCGCAACGCATTGCTGCCCAGTCCCGCCATCGACATGGCGCGCGCCACCGAGTTGTGCGTCGCCGCCGAGCAGTACGCCACCAGCGCCGCGCCTTTTTCACCGAGCCCGGTGCGCCGGTAGCCCGCGCCCAGCGCATGCGTCAGCGCGACCAGTAACCCCATGTAGTTCGCCATTGACGTGCCGGTGACGAACACGCCGCTGGCCGTGTCGGGAAAGGCAAACAGCTCCCGCATCCAGCGCACCACCTGTGCTTCGACTTCGAGCGGCATCTGGTCGCGCCCGCCCACATTGGCGTTCAGGCCGCCGGCGAGCATGTCGGCCAGCAGCCCCACCGGGGTGCCGCCGCCATGCACCCAGCCCATGAAGCGCGGATGCGTGTTGCCGACCACGTGGGGCAGGATGTCCTGCATGACGCTGGCGTGCACGTCGGCCAGATCGCGCGGCGCGGTGGGCAGGGCGGCGTGGAACAGCTGGCGCGTTGCATCGGGAATGGGTTGCCAGACCGGGCGCGCGCGGATGTGCTCGATGTAGTCCAGCATATCGCTGAGCATCTGCTGGCCTTGCCGGCGAAACGCAGGCCAGTCGCGCGGGTCGAGGTGGCCTGCGATGTTGACTGGTGTTGGTGTGTTTGATTCTGGATGCATCATGCTGCGACTGTACCAGAAGCCTGCCTGCCAAAGGACAGGGTTCGCCGCGCCGCGCTTTTCGACCGGGATTTCGGGCCGGGCCCTGGCCGGGCGCGGCCTGTCGCAAGCCGCCCTTGCCGGAACTGGCGCGCTTCGAAGGCCGCGGCATTTATTACAGCGCCGCGTTCATGGAAGCGACCTTTTGCAAGGATGAAGAAGTGGTGATCGTCGGCGGCGGCAATTCAGC
>Ga0265780_10004322_pt1 | contig 18344 bp, 17 predicted proteins | sample P1T30metagenome_FD_192432 | JGI IMG/M metagenome (GOLD analysis project Ga0265780, IMG submission 192432) | Plant litter microbial communities from East Loma Ridge, Irvine, California - P1 T30 | ecosystem: Environmental > Terrestrial > Plant litter > Unclassified | place: USA: California...
TTCGTTGTGGCGGGGGGGGTGGCCACGTTGAGTTATGAACATCATAGGATTGAGGAGCCGGCGATACTGCTGGGGGGCGCGTTTGTGGTGGATGTTGTGGAGAAGGAGGAGGCGGGGAAGAAGTGATGAGGTGCGTTGGAGGGAGTTGTTGGGTTGATGGGCGGAGGGGCACAGGGAGGGAGGTGTGTTTTGATAGGTCGGTTTTGGACGGAGTGGTAGGGAGGTGATGATGTGTACACGATTGTAATGCTAGAGTGAGTTCATGCCCCGAGGGGCCATCGTGGAGCCTGAAGATCTTCAGCATATCAATACTGACAGCGCGACTGATCAACGCGGATCATTATTGAAACCTTGACATCGCCCAGAAACGCTCAAACCCAGGAATTCGACTCACACTGACATGGAGAAGTATTCAATTCGCGATCGAGGAGCTCGGACGTCTTCAGCACATCAACCATGACAGCGCGCTTGTTGGAATCAAATAATTACTGACACCTCGAATTCTGCCAGATATGCTCAAATCGGCGGCAAGTCCCCGAGACACGATTGAAGAGCTTGTATGGTTCAGTATAGTTTGGCTGGGTAAGTAATCACTTCACGATCAAGGAACCTGAATAGCTTCAGCGTACCGACGCGTTCCATTCATGTTACCAAGCTATCCATTATCATTACATGTGTGCCCTCCAACCCAGCTAAGCTACCGCAGTGCGCGGCATGATGCGCTGGTAGTCCGTGCTCTTTTGGCGAATCTTCTTCTCAAACACCTCCTTGTTCTTGAGCAGCCAGAGTCCCATTTCCCGCACGGCGAAGGCATTCATGAGCACATCGCGACCATATTCTGGATCGCTCCTCAGGACAGTCTCCACGAAATCGCGACAGAGGCTGTCCAAACTCAATTGTGGCTTGGAAAGAGGACCTTTGGCTGCCTTCTCGGCGACCTTGGCGATGTCGACAGCGCGACCATGAATCATTCGAAGGCAATCAAGGTCTGAACGCAAGTTATGACCAAGAATGATGGTGTCTTTGTCGATGAACTTCGAGAGCGCGGAGCGCGCAGCAGACCATCCCTTGAAGACCTTGTATCCCTGCTTGCGAGCCTGCTCCATATCGTCCCAGCTGAACAAGCCAGTGTCGTTGGAGCGCCAGTTCTTGACTCGCGCAGTGCCGTCGGTGCAGACGAGGTGGTTCATGAGGATGCGGCAGGTAACAACGTCGACCGCGGCAATTTTGACGACATCCTCAAGGCCGCTGGCAAGGACGACTTTGCTGCATGCGATGGCGACGACTCCAAGGCCAGGCCTGTTGCGATCACCAGCTGGGGCCGGCTCGAATTCAGACGCTGGATACTGGAGCTGATAATCGGACTTGAAGGTATTCGGGGGCGGAAAGTACTCGCCCTGGAGAATCTTGGGCAGGTGACACATGTCTTCGAACATGGCGGGCACGTCGGGCTGCTTATCGACGCCTATGCGAGTCCATTCGATGCCGCAGACGCTCATCTTGCCATCATTTTGAATGAAGATATCGGACTGGATCAGCAGGCGCAGAATCTTGCCCTGGATATGTTTTGCTTGTTCTATCTCCAAAGGACCTCCACGGTTACGGACCGAAGAGTTTCCCTGGCGCGGCGCTTGCATGGACGGCTGTACGGGCAATTGGGTACGCGGCCGCTGAGGAGGATGCATCTGCTGACCAGGAGGCGTGCCGAACGCAGGGATAGGAGCAGGAGCGAAATGCTGACCGGCTCTGGGAGCGGGAGGTGGTGGAGGTCGTCCACCTTGGCCACGGCCACCAACTTGACCACCTCCTCGAGCACCTCGAGCAGCCCCACGACCACCTCGGGTAGGACCTGATGGAGTTGCAGGGATAAGACCATCGTGTTTCATCTGTTCACGCGAACGCTGATTGAGCATCCAGGAGTCCTTCCCAGCAAGGTCCAAGCCTCTGCCCCCGATACCGTGTGTGTCGATCTCATGCTGCTTGAGGCCGGCTTCGGACAGGCAGATCCTCGTGCACCCAGTGACATTGCAGGAGAATGTGGCACTTGGGCCAGCCTGCTGCGGTGTCGCACGATTGTTGTTCGCCTGGCTTGCTGGCGGCCGAGAAGTTGATACTGGAGGCTGGACTGCTTCAAAGGTCGATGGAGCAGAGGCCTTGCTTGGGGCCGCATCCTGAGGCGGGCCATGCTTGGTGACACACCACAGAGTGTGAGCAGTATGTCGGGCATATGATTTGAAGCGGGTTCGGCACTGTGCGCACCAGATATCGTCCGCACTCAGGTCAGACGGAGCTGTCGCAGTGTTGCCAGTAACCGCATCTTCTCCATCCGACGACGAATAGCCGAGAACCTTACCCACGGGATTCTTCTTGGGTCCATCCGCGGTTCGAGATACCACACGGCTCTTGGGAGGGGACTTGTGGTTGTGATCGGCACATGGTCCATCGGTTGAGAAGCTGCGATGGTTGTCGTGCTCTTGACGGTTCCTGAATGTCTTCGCACAGCGATCGCATATGACGGACGTAGATGCGGGCGCCTTTGCAGCCGGCTTGCTGGCTCCACCTGTCGAGAGTTGTGAGCATCCATACGGTGGTTTCTTGTGGACCTCCAGCGATCGAGGCGTCACGAAGCCCTGGCCACAGTTGTCGCACGTGAAACGAGGCTTGTCGTGGCCACTCTTGATCTTATGGTCTTCGAGTGAAAGGGTGTCATCAAAGGGCCAACCGCACACAGCACAATTGATTTGAGCGGATTTGCTGTCTGCATGGCCCCGCGTGTGGGCAGTCAGGTCACCTTTGGAGGTGAAGCGCTGGTCGCACATACCGCAGTGGTAGCCCGGCATGGCCTGCTTTCCTGACATGAGCTTGACGGCGGAATGGGTTGTATAAGGTGGGTGTGCGTGTTGTTGTTTTCGTCGCTTGGTTGTGTTTGGAAGGTGAGGGCAGCGACGACGGGGGCACGGACTGCAGGCGCTCCGATATCACGTGGGCACTGGAAGCTTCCATGGACCGATCGTAAAGCCTGGAAGCCTTAGTGGTGTCTATCAGCGACGTGTATCGCAGCTGGGGACGTTCTCACCTGGTGCCAGCCTACCCAGGTGTCTAGGTTAGACACTGACAGCACTGACATAACGTGTGGACTCGAACCGAAGAGTTCTGTATGATCTCACCAAACATCAAGAGGTCTGGACCTCTCTAAGGTAGTGGGATGAATGACGGGGTCCACCAACGAGGTAACTCAGCAGCTGGCCACCTTCACATTACTCAGGGCCTACCTTGTCTTGTCGGAAGCGTTCGATCAGCGGTCATGATACCGATCTCGATGCTAGAAGACACGGCTGCATGCGTGGGCCACTGCAATGCCGCTGATTTCTACCCACAACGACCGTATAATGGAGGTCTGTGAGATCCCGACATCGTTAGCTGATCGTGCAGGCTGAAGGCCTTCAGGCATCTATCATTGCTACACGATGAGCATAGACGCGTCGAGTAAGAGAGGAAACGCGAGAACTTCTGTGAATGCAGATCTTTACCGACTGCATAGATTCTTTCTGCATAAAGTATGGTAAAGTGCGAGTCCAAGTCCAGGCTCTTATTGTCGACTGCAGATCGCCCATCCTATATATATTCGGTACATTGTGGCATCCCATAATTTCCGAGTGCAGATCAGGATGTATTGTGATATGTGCAGAGTGTAGCTATTATGACTTCTCAAGTCACTCCCGACCGTGGGGAAATTTGAACGCATTGCAGGCACTGAGTTGGGAAATTTCTGTTACGTCCCTGGTATGTCGGCAGAGTGGCTGTGTTTAGACAGCCTGGAGATCCTCGCAGTACTATCACCTCGGATATAAGAGGGTAGCATACATCAATCACTTGTAGGGAGCGTTGTAGGGAGCGTCTACTCTGGATGTCTCGCAGTTTGCACTACTCCTCGAGACTGACTGGTGGATGTAGCTCCACGTCCTGGTCAGCTCGCATTAAATGCGCCGAGAACATTTCAAGAAGCTTTGCGACGCGCATCGTTTCGGACGACTCGATGGTCTCTTGAATTGCCTCAAATGAAGAAACTCGCCTTGTCTTAGGGAGTGCTATCGTGGAATTCTTGAAGAAGCATTGGCGTCGTAAAAAGGGCGAAGCAGCTCGGACAGCTGAACTCACTTAATAGAGGAGCACGCACTTATCCGGACACCACGCACCCAGGCACTGTACTTTGAAGGGAATGATGCGCTTGCTATTGGATCATGCCGAGATCATTTATAATGTGCGGATGGAAACCTTATAGTAGAGACCAGATGAGTTTTTAATTACTTCCTATTCTTTCGTAAAAGATGGGAAAGGCAAAGTAAGATTCTGCCCAAAGTATGTTGTGATTAGCATCCCCAAGACCTTGTCTTCCAAGGTCACTATTGCCGCGTATCATTGACGTGCAAGTCTTCCTTCCCGCTCTCCATCAACCTCGCAATCGTGACTGCCTCCCTCAACGCCCGTCCCAAATGTCCTCTAACACCCGCCTCTTCCAACACCATCAACCCACCGATCGTGCACCCCTCCGAACTTGTCCCCTGATCTTTCAACAACCCCGGATGAACACCACTCTGCAACATCTCCGCGCTACCCTTCATGCTCTGGTAAATTTGCGCCTGTGCCATCTGTCTCGGCAGTCCGACTGCAACCGCCGCATCAATCAGCGCATCGCAAATCACAGCCCAAAATGCGGGTGTTGAGCCACCCACAGCGGTCGTGGCGTTCATCAGGCGAGGAGCGATATGTACAGCCTTTCCGACTTGCGAGAATATGGCGTCGGCAATTTCCATATGTTCTACAGGGAAGTCTGGAGCTGGGTCTTCGATCGCGGTGAGAGATTGAGATACTTGTGCGCACACGTTGGGAAGTGTACGAAGGACCCATATCCGGTCTTCGTCGTTTGACGAGTTGGCGGAGACAAGTGCTTCGAGATTTTCTCGTGACCAGCCGGCTGCGACGCTGATCATGAGTTTTCCTTTGAGGGCTGCATCTATGCCATCTTGTTTCAGCGTGGCTTCGATGGCGGAAGGGTCGACACCCAGGATAATAATGTCGGAGTCTTGGATTGCTTTGACATTATTCCCTTGTGAGATGAGTACTTTTCCAGAGTCTTCGTGCTTAGAGAATAGGGATGATAGCTTCTGCTCTGACGATTCGCTGTGGACACAGGCAATATATTTGGAGAAGTGTGCTTTCGAGTCCTCTGGGGATTCCAGTAGACTTTTCAGAATTGGTGTCCCAAGGTTACCGCAACCCAGAATGCAAAGCGTTCTTCCAGCCATGGTTCGTGGTGGATTTGCGATTCGCACAGCGAATGTATGAGATCACGCGGCTGTTCCCTCTCCGATAAGTGTCCGGAAGAAGGTTACTCCTAGACATGTTCGTATGTATGATAACGCCGAGTTACGACTATTCCGAGAGACTGTGGACTAGTTTCGCCGCCGAAGGCACAAGTCGGTAGTACTATCGGTACGATTGAGTCATGATTGGTTCGTTCACAGCAACTTCGCTGATGCCCCTCTTTACTGCATTAAGGCGCATACATGAAAAGACAGCACCGACTCTAGCCGAGGACTTGTGGGGCGCTACATCAGCGAATTGTGAAATGACACAATCTGACAGAAGGCGGAGATGTGAAGAAAATAAGTTGTTTGGTGTACGTCGGACAGTTTCAATGTTGGAAGTTGGTCTAGTAACTATGCAACACTGGCTCATCGCGCAGAGAATGGTGACTTCATCCTCCTCCAGGTCTCCTTCCTCAATGCTGCAAATTCGTCCTTGGTCCTGAGTACCGCATCGCGATTCTCCACTGCCCTCCTTAGCAAATAGCCAATGCACTCGCCCATCGAGCCCCAAGTTGAGCACTTCAACACTTCAGGAGGATTCTGGTTCTCGTCTCTCTCTGCCAACAGTGAAAAGCTGACTTCATCGCTCATACCATGCAATTGGCCGAAGGCGGCTGGTACAGTGGGAAGGCCTGCCTCAATCCTCTGTTGGCGCAATCTATGTGCTGAGAGTACACTCTCGCGGTTGTGACTTGCGAGGAAGAGATTGAGTGATGGAAACGGCTTCGCGGTTGGTCCATCGGCGCCAAATTCGCCGAAGTGCTGGCGTATCGCACCTTGCGCAATGCCATTGTATGCATCATCTGTTTCTTGCTTCGTGTCGTGTATCAAGGAGCGGTCATCGGAGAGAATATATGCGCCACGGACAAGCTTCAAGCCAAGTGTGAATCCATCCTTCTGCGCTTCTGCCATGTGTTTAGCAACGCTGGCAGGTGTAGCTTTCAGGTATGCTTGGTAGGTGTTGTAGACGACCGCCTTTCCATCAGTGTTGAACTTTCGCATGAGCTCGAGTGCGGTACGTGCAATGCCATCTTGCCAACGTTGAGACTCGGCATCGATGATAATTTGAATGCCGCGTTCTTTGCACTTCACAGCAATCTCGTCGAGTGCGTCCATCATTTGCTGCGGTGCAAGGTCGCCCTTGGCAAAAGCTTCGACAACTGTAGGGCCACCTCCAGTGGTTCTTAATGTCTTGTTAGCAATCACGGTAGGCAACGTCAAATACAGAAATGTTAAAGGGATAAAGTCTTACTTGATTGCCAGTATGTCGCCCTCTGAGATCAAGTTCATCGTGTTGAACGTACCCACTCGCCATGATTCAATCTCAGCATCTTGAGATACTGCCGTCTGCAACCCATCATGTTTCCCTGAAGTATAGCTATGATGGTTTGCAGAATTGGACTTCGTATCAAAAACTGCCTCTCTCGCAAAAGTCAAGATCACTCCTTTGAATCCCAGATCCTTCAATTGTCGCACGCATGCTCTTGTCTCTTTTTCCGTCTCCCCAGCACAGAATTGATTGTACAGAGCCCGCTTCAAGATGGCCTTCAGGACGGGATTTCGATCGACGTTGAAGAGAAAGCTTCGGTTGGGTTTTGCGAAGAAGGAAAGCAACTGTAGAGACGGTAGGAGAAGGAACTTGTTTGAGGAGACTGTGGCAATGAAGAGTGACCGTAGGAGCATGTGTGTTGGCATGGCGGACAATGGATGCTCTGCAAGTATTGCTTTTCGTTCTGTGGTACTCGTATGGCTTATGATGCCGTGGTTTTTAATCCGTGGCACTGCCGTTGTCGAGCTGTTCCTGACCTCAAACGTGCTTATGCTGCCGCCAAATCCCTTGTACGTTGTGGCCGCACATCGTACTGATAAGCCACCGAATCGCGGCTGAATCATGATGCTCTAAAATGTTTTAGAATTGAAGTCGTCAAGATATCTGTGGTTTAAGCTTAACAAAGAGAGAATGCCTCTACAGAGGTTCGAAGCTGATGACACATAGACGATGACATGCCGTCACAATATATACTCAAGTCAGTCTAAATCCCCTTATCTCCTTCATACACTATCTCGTAGCTCACGACCCCGCTCCATGCTCTCGAACATTGTTACCCCACGTTGCTCGTGACCTTCGCTTGCTCCGGCTTTACACAAGTCCTACCCAATCCGAGATTACGCATCATTCTTAGTACGAGACGCGTACTGCACCATGTGGCAACGTGATAAGCAATGACTGAGGGATGGCGTTGGTTGGGTTATGAGATGGTGAAGTGACAAAGAGCTGCACGCTGGAAAGAGGATGGTGCGGGGTTGAGCGGCTTCGGTCGGGCCAATTGTGCATATGAAGTCATGCCGAATGTGGAATTGCACAAAGTAAGGTGCATTGTGCTATCAGATACGAAGCAATGTGTCTTGTGTTAACTTGCTGGAAGTGCTGTAGGTGGAGGAGTGGAGGAGTACAAGGAGAAGCGGTTCGAACATAGTGGTAGGAATAATCAAGATGTCCACCGTATCTCAAATGCACTATGATCGCATCAGAACAACTGTTAGGGAATTCACTTACCATGGTAAGAACTTCTGGCGTCCCATGCTGTCTACGAGCCCTGGCGACGTGTTCGATTGCATGCGAACCTGACAGCGCTTCTCGTCCGCTACCGACGAGGCCACATCACGAAGTATGCTGGTACTTGCCTAAATCGGTAGGTTTGAGCGACGGAGGGTCATCACTGCTGCATAATAGTCGGAGCATTGCAACCACTCGGATGGGGGAGCTACACTGTTAGCGTCCGCTGTCTTTCCTCGTTTAGCATGACTCAAAACGTTCCGAATTCCGATACCACTCGGAACGCAGTGAATGTGGAGATCGACTTTTGACAGCTTCGCGTTGCACTGAAATAGAAAGATGTGCTGCTTCTCTAAGTTACTGATATAGACAATTGTTCTACATCTCTGTACTTCAGAAATTCATCAAACTCGTCGCCTAGCTATTCTCACCATACTCCTTAGCGATGGGACTCTCCAAGAGTGATCCGATAGCCATTATTGGCGCAGGAGCATTCGGTCTTTCGACTGCTCTTGAGCTCTCAAATCAAGGTTACTCTAATATAACAGTATTCGAGAAAGACCAGGAAATCCCATCACGATGGTCAGCCGCGAATGATCTCAATAAGATTATGCGAGTTGAGTATGAGGACGACTTCTACACCAACCTGGCAATTGTATGCTTCCTGTAGTAATGAACTAGTAATTCTTTCGGGCATTGTATTAACAAATCACACAGGAAGCAGCGCATGCCTGGCAGACCCCTCTCTATGCGCCATATTTTCATCGAGTGGGGTATCTCAACTGCGCGACCACCACTTCACCACAAAAAGCAGTGGATACTATGAAGCGATTCCATGCCGCAGCCGCAAGACATCCGGAGACAAGAGCTTACACTGATACCATCAACAGCCCGGAGGACATCAAAAAGTTCTGCTGGCAGTTCAAAGGCGGTGAACTGCCTGGCTGGAGAGGATATCTGTGCCGGTACGATGGATATGTACATTCCGCGAATGCTATGCGTGGAATCTATCGGGAAGCGCAGTCTAGAGGCATCCGGTTCTTCTTGGGTGACAACGTCGGCGCTGTACAAGAGATTGTCTACGAAGGAGTGGGGCCAAGTCGAAAGAGCGTCGGCGGCAGAACAAGTACTGGCAAGTTTCACGCTGCGTCACTTGTCATCGTAGCTGTGGGAGCAGCAGCTTCGAAAATCGTTCCAGGGATAGGCACAGAGGTTTCAGCCAAGTCTTGGTCCGTGGCACGTGTTCGCCTGGCTGACGAAGAGACGTCAGCGCTGCGCGGCATTCCGGTAACGTACGAGCGCGACTTTGGGTTTTTGTTCGAGCCTGATCCGAAGACTAATCTTTTGAAATTGTGTCCGATGGGTGGCGGCTACATCAACACGAACCCTTCCACTGGGGTATCGGAAGCCCCATCGGGGTTGATTCGTGGCTTTGTGCCAGCTGAGGATGAGAGAAAGATGCGTGAGCTGCTCCGCCAGACTCTCCCTTATTTAGCGGACAGACCGCTAGTGGACAAGTCGCTATGCTGGTTTGCAGATACCGCAGATTCTGAACTCATCATCGATTACGTTCCACAAATGGCTTCCTCAGTCATTCTATTATCGGGCGACTCTGGACAGGGTTTCAAGATGTTCCCAATCTTTGGGCGCTGGGTCCACAAATTGCTCAATGAGTCAGCCAATGTTCAAAGTATCGTGCGATGGCGTTGGAGGGTACCAAAGTCGAATGCAAAGGGTGCGAGTGATGATGTGAGCTGGAGAATAGGCGACGTAAAAGAGTTGCGGGAAATCCAAGACAGCGCGCCAGCTACTGCCAAGCTATAAAATACGTATAGAATCTCTGATATCGGCGACATTGTGGTAGTCTTCGAGCATTGAGAACGATAACTAGAAATTGCTCTACTGTCTTGTTATGACTGATACTAGATTATGGCGGGGTCATTGAAATGCCATACGCCACGATTTACTCTTGAATGATAGCCTTCGAAGACGTCGAAATAAGAACAAACATGGCGCAGCTGAAAAGAAAGATTAGCGGCCACCTTCAACCAATTGCCAGCGACAACGACACACCACCTCATCCTCAAGCCACGTCAGAATACCCGATAGGTCATAAAGCGTCTGTATTCATGTACTCATTACCCGAGAATCGTCTAATCATTATATACGTGCCTCCGCAGGCTCTATCTAAAACGTAAACGTCATCAGCGCCGGGTTCAGAACAATCGGCAACAGCAAGTGACTGGACCACACAATGCACATTGGGAAAATCGCAGTGAAGTCTGTGACTCGCCAGCCAAAGGGGATGAACTCTCCGAGCGCCAGTATCGCGACGCCGGCGATGGCGATTGTGCTGATGGCGAAGGAATACTTGAAGCGCTTGAGCACGCGCGGCACTTCGATGAAGAAGTTGCTGAACTCGGCTTCTTTGGCGGTTGCGCCCCATTGCATGTTGTACTCGAACATGTGTGCGAGGAGCGCGGAGGAGACGTGGAGAGATAGCCCGCCGAGGAAGATGGCGAGCATCAGGATCCATTTGAAGTTTTCGAAGAGCGAGGAGAAGAAGGTGTGGGTGCCGAGGCGGTAGCGTAGGACGGCAAGGGAGATGTTGCCCAGACCTGCAAAGATGACGACGAGGGCGAACCTGCGAGTTGTGTTAGTCGTGAAATGAGGAAGTGAGGAGAGTGAGGACTTACCAGACTTTCCAGGAGTCGATGTAGTACTTGTCAATGTACCCGTTGTACCATCCGATGGCGAAGTAGTTGGCGGTTGTCATGATCCATGCTGCGCCGATGGCGTAGTATGTACCGATGTACGATATAATAGTGACCTTGCTCGTGAAGCGAATGTTGGAGAACAAAAACTTGCGGAAAAGTGGTGTGAAAGGACCGCGAATGAACCAAAACCTGAGTGGATGGAAGAGTAGTTCGTTGCATCCATATGCATACTTCTCCCAGCGAGCAAGTTCATCGTAGACGGTGAGCGAAACACCTTCTTTGAAGCCGTCGCTGGCCCAGGTTGCCATGCGGATGATGTACCCATTTACCTGTAGGCGCAGAGACATGTCAAAATCTTCGGAGACATGGGATTCAGACCAGAACTTTTCGTAACCATCTTCGTCAAAGTAGGAGACCTCTTGGATCGCAGACCAACGTAGAATCGCGTTGTGGCCGACAAAAGGTGCCACATCGCCGTTTGATACAGTGTATGAGATGGCCGTGTAGATAAGGTTCGTGAAGAAAGTGATACTAGTCTCAATTAGCTTCTGTTCAAGAACTGAGATCTGTTGTGCGACTTACCCGTTCTCGAAGTAGGTGTGCACGACTTGCATGACGCCGGATGAGAATTGCATGATGCCAACTTCGGGACTCTGCTCCATCTCACTGACAGCGTCGAGAAGGCAGTCGGAAGGAACACGTGTGTCCGAGTCTACCAGCAGGATGTAGTCACCGACACGGATATTACCGTCGGCCCAGGCTCTGCCATTCTCCTGGAGTACCTCCTTGAGACAACGGTCGTACTCTCTAGCTTCATCGTTCGAAGTCCATGTCTCATCACGTTCGATCACAGCTAGCTTTGCCTCAACGTTGTTACTCAGCATGAGTCCGTAGTTCATGTTACTTGCTTTCTTAAACTTTCCCCGTCGCATGAAGCCATCTTCGCCATGTCTGGGGCGAGCAGTCCAACCAATGCCATTATCATGGTAGAAATTGATGCGTGCCTCTCGCTCATCCTCGGTCATGAGTTGCATGCCGTCATCGTTGATGAAGATGTTTGCAGAACCCCCTTGTAGCTCATACGTTGATATTGCCTGTTTCAGAGACCGCACGGTTGGTACGATAACAGATGTAAGGCCCTCTTTATATACGGGACATTGTACGGTGACGTGAGGAAGTATCCCGGTGATACGGCGTGGCAGAATGGCAGAGAAATATTTCGAATTCGTCTGCATCTGACGGATGGGCCCGAACAGTTGCGAAAGATCGGTGATGATGACCTGGGAAAAGAACTATGCAATCATTAGAGCCAGGAATATCAATCGCATAGGTAGAACTTACTAGGGAAAAGAAGATTAGAACTGGCGTCATCAAAACGAAAGCAACGCGGACGTAGCTTTTGTCAACGAGGACTTGGAAAGCAATCTGCTTGTATCCAAACCCTAACATGACCGTGATCAGTATGATTGTGGCTGCAACCTGTATCGCGTTGATTACGTTGGTCGATCGTCGTTCTGGTGCCGCTTCACCAACTTCCACATCAACCTCTCCCTCGATCACTGCGGGTCCTTTTTCGGTATCGGAAGCTTGATCGGCTTCAGCAGGCTCACCCGACTGCCAAACCAAGTTCATCAGTTCGTTTTCGATTGCAGTCGCTCGCTCGACGACTTTGGTTGGATCATCATCCCACACGATCAGAAGTGATTCTGCAGCCAGAAACGCGGCACATTGGTTCTTTCGCGCTTTTGGGAGATCATCAACGCATGGAAGCACCTGAACACGGAGGCCGTTGCCCAAGGGAACATCAGTCGCTCCTGGTGACCATTCGATGAAGGTTTGGATAACTCGCGAATTGACTGTCAATGCAACCTAAAATTTGGTCAGATTTAGATTTGCAGTCACGATATGGCGGGAAAATACCTGGAGGTTGAGACGTGCACAATAATCAGCAAGCGCCGATTCAGCTAAATTTGGCGGACAAGTTGTGTAGATACCACGTGATTTGCGCAAAAGTACGCCTTCGATATCACCACTTGCATCGTTGAGCCAAAGCCGCCCTAAAATGAGGTGTGAGCGCAAGCGCCGCATTGAAAAACCACACGGTCCAACTTACGACATTGTTGCTGGAATAAATGGTTGACCATAGCCTCGTACTTCAACTCCTTCAGCATAGAAGACCGCATAGATGTAGACGAGTTTCTTCTCGAAGTGAATGCTGAATTTACAGCACTGCGCTGTGCTGAGGAGCTTTCTGGAGCCCATGGTGATGGTGGAGGAGGTAGTTCCTCTGCGACTGAGGAAGGTTTGCTTCGCCCAAAGCCGAATATCTTCGATCCAACACTTGAACTTGGAGTGCCAGATGCAGGTTTCCCACCCTGCTCCTGTTTCTTGGTGAACAGGCCCATGTTGCTTCTTGAATCACGAATACAATTTATTGGGAAAAGCGGTTGCAAGGCCCAAGAGCCGATAGAGGTATTGGCACTGAAACGATGGACAATGCTAATATAAACGAGAGTCAAGAGTGAAGCGACGAAGTAGAGGTGTAAAAAAAGAGTCCAAAGGGGCATATGAGGTAGGGCTCTACCGGCGGCACCATATCTCTTCCGAACGGGTGGCAACCATGTGACGATCCACGCGAGAATGCACTGACAAGATACAGCTGTGTCACTGGTGGCGTGTCAACCTGAACGTGGTATCGGCATAGCAATCCAGCGCCTTCGCTTAGAACCAGCTGAGCGAAGTTCTATCATCAGCATCTAGATCTTCGGTCGTACCGGTAGTGGAGCTTGAGGCGCGTTGTAGGCCGATCCTTGTGTTGCTTCGTTGAGGTAGTGGCGCGCTTCAGCGATCCTGCCAAGCTATGGATGTGAATATGACTACAGTTCGGACAGTCAGGTAGGGCTTCCGGTGACTTCCAGCCCGTGTACACGTATGGAATACGCATTTGTGCCCAATGGAGTATGCGACTACCCATGCGCTACTCTGGAAACGCCTAGATTGGCCAATTGACTGTTGTGGTGAGCTTCGCCGTCATATCCATGTCGATTCGATACATGCCGCAGTTGGCAGCTATTATCAGGATAACGCGCATATACATGCACTCAACATGTTTCTAGACTTCATAAGGCAGCCACCGCTACACACGGGCTGAGCGTTGCTGTTGATTAAGACCAATCAGTCCCAATATGGGTCAAAGTCTTACAAAGTAACGACATACGATAAACAAGCTGCGGCTGAGGATCAGCTCTTCGCTGGAGAAGGACTAGGTTCGACGTAATGGACCGCGGTAAAACTGGTAGTAGTCGACATAGATTGTAGAAACGTCGAGAAGGCGCATTGTCTACGGCTGACTCGAACCTAGAAAACCTGTCTGCATGAATTCGGCATAGCTATGCATGCTGTGCTTGTAGTACTTCCTTTGAAAAGTGAGCCTTTCCCAAAGCGTGCCGTCTAGTCAAGCGACAAGATCCAATCTCCCGTAGCCCACCGTAGCCCAGTAGTACTCGAGATTCGTGCCACGGCATCATGTTTCACATCCATTTACGGCAGGCGTCTATCCCATATCAAAGACGTGCCTCATGGTACCGAGAGCAAGTTGAGTGCAGAGAACACCGCGTCCAAGCTCTTTATCCTATAATTGGCCTGAAGAAAAGGCCGCGACTTCGTGATTGTATCGAAGCCTTGCAGTTGCATTGCATCCTTGCCAAGTGCCGGGCGTGCATGTAGGCATGCGGTGCGGCGGGACCGACTGTACCACCTTCTACCCTCAAGAGCTCGCCTAGGCAGATCTTAAGCTTATCGCCCACGCAACTGTGGGTCGCAAAGGCCATGTTTGCGGGAATCAATCAGATTCGCATCCAGATGTTGCATAGTCAGCTACAGTACAAAGCTGGCTCACAGTCGCCCCACAAGCACGATGTACATGTAGGTGTGTACCGTATCTGCAGGGCAGTCTGTACCTAGATGACTAGAACCGGTCCTGTGGAAAATCAATAATCGTAGACGCAGTTGTACAGGGGCCTTCGGCTTCAGTCCTCCGTCCGGACGTACTAATGCATGTGCCAGCGTGAATACTTGTTTTGTTGTGGCGGTGCTGTCAGCTGGTAAAGCAGCGATTGGAACGGATCGCGCCACTTAAAAGGCACGGAAAGACGATCCTGTTCGCCTGCAGGAAGCGTAACACGGCCCGGTAGACATTGTAGTCGAGTCGCGAGGTGGAGAGGCTTTACGGGATCCAGGACGTCCATAACGGGCCATCGTCGTCGCGTGGCGGTTCGGCGACGGCTTGCCGCCCTGTAAAAAGGGCCAGTCGCGTCGGTCCTCCAACAGTACGATAATGGCAAGGTTGGCTCGGGTTTAGGGGCGAGGTGGTGATTCTCCAGTGCAACGCTGCTAGCTCTCCGATAAGGATGGAGTGCGTCGAACAAGGCTTGCAGCGTGTCTCTCTTCTGGGAACATGTCTTGCGATCGGTGAATGCAGGTCTGATCGACCAACATGATGTCCCATGTGTTATTATTGTCTCTTACGATTGTTTCATATTGAGTGCGATAGATAAACGGGGGTGGGTACCGGGCTAAGAGTGACGAGGGGACGGACCTCGGGAAGGTTGATGGATGGGATAAGGACGGCACGACGCGCTAGTGAAGTACATATGTACTGTAAGCCGGAAGCTTGAGGATCTCCGCAGCCGACCCAGAGCAACATATTGACTGAATTTGAGCTATCATCGTGAATGAATGGTAGAATTATCATAAGCGTAGTAAAATCTGCGCCATGCGCCATGCGCAACCTTGTGCGCGCCGCCGACAACGCCAAAGTCAAGTGTTACAGTACCCGAACACCAAAGCAACCAGCTGGTCATTCAGCTCAACTTAAGCGGTGCAACCATTGTGCCCACTCTGCTGCCACATCTTCACACTCTTGACCTCCATCTGACCTCCGTCCTGCCATGTAGGGTACCATTGGTCCTTTGCGCTCCAGAAGTCCTTCTTCGCGGTAGGACTACCGTCCAGCCATGGCTTGCCCGCGCCGCCATCCTGGAACCAACCATTTGTTGATCCTACAGCCACATTGATCACAAGATAGAAGTCTTGGTCAAAGGGTGAAGTGTTAGTATTTGTCTTCGCCCATGGATTCTCCAGCCGCGTGCCATTGGAGTCGGCGAGAGGGAATTTGCCGTAAGTCCAGAAGGGCTCGTCAAAGTGCGTGTACATGACTTGTAGGAGGCGCGAGTTGATGTATGTGAAGATGTACTTCTCGCTCCACTGCAGACAAATTAGCGCACGTTCGAGATTCAGGGCTTCATTCACGAACCTCGACACCATAGACATTGTAGTCAGAAGCGTAAGTAGTGTGAAGGGCCTTGCGCTTGACGTTGTTGCGCCACCAGCCATCGTTGTCGCCATCAGGGCCGAAATGCAGGGTGCTGGAGGCGATGTTATTTCCACCTTGCTTATAAGTGTAGTTGTTTCCACGAGACTCCATGATATCAATTTCACCGGAGCGAGGCCACTCTCCGTAGACATTGTCTCGTGGTAACATCCAAATCGCAGGCCACAACCAGTCTCCAGCTGGAAGTTTGGCAAGAACCTCGACACGGCCGAACTTGATGGAAGCACCCAGCTTGGTATTGATACGGCCAGACTTGACAGGGCTGATGATCGTGCCGTTGGTCGTGTTGGTCGATGTCACGCAGTCGGTCCATTTGGATCCAGTACAACCTTGACCACGCAGATCGATGACATGGTTGGTGTCCAGTATGCTTGGGTCCTGCAAAGTGGGCTTGATCGTGAGTACTCCGTCCTTGACGAAAACGTTCTCGTCCGAGTTGGTTGTCATCTCGAATTGTCCGTTGCTGCATTATGCATGAGTAACAAGTCACGCCTGAAAGGATGGGTTGCTTACCCGAAGCCGCCAACTTCGACTTCCTTCGTCCAAACATTGCTGTTCCATGTTGTGAAATCATCGTTGAGAACCTCGCAGTACTTGTGCTGTGCCACGCTGCGGACGCCATCCCAGACAAGTATGCCGACGACACAGAGTCCAAGGAAGAGACCAATGAGTGGTATGATGGTCATCCACTTCTCCCTGGGGTCTTTCTTGTCAAGCCAGGGCCGCTCAATTTCGCCCTTCTTGATTCGTCGAGATCGAAAATACTCTCCTCGAGGAAAGTACTGGTAGCCCGACGTAGCACCACTTGAGCCGGTCAAGCTCTCTGGTCTGGACTCCGCGAAGGGGAATCTTGAACTAGTAGCAGCAGCATTTGGAGTCTGAGTGCCTGGGGTTGCGAAAGGATTTTCCGTCTCATGCAGGGTATCGGTCGGATGTGTTTCGCTCGCAGTCGACTTTGACGAATTTTGTTCCGATGTGCCGAGCTCTTCAGAGCGCTTCTCAGGATTGTAGTTACTCATATTCGCCGACAAGCGACTGGAGTGTGATGAGTGTGCAGATTCAAACAATGAAGAAGAGTATGAACGATGTAGCAATAACTTCAACAACGGTAAGCGGGCAGCCGAAAGTTCTGTTGAGCGGGAGTAAAATGAGTTGCATGAACAGTAGAGGGTTGGTCAGGCAGATCAGAGACGGCAAGGTGCTCGGTACCAATCTTCAAGTGTCCATTGTCTGCAAGCACAACCAGGGCTTTGGGGGAACCGTAGAGTACAACACTGCAGTAGCGAGCGAGTATCAAAAGCCTAGACGATCGGCCATCGCGACCGGATGCACCAGGTCTGCAGTACCAAAAAACTCTCGTGTAAGACTATGGCGTAGAGGCGAGGCCGGAAGAGGGAGCTGCAAGGATGCTGCATCAGCCACAAGCCTCGACTGTCAAGATTGCTGCTTTAACACTTCTTACTGTAACAGACCGTTAGGCGCGGCATGGCCCGTGTTACACAAATAGAATGTGGCACGACGCAGGATTTATTCCGTTAGGCCTTCTACACGCATCGTGCATTATCTCCAATATTGATTGTCCGTGCTGTACGTCTGCGGTGTCTGTTGGCTACCTCAGTGAATCCCGTGTGTCACCAATATAGCCGTGCATATGCGCAAAGTACTATTGAGCAGAGTAGATGGAGTGGATCTAAAGGCTTTCAATTCGTTCTCCAAGCCGCTGCGTACAGAGCGCCCACGTGGGGGATGCACTTCTGCAAGACCACTCATTCGGCCGGCCCATACCTGTTATCTTTCCGCTGGCAGAGCTGTTGGTGGTTCCAGACTTTTGCAAGGCTGATATGCAGCGCTAAGCATGCATACTGCAGTACGCCTGGTGCGATCATGGACGAAATTGTTGAGATCCATTGAGCATGGAGAACATGGTGTACGCCGGCTTCTGAGCTGCGCGAATTTTTCGCGGGTCCGGCATTGACGAACAGTCCCGAATCTAGCAGCTTGCCGCGAGCTCAAGCATCCGCCATCAGACTTAAATAAATTCCCCATACGACACCAACTGAGCAGCCAAAGACAACTCTCTTATCGACTGGGATCCACACGAAGCTTATCAAGCTGATGGCGGGCCAGAACTTGTAACCATCCTTCATCATGGGCCACGTCTTGTTGCTGCACTCTTGTGCGATCGCACCCCAGGCGTCCTGTTTACCCTGTTGTGCCGCATTGATGTAGCCCATGTAGGCCAGAAACATGAGTGTGTTAACCAGTGCACCAATGGTCTGGTCTAGCAGAAACTTGATGAGGACATTGGT
>Ga0265780_10004323_pt1 | contig 18338 bp, 18 predicted proteins | sample P1T30metagenome_FD_192432 | JGI IMG/M metagenome (GOLD analysis project Ga0265780, IMG submission 192432) | Plant litter microbial communities from East Loma Ridge, Irvine, California - P1 T30 | ecosystem: Environmental > Terrestrial > Plant litter > Unclassified | place: USA: California...
CAGGATCACCTCTGCAAGGCTGCTTAGCAGATTGTTCTAGAGCTCATCCGCTCCGTCGTCCACAAGGTTGCCAACAATACAATCCCCGACACCACCCGTCGCTCCCTCCCCGCCGCTCCCTCCCCGCTGCTATCGAACGCAACATTCCACAAAACACAACCGGCGGTACCACCTACGTTACCACATACAAACCCCTCTGCAAGATCATCGGCAAGATCATTGCTATACCACCTCTATCGCCAACGCCGCTGCCTGAACATCAACTCCAAATCCAGCATACCCTTGAACGGTGCTGTGGTGGCTTTCACGTTGTTGGGCAACATGACTTCCGCCGTGCCGCCATCCATTTGCGAACCGTCCGAAAAGCGAGACGACGGTAGTGGCGGTACAATCTTGGCCCGCCATGACGAGTCCTTGAAACAGACGGAGCGGCGCGATCCAACAACTGAGCTTTCCGCCTCGACCATCTACGGGCCCAAGGTACTTGCACCGACGACCTGCGGCCACGATGGCAATTACGTCGACGATCTTGAAAGAGTTGGATGCATCACCAGCGAATCAAATCGCAAGACCCATATGAATCAAAGCCAGAACCCAAAAGCAAGCCACTCTTTCTCAGGATCTGGCTACATGAAGGCCTGGGTCGAAAGTCAATATGGACAATATTCGATTTGCTTGCTTGCAATGGTTGCATACATCCACATGGGTGTCCTTGCTCAGGGCTGGACTCAGGCGCTTGCGATGACCCCATACCCCAACGCCGCCGCCCTCCCCAGAAGCTGGGTACGGGTGCTCGCGATGTCGACAATGATCTCGTACGCCAATGCACGCGCCCTTCCCCCACACTATCCTTCTGGGACAGGGGGAGGGAGCGACACTGCCATCTCGCCGAACGCCATAGAGAATGCGAGTGCCCCAAACGGTGAATCTGATCCCGAGACCCATGGCACGAACTGGAGCCTATGGGTGGCTCTTGCCATAGTCTTCATTGGCCTTTTGGGCGGAGCTGAGGCATGGGCTACCATCAGGGGTGAGCGTGGCCGCCAGATACGTATCATGGGCTATGTCTTCGTCTTCACTCTGGTCGTCGCTGCGGCTCCCATGGTGCTTCATCAAGCCGGAGGCATTGAAGCAGAGCTCAATGGTCCGTTGTTGGCCCTCTGGACTGGCGCCCACCTCAACTTCGTGCTCCGCGGCGCACTGCTGCTTCGACATCAGCAGGCCGGTTACCTCTCACCTCTTGGCTACATTGGCGTCCTGGCTGTTCTCTCGCATCTTGTCTTTTCCACCGCCGACACGTCGAATTCGCGACTTTACGCGACACTCACCACTTTGGCAGTCACGGTCCTTCAAGATGTTGGGCTGAGAGCTTCGTTCGGTATTCCGCAGGTCCCATAAACATCTCATCTCAGTCGGACCGATGTGTGAAGATAAATTGCTTAGTCAGACAGTGTCGGAAGAAGGATAATTCGGGTTTTGCATTTGTTTCGTGTCACATTATAAACAGCCTTGCATCTTGTCATCAGGGAGAGCGACGAATGAACTCATTTGTTTTTCGAGCTTGCCAGTCTCCCCTCTTCCTTTTGTACATCTCACCGTCGCCAATGACGTTTCGCCCTCACTTGAGCGTTGTAGCCTGGACCTACCGGGCCCCACACGTATATACTCCTATACATACGATAAGTTTAGTGGGGGCCTGATACACTAGCTCTCAGGCGAGAACGCCCCCGACGATCCTGGCGTTCCTCTTCTCCAGCCCTGTAGATCTTTCTACTCTGCACCGCGTCGGCCCGACGATGTTCTATCCATGTACCTGAAAGGTGGGCTGACGCTGGTGGTGGGTAGGTATGCAGCACTGCAGATACGCGCGTCTACATCCATTGCAAAAGATGTACCTTGTCATCAAGGTGTCGAAGTAGCGGAAGTATGATTGCGCCAAACGAGCACTTGGCAGGTAAGGCGAAGAAGGCGCCTGGGGACAAGCTTCTGTGTCATGTTTGCCGCGACGGGTGCGGTCATTCGCGCTCTATTGGCCTTAGGATGTGGTTGTGTGCGCTTTGTCGGTGTGCACAAACCCTAACCCTGGGCTTGCGGCCCCATCACTCCAGAGCTACACATCAGATCCCAAGTTATCGTAGCCACCCTCACCCATGATGTTTGGCTTCGCGACGAAAATCTGTCGAGTAAACTGACATTGAACTGTCACTTGGTTGAGTTTTGGGCTGTTTGGTCGGACAGTTTTCATTACTCCGAACTCAAAATGTTCATTGCTCCGAACACTCTACTCGAAGTTAGGGGACGTGCGCGCCATACATTATCATTGCTCGGAAGTATCGATCTTTGAAGGATTACTTACAGGTGTGCAGGTAGCAGGAATTCTCAAACACGCCGAGTCTTGATCTCAAACATGTCAGACAGAACCCGCAAGTCTTCAAAAGCTCGTCAATGACGCGTCTTCGTGTGCTTAGGTCGACCTTTGGATGCTAGCGGTAGGTACATGTTGAAGGACTATTGGCAGTGGTGGCAGTGGACGGCAGTGATTGACAGCAGTGGTGTCCACAAGCAAGCCCAGTACGAGCGGCTTGCTTGCGCTTGACCATTATGAGTACCAAGCAAGCAAGCAGGCAAGTAAAAGGGTCGAAATCAAGCAAGCAAGCGCAGCTTTACTGAAGCAGCTTGGCTATGCTTGATATGGATGTAGGCTGGAAGAAAAATCAACGGGACAATGCAAAAAGAACAGCAATCGCGAAGGTACCACTTCTTGAAGCTATTGGCCGAGGACCTCCACGTCACAGATACTTACAAGAACCAGCCTATCGTTTAGTAGAGATATCTCGACAAGAGCATATTTCTTACCCTCGTCAGCTGAATGTGAAAGAGCGTTCAGTCAGGCAAAGCATATGATCACCGACGTCTAAAGCAGGACTTGATCGAAGCGGAGCAGTGTCTCAAGAGCTGGCTGATCAACAAAGCGCTACCGTGATTACCACTTCCAAAATTACGAAAGGCTAAGGTGGCATCCGGTTGATCCGAGCATGGTAACTTTCGGGGCGATTTTGGCTTTGCCTTTCGGATTGAGTGACGCCACGGAAGAATGAGCGAAGATGGGGACAGATAACCATTAACGCCTTTGAAACTGCTTGCAACAATGTGTGAATGTGGATGAGTTCCTTGAACTTGCAACAACACAAATGCTACTTTTTGTAGTCTTAGTTCCATTGACGTCTCCACGCTCGTTCAAAATTGGCATCCTGGCTACAATCTTCCTCATCATTCAGCTCAAGTATAGCCTTGCGAAAGCAGATGTGAAGCATTCGTTTAGCACAGCGTATCTTCTCATCACCCCAACACCTTTGATCGATGTAATCCTGTCTAAGGAAGATACTGGGATGGAAACCCTTGATCACTGTGAACGAGTGACAGGCACCCCCTTTACCAATAGATTTGCGCGCCGTTGTTCCTGCTTCTTTGAGTGAAGAAGAGAAGAGTCTGATACCCTTGACAACAGATTGACGTGCCACACAGGTTAAAATCAACACAACCTCGGGCTCGATAAGTCTGATAATCTGTAGACACAATTCTTGCGCCTCCTTCAGGTCATGATCGGTAAAGTCACTGCTTTCTTGGAGGAAAGAAGGACAAAGCATGTTGACGTCGAGTAGGCTAACGTCTTGTAACACAAGCTTTCCATGCGATACGACATCAATCATGTCTGCGACTTCTTGCAGAGCTGGACTGCCGGCCTTGAGCTTGTTCTGCTTGCCTTTGCCTCCAGCAGACTTCAGCATCATTTCGTACGGCACAACATCGGCGATGTTGCATGGCTCTTGCATTAATATGACGAGCGGTAGTTTTCCAGAGGCAAGATGAAGTGCGTTTTCCAGAGAGTGTGTTCCTAACTTCTTGTTGAAGCTGTATTGCTCGAGCAAGTTCCATATTGTCGCCTTTTTGTCGGTGTCAAGAAATGTGTTCATTTCGGCGCGGAGAGATGTGCACTGAGCTGGATTTCGAAAGCCTTCTTGTCGATCTGGTATTCTGACGAGAGTAATCTGACTTGCACGGCTTCGGGCATCGATAGACTTAGAATTTCTCTTTGTGATGGGGTAGTATCGATCTTTCCAAGCTTTGAGGTATTAATCGAAATAAAACACTCAAGAGTTGTGAAAAATCGATCGCATTGACGCATCGACGCATCTGAGGTGGTTGAGATGACATCAGAAACAATGGCGATGATGGTAGTCGTGCTGCGCTCCAGATCTTTGAGACCCAAGCAACTTCTATGGAATGTGTTTCATAAGTCATTGAGTTCGTGGTCGTAGGAAAGGAACATTGGTCGATCCTCTTGACTTTGTGTCAGAGGGATATCCATTCACCTGTGGATTGAATCACGTTTGACATTTGAACTACTGGGAAAATTATATGAGTTGTGATAGATTGAAACTAGCGCCGATGCGATCCGACATTCAACATAGAATTTTTGTAGAGACAGTGAGATTTATATGTTTCCTTGGGACTCCGAAGACATGTCTCAAGATCAACACAGAACCAAGGATATCGTTGCAATCGTCCAAGTAGTATCGTTATGGTTGTGGGGGCCGCCCTGGCGTTGAGACACCAATGCACGTCGATCCTTCACTTGATGTTCGAGGTATCACAATTAGACTTTATTATAATGCTACAATCTAAAAGGCAATCGCATTGGTGAAAGCGTTTTCTGTAGCGGTCGTCAACTGACAGCGTTACATCATTGACTTCCAACCCATACGAGAAAAAAAAATCTAATCTTTGTTGAGGTTGCGCAACCATGTCTGTACCTAGAACACAGAATACCTCAGTACGATCTGGTCCCAATATGCGATCTGAACTGACTTGGACTATCGGATGTAAACAGCTGCCGTAGCCCTTGCGGGGTTTCCACCGCCCGTCGATGTCAAGAATATGATAGAAAGATCTCAACGAGCACAAACTTGTGATATAAATATCGGTCGTGGAGACCTCTGAGTGCTTTGAATCACTCATAACAACAAGTCCTATTGAACCAATCTGAACGAACAAGCACAAGCCAACCTCCGTGATGACGCGTCAACCGCTAGCCAGAGCGAGTCTGGAAGATCTCGACAACGAAGACCGAGTTCGTGTTCTTGGGATCATCGATCGATTTCGCGAACTGGGCATCAACGAAGATATTTCATTGCCTCAGGTGAAAATTCAATGTTCGAACTTGGTTAAATAACAGATTATGGCTGACAGTAGATTAATAGCTTGTTGTCGTGGGCGACCAGTCCAGTGGCAAGTCTTCCTTGCTCGAAGGACTGACTGGACTCAATTTTCCCATTGCTAGCGAATTGTGTACCAGGTTCGCCACTCAGATCGTGCTTCGCCGAACTACGAATGGCGAGGAAAGTGTCAAAGTATCCATTCTTCCTGGTCCGACCGCCAACAATGACGAAGACGAGAAGTCGCATCTCCAGGAGTTCGCCCGTACCATCGAAGGCGGCGAGCTGAGTGCCGACCTATTCGCTACGATCCTAGATGAGGTATTAACGCATGACTTAGTAGTGGATCATATGGCACTCTCTAATCTACAATAGGCTGCTGTTCATATGGGTTTACCAGCTACGAGTGACCATCATTTCGGAGACCTTAACAAGCGCTTCTCAGACGACGTCCTCCGCATCGAGCTCTCTGGTCCGGAACACCACCACTTGAGTGTCGTCGATGTCCCTGGGTTATTTCACAGTATGTTAGCGATGTGCGCAGTCGTGAGGTATCATACATGTTGACCATACCAGATCCAACAATGTACCAAACTCAAGAGGATCTTGACATCATCCGATCTCTGCTTCAAGAGTACATGTCGGACAGACGGACGATAATTCTGTAAGTAGATCCAATTTTGACAGTCGAAATTACGCTAATCGGTTGTAGCGCCGTCATGGACGCAAGGAATAACCTTGCCAATCAGGAAGTCTTTCGTATGGCAAGGGCAGCCGATCCAAAGGGTACGAGGACTGTTGGCATCATCACTAAGTGCGATGCCCTCCAGCAAGGAGATGAAAACATGGTAAGTGGCAGCTTCTGTTTGAATCATGACCGCATTCCTAACAGATTAAGGTCATGGAAATCGCCCAAAACAAGGTCGAGCACCTTTATCATGGCTGGTTCGCAGTTCGAAACAGATCCACTCAAGACATCCAAGATGGTGTCACCATGCAAGAGAGACACTTGAACGAGAAAAGGTTCTTCACTACTCCGCCATGGAATTCCCTACCAAAAACCCGCACTGGTGTGCCAGCCCTAAAGAAATTCTTGGGAAAGCTACTTTATGATCACATCAAAGACGAGTTCCCAGCGCTAGTCCACGAGCTTCGCACTTTGGTCACGCAATGTCGCGAAAGTCTGGATGCTTTGGGACCATCACGGCAAACCACGGTTCAACAGCGTCAGTATCTATCTCGGCTCGCGGGTAGATACCAGCAAATCGTCGCTGACAGTTTACGTGGCAACTACGACGAAACGTGGGATACAGACGATATCAGAAAGTTGAGAATGCATGTTCAGCTGAAGAATGAACAATTCACCGAGAACCTGAGAAAGAAAGGGCATTCTAGAGCGTTTCGCAATAGCGACGACACAACCGACGGAGGGTACGAACTCGAACCAGATGACGAAGAATCTATCTATGACTGGATTCGACAGCTTTATCGCGAATCTCGGGGCTCCGAACTGCCAGGAACTGTCAATCCCGTTGTTGTTCAAAATTTGTTTCGACAACAAGCTAAGCAATGGCGTGCCATCTCGGAGTCTCACCTGGCGAAAATCGACACTCTCATTTCTGAATTCAACCAAAGCGTGTTTGAGACCATCTTTATCGAGGATGACGTGCGCCAACAAATGCGTAACCGGAACCAAGGCCCCTCGGCTTTTGCTAGGAATGCTGCGAAGGCTGAGCTTGAAAAGCTCCTTGCGGATGAATTGTGCGGTATCCTTCAGACCACGAACCACTACTATGCAGACAATCTTGCGGCAGCTCGTCAAGACCGGGTAATTTCGCGACTGAAGAAGATGGGATTCTCGGATGACAACACTTATCACAAAGTCACGTTATCTCAACTTGAACGTGTAACTCATCTCAGCAACGAGGACCAGGCCGTGTTCGACATTCACGACATACTCAAGGCATACTACAAAGTGGCCCTCAAACGATTCACCGACAGTGTGGTCCTTCAAGCCATTGAAAGGTGTTATTTCGGCCGGGATGGACCTGTCATGCTGATTACCCCAGAATATATCGGGGAATTCTCAGACCAGGATCTCGATGAAGTCGCACACGAAACTTACGATACTGCAAGAGCCAGGAATGACAATGGTACACGGCTCCAACGACTTGAGCAAGCGTTGACGATCGCTGAGGCTGAATCGGCAAGGGATGTGAGGAGATGAATACGGTTGCGGCAAGTTTGTTGGCTTATGGGTGCAAATGAGTTGGTGTTTGGGTTTGTTTGGTTTGCTCCATGCATGGTTTTTGTCCAGGGTCTGACTTTGGCCGGGTTTTCCCATGCACTCTACGCGAATGCGGGAGTATGTACCTGATCGGTTTATGCTTATCATTTTGGCAGCGCTTGATTGATCATCCGTTCAGTATTGGAAAACGATGTCTATTCACTGAATATTGCTCGCGTAATTTTGTCTCCGTCACTCGTTCGACAGCCTCTTCCGGTATATATGTAAGGTTTATTGGTATCACAGTACCGTATGTCAAGTCAAGGTGTGTTTTCACAATTAGCGTGTCCGCAAATGCCATTGTTCAATGGAATAGTTTTAGTTTGAATCATGTCTTATCAACGACTCTTTAAGTTCAACTAAAGTTTCCGATGATCTTATAGCTCACGCCATCGATGTCACCACCCTTGGAACTTCGTCTCATCCAAGATTTGATCAGGTGATAATCACATGATCGATTGTCCTTGATTCCGAGTACTTCCGGATTGTCTCAAGATAGTGGAGAATCCAATGGTATGGTCACTGGATGTCTGGTTCTCCTATTGTTGAGAACATAAATGCCGAAAATGGGCCTAACATTCGCTTATCAGTAATGGTTACAACCATTTCCAGGGCAGTGATCGCGATCCGTGAGCCTGACAATAGGAACCCATCGCTCTGTTGAGCGAGCGGTACTGTTGAGTGAGCGGTGCTCCGGTGACCCGACTGGAGGTCTTGATGGCTTGATCAGTTGTAACAGAAGTCCGTGGGAGTGGGTCGTATCTAGCCATCTCGAAACCCTGTGCGTTATAATTAGCAACAGGCTACGGATCGCGCTTGGATGTAGAGGAGACGTGCCTGTCCCACGCAGTCGCCCGATCCCTGCCACCCTGCTGATCGGGTATCTTTATCAGCATAGACGAGAAGTTTTGGTCATATCCGCGTCCCGCATAACTTAGTCGGGATTCAGGAAAGCTACTAGATGGAGAGAAGGACAACTGGAGACCTGACTTGACAGTTGTTAAGGCTACGGTATAGTACCTACAAGAGACAGGCCGGCTCACACATCAGCCGGAGGAAGGACAAGTTGGTTGAAAGAAGGGCCTACACTCGTTACACACCCGTTTTATAAGACATGAGAAAAGGCAGCGAATCTCTTTTGTTTAATTAGGTGCCTATATAGGGATGGCTCATACGGTCACCGTGAATCGCCTGATTGAACCGAACGATCAAATAAACAAACAAACCTGGCGGATAGATCTCACGTGTGCGAGTGCGGAGCGGTTCGGCCGTGTTTCTTCTAAAAGATATCACGGTCAAAGGACTGTCGGGGCCGCCTACGTTAAGGTTGTGGATCGGGTGCGGCCCTGAGTCGGCGGCGAAGGTTCACGGGAGTGAATCTCCGGGAAATGGCGGGTAGCAACGGACCGCCGCAATGGTCGTTTGTCGGGTTGCGGGTAGTGGTAGTCGAACGAGTCTTGAGGGCTGCTGCATCGCCATAGAGTCGCAATCGATCCGCCTTCGTCCTCTGTGGAGCGTCGATCGAATGACGACCAGCCGGCGAGCTTGCCGGATAAGCTGGTCTGGGATGCGCCGGTATCATCTTTCAACGTTTCGAGCTCCAAAAGGCCTTCAGGAAGGGGTTGCCCAGCGAGTGACACCCTCACTATATCGTCCAGGGTCAGCCTCGCGTGGGCATCCAGCGCTTGCCATGCTACGTCAAGGAGACGGAGCCAGGAATCGAAAGTCTTGGCTTGCATTTTTACAACGTGTCTGTCGGGAACGCATTGCGGCGGCAGACCAGGAAAGCGCCAACACCGCCGAAGAGATCTCGTACTCGAAGCCACAGCCTTCCTTCTCTTAGCCGGTCACGCAGCCTGATCCAATCGTCGTGTGCCGCTGATTTTGTCGCCTTGTCGTCCGGTCTCTCGATCGTGGCGTTTTCGAGATATATAGCGCGGAAGAGGTAAAGATTGATATCTTTAGCCTGCTTTTGCCTGCACCTTCCTGCACGAGGCCTTTGCGATATTGTGACATTGCAGCCAGCTTCACACGCTTGGTGATAGAGAAGTGGGTTGCCTTGTTATCAAGGATATCTATCTGCTGGTAGAGGGCGGAGAAGTGAGCGAGGCCGCTGTCGCGCGGGACATTGACTCCAGAGTAAGGGACAACGAGATCGAAATCGGATTGCAAGAGTTTGCCTCCTCGCCTGCCGTCTCTACGTGCGTTGGACACAAAGCGCCGGAGCTCATTGATGCCTTCTTTGCTGCCGAGAGACAGCGCTGCGTGAATCATCTTTGTCTGTTGTTCACGCGGGAGCGAACAGATGACACTGTCCCTCTGTGCTGCGTTCCAGACGGCTTTCTCGGTGTCTTCTAAACCAGGCACCACGCTGGTCTGGCGGACAATCGTGATTGTGGAGCCAGGTGAAGCGTTAGTCAACTATGTACCCTCCGAGACAGTTGCGCCATGTCGAAGACAGATTGTTCACGGGGCGGATCTTGTTCCCATCCATCCGTGGCTGTATCGACAATTCGCAGGCCGAGATGCAGCTCAAGCGAATGCGCAGGGGTGCTCTCCGGCTCAGATCCAGGCTGACACGCATGTTGCTAGACGATAGGAGGAAGAACCAGCCCTTGCAAAGTACGCTTAGGCAATAGATACGACGGCCCACGGGTCCAACTAGAAGACGTGAGCTCGTCCTTACTAGAATTGCGATTCCAATCCCCCAGATGAGATGCAACTAGGCACGGACGGGGGGCGCAGCATGCGACAAGCCTGCACAAGCGAATGGACAGAACATGGGTCAGGTCTCGCTTACGCCAGGTGATTGTTCAGCACTCGAGTGGATTACTCAAGTTGCCAGCAAACATCGTACAGGCGGTCCCGACGTACTACGGCGTCTTTTGCGACCTCTGTGATTTTCGTAGTGTGCCGGATCTGTTTCCATGCATCCACGGTGCAGGACAAAATCCGGCGACTGGGCAGGCCGAGAATGCCTTTGGTGATGATTATCGGATAGACTTCGATCAGAAAAGTGTTCACAGATAAGGGAAGCATCTTGATTCCTCTCGTCTAGGTCTGGCATTCTCAGGATGGCCGAATCTTGCCGGTCGCTCGTTTGAGTAGAAGACGATCTCTGCCTTTTTCTTTGCCCTGATGTATGTGTATCACGAGCCATACTGTTCGCAGGTCCTTTCGCCCATTCCTCTGTGGAGACGCAGTCAACGTTTTGCGTGCTCCGCTGTCGCTTCGTAGGGCTGGCGCTCCGTCCGCGGCCTTGGTCAAGCGTGAAGATACGGCGCTCGAACTGTTTGTAGTTCCGCACTTCGTATTTGTTCGTCTCCCTTGAGTACACCGCCAACCACCGTGGAGGGCCAGAGTGCACGAATCCTTGCAACTTGGGAAAAATTTCCCAAGCGAACCGTGTGAAAAGGAACTCTGTCGCTCTGTCCGGCAGTTCCACAGGAATATTGTGCCAATGTGTGTACAGTTCCTCGTGCTCGTTCAACATGTGCGTATACCAACCCAGCGCCTCGAAAGTTTTACCTCCTTTTGCTTCTGCTGTAGCCTCTGCCGCCAATTTTGTCTTCGGAACAATGGTGTAATATCCAGAGTCGAATAATCGGTGCGCGTCACACGTCAGACGCATGCGGTTCGTGGCAGTATCGGCAACAGAGTCTCCAGAACGGCTCCCAAGCTCTCCGTACTGGTCCATGCGGTTGGCACCAAACCATTGCTTTTCAGAAGTGGGAATAATATGAGCCGATTCGAGAGCCAGCTGTCGGCCAGTCACGCGGCAAGGTTCGGAATCTTGAGAGGGAAAAGGAGTGCCGGCGGGTTGTACTACACTGCTGTCCCTGATCTCTTTCCACACAGTAGGGAGGTCGCGCTCATGAGGGAAGCGCCAATTTTGGAAGTTCGGTATGACCGGGTATGGCTCCTCGCCGTTGTCGGACGGTACGTGGAAATAGTAATTGCCAGCAGGAATCAGGTCAACTGTACTGTCTAGGGGTGGCTCGCCCTTTGATGAAATCGAGAGCCATCCATCGAACCGATTGTTGGCGACGATAGCTGCAGCGGCGTGGGCTACGGCATACGGTGTGGAATCGCGCCGTGCCCCATCGACGGCCGGGAGCATCAGTAAAATCTCTGCGTCTTCGTAGCCAGGATGCAACAGCTTGACTCGATTTCGCGGCGCCATGATGAATCAATAGTGAAGTCTGAACATACCCGTTGCAATGGTAAACAGTAAACAGCCCAGATCTCCGGCACAAACCTCCTTGACGGTTCGGTCCGCTGTCTTGCGAGATAAGCTAGCGCCGTTCCGTGGATTGAAACCTCAGGCAGCCAAGTCGAAGGCAAACTCCCCGCTCAGAGGCGGAAGTTTGGAATTGCGACGCGACACCCCGCAGAATACACTTGAGTAAGCAGCGGGGGAAGACCACGCGCGTTGTTCCGAGAGGCGACGCGTTCAAGATCGCGATGCTGGGGTGTGGCGGAAAGCGCACCGCATTCCTAGGCCCTGGAGTTAGGCAGTGTCCCTTGACAGTTGTTAGCAGCGCACTTGCTTGAATCGACTGTACCACAATGCGCATCAGTCGTATTATTTTGACCGACGAGAGAGGTAGAATCGCAATCACTAAGGGTTACGAAGTACTGGATACGTTGGCATTACGCGAGATGAGAGCATGCTCGTTGAAGTTCAAAATGTTTCGCGACGTCATCATGTAAATGGTTTGTGAAGATTGATAAGAAGGTAAGAGCTTCTCGAGTGCTCATGCAACGTCTAGTCGCATATTTTGGGATCGCAAAAACCGTGCTTGCTCATCATGCTACTTGTCCTCCACAACAGGAATAAAGAAATCTTCTAGCTTTTGGAGTCCAGAGACGCGAGATACTGCATCTGGTGAAAGCCAATCCTTTTCTCCAAGAGAGTTGAAAGCGTTGATCGTTCTCAAGTATCTTTGCACTTCATCTGGCTCACTGATGGTGCTCTTCCTTTGCAACAGGTACATTGGTGTAAACAGTATTAGTATACGAGTTGTATGGCTGCGTGTCAGTCCAACGGCGCCTAAGTCTACCTCTTTTCGATCGACCTTGATGTTCGCGATTCTCTAGGGACAGCAACAAAATGGCCAGATCAAAGGCTCGCGCGCCTCGGAAGCATGTCTTTGTGATGTGTATGGCCACTTGTACCTCGTTACGAGTTGTCGAATGAAGATTCTCCCATTTTGAGCGCAATTCGTGTTCACGCTTGGCCCATCGTTCCTTTCCAGTCTCATACTCCGGGCACAAGTCATATAGACTCTTATACATACGATAAATTTAGTGGGTGCTTTGATACAGCAGCTCTCGGGCAAGAACGCCCCCGGCGATCCTGACGTTCCTCTTCTCCAGCCCTGTGGGTCTTGCTAGTCTGCACCGCGTCGGCCCGAGGATGTTTCATTCGTGAACCTGGAAAGTGGGCTGGCGCTGGTGGTGGGTATGCAGCCATGCAGATACAAGTCCTCCATTCATTGCAAAAATTGTACCTCCTTACTGAGGTCTCGAGGTAACGGAATGATAACTGCGCTAAGCGGACAGCTGCCAGGTACGGCGAAGAAAGCACGTGGGAACAGAAGTTTGTGTCATCCTCGCTACCGTGGAAGCGGACATGCACGTTCTTTTGATCTTCGGACGTGATTGTGTGTGCTTTGTCGGAGTGCATGAACCCTAACCCTGGGCTCTGGGCGCCAGAACTTCAGAACTACACATCAGATTCAGTGGGGTACGGGGAGTCTGGGATGTAGGAGTGGTTGAGCTATATTATTTGATTCCACATGCGATAGTTTCTTTTTTACATAACTCTCCCTTTCAAACGAAATTTTTCACTTTTGCTCCATTTGATAGGTTGATCTCACAGCCGAATCACTGATGAACGCGTTTACCTTGTGCTGATTATAGTTCGAAAGAGATGAATGACAAGTTAGGTGCCTGTCTGATATTCTACACAAAACTGTTTCCATTTCACGAATCTTCGACTTCCATCTTGTTTGAACCGAGGCGGCCTAGTATCACCGATATCTGTCGAGCCTGCTAAGTTTGATCTCTTGACCGCTTTTTCTCACGTCCTTGGCAACGTCATGTGATCTTTTCCATGGTCCAGGACGGGTCTCGTTACATTAAGCTGCAACTCGAGACGGTAATCCGTCTTATTGCACCCCTAACTTAGGCTGCGAATCTAAGTGCACTGAACCCTAACATCAAACGTACCACTCTCAAAGATATTCGCCAGTCTAGCATCTCGATCAATGACATTTAGTTTGAGCTTCATGGACTTTACTACAGACGAAGACGAAGGGTCAGGTTGATTGGCTCTGTCGAGGAAGTTCTGGCTCTATTTGGTTGTCGCGCTCCCTCTCACCGCACCAAGGCTGACATTGTGGTATGCTTGTCTCACTCTCGCACCATTTGCAATTGATAGATCTGGAACAGAGTATTTCTAGGCAGTAGACTAATTTACGGAGAATGTCATCTAATACTCCCATACACAGTGCGAAGGTGTGTCCACCATCACTTGGGTTGGGTTCGTGCCGACTTTCACCTTCTTCGAATACCCAACGTCTCTATCTGTCATCTCACCTAGCAGCCGCTTTCGGGGAGGAAGAGAGCTTGGTACAAACCCTAGGAAACTATGCCATTCCTGGCTGACCTTCCGGTACTCTGACTTCCTCGCCTCTACATGACCGGCAGCCTCCTCAAGACCGCGAGCATATACCGTCCCCGCAGTCCATGTGGTATGCGAAGCCTGGGTATCCACCATGGTGTCGTCAACATCATAGTCACGCTTGAAGCCTCCGCATGAAAGGTGTTTTCTCGACATTGCGACTGCCAAATGTCTGTACACTTGGATGTTCAAAGCTACACCCAGAGCTTCCTTGGATTCCCGTTGTAGCACACGGCTCAACCTTGAGCTGTTCCACGGCTCAAGGCTTCCTGGGACAGCCCAGAGGAACGGCGAAGGCAGATCCTTTCTGCGTAGGACGAGTAGCTCAAGCTTCTTGCAAAATGGTTGAACAAGCCAGAGATAGTAAACCAAGAGCTCGCCGACCTCCCTAGGCAAGTACCGGTGAATGATTTTGGTGTTCCCAGAGGCACTGTAACCCTTGTGGTATGTCGTGACCGTGCTTACCATACCACTTTCGACGAAGACGTTCCTGTGGTGCCCATTTGTTGTATTCAAGTGCCGTAAGCTCAGAGTCTCTGTACCACGTGCTGGCTGACCGCCTGTCACATGCACCAGTAGTAGCAGCCGTTCGAGGAAGCTATCTACTCGCGAGTTGTAGCGCTGAACAGCTTTCTGGCTCCAAAGTGGTCTCTTGGTTGTGCTTTCTGGGCAAAAGAATTCGTCCTGAAGCCATTCAGTATTCAAGACACGCTCCAGCAGCCACATGTCTCGAGTTGGAAGTGTTCCTTGTGTGTTTCGAGGGTGGCGGAGGAAATTCCAGTTTTTACTGTTCTCGGCCGGGTTGTCAGAAACGCGGTGCATCCAAAACCTAATATCCAGATCTTCTCGCCTTTCTTCGGGATGTAACAACAACAAGTCCTCGAGTTGAGAGTGTGCTTTGTGTACTTGATCTCGAATGAAGCCGCGGAAAGCCTCCAATGTCAGGTTGCGGATATTTTTGTAAGACACTGATAGATTATCGTCGGCCCAGGAAATATAGCCCAAGCATGTCGTCGAGTCTCGCACTTTCTTGCCGTACATTCGCAGCCGGCTGGCCCAGCTAAGGGGCGATCGAGTGCCATTGATCATGAATCGAGTTCGCATCTCGTCGAGGAGATCAGCTGGCTGCACTGAAGAATGGGTGTCCGCAGCATCGACCGCTTTCTGGATGACAAGCATTTGGGCAATCTTGATGAATCCAGAGAGGCTAGGCGTATAGTGGTAAGCCTCCTTGAAGATCCCTTTCCCAGTATCTATACCAAGCACGGCAAGAAATCCAAGAACAACACTTTCGTAGATATCGCCTCTCAAGTCATGGTCGAGCAGTGCAATACAGAGATCAAGACAGGCCTCGTCAAGTTTGTCGCTCGATCCTTCAAAGCAAGCGCTTTCTTCGGTACCTGTGACCATGGTCACTGCCTCAGAGTGGCATGATAGTCTTCTAACATGCCTCGTTGCTTCGTCCAGACAGGCTGCTTGCCGGCTAGTGAGCTGATGTCGGAGCAAGATTTGCTGATTAGGCTGAGTCGTGCGGTAGGTAAAACAAAGGAGTCCGGTCCAGACTCTAATGTACCTTTTCCACGTGGCCTTCTGTAACTTCACCAGGAGTGGCCGATCAGTGGCATGTGGCCGCTGGAGAAAGCTGTTGATGTGCACTTGGTCAAACGCATTGATCCTGTCATTGGAGACAGAGGCGTGTGCCTCATTTACGATACGCTCGAGACTATCGCACAGGGCCATCAGTATAGGTTCGGAGTCCCTGTTTGGTTGGGCCAGAAGTGCGGCAACGCTAGGCATATGTTGCCCACAGAGGTAAGAGGACCACCGTGTGAGGTGCAGCCAAGGCGAGACCTCTTTCGTGCTTGAGGTCCCACATATTACCTCCGAACGCTCGTGCTGCGCCTCTTCAAGGACGGCAAGGTCTCTTAGTATAGCGGTAGCAAATGCATTCGGATCTGGCTCCAGCCGTTGCGATTCCTGACTCTCTTCAGGTTGCTGCGTGGAAACTACCACATAGCCAGCATTTTGCCCTGTAGCAAAGAAGCGCTGGCAATTGACGGATTTCCACGCGTTGGCTAGTCTTTGCGCAAGTGCTTCTTGCGCTGCTTTTGTCCTAGATCCGCCTCTGGTCCCAACGACTCTCCAATCATGATCGTCTCGCCAATGCTTTTTCAAGAATTTCATGCTTCGGCAGCTGAAATCGCATTTGTCGGGATCAAGTCGACACTGCTTGCCATCTGAAAATATGCGCAGACCTTCGATGGGCTTTTCGATGACTTGGGGTAACGCGATGTCTTCACCAAAGAGAGCGAGTGGTAGCCAGTTTCCAAGATCTTCAACTATCGAGAGCCTCTCTTTAGTAGTCAAGCCGCTATGGATCTCCTTGAGATGATTTGGGATGCGATCAAACCAGACAGCATAGCAGCAACTCCTGCAGATCGCCACTTTGTACTCCGGGATATGTAAGAAGTAGTCTGTAGCCTTGGCCATGTCAGGCAAAATCTGAAATGAGAGGGAGAGTAGGGACGAGAAAGGTCAGCATCACTCCACATGTCAAGGCGGTAGTATATACTATAGATTCGCGTATGTCACGAGTTGCGCGCGTGACGCGTGACTACGCGTTTCAGAGATATTACGCTACCCAGTGTTGTATCCGAGGAATGCAACATGGAAGATAAGGTAAGATCCAGGTCGTGCCCCTCGGAAGCGCGGGACGTGCCGTGCGAAGAATGGGAGCAGCGGAGAACTTCACAAGGCGAAATACAAAACGTGAAAGCACGGCGGAAAAGGCAAACAGCAGATGAACTGAAAGACATAGAAGGAAATGGTACATAAAAACATTAGACTGAACGGCAAGATTGAAACCTTGGACACTGTTTTGAAGCCGTAGCAAGACCTGTCCTTTGATCAAGGATCGGAACCTCGAAGCTTTGGAGCATACTACTCAGGGGATAGTTATTACCGGAGCTTAGATAGACATAAGGTTTAGCGGGCACGTGACGGCTATGCTAGCTAGCGTAGCTAGTATACCTACGGCCCCCTCTTAGCGCGTAGCCTACGTACTTCGTACGAGGCTTAGGCGCCCCGATTACTAAGAAGTAGCAATTAGTTCTGTCCTTAGCTAATTGTTTAGTAGAGGTGTTCTATACGCTACGAGATACCTTTTAGATAGGCTATCCTATATTAATAGTATAATAACGCCTAGAGATACGACTACGCTTCGGGCGTAGGCGTAATAGTTAGCCGTAGCGGACTAACACGTGATAACAGAGTACGGGTTATATAACCTATAGACTACTCTGCTATAGACTGCTCTGTTACTCTATTACTCTATATGCTCTACTACTCTACGTCTATAGAGTATAGTATAGGAACGGACGAGTCTCCTAAGTATATAGAACGGATACTTTCCTTAGATAGGAGCCTCGTACTCAACTTATATATCGAAGTTAGTGATTATAACGAATAGTATTTATTATGCTAACTACCTTCTTCCCTCGCCTTAGTTAACCCTTAGTTTAACTCTAGTTAATCCTAGCGGCATTCCACCTCCGTTATACCTACCTCCTAGGAGGGTAGGGTTCGAGAAAGGATATAAGGACGGGATAGCTTTTAGATAGTCCTAAAGAGAAATAGAAGTCGGATATCGAGGTAGTGAAAGCTACTATCCGGTTTCTAGAAAAGATAGGTAGGTTGACTTATTAGCTAGAGGCTAAGTAGGCAATCATAGGGACGGATCACTCTTATTCATGAGCGAAGGTAACGGATTTCTTTTATAAGTAAGGTCACTCTCTAGGGACGGCTCATACGGTTACTATGAATAGCCTAATTGAATCAAACAAACAAACAAAAAAACAAAAAAAAGATAGCGGGTAGGTTCGACAGCCTTTCACAGCGAAGTCCAGCTATTGTCGCCTTCAGAGTCGACATCAGCATTGCTAGTGACCAGCAGTTGCTTTACTATTGCTTCATGTCCGTTCCGGGCAGCCCATGACAGCGCAGTCCAGCCGTACTTGTCTTTCGAGTCGACATCGACCTTGCCAGTGTTTAGTAGCTGTCTCACTGTTGCTTCTTGTCCGTTCCGAGCAGCCCGTAAAAGTGGGGTCCAGCCATACTTATCCTTCGAGTCCACCTCGACTTTGTCAGT
>Ga0265780_10004325_pt1 | contig 18336 bp, 13 predicted proteins | sample P1T30metagenome_FD_192432 | JGI IMG/M metagenome (GOLD analysis project Ga0265780, IMG submission 192432) | Plant litter microbial communities from East Loma Ridge, Irvine, California - P1 T30 | ecosystem: Environmental > Terrestrial > Plant litter > Unclassified | place: USA: California...
TCACGTTGTTTGCGGCGTCGAGCACCCAGAGCAGGCTGGCCGCCATCCACAACGTGCGGCTGTACGGCATCGCAAAGAGGCAAAGGCTGCACAGGATTGCGCCGACGAGGAAGTAGGGGGTGCGCCGCCCGAGTCGGGTGCGGGTGCGATCGCTCATCGCGCCGATCAGCGGCTGGATGATCAGCCCGGTCATCGGCCCCGCGAGCCACAGCAAAGGCATGCTGCCCTCATCCGCGCCGAGGTAGCTGTAGATCGGCCCCATGTTGCTCTGCTGCAGCCCGAAACTGAATTGCAGCCCTAGAAAACCGAGGTTCATCTGCAGGATACGGGCAAAAGACAGATGTACCTTGCCGACCGATACGCTGGTCACGTCTCACTCTCCCCATCGACGAACTGTTGCCGTCCTGCAACGCGCTGTAGCTGATCCCGCAAACGATTGCAAATTGTGCTTGCAATCGTTTGCGAGAATCGAATAGGTCCGGATCGAGCCAAACAAACGGCCATGCTGTTCCAGGAGAGTGATATGTTCAAAGGGCGCACCCTTTTCCTTGCGACGACCGCGTTGATGGTTGCCGCCCCAGCCTATGCCCAGCAAGCGCCAGCGGCCAGCCCGCCGGCCGAGCCGGTCGCTGATACTGCCCTCGATACTCCCGTCGATACCCCCGCAGCGGGCGGCGACGACATCATCGTCACCGCGGTCGCGCGGGGGCAGAACCGGCTCGACAGTTCGGTCTCGGTCAGCTCGATCAATAGCGATGCGATCGCGAACGCCGCGCCCCGCTCCGCCGCCGAACTGTTCCGCAGCCTGCCTGGTATCCGCTCGGAATCGTCGGGCGGCGAGGGCAACGCCAACATCGCGGTGCGCGGCCTTCCGGTCGCCTCGGGTGGTGCCAAGTTCCTGCAACTCCAGGAAGACGGCCTGCCGATCCTCGAATATGGCGACATCGCCTTCGCCAACACCGACATCTTCCTGCGCGCGGACTTCAACGTCGCGCGGGTCGAAGCGGTGCGCGGCGGCTCGGCCTCGACCTTTGCCTCCAATTCGCCCGGCGGCGTGATCAACCTCATCTCCAAGACCGGCGAGCAGGAGGGCGGTTCGATCCAGGGGACGGTCGGGCTCGATTATGGCGAATACCGGATCGACGCGGATTACGGCGGCAAGCTGAGCGATACACTGCGCTTCAACGTCGGCGGTTTCTACCGGGTCGGGGAAGGGCCACGGCGCGCGGGCTATGACGGCAACAAGGGCGGCCAGATCCGCGGCAACATCACCAAGACTTTCGATCGCGGCTTCTTCCGCCTGAACGTCAAATACTTAGACGACCGCGCGATTGCCTATCTGCCGAGTCCGGTCCGCGTGACGGGGAGCAACAGCGACCCGAAATACACATCGCTGCCGGGCCTCAGCGCCAATAACGACACGATCCACAGCATCTATTTTACCCGCGCGGTCACGCTCGACGGGGCCAACAACCGCGAGGTCGACGACATTCGCGACGGGATGCATCCGGTCGTCAAGGCGATCGGCTTCGAAACCGAATTCGAGGTTGCCGACGGCTGGAAGGTCAGCGACAAGTTCCGTTATTCAGACATTTCCGGCCGTTTCATCTCGCCCTTCCCGGCGAGCGTCGACACCGCGCAGAACCTCGCCAACGCGATCGGAGGCCCAGGCGCGATCGTCAGCTATGCCAACGGACCCAATGCGGGGCAGCTTTACGCCAACCCGACGACGTCGAACGCGATCGGGGTCGTGTTGTTCAATGCCAAACTCAACAGCCTGAACAACATCACCAACGACCTGCGGGTCAACCGGCGGTTCGCGGCCGGGGCGGGGACGGTCGACTTCTCGGCGGGCTTCTACAAGTCGCGCCAGACGATCGACATCAACTGGACCTGGTCGTCCTATTTGCTTGATGCGCAAGGCAATAACGCCGCGCTGCTCAACGTGCAGACCGCAACCGGCGTGTCGCGGACCGACAATGGATTGGTCGCTTACGGCGCGTCCTATTTCGGTAATTGCTGCCGTCGCAGCTACAATGTCGATTACGACACTAACGCGCCGTTCGCATCGATCGGCTATACCGGGGGCGGCTTGAACGTCGATGCCAGCATCCGGTACGACACCGGGAGCGCGCGTGGCTTCGTCATCGGCGACGGACCGGTGACGAGCTTCGACGTCGATGGCAACGGCTCGATCTCCTACCCCGAGACGCAGACGACGGTCCTGCCGATCAACAGTCCGCAGCCGGTGAATTACAACTTCCACTACGCATCCTACTCATTCGGCGCGAATTATCGCCTGGCGAGCGACCTCTCGATCTTCGCGCGCTACAGCCGCGGCGGTCGTGCCAATGCGGACCGGTTCCTGTTCAATGCGAACAACGTCAGCCCGCTGTCGGGCCGGCTCCAGCCCGGCGCGCGTCCGGTCGATTTCGTCCGGCAGGCGGAAGGCGGGGTGAAATACAGCCATGCCGGGTTGAACCTGTACGGCACCGCTTTCTGGGCAAAGACCGCCGAGCAGAATTTCGAGGCGACCAGCCAAGCCTTCTTCGACCGCACCTATCGCGCGTACGGCGTTGAGCTAGAGGGAAATTATCGCATCGGCGGGTTCAGCCTCGCGGCCAACGGGACGTTCACCAAGGCCAAGATCATCAGCGACAACGTCACGCCCGCGGTGATCGGCAACCGTCCGCGGCGGCAGGCGGAGTTCGTCTACAAGGTGACCCCGCAATATACGACCGGGCTGTTCACGCTCGGCGCGAGTGCGATCGGCACCACGTCGAGCTATGCGCAGGACACCAACCAGTTGAAGCTGCCGGGCTTCACTCAGGTCAACGCCTTCCTCAGCGTGCGCCCGGTCGAGCGCGTCCAGGTCTCGATCAACGCCAATAACCTGTTCGATACCAAGGGCTTTACAGAAGCCGAGGAAGCGTCGATCCCGACCAACGGCATCGTCCGCGCGCGGTCGATCAACGGGCGGACCGTGTCGGCTGCGGTCAGGCTCGACTTCTGAGCCGGATGGTCCGGGCCCGCGCTGCGGGTCCGGGCTGACTGTCACTTTCCTCCCCAATGAGTAGCAGTTTATGACGTCTATCTGGTCCCGCGATGCGGTCGCTTCGATCGAGCAGCAGCCGTTTGCGACCGTTCCTTGCATTTCACCGCAGGATCTCGCGCCGATCCTGCCCGGTTTTGACCTGTGGGATTACTGGCCGGTCCAGGAAAACGACGGAAATGTCGCAGACATCGCCGGTGGAGCCCTGCAGATGCTGTTGTCCGCGCCGGTGCTCCCCGATCCCGAATCGCGCCATGCGCTCGCGCGGATCCGGGCGATGCATGAAACCGCGGATGGGTGGCGCGATCTTGGCGATCTGTTGCCCGATGGTCTTGCGCCCGGGAGTCGCGAATGGTCGGGATCGGCGATCGTCTCGCCCGACCATGACCGGGTGACGTTGTACTTCACCGCCGCGGGGCACCGCGGCGAAGCGGAACCCAGTTTCGACCAGCGCCTGTTCGAGACCAGCGCCGACCTGACGATCAAGGATGGCCTGCCGCACCTGTCGGGCTGGACGACGCCGATCGAGTCGGTCGTGGCGGACGGCGAGACCTATGCGCGCGACATGACCGGCGGCGGCGGGATCGGGACGATCAAGGCGTTCCGCGATCCCGCCTGGTTTCGCGATCCCGCCGATGGCGCGGAGTATCTCCTGTTCGCGGCCTCGCTCGCGCAGTCGGCGTCGCCGTGGAACGGTGCGGTCGGTGTGGCGCGGCGCGAGCAGGGGGAATGGCGGCTCCAGCCCCCGCTGATCACCGCCGACGGTCTCAACAACGAGCTGGAACGCCCGCATATCGTTTATCACGGCGGGCTCTATTATTGCTTCTGGGTGACCCAGCGAAAGGTGTTCGCGAGCGATGGGCCTTCGGGGCCGACCGGGCTGTACGGAATGGTGGCGGATCGACTCGCGGGTCCTTGGCGTCCGCTCAACGGTAGCGGGCTGGTCTGCGGCAACCCGCCCGAGGCGCCGCTTCAGGCGTATAGCTGGCTGGTGTTGGGCGATTTGCGCGTGCTGAGTTTCGTCGACCGGCCCGGTCTCGTCGCACAACCGGTCGATGTGGACGAGGCGCGACGGCATTTCGGGGGGACACCCGCGGTGCCGTTCCGGCTTGCGTTGGAAGGCGACCGCGCGACGATCGTTTGAGTATGCCGCCGGACTTCTGGATTGTTCGCCTATGAAATCGGATCGATGCGGCGGGTGAGGGGCGGTTCCTTTTCACATGCCGTCATTCCCGCGCAGGCGGGAATCCATTAGGCGGGCGTTTGCCGGTTTGCCCATTAGTTGTGACAATGGATCCCCGCCTGCGCGGGGATGACGAATGGGGATGACGAATGGGGGGTGATGGGCGTGGGACGCCTCTTCTCTCTAGGCCGTCAGACGCACTGACGCGACGTCTTGCGGGGGGAAGGTCGCCCGGCATTGACCGGGGAAGCGGCGCGGCTACGGTGATTCAGGCCGTGCTAGGCGACGCCCCTTCGCTTTCGGTTGCAGGGGGATAGCCGACGGTCTTGCGGGATCGAAGGGAATGCGATGAAACTCTGTCTGTCCGCTCTGTTGCTGGTGCTGGCCGTCCCCGCTCTGGCGCAGGAACCGGTTGCAGCGCCTGCACCCGTTGCCACGCCGTCCCAGGCGTTGCCGCGCATCGTGCTGGAAACGAGCGCGGGCCGGATCGTGGTCGAACTCGAGACGGTCAGGGCCCCGATCTCGGCCACCAACTTTCTCAAATACGTCGACCAGAAGAAGCTCGATGGCGTGGAATTCTACCGCGCGGTTAAGGCCGCCGATCACTTCGGTTTCGTCCAGTTCGGCGCCAATAGCGCGCCCAAGCGCCTGCTCCCGCCGATCGCGCACGAGCCGACGACGCAGACCGGTCTCCACCACATTGAGGGCACGATCTCGCTCGCGCGTCTGGCGCCGGGCACCGGCCGCAGCGAGTTCACGATCAGCGTCGGGGATCAGACCCGTTCGCTCGACGCCGGGCAGGGACAACCCGCCGACAATCTCGGTTATGCCGCGTTCGGTCGTGTCGTAGAAGGCATGGACGTCATTGTCGGCATCATGGATGCACCCGTTTCGCCGACCGCCACACAGCATGGCGCGTTCCAGGGTCAGGTGCCGGAAGCCCCGGTAAAGGTGCTGACGGCGCGGCGCGTCAAACCCTGACCAGGCATGGGGTGGCAGCGTGCGTCCGAGTACGGGGATCGTCGATGGTGCTCCTGATCCGTACGCCGCCGATCTCGGCTCAAGCAGGCCACAGCCTGCGATAGGCGGTGTCGAATGCCGTTAGATCGTCCGCATCGGGCATGGCCGCCGCCACCCGCTTCGCGTGGCGGTCGGCCCAGCGCTCGATTTCCGAACGCGCATCCGGCAGGTTCGCGTGCAGTGCCGCAAGTGTGGCGGTAAGACGCAAGGACACCTCGACCTCCGCAATGCCCTCGCGCAGGATCGGTCCGAAGGCATCGGTCAGCATGTCCGCCATGGTCGGCCGGCCAATATACACCGAATGGGTTTTCTCCTCGTCATCGCCTGCCGCACCCGGGCGGAGCGTGAGGAACACGCGGAGCAGCGCATTGAGCACTTCGATCCCGGTGCCTGGATCGTTGGTCGCTGGCGCGAGTGCCCGGCTCGCGATCTCGGACAGCGCGATCAGGCCAAGCCGCGGGTCCTGATCGAACGAGCGATGGCGTTCGATCGTGAAGGCCTTGGTCAGTGCGGTCCGGATGTCGTCGTCGATCTTGCCCGAGACCTGGAGAAGCGCGCGGGCGGGATGCATCATCGCCCCGGGGAGGACATCGACATGCACCGTCAGATCATGGCGGTCCGCGATCGCGCCGATCGCTGCGATGTCGATATGCGTGACATAGCCGGTTTTCGGCGCGGCCAGCGCCACCGCATCGGCGGGGATGGCGACGGCGGCACGTCCGCCGAGATTGGGATGCGCGGCAAAGTCCTGCATGGCCTTGGTCGCCGCCTCCTCGACGCGGTCGATCACGTCCGCCATCCGTCCGAACGCCGTGATATGCCCGATCCAGCGCAGCAACGTGCCGACCACCAGCAGGATGATTAGCACCGTCGCGGCGAACAGGATGATCCGGCCGTCGTGGCCGTAGGCGCTGGTGTTCAGCCCGACGATCCCGACCATCGAGAAGACGAACGCGCCGAGAAACGTCGACAACGCGTTCTGCGAGGTCGGATCGCTGACCATCAGCTGGGTCGCCCGCGGTGTCGCCAGCTGTGTTGCGGAGGAATAGGCGCTGACCATCGCCGTCAGGGAAAAGGTCGTGACCGCCAGCATGCTGGACGCCATGATCTGCAGGATCGTACCGACCGATTTCTGCCCGATATCGGCATTGAGCGTGTACGGCAGATAGGGCGTGACGAGCCCGGCGACGATCGCCAGCGCGATGCTGAGAAGGCTGATGACGGCCGCGCGGAACCAGACCTGCCGTACGATCCGCGTCAGGATCCATGACCATTGCCTCATGCGTCGCACTTTCGGTTGGGGTATGGGTTGGCCGTCATGACGATCCCTGTTCACAGGCACTGCCGTCGGCGAGCAGCGGTCGACTGCAGGCTCAACGGCTATCCCGTTTTTCGCGGTAATCCTGCAAGACTTCCTTCACGTCCTTCCGGTCTTCGCGTGACACGGGTTCGGGCTTTCCGTTGGCAACCGCCTGCGTGGTCAGGCACAGGTGAGAATAGATCGGGAGGTGATCCGAGCCGACGTTCTCCATGACCGCAAGGTCGCGGACCTTGAATTCGGTTGTCACGAACATGTGATCGAGCGGCCAGCCAAGCAGCGGCGTGCCGGCGGGGAAGGTCGCGAAGGTGCCCCGTCCGATCCGCGCGTCGAGATATCCCCCGACCCGCTTGAACAGCTGCGACGTATGCGACCAGGCGACGTCGTTGAAGTCGCCAATTGCCAGGACGGGCAGTCTGGTCTGCGCGGCTCGATTCGCGGCGATCGCGATCTCGGCATCGCGCGCTTCGGTGTCCTGCCCGGGGACGGGCGGCCGGGGATGCAGCGCGATCAGGCGGAACGGACGCCCGACGGTCAGTTCGGCATGGATCGACGGCGTGTTCTTCTCGGCGATCGTCTCGATCCGGCCATCGCGCATCGGCAGGCGGGTCGCGAGGATCATGCCATAGGTGTTGCCGATCGGCCGCTCCAGCCGATGCGCATACCGCCCGAGTTGGGGGGCCAGCGCGTTCGCCCAGCCTTGATCCGTCTCCATCAGCAGCAGGATGTCGGGGCGTGTCCGGTCGATCAGCCGTGCCGTCCGCGGATAGTCGCGATTGGACTGGAGGACGTTGAGCGACAGCACGCTGAAGCACTGCCCGTTTGCGACGGAGGCATCGTCGGCAAAGGCGAGTTCCGTCCTGGCCAGCGGGGTATAGGGATAGATCCGGTACAGCTGCCACCCCGCCGCCACCACGCACAGCAGCGTGATCCAGCGGCCCATGCGCCGATCCAGCCAGAGCGACAGGCCTCCCGCCAGCACCAGGCCCGCGAGGATCTGGGCACGGGGGAAATCCCAGATCCTGATCCACCATTCGTTGGATTCGAAGATGCTGAGCCCGGTGACCAGGATCAGCAAACCGGCCAGGACCCGGATCAGGATGACGATGAAGCGCATCCCGACCGTCTAGGGCCGACCCGCACGGCGACCAAGCCAATATCCGCCGTTGTCAGAAGGGGAAGGACGCTTGAATAGCCAGGATCGCAACGGCGTAGGTGATGAGGTTGAGGGGCAGGCCGACCTTCACGAAGTCCATGTAGCGATATCCGCCCATCTGGTAGACGATCACGTTGGTCTGATAGCCGAACGGCGTCGCGAACGCCGCGCTGCCCGCCATCATCACCGCGACGAGGAACGGGCGCGGGCTGACCCCCAGGCTCTCCGCCAGCGCGACTGCGATCGGCGTGACCAGCACGGCGACCGTCGCGTTCGACAGCAATTCGGTCAGCACCATGGTGATGCCATAGAGCACGATCAGCGCGGTCAGCGGGCCGAACTCGCGCATCGATCCGACCAGCGCACCCGTCGCAGTGGCGGCGAGCCCGCTTTGCTCCATCGCCATGCCGATCACGACCATGCCGGCGATGAGGATCAGGATCTGTGGGCGCAGGCCGCCGTAAGCCTCATCCGCGGTGATGACGCGCAGCAGGATCAGCAGCACCGCGCCCGCAAAGGCGGAGGCGGCGATCGGCGCGATCCCCGTTGCCGCAACCGCGATCGCAGCAACGAACACGCCGAAGGCAATCGCAGCCTTCACCGGCTGAAACGGACGGTGCTCCGCGAACAGTGACGAATCCCCGATCTGTGCGCCAGGAACGTCGATTTTGCGCGCGGCCGCGGCAGGTGCCGGCTCGGAGAGGGTTCCGCGCATCAGCCTGCCGCTGAACAGGAAGAGGTAGACGGCACCTGCCAGCGCCATCGGCAGCCCGACCGGCGTGATCTCGAACATGCCGAAGCGCGGTTGCCCCGCCACGCGCGCCATGTCGTCGACCAGCAGGTTGGTCGACGTGCCGATCAGCGTGCAGCATCCGGTCAGCACCGTGATATACGACAGCGGCATTAGATAGCGTTTGGGCGGCAGCTTCAACGCGGTGGCGACGTCGCGCACCACCGGCGCGCCGAGCACGACGATCGGCGTGCTGTTGAGGAAGCAGGACACGACACCGATCGCGCCGAGCATCAGCCAGATGCCGGCCGATCCCAGCCGCTTGCACATCTTCACCGCGCCTTCGATCGCGCGGTCGAGCAGGCCCGACAGTTCGAGCGCGTAGGCAATCACGAACAACGAGGCGAGCGCGATGATCGCCGGGCTTGCGAAGGCCCCCTGTACTTCGATCGGGCGCACGACGCCGGTCATCAGCAGCACCGCCGCACCGCTGAGCGCAACGACGTCCGAACGCACCTTGTCCCAGATCAGCGCCGCGACGACCGCGACCAGCACGACCAGCGTGAGAACCTGATCGATCGTCATGCGCGCCGCACCGGACCGGGAAAAGCGCAATGAACAAACCGCATAGCCGTCGCATGTTCGGAAATGTGCATGATCACCGGGTATGCGAATTTGGCGCATTTTGCTATCGACACGGAATGAAGGAGCCAACCTTGCGGAAAAGTCGGCTTGCCCTGGCCGGCGGTATCGCGGCCGCGCTGGCGGTCGGCGGGACCGGATTTCTGATCGGGCGCGGAACATCGCCGCGTAACGTGGCGCCCGCTGCCGCCCCACCGGCCGTGGTCGCGCCCGTGGTCGAGCGAGAACCGGTCACGCCCACAGCACCCGGCACGACGGTCATGACCCGTGCCGATCTCCTCGCGCTGGCGGCGCAGGCGGCCGATGCGGTCGGATCGGGCCAGGCCATGCCCGAGGCGATCAACGATGCTGCCGGGCAACGTTTCGAACTGCGACTGCCGTTCGGGTGTCGGGGACCGTCCGAAGCCGGAAGCGAAACCGCCATGCGCTGGCGCTATGACGAGACGGCGAAAGCCTTGCGCGTCCACGTCGCGCCAGTCGTCTGGACCGGGGCCGACATCCTGGCTGCCGGCCCGACGACTGGCGGGGAGGTGGTCGAGGGCTTCTGGATTCCGCGCCCCTGGACGGGCAGCGAGGCGTGTCCCGCGCCGCAGGACAATCCCGCGCCGACCGGAACCGATCCCGTGACGCTGCCGGGGCAGACGCTGGCGATCGCCCAGTTCTTCGACGGCGACGGCGCGCGACAGGGGCAGCGGAACGGCAAGCCGTATGAAACCGTCGTCCGCATGGCACCCGACGAGGTTCGCGCCGACCAGGGGTTCCAGCTGCGCATCACCGGCCGGATCGCCGACACGCCGGGCCGGGGGCCGGTTTCGTGCCGCCAGCCCGCGGGTGCCGAACAGCGCCCGATCTGCATCGTCGCCGTGACGATGGACGAGGTGGCGATCGACAATCCCCGGACGGGCAAGACGCTGGCAACGTGGAACGTTACCACTGCGGGCGCCGCTGACCGTTAGGAAGCGTCGATCGCCCGCGGTTACCGGTCAGCCGCCGCAACGACGGCGCGAGTCACGTCGCCCATCAGCCGCATCCGTGCAGGGATGGGCTGGCGGGTGCTCGCGATCATCACGGATACCGCGTAGCGATGTCCGTCGGGGGCGACGAGCAAGCCCACGTCGTTGTAGCCGGTCGACAGATTTCCGAGATCCTGGCCCGTCCCCGTCTTGTGCGCGAGCGTCCAGCCGGGGCGCAGCCCGGACTTGAGGCGAAGCGGACCGGTCTTGCTGGATCGCATCAACGTCAGCAGCGAAGCGGTCGAGCGCGCGCTCAACAGCTTGCCCTGTGCCAGCAGCGACAGTCCCAGCGTCACGCCATTGGCCGAGGCGCCGTCGAGCGGTGCCGCGAGATAACGACGCAGCGCCTTGTCGCGTGCTTCGTATGTCATGGCGGCGCGCGCCTGGAGAAATCCCCAGCCGCCCGCCCATTCCGGCCGCCATTCCAGCCCGGCGGTCCGCGCCTGCAACTGGCGTTCCCCGGGGCCGAAGCGGACGCCCGCGACACCCTTCTGGCCGAGCATGCGGTTGATCGCGGCGGGGCCACCGACGCGCCACAGCAGCACGTCGTTGCAAGTGTTGTCGCTATGCGTCATCGCCCCGCGGAGCAACGCGCCGATCGTCGTCCGGTAGCCGTCCTTCCCGACCAGCGCCCGGATCGGCTGGTGGAACAGGGTAAGATCGGATCGGGTGACGGTCACCGGATCGGCGAGCGACAGGCGGCCGCGATCGACCGCGTCCATGACCGCGATCGCGACCCAGAACTTGCTAACGCTTTGCTGGGGACGGGGTCTGTCGCCTTCCCACGCGACGACCCAGCCTTCGTCGATATCGCGGACGCTGATGCCGACATCCCCCTTGAAGCGCACGCCGAGCGCCTGGACGGCGTTGAGCAGGTCGGCGGACGGCTGCGCGCGCCTGCGCACCGGTCTGGGTGGCGTTCGGGCGGGTCTGGTCGCCTGTACGGTGATCGGCACGGAGCTGGCCGGAACCGGCGCAGGCAACACGGGCGCGGGCGGCCGCCCGGCAGGAACACAAGCGGACAGGGTGGTCACACCCGCGATGATGCTGGTGGAACGAAACAGCGATCTGAATGGCAACGCGGTATCCCTTTTCGCGCCTTGTAACGCGTTGTTCCCACAGCGGAACCGGATCCGGTCTAGTTCGACGTGCAACGCGCTCGGTTCGGCGCAGCACCGATCTTCGGCGACAGTGGCACCATCCCGGTCTGGCGACCCGCTGGCGTGCCATCGCGATATGCGGTCAGCCGCTGGGCGGCATCATCATAACGACGATGCCATTACGTATCCGCCCACGCCGATCACCACAGCCGCAAAGCCACGCTCCAGCAATCCCTTGCGTGTGCCCAGTATCCGACCGAGTGCAATCCCGGCGACCGTGCCGCCCACGCCACCGGCGACGAGCAGCCCTGTGATTGGCCAGTCCACCAGGCCCGACACCGCGTAGGACGTCGCCGTGGTTAGCCCAAGTGCGCTGACGACGAAGAGCGACGTCCCGATGGCATAAGGCAGCGGCATCGCGGTCGCCAGGATCAACCCCGGCACGATCAGGAACCCACCGCCGATGCCGAAAAAGCCAGCAGCGAGCCCGACGCCCAGACCGATGGGTACCAGCCGAGGCAGCAGCATCGCTGCACTTTGGCGGGTAAGACGGACATCGGGTGCATCGGCAGTGCGTCGCTTGCGCAGCATCGAAACCCCCACGCCGATCATCAGAAGCCCGAACAGGACGAGCAGACGCTTTCCGTCGACGGCCTTGCCAAGTTCAGCACCGATACCCGCGCCGATCATGCCCGATACGGCAAACACCCCGGCACAGCGCCATTTGACGCGCCCGGCACGCGCATGGCCGATCAGGCTGGCAAGCGCGTTGACGCTGACCGCGACCGCCGCGGTGCCGATCGCTGCATGGGGGGATGCGACGCCAACGCCATAGACCAGCAACGGGACGGCGAGGATCGAGCCACCCCCGCCGACGAGGCCAAGGATCAGGCCGATGACCCCGCCCGAGACGAGCGGTGCGAGGATGGCGGCGGTATCCATGGCCGGATCAGGCCGTCGCGCGCCGGTTCCACGGCATGACGCGCAGCAGGTTCGCCATCCCGCACCAGCCCGTTATCCCCGCGAACAGCAATCCAGCCCCGACGAACCCCGACAGACCGAAGAAACCGGGCGCAACGAACAGTCCGAGCACCACGCCAGTCAGCACCAGCGCCCCTGCGGTGATCTGCACCTGCCGCATGATCTCCAGCGGTTGCGACCGATCGGCCGCAACAGGCTGGCCCGCCCCGCGCCACGCCTCGATCCCGCCTTTCAGGATATAGGCGGGCGCGCTGCCTGCGGCGACGGCAAGCTGCCCCGCATTGGCCGACGTCCGCATCCCCGATTTGCAATGGAACACCACCGGGCGCCCGTCGCACGGGAGGTCGCCAATCCGGTCGAGCGGAAGATTCACCGCGCCGGGGATGCGCTCGCGTGCATGTTCGTCGGAGGCGCGAATGTCGATCAGCAGGGCACCGGCGTCGATCGCGGCGCGGGTATCGGCGGGAGAAAGGGTGGCGAGCGTCATCGCATCAATCCTTGCAATAGAGCTGGTAAAGGGTGGCAAGCAGCGTTTCGACCCGCGCATCGGCGATCGCGTACCAGAGCGTCTGGCTCTCCCGCCGGAAGGTGACGAGGCCCTCGTCCCGCATCTTCGCGAGATGCTGCGAACAGGCGGACTGGGACAAGCCGACATCGCGCGCGAGGTCGCTGACCTTCACCTCGCCATGCTCGACCAGCTTGCACAACAGCATCAGGCGGCGCGGGTTGCCGATCGCCTTGAGCGTGTCGGCCACCTGGCCTGCCTTGGTCTCGAATGTCGCCAGATCCATCGGTGGCTTCAGCATCGCTACGACTCCATTAGATATTGCTAATGTAGAATGTGCGCATATATAGTCAAGACATCAGGAGGATGATCATGACCCAGCCCTTCATCGAAGCCTTCTTCGACGAACCGACCAACACGATCAGCTATCTCGTCGGCGACCCTGGGACGCGCACCGCCGCCGTCATCGATCCCGTGCTCGACTTCGATATCGCCAGCGGCGCCGCTGACACGCGCTCGGCCGAACGGATCGTTGCATTTGCGCACGACCATGACTGGCGGATCGCGATGGTGCTGGAAACGCACGCCCACGCCGATCACCTGTCGGCGGCGCCGTTCATCAAGGCGCATAGCGGCGCATGGATCGGGATCGGCGCGCATATCCGTGACGTCCAGAAGATCTTCCGTCCCGTCTTCGCGATGACCGACCTCAAGACCGATGGCTCGGATTTCGATCGGCTGTTCGAGGATGGCGACCGTTTCGCGATCGGTGACCTGACGGTGGAAGTGCTCCATGTCCCGGGCCACACCCCGGCCGACGTCGCGTATCGGATCGGCGATGCGGCGTTCGTCGGCGACACGCTGTTCATGCCGGACTACGGCACCGCCCGCGCCGACTTCCCCGGCGGGGACGCCCGCATGCTCTACCGATCGATCCGACGGTTGCTGGAATTGCCCGAGACCATGCGGCTATTCCTGTGCCACGACTACAAGGCCCCGGGGCGCGACGACTATCGTTGGGAGACGACGGTGGGCGAACAGCGTCGCTCGAGCGTGCATGTTCATGACGGCGTCAGCGAAGACGACTTCGTCGCGATGCGCGAGAAGCGGGATGCCAGTCTTTCGGTGCCGAAGCTGCTGTTACCCTCGATCCAGGTCAACATTCGCGCCGGTCGGTTCGAGGCGGCTGAGACCAACGGCGTTAGCTATCTGCGTATTCCGGTGACGTGGAAGCGACAGGACGGGAAAGAGCGGAATCCGTCATGAGGGTATCGTGAGCTTCAGCTGATCAACCTGAAGACGGCATAGAAGGGTGGCGTTGGACGCAAACCGTTTTCCCGCGACCCCTGCAAATCCGACGTCCGACTGCCGCTTGCCGTGTGATGGACGGGCTTTGCGTCCGCTTCGCCCGCTTGTGGTGGGAGCGGAAAGGCAGGTTTCGGAAACAGGGCGGGATAGCGGACGTTCGCCAAGCCATGAGGCGTCATTCCTTGCCCCTGTACCGCCAAATCTTGTAATCTACGTAAAAGTGGGAAGCGAGAAACGTCCCTGCGCCAACTATTATCAGCCAAGCATTAGGCACTTTGGGCAAAGAGCCGATGCCGACAATCAAGCTCGCGAAAATGGTGATCACGATGCGGGGCCAGAGTTCGTCCCGGTAGCCCACACCATCTGCCCAATGTCGAAACATCCCGATTGTCGTGCGCACCCGCTCGAACAATGCCCAATCCAACGCAACGCCTATGACGACAAACAAAGGCAAGTATGCAGGGCTCACTCACGCAATGTGAACCAGCGGCGGCTTTTGGGCAACCCCACGCGCCGCGCAACGACCGACTGTGGGCGTTTGCGGACTGGCAGCTTTCCCACCCGATAGCTGCCAGTCGGCGTTCACTCACGATGGACGGCCGTGAAGGGGCTGAACGGCAATACGTGGTGGGGAGCGGACGTTGCGGAGATGACGGTGGGGGAGCGGAATTTCTTGCAACCTGTCCGTCATTCCCGCGCAGGCGGGAATCCATTAGCACCGTCCGTCCTGTACTGCGCAGTCAGCCAGTATGGATCCCCGCCGTCGCGGGGATGACGGAAGGGGAGGCGTGACCCGTCAAATGTCGGCGACCGACGTATCAGGCTGAACGGCGGAGAACGGTCGGCCGCTGTCGGGAAGGCAGATGGCAATAGCCGCCGACCTGATTACCGCTCTTCGGGCGGGATGTGCCGCACTCGTACGGACAATGCCTCAATGTCAGCTAGGTCGTAATTGAGAAAGCGCCGTTGTGAGGAAGGCGCGCGCTTCGCCACTGACAATCCGGGCCGCCACTCGGTAGCTGGGCGGATCGGCCTGGGGGTGAACCCACCGCCGCAGTTGGGGCACACATTCTGTAATTTGTTGTCGACACAGTCTGAGCAAAACGTGCACTCATAAGTGCAGATTCGAGCTTCGGTCGCATGCGGTGGAAGGTCGCGGTCGCAAAACTCGCAGTTTGGTCGAAGTTCGAGTGCCACTGACTTCTCCCTGTTCCTGAAGGCGGTGTCCTACAGTCGGCGTTCGACGAGAACAAGCAGTCCGTCTGGCGCGTCCGCATACGGGCGATCAGAGGTTCATCCGGAATGACCGTCATTGGGTGTTTCCGGCCAGTCCGCCACACCGTTAGAAAGCCGCCGGTCAGCGCAGATCCTCCGAATGATTAACAATTGAACATACAAGTCCAAGCGCAGCAGTCCTCTGCGCAAACACGGCAAAGCCGTGGGTCGGGCGGTTATGGCGTAGTGAAACACCGTCGCGACCTTGGAGGGCAATAGTACAAGTCTATGCCGCGACGACATTGCGCTTGAAGCAAAACAAAGAGACGGAACCACCGACAAACACGCTGGCGATAGCGCAGATGATTATGGCGTTTGAGAGATTTCCCGTCACCTGGGTCAACGCAATGACGATAATATCCGAAGCTCCAACCCGCGCGTCCAACGCCACCTGCAAAAGGCAGCCTTGAATAAACCCGCGAGTCTCAGGTCAAGCTTTGTCCACGACGCCTAGTACTCTAGCGACCTGTGGCGTCAGCAGTACCCAGGGCCCCAGCCAGACGCCATCGTTCCAACTGGGTCAGCACGTCGTTGGCAATCTGATCGGCAGAAAAGCCGGTCAGGTCGCGAAACTTGGTTTCGCCGTTCGCCTGCGCGGCCAATGTCCACGCCATGCTGCGACGGGCTTCCGGCGCCTCCAATGCGGTATAGGCGGCAAGCGGCCGTGCCCGTGGCGCAAGCCGGTAGACGAATGAATTGGCGCCACCCCTGCCGACCGTCAGCACGATGCGGCCCTCCTCGACCGTAAGCTCGTTGGTCGTCCAGCCTTCTGCCTGCATGGCATCATAGACCGACTTGAGCGCCGGTTCGCCGTTACGCACCATCTGTTCGATGATGTCGGTAAGGCGGGCCGGGACCAGCAATCGCTTGATCCGTTCGCTGACGGCGGGCGCGTCGTCGCCAAGCGTTATGCCGGCCAGGTCGGCATTGGTTTGGCGCACCAGACCGATCGCCAGCATCAGCATGATGAAGCAGAAGGGTAGCGCTGCAAGCAGCGTCGCGGCTTGCAGCGCGCCAAGTCCCCCCGCCACCAGCAACAACGTGGCCGTGGCGCCGAGGAGCACGCACCAATAGACCCGCTGCCAGCGCGGCGTCTCCTCAGCCCCCCCGGATGCCAGCGTGTCGATCACGAGGGCGCCCGAATCCGCCGAGGTGATGAAGAAGATGGCAACCAGCGCGATCGCGAGGGTGGAGGTAACGCCTGCGGCCGGCAGATATTCCAGAAACTTGAACAGGGCCGTGGACAAGTCCGCCTGCACCGCATCCGCGATCCCGCCTGCCGCGGCGCCGAGATCCAGCGCAATGGCGGTGTTGCCGAAGACCGTCATCCACAGGAAGGTGAAGGCGGTAGGGACGAACAGGACGCCGATGACGAACTCACGGATCGTCCGCCCGCGCGAAATACGGGCGATGAACATGCCGACGAAGGGCGACCACGCGATCCACCACGCCCAATAGAACAAGGTCCAGTCCGCCATCCACGCGCGGGGTTCGTAGGCATAAAGGGTGAAGGTGCGCATCACGAAATGATCGAGGTACAGACCAAAGTTCTGGACCAGCGCGCGCAGCAGGAACAGCGTCGGGCCGACCGCCATGACGAACAGCATCAGCAGCACGGCGACCGTCAGGTTGAGCTCCGACAGGCGCCGAATACCGCGGTCTGCGCCACTCAGCACCGACAGCGTGGCAGCCCCCATGACGAGCACGATCACGATGACCTTGGTCGTGATCGTATCGGGCAGGCCGTAATTATATGCGAGGCCCGCGGTCATCTGGGAGACGCCAAAGCCGAGGGACGTGGAGACGCCAAAGACCGTTCCGCACACCGCAAAGATGTCGATCGCGTCGCCGAGCGGACCGTTGATGCGCTTGCCCAGGATCGGCGACAGGCCCGACCGCAAGGTCAGCGGCATGCCCTTGCGATAGGTGAAATAGGCCAGACTCAGCCCCACCAGCGCATAGATCGCCCAGGCGTGTACGCCGTAATGGTGAAAGGTGATCGCCATCGCCTCGCGCGCGGCGAGAATGGTGCCGCTCTTGGCCTCCGGGGGCGAGATGTAATGCTGGATCGGTTCGGCCACGGCGAAATACATGAGCCCAATGCCCATGCCAGCGGCGAAGAGCATCGCAAGCCACGACAGATACGGGAAATCAGGTTCGGAATCGTCCGGTCCGAGCTTCAGCTTGCCTGCCGGCCCGAAGCCCAGTGTCAGCACCACCACCAGGAACACGGCCACCGATGCGACGTAGAACCACCCAAAGGTGTCGATCGCCCAGCTTTGCGCCGCCTTGAAAGCGACGTCTGCGGTGCCCGGCACCGCGAGCGTCGTCGCGAGGAGCAAGGCAATGATGGCGGACGCGCCCCAGAAAACGCGTGGATTGAGTTGGCTCTTCATCATTTTTGCCATTTAACGCCGGCAGCCGGCGATGGCTAATCAAAGGGACGGGGGATATCGTCGCCGAGCCGAAACGGACGTCCGGTTCGCGCGGCTGCCAGCAACCTCATTGCTCGGGCGGCGGATACACAATTCTGACGATTCTCGATTCTCAACGAACCGCGTCAGAAGTTGTAGACCAAAGATGCGCGGCTCGTGGTGTCGGTCGAGACCGATCCGACCGGCGGCTGGCTTTCATACTGAACGCTGTAGGACAGTGCGGCGGAGAGTGGCCCGATCAGCTTGGCATTGAGCGACGTCGTGCCGCTGAGCGTGCTGTTGTAGCGCTGAACATAGGCCGACGCCTCTTGGCCAATCGAAAGCCCGCTTAGAATTCTCACGCTGAAGCTCGCCGTGCCACGCGCGGCAACGCTGCTCCGATTGATATCATTGTTGAAATTGGTGAAGCGATACGCGGGTCCGAATTCCAGATCGAGTTTGGTCCCCGCGCTCTTGACCACGCTGTAGCCCGCACCGACCGACGTCGAATAGCGGTTGACGTAGCCGAGGAACCGATCGCTTTCATATTGCGCTACGCCGTAAATGTAGAGGCGGTCGTCGATCTTGTAGTTGGGTTCGTACGAGCCGAGATAGTGTTCGCGGGTCGTGACGTTCTGG
>Ga0265780_10004327_pt1 | contig 18332 bp, 16 predicted proteins | sample P1T30metagenome_FD_192432 | JGI IMG/M metagenome (GOLD analysis project Ga0265780, IMG submission 192432) | Plant litter microbial communities from East Loma Ridge, Irvine, California - P1 T30 | ecosystem: Environmental > Terrestrial > Plant litter > Unclassified | place: USA: California...
TCGACCTCAAGTCCGACGAGGCCGTGGCGCCGGCCGTCAGGGCGATCGCCCGGGTCCGCGCGACGGATCGCGTCCTGGTGACCTCGTTCGACCACCGCAGGCGTCTCCGGGCGGTCCGGGCCCTGCCGGGGGTCGCGACGTCGGCCTCGTCCCGGGGCATCGTCACGGCGATGGCGGCAGGCCTCGTGCCGCTCCCCGGGCTCAGGCGGACGCTGATGCGGCGCGCCCTCGTCGGGTGCCGGGCGGTTCAGGTGCCCGAGCGCAAGGGTCCGATCCGCATCGTCACGGCCGCACGCGTCGCCGAGTGGGCGAGGCTGGGTGTCGAGACGCATGTCTGGACCGTCAACGAGCCCGACGACATGGCTCGACTGCTCACCCTGGGCGTCCACGGCATCGTCACCGACCGTGCCGACCTGGCACTCGACGAGGCGCGTCGGCACGCTCCGTGACCGCCGTCGGAGACTGCCCGGGCACTGTGAAGGGACTGTGAAATCGCACGGCTCGGAACGGCGGAGGTCCAGAACGGGTTACAACGGGTGATTGCAACGCGAGAGGAGACCACACAATGGCAGATCGCAGTTTGCGCGGAATGAGGCTCGGCAGCCAGAGCCTGCAGAGCGAAGAGGGCGTGGAGTTCTCGCCCCGTAAGAAGGCCGTCTACCAGACGACCGACGGCCAGACGTTCGACATGGTGTTCGCTGCGGACGCCGAGATCCCGGACATCTGGCAGTCCCCCAAGAGTGGCCAAGAGGGTCGTCTGTTGTCGGCCGACGGCAAGCCGGTCGAGATCGACGCCGGTGACGTCAAGGTTCCCCGCAGTCACTGGGACATGTTGCTCGAGCGCCGCAGCCGTGACGAGCTCGAGGAGCTCCTCCAAGAACGACTCGATTTCCTGCGGGCCCGCAAGGGTCAGCACAAGATCGGCGCCTGACGGCCCGGACGGCACCACGAAGACGAGAAGGCCCGACCACCGCATGGTGGTCGGGCCTTCTTTCGTTCCTGGCGTCGCGAGACGTCAGTCGACGACGCGCCACCGCGGCAGGATCGGATCGGGTGCCTCGTCGAGCCGGCGGCGACGAGCCGACCGGCGCGTACCGATGAACAGACAGGACAGCAGCAGCATCGCGAGACCGAAGAACGACACGAGCAGCTCGATCGCCCGACTCGCCGCCACGGCGGGCGTCGTCCCGGTGCCGAGGTCGACCACCGCCACCATGGTGCCGGGCTCGTAGTCGGGGATGCTCGCGGTCGTCCTGCCCGAGGCGTCGATGGCTCGCGTCGAGGCGACGGTCGAGACGTTGACCAGGGGCCGGGCCGTCTCGATGGCGCGCAGGCGGGCGATGGCGAGTTGCTGCTCGTTCTCGTCCGTCTGGCCGGGACGGGTGCCGAAGTCGGCGTTGTTCGTCTGGCCGATGATGACCTGCGCCCCCTCGTCCATCATGTTCGTGATGAGCTGGTCGTCGACGATGTCGAAGCAGATCGAGATCCCCGCCCGGAAGTCACCCAGGTCGAAGACCTCGTCACGCGTGCCCGGGGTGTAGTCCCGGCCGATCAGGTCGATGAGATCGGGGGCGAAGGGCCGCCAGAAATCACGGTCGGGCACGTACTCGCCGAACGGGACCGGGTGCTTCTTGTCGTACTGATCTCGCACGCCTCCGTCGGACCAGAGGAGGGACGAATTGTAGACGGTCTCACCGTCGTCGCTCTCGGTGATGACTCCTGACACCAGGGGCGCGTCGTAACCACGGGAGATCGCGTCGAAGACGTACCGGCCGGTGGCGTCGCGGGTGGGATCGCGGTCGCTGCCGCCCTCGGGCCAGACGATCATGTCGAGGGAGCGCTGGTCTTCGGGCAACTGCGCGAGTTGGGCCTGCAGGTCGCTCATCGCGAGCACCTGGGCGTTGGTGAGGTCGCCGTACTGCCGGTCGGCGAAGTAGCCGGCGTCGCCGTCACCCTGGACGGCGGCGATGGTGGCCGTGCCGGAGGAGTGCGTCGGCCAGGCCGGCACGGCGAGGGCGGCGACCACGACCGTCGCACCCGCGAGCACACGGGTCGAACCCCGGACGGTCGTCTGGAGGGCGAGCTGGATCAGTGCGGCGACGATCGCCACCATGAGGAACGACAACCCCGAGATGCCCAGCCAGGCCACGAGGCCGGCGAACGGGCTCTCGGATTGGCTGAGTGCCACCCGGCCCCACGCGAAGCCGCCGTAGGGCCAGGTGCCGGCGACGAACTCACGGAGCGTCCAGAGCCCCCCGACGACGACCGGCAGGAGGACCGTGCGGCCCAGGGTGCCGGGCCAGACGCGCGGGACCCAGCGGTACGCCAGGGTGATCAGCATCGCCCCGGCGGCGAAGAAGAGCGCCTCGAGCGTCGACAGGGCGGCCCAGGGCACGACGCCGAGGAAGAGCGTCGCCCACGAGATGTGGATCAGGTAGAAGGACAGGCCCGCCACGAGGCCGACCAGGAACGAACCGCCGAGCGACCGGCCTCGGAGGGCCAACAACACGAACCCGATGCCGACGAAGGTCAGCGGCCAGACGTCACCGTCGGGGAAGCCGCCGTCGAGGACGGCGCCGGCACCGAGTGCGACGATGAGGGCCAGCCAGAGGGGCAGTCGGACGTCGATCGCTCGGGAAGACACCCCGTGATTCTAGGTGGCGGCGTCTGGGAGGCCGGTCGTCGTCGGTCGTCCCCGGCCTCTGCAGACAGAGGGGCTCAGGGGCCGACCGCGGTGTAGGCCACGATGCCGCGACGGACGGCGTCGAGAGCCTGTCGCGCCGTCGGACCGACCGGCAGGTCGCCCACGACCGACAGCTGGTCGAGCAGGTCGATCGTCTGTTTCGTCCAGCGCACGAAGTCGCCGGCGGCGAGGTCGGCGTCGTCGAGCACCGAGTCGAGTGCTGCACCTCGCGCCCAGCGGTGCATCGCCAGGGCGAGACCGGGAGCCGGGGGCTGGCTGCCGGGAAGACGGTGCTCGTGCTCGAGGTCGTCGAGTTCGGCCCAGAGCAACTGGGTGGCGTCGAGGGCCGCACGGAACTCGCCCCGGGGCAGGAACCGCTCCGAGAGCTGGCCCTCGTCCCGCCGGGGCTCGTACACGAGCGTCGCGGCCATGGCGGCCATCGACGGCACGTCGAGCATGTTCCACAGGCCGAGGCGCAGGCTCTCGGCCACGAGGAGGTCGCGATCACCGTAGATGCGGCGCAACGTGCGACCGGTCGGGGCGACGGTGACCTCGGCGTCCCGCGCGACGCGACCCGCGCCTCCAGCGTTCGTGCCCGTCGGGACGAGGTAGCCGCGGTCGAGCAGCACGTCGGTGACGCGGTCGAAGACCTTGGCGACGGCACCGGTCCGACTGCGGATCTGCGCCGACAGCTGGTCGGTCTGCTTCTTGAGCTTGAACCAGCGCTCCGACCAGCGGGCGTGCTGCTCTCGCTCGGGGCAGGCGTGGCAGGGATGCTGCCGGACCTGCCGCCGGAGTTCGACGATGCGTCGCTGACGTTTGTCGCGTTCGGCCCGCGACTGCGACTCGGCACGAGCCGCCCCCTGCTTCTCGAGATCGCCCACCTCGCGACGCAACATCGTGTACTCGCCGAAGTCGCCCAGGTGGCAGGCCATCGATGCGGCGTAGCCGTCGAGCGACTGCTGCTGCGACCGCACCTTGCGTGCGAGGTCGACGACCGAACGGTCGGCCTGGAACTGGGCGAACGAGGTCTCGAGCACCTCGCGGGTGCGGGATCGACCGAACTGCTCGATGAGGTTGACGGCCATGTTGTACGTGGGCCGGAAGCTGCTGTTCATCGGGTAGGTGCGCCGCGAAGCCAGCGAGGCGACGGCCTGCGGATCGAGGCCCTGCTGCCACTGGATCAGCGAGTGGCCCTCGACGTCGATGCCGCGACGACCGGCGCGACCGGTCAGCTGGGTGTACTCCCCGGGGGTGATGGGCACCCGGGCCTCGCCGTTGAACTTCTCGAGCTTCTCGAGCACGACGGTACGGGCCGGCATGTTGATGCCCAGCGCGAGCGTCTCGGTCGCGAACACGACCTTGACGAGCTTCTTCTGGAACAGCTCTTCGACGACCTCTTTGAACGCGGGCAACAGGCCGGCGTGGTGGGCTGCCACGCCCCGCTCGAGCCCGTCGAGCCAGCGCCAGTAGCCGAGCACCGCGAGGTCCTCGTCGCGCAGGGTGCGGCAGCGGGCCTCGACGATCTCGCGGATCTCTCGACGCTGCTCGGCGGTCGTCAGGCGGATGCCCGACCTCAGCACCTGGGACACGGCCTGGTCGCAGCCCACCCGACTGAAGACGAAGAAGATGGCGGGCAGCAGGTTCTGGTCGTCGAGCATCTCGACGATCTTCCAGCGGTCGAGGCGTCCGGGGCCGCCCTGCGTGGGCGGGACGACGTGACCCCGGGGGCCCGTCCGTCCGGCGGAATGGGAGTCCCGCCGTCCGCCGCTGCGACCGCCACGCCGCCCGAGCGAGGTGGCGCGGAGGAGTTCGGGGTTCACCCGGTTCGTCGCCGCCTGCCCCGAGGAGTCGAACAGGTCGAGGAATTTTCCCCCGACGAGGACGTGCTGGTCGAGCGGCACGGGACGGTCCTCGGAGACGATGACCTCGGTGCTGCCGCGGACCGTCTGCAACCAGTCACCGAACTCTTCGGCGTTGGACACCGTCGCGCTGAGCGAGATGAGCCGGACGTCGAGGGGCAGGTGGATGATGACCTCTTCCCACACGGCACCTCGGAACCGGTCGGCGAGGAAGTGGACCTCGTCGAGGACGACGTAGCGCAGGTCGGTCAACATCTCGGAACCGGCGTAGATCATGTTGCGGAGGACCTCGGTCGTCATCACGACGATGCGCGCCCGGGAGTTCACGTTCGTGTCGCCGGTCAGCAGACCGACCTCGGACGCGCCGTACTCGGCCACCAGCTCTTGGAACTTCTGGTTGCTCAGAGCCTTCATCGGGGCGGTGTAGAAGACCTTGGCCCGAGGGTCCTGCATGGCGAGATGGATGGCGTACTCGGCCACCAAGGTCTTGCCCGCGCCCGTGGGTGCGGCGACGAGGACGCTGTCGCCTTCTTCGAGGGCGGCGCAGGCGGCGATCTGGAACGGGTCGAGCGTGAAGCCCAAGCGGGACCGGAATGCCTGGAGCTTGGGGGTCTTCACGCGTGTCTTCGCCGCGGCGAAGCGCTCGGCCGGGCTGAGGTCGGGGCTCACCGGGTCAACCCGCTGCCAGCTCGGCGTCGAGGGCCGCGGCGCGCTTCGCGACCCGACGATCGTGCAACCAGGCCACCCCTGCTGCGAGGAAGAACAGGATGATCATCGGGATGGCCAGCAGGAACATCGAGAAGATGTCGGCGGACGGCGTCGCGATGGCGGTGAACAGGACGATGACGAGGATGGCGACGCGCCACCCCTTGACGATCGCGGCGGCCGAGACGACTCCGACGAAGTTCAACAGCACGAGGAACACCGGCATGACGAAGGCGATGCCCACGGCGAGGACCAGCTTGAGGACGAAGTCGTAGTAGACCTTCGACTCGATGATGGTGGCGTCCTGGGTGTCGACGAAGCCCGTCATGACCTCGACGATGTGGGGAAGGACGTACCAACCCGCCAAGCAGCCGCCCAGGAAGAGAGGGATGGCGGTACCGATGAAGCCGACCGCGTAGAGCTTCTCTTTGCGCACGAGAGCCGGGACGATGAAGGCCCACACCTGGTAGAGCCACACGGGGCTCGAGATGACGACGCCGACGGTGACCGCGATCTGCAGCTTGAGGTCGAACGCGCCGGTGATGTTCGAGTAGTTGAGGGTGGTCTCACCCGTGCGCGCTGCGGCGATGGCCTCGACCGGTGACCTCAGGGCGTCGAGGACGAACGGCGCGAGGAACCAACCGGCGACAGCGGCCAGGATGAGGGCCAGGGCGGAGATGAAGAGGCGTTTGCGCAACTCGAGCAGGTGCTGGCCGAGCGACATCTTGCCGTCGCGGCCGCGGCTGCGGCCGGTGCCCCTCCCCCGGGTGCTGTCGCCACGAGTCGTCGTCGTGGCCACGCGTCAGGACTTCGGCGGGACGTCGCGATTCGGCGACGGGTAGCCGTCGTCGGCTCGACGAGCGGTCGACCCGTCGCTGTACCGGGCGGATGCGTCGTCGGAGCGACGGACCGGACGGTCGTCGAAGTCGTCGTCGACTGCCGACTCTTTCTTGTCGCTGTTGACCTCGTTCTTGAAGATGCGCATCGACTGCGCGATGCTCTTCGCGAGGGCGGGGAGCTTCGGCGCACCGAAGAGGAGCAGGACGATCGCCAGGATGATGATCAGGTGCCAGCCTGAGAGTGCGTTTCCGAACATGATGGGGTCTCCTTGCGGGGCAGGGTGACGATCAGTCTATCGTGCGGTGTCACCCGCGACGGGCGCGGCGCAGACGATCCACAGCGCGGGTGGGGCGGAGAGCCTAGGAGGCGCGGGGTGGCTCGGCGTCGTACCGCTCGATCGCCCGACGGGCCCAGTCGGCCACCGCCGAGCGCGCCGACTCGGGCGCGACGACCTCCGGGCGACCCGGCAGTCCGGCCACGAGTCGACAGAGCGTGCCGAGACGGTTGACGCGCAGTCGGAGTCGGACGCGGTCGTCCTCGAGGGGCTCGGGTTCGTCGGGGCCGTAGTCGGCGAGGAGCGGTGCCGCGGCCGCGTCGAGGTCGAGCACCACGACGAGGTCGTCCGGAGACCCCTCGAAGAGCGTCTCGGGCAGGGCGACGTCGTCGGCCCGATGAGCGATGGGAGTCGAGGTCAGTGCCGGTGCTGCGATCCGGTCGAGTCGGAACGTGCGGGGGGCTTCGCGCAGGTGGTCCCAGGCCCTGAGGTACCAATCGGCGTCGACCGACTCGACCCGCAGCGGGTCGACCCGGCGGCGTTCGGCGACCCCCCGGGTGCCGCGATAGTCGAACTCGAGCTGGACGCCGGTTTCGACCGCCCGTCCGACGAGCCCCAGCACCTCGTTCGTCTCGGACTGGTCGACGGCGACCTGGCTCGGTTCGCTGGAGGCCCCTCGGGAGAGCTTGCTCATCAGGGTGGCGATGGCCGCGCGATCGGCGTTCTCGGGCAGCGAGGACAGGTATTGCAGCCCGGCGATGAGAGCGGCGGCCTCGCGAGCGGAGAACCGCGGCGAGTCGTCGATGGCGACGAGGTTGGTCAGCACGATGACGTCGTTCTGTTCGAAATCGTCCCAGGCGATGTCGAAGAGGTCGCCGTGCTGGTACTGGGTGGTCTCGCCGGGGATGCCCGAGACGGCGATCAGTTCGACCGCACGGCGGATCTCGGCCACGCTCACGCCGAAGTGGGCGGCGGCCTCGGCGACGCTGACGCGTTCGTGGTCCATGAGCCAGGGGACGAGCGAGAGCAGGAAGGCCAGCTTGTCCGCGGCGTGGAGAGAACCTCGGGATTCAGCCACGAACGCCTCCGTCGCCGGCGTCCGTGTGGGTGTCGAGCACGCTCGCGAGGCGGTGCCGCACGAGGGTGCGCAGGCTCTCGGGTTCGACGACCGTCACCTCGGGTCCGAAGGAGGCGAGCTCGTCGGCGAGGAGGTGTTCGTCCGTCCAATGGACCGTGAGGGTGACGGGATCGAGACGCGTGGTGCCGCGACGTTTGCCGAGCCGGGTCTCGGCGTCGGACGTCGGCTCGACACGGAGGGTCGCGGTGCGGTCGCGCCAGACCTGCTCGAGGTCGGCCAGCGCGCGGTCGGCGGTGGCGTCGTCGGGGCGTGCGAACGGGGTGGACGTCAGCTGGACGGGACCGACCACCCTCGACAGCAGGAACGTCTTGAGCGTTCCCGTGCCGACCTCGACCGCGGACACCAGCCACCGACCGTGGTGCTGGACCAAGGCAGCCGGAGCGACCTCACGCCGTCGGGCGGCCTCGTCTCCGGGCTTGAGGTAGTCGAACCGGACGACGACGCCGCGGTCGAGCGCGGTGCGCAACGGCTCGAACGCCGCGTCGCGAGAACGGAGTCGAGGGGCGTACTCGAGCTCGGGGACACTCGCCGCGCCACCGAGTGAACGGAGCTTGAGGAGGGCCCGACGGGACTCGTGCGAGAGCGACCCCTCGCGCCAGACCATCGCCGCCAGGGTGAGGAGGGCGGTCTCTTCCGAGGAGAACGAGATGTCCTCGGGCAGCTCGTACGCCCCGCGCGGGATGCGGTAGCGCAGGGCCTGGTTGTTGCCCGCCGCCGCGGGATCGTCGATCGTCTCGAGGGGGACGCCGAGTTCGCGGATGTCGTCCTTGTCTCGTTCGAACTGCCGCTCGAGCGCGGCGTTGTCGCCGGAGCGCGAGTACTTCTGGCGGTACCCCTGGACGGTCGACAGGATCTCGGTCTTGCTCAACCCGGAATCCGTCGCGAGCAGGGCCAGCACGAGGCTGAACAGGCGCTCTTCGACGGGGACGCGGGGGGTGCGGGCAGCGGGCACGGCGACCGGCTCAGCAGGGCCGCGTCATCGGATCGCCCCGAGAACGTCGAAGACGTAGACGTAGGCGGAGCCGCCGCTCTCGGCGGACGCGGGAAGCACGATCATGACCTGCGAACCGACCTGCTGCCCCACCAGGGCCGAGCGGATGTCGTCCGGGATCTGCTCGTCGCCGAGGTCGACCGGCGTGGCCGAGCCGCCGTTCGTCCAGGTCGAACCCGCGACGGTGGCCGGCTGGCTCCAGGTGACGGCCGTGAACTGCACCACGGCCGTGTCGTCGGCGGTCAACGTCGTGCCGTGGCCCTTGCGGACGAGGTGCACGACCTCGTCGGAGGGAGCGTCGCCCGCCGGGATCGTGATGCCGGGTGCGCCGTCGGGGGCGGTGACGACGGCGGGCAGGCCGTTCGCGCCGAGCTGGAGGGCACCGTCGGCCTTGGCGAGGAACGCGCGTTTGACGTCGACCACGGCGACGTAGGCCGCGTCGGGGTCGTCGTTCGGGGTCGTCGCGGCACCGTTGATCGATGCGGAGAGGTCGCTCGCCTTGACGGCGACGGCGACGCGCGAGCCCACCGTCGAGCACTCGAGCGCGTCGACCAGCGGGGCGAGCGTCTGGCCGCCGACGGTCAAGGGGACGTTCGTGGAGCCGTCGTAACCGCTGTCCTCGAGCTCTTGCCCCGTGGAGCCGTCGAAGAGGGTGTAGTCGATGACGACCGGGGTGCCGTCGACGAGTCGCTGGCCGTCGCCTTGGATGAGCGTCGACACCTGGGTCTTCTTGGTCACGATGGGGGTCGGCACGTCGACGTCGGGCTTCGTGCCGAAGTCACCGGTCGCCGTGACGACCGAGGCGGCGTCGCCCGTGGCAGGGCAGCCGGACGAGCCGGGGCCGGCCGTGGTCGAGCAGGCCGTCATCGAGGCGAGCAGGCCGACCGTCACGACGAGGGCGGGGATGGTGCGCACGGGGACTCATTTCGTGGAGGCGACCGGGGGTCGAGTGGGGCTTCCGGTCGGGTCGTTCGGATGCGGGGACAGCTTAGCGGGGGCGATCAGGGCCCTCGATGACGCTCAGGCCGGTGCGGAACCGGTCGAGGGGCCGTCGGCGGTGCCGCCGTCGACGGCTCCGGTCGCCGCGATGGCGGCCTCGGCTGCCGACCGGGCCTGGCGGGCGGTCTTGCGCAGCTTCTTGTCGCTCGCCGACCGGTCGCCGAGGGCCCCGGGGGTCCAGGCGTCGACGTCGGCGTCGCTGTAGTCGGACTTCGAGGGGCGCCGCTTGAGCTGCGGAAGCACCGCGCCGGGGGCGAGGCGGCGTGCGGTGAGGAGGAATCCGGTGTGCCCGATCATGCGATGGTCGGGGCGCACGGCGAGGCCTTCGACGTGCCAGCCGCGGACGAGGGTCTCGGACGCGTCGGGTTCGGTGAAGGACCCCGAGGCGCGCAGGGCCTCGGCGGTCCGCGAGAGCTGGGTGGCCGTGGCGACGTAGCAGATCACCAGGCCGCCCGGCTTGAGCGCGTCGGCCGTGACGTCGACGTTCTCCCACGGAGCGAGCATGTCGAGGACGACCCGGTCGACCGTCCCGTCGGGCATCGCCGCCGGGAGTTCGTCGGCCAGGTCGCCGACCGTGACCGACCAGTTCTCGGGCTCGGCGCCGAAGAAGCTCGCGACGTTGCCCTCGGCCACGTCGGCGAACTCCTGACGGCGCTCGAAGGACGCCAGGCGTCCCTCGGGGCCGACGGCACGCAGCAACCAGAGTGACAGCGCACCCGAACCCACGCCCGCCTCGACGACGGTCGCGCCGGGGAAGATGTCGGCGAACGCCACGATCTGTGCGGCGTCCTTCGGGTAGACGATGGCGGCGCCCCGGGGCATGGACATCACGAAATCGCTCAACAAGGGACGGAGCGCGAGGTACTCGTCGCCGGTCGTGCTCGGGACGACCGACCCGTCGGGCAGACCGACGACGTCGTCGTGCGCGATCATGCCGCGGTGCGTGTGGAACACGGCACCGTGCGTCAGCACGATGGTGTTCATCTTGCCCTTGGGGCCCGTGAGCTGGACCTTGTCGCCCTCGACGAAAGGGCCGGACTGGCGGCGGAAGGCGGTCATGCGGGGGTGCTGCTTTCGATCGGGTCGCACCCCGAGGGGTGCAGGAGGTGCGGCGTACGCACCGGGGTCAGGAGTCGGACGTCGCCTGGTCGCGGACGGCTCGCCCGGCACGGTGCAGCTCGCGGAGGTCGCCGACCGTCGTCCCGACGAGCGTGTCGCGTCGGATGTAGGGGCCGTCGTCGGCGAGAGGCGCGTGGTGCTCGACGCCGATCGCGACGGTGCCGGCGGCCACGGCCGAGGCGAGGCCGGGCGTGCTGTCCTCGATGGCGATGCAGTCCGCGGGGTCGACGCCCAGCAGTGCGGCGCCCCGGAGGTAGGCCTCGGGGTGCGGCTTGGCGTGCTCGACGTCGTCGCCGGCGACGATCGCGTCGAAGGCCTCGAACTCGATGGCGTCGACCATGAACTGGGCCATGCGCCGGATCGACATCGTGACCAGGGCGGTCGGGACTCCCTCACGGCGGAGCTCGGCGAGGAGCTCTTTCGCGCCGGGACGCCAGGGGATCTCGACCGCGGCACGCTCGAGGACCGCGGTGGTCAGGCGGTCGATGATCTCGTCCTCGGACAGGTCGACGCCGTGGGACTGCAGGACGCGGGCGGACTGCCACAGGCCGCTGCCGATCATGGCGTCGCCGTCCTCGCGGCTCCAGGTGCCGCCGAAGGACTCGACCAGTTCGACCTGGCAGAGGAACCAGTACGGCTCGGTGTCGACGAGGGTTCCGTCCATGTCCCACAGGACGGCGGCAGGCAGGGTTTCGGTCACGGCGGACGAGTCTACCGGGCGTGACCGGCGTGGCCTCCCGGCCCGCGCCTCCTGGTGGCGGTCACGGTCTATCGTGGAGGGTCAAGCGCCGGACGCCCTTCCGGCACGGTGAGGACTCAGGTTGACGAACACGTCGGATTTCGCTGCGGGACGCCTGCTGGTGGTGGCCTTCGAGGGCTGGAACGACGCCGGCGAGGCCGCCAGCGGTGTCGCGCGCAGCCTGGTCGAGACGCTCTCGCTCGAACCGGTGGCCGAGCTCGACGGCGAGCGGTACATCGACTACCAGTTCAACCGTCCGCAGGTGGGGCTCGACGACGACGGGGTGCGCACCCTCGTGTGGCCCCGCATCCAGCTGCACGCGGCCGCCGACGCCGTGACGGTCCTCCCCCGCGACCCGGCGTCGCCGGCCACCGAGGTGCTCGTGCTGCTCGGAGCCGAACCGTCGCGCAGCTGGCGGGGCTTCGCCGCCGAGATCGTCGACCTGATCGACGTGCACGACGTCACGGGCGTGGTGTTCCTCGGGGCCATGCTCGCCGACGTCCCCCACACGCGACCCATCTCGGTCTTCGTCAGCAGCGAGAACGAGGCCGTCCGCGACGAGTACTCCCTCGAACGCAGCACCTACGAGGGACCGGTGGGCATCCTGTCGGTCCTCGCCGACGCCGTCGAGGCCGCCGGCGTGCCGACCCTGTCGATCTGGGCCTCGGTGCCGCACTACGTCCACAACGCCCCGTCGCCCAAGGCGACGCTCGCCCTCATCGAGAAGCTCGACGAGCTCTCGGGCGTGGCGATCCCCCGAGGCGAGCTCGACGCGGAGTCGACGGCCTGGGAGTCCGGCATCGACGCCCTCGCGGCCGACGACGAGGACATGGCCGGCTACATCGAACAGCTCGAGCAGGCCCGCGACACGGTGGACAGCCCCGAGGCCAGCGGGGAGGCCATCGCGCAGGAGTTCGAACGGTACCTCCGGCGGCGCGACGGCAAGGGCGGGGACGGCCGACCGGACGACCCGCGGTATCCCCCGGTCCCCTGAGCCACCCTGCCGTGGCCCCGTCGGACGGGATGCGGCGTCCTGGCTCGACGACCCCGCTCAGGTGGAGGGCTCGCCCGGGACGGCGACGCCGTTCTCGTAGGCGAACACCACGGCCGCCGTCCGGTCACGGAGGCCGAGCTTGCCGAGCACGTTCGAGACGTGCGTCTTGACCGTCGCCTCGCCGAGGAACAGCCGTCGGGCGATCTCGGCGTTCGAGGCCCCGGACGCCAGCCGGTCGAGGACCTCGCGTTCGCGTTCGGTGAGTGTCGCCAGGGCCGGACTGGGGACGACGACCCGCGCCGTCGCCGGGTCGCCCACGGCGCGTTCGACGACGGCACGGGTGAGCTGGGGCGAGAGCAGGGCGTCGCCGCGGTGCACGACGGCGATCGCCTCGATGAGGTCCTCGGGCGTGGCCGTCTTGAGCAGGAAGCCGCTCGCCCCCGCCTGGAGGGCCCGGAAGACGTAGTCGTCCCGGCCGAAGGTCGTGAGGACGAGGACCGCCGGGCCGCCCTCGGGAGACTGCGCGAGGATGCGGCGCGTGGCCTCGAGCCCGTCGAGGACGGGCATCTCGATGTCCATCACGACGACGTCGGGGCGGAGTCGCCGGACGAGGTCGACGGCCTCGAGCCCGTCGCAGGCCTCACCCACGACGCGGACGTCGGGCGCGGTGTCGAGGATGATGCGGAAACCCGTGCGGACGAGGTCCTGGTCGTCGACGAGCAGGACGGTGACGGGATCGGTCGTGTCGGTCATGGTCTCTCGGAGGGGTCGGTGGCGACGTGGTCGCGGGGGCGGGCGTCGGCGCAGGCGCCCACGGGCAGGACGGCGTGCACCCGGTAGCCCCCGCGCGGTCGGGGGCCGAGGTGCAACTCGCCCCCGTGGAGGTCGACCCGTTCGCGCATGCCCCGCTGGCCCAGTCCGGCGCCGGACGTGGCCGTGCCCTGCGGCGGGCTCGCCCCGGGGTAGGGCGTGGGGCCGGGACGGCCGTCGTCGACGACCTCGACCTCGACGGTGCGGTCGCCGTAGCGCAGGTGCACCTCGGCGAGCGAGGCGTTGCCGTGCTTGAGGGTGTTGGTGAGCGCCTCTTGGGTGATGCGGTAGAGGGTGACGCCGATGCTCTCGGGGACGTCGTGGGCGTCACCGTGCACCGAGAACCGGACCTCGAGACCGAGGGCGCGCGTGTCGGCCATGAGTTCGGGCAGGGCACCGAGGCCCGAGGGGGCGGACCCGGTCTCGCCGTCGCGCGACCGCAGCACGGACAACAGGCGGTCGAGCTCGTCGATGGTCGTGCGCGCCGTGCCCTCGACGGCCGAGAGGGCGCCTCGTGCGATCTCGGGCCGGTCGAGGGTCCGTCGGGCCGCGCCGGCCTGGATGCCGATGACCGCGACGTGGTGGGCGACCACGTCGTGCAACTCGCGGGCGAGGCGCGTGCGCTCCTCGTTGATGGCCCGGTCGGCGACGAGCTCGTGCGCCGCCCGCAGTTCGACCCCCGTGCGTTCGAGGGCGTGCAGCCTGGTGGCCGACACCCGGGCCGCTCGACCGAAGGCGATGGCCGTCACGAGGACGATGCCGTTCGAGACGAGCGTGTAGGCGATCGTGGCGAGGGTCACGGGGTCGGCGGCCTCGGCGTCGGACACGTAGACCGAGCGCAGCCACACCCCGAGCCAGACGAACATGACCGCGGTCACGACGACGCTGACGACGAGCGCGCGGGCGCGCCGGGCGGCCCAGGCGTTCGCGGTGAAGATGGCCACGAACTCGACGATCGACGGCGTCAGCGTGTCGGGATAGCCCCTCAGCTGGGCGGCCAGGAACACGCCCGACACGACGACGAGGACGGCCACGGGCCGTTGCCGGCGGAAGGCGAGCGGCGCACAGAGGCCCACGAGCCACAGCACGCTCTCGACGATCGACGGCGAGCCCGCCCCGTCGGCGTCCGCGACGATGACGGCACTGAGCCAGAGCGTGGCGAGGCCGAGAACGGCGGTGAGAGCGGCGATCCAGAGGTCGACGCGCGTGTCGCGTCGGGTGAGTGGGCGGCGGGCGTCGCTCGACGTCGCGGCCGGAGCCGGAGCGTTGATCGACGTTTCCACGCCGACCATCGTAGGGCAGACGCTCGTGCTGAATGAGGAACACTCATGCATATGCATGGAGAACGGGACGGACGACCCGTTTCTCGTGGGCCGTCCTGGGGCCTGTCGGCGTCTGCGTCCTCCCGGCGGGCTCAGGCGCGCAGGTCGATGCCCAACAACGCCTGGACGGCGTCGACGTCGACCTCGGACGGGGCGGTTCCCCGAGACACCACGGCGTCGACGGCGTCGAGGGCCGACGGCGTGTCGAGGTCGTCCGCGAGGGAGGAGCGCAGGCCGACGACCAAGGGGGTGGGGGCCGTGACCGGCACCGCGCCTCCTTCGCTCGTGGCCGCCCAGGCGACCCAGCGGCCGAGGCGCTGCTCGGCGGCGGCGAGCTCGGCGTCGAACCACTCCCAGTCGGAGCGGTAGTGGTGCGCCAGGAGGGCGAGTCGGACCGCGCGCGGGTCGTGGCCCGCAGCGACGAGTTCGCTGACCTTGACGAGGTTGCCGAGCGACTTGCTCATCTTCTCGCCCTGGTAGCCGACCATCCCGGTGTGCGTGTGGTGGACGGCGTAGGGGCGGCCGGTGAGGGCCGTGCCGTGCGCCGTGCTCATCTCGTGGTGCGGGAACACCAGGTCGCTGCCGCCCCCGTTGACGGTGATCGGGACGTCGAGGTGCTGCTGGGCGATCACCGTGCACTCGATGTGCCAGCCCGGACGGCCGGCCCCCAGCGTGGTCGGCCAGGACGGCTCGTCGTCTCGGGCCGCTCGCCAGAGCAGCGGATCGAGCGGGTCGCGCTTTCCGGGGCGGTCGGGGTCGCCACCGCGTTCGGCGAAGAACCGGGCCATCGTGTCGGCGTCGTAGCGGCTCTCGAGGCCCAGGTGCCAGTCGGTGTCGCGTTCGGCGGCCCGGACGTCGAAGTACAGGTCGTCGCCGGCGCTCGAGGCGTCGGTCGGCACGGGGTACGCGAGACCCCGGTCGAGGAGGCGCGCCACGGCGTCGGCGACGTCGGTCACCACCTCGGTCACGGCGACGTAGTGCGTCGGCGGCACGATGGCCAGGTGCTGCATGTCGCTGCGGAACAGGTCGGTCTGGCCGTCGGCGAGTTCGCGCCAGTCGACGCCGGTGGCCGTCGCCCGCTCGAGCAGCGGGTCGTCGACGTCGGTCGTGTTCTGGGCGTAGACCACCTCGACCCCGGCGTCGCGCCAGACGCGCAGCAGGGTGTCGAACGCCAGGTAGGTCGACGCGTGGCCCAGGTGGGTGGCGTCGTAGGGCGTGATGCCGCACACGTACAGGCCGGCCGACGAACCGTCGACCTCGGTCGGGTGCACCGTGCCGGTCGACGTGTCGTGGAGTGCCGGGAGGTCGCCGAGACCGGGGAGGCGCGGGACGACGGGTTCTGCCCAGGACCTCATGCGACCACCACGCCCGTGCCGAGCAGGACGAGCAGGACGACGCCGAGCACGATGCGGTAGGCCACGAACGGGGCGAAGCTGCGGCGCGAGATGTAGTTCATGAAGAACGCGATGACGACGAAGCCGACGACGAAGGCGACGACCGTGGCGGCCAGGGTCTCGCCCAGCGAGTAGGGTCCGGGGTCACTGAAGCTCTGCACGAGTTCGTAGAGACCGCTGCCGAAGACGGCCGGCACCGCCAGCAGGAACGAGAACCTCGCGGCGGCCGGCCGCGTGTAGCCGAGAGCGAGCGCCGTGGTCGTGGTGGCACCCGACCGCGAGACGCCGGGGAAGAGCGCCAGCACCTGGGCGACGCCGACGGCGATGCCGTGGCCGTAACGCATGTCCTCGAAGCGCTCGGTCTTCTTGCCGAGTCGGTCGGCCAGGCCGAGCAGCACGCCGAACACGATCAGGACGATCGCCACGATCCAGAGCGACCGGAACACCGTGCGGATGTACTCCTGCGCGAGGTACCCCACGAGCACGATCGGGACGGTGCCGATGATCACGAGCCAGCCCATGCGGACGTCGGGGTCGGTGCGCGGGATCTTGCCGGTCATGCCCGCGAACCAGCGCGAGACGATGCGGGTGATGTCACGCCAGAAGTAGATGACGACCGCCAGTTCGGTGCCGAGCTGCGTGATGGCGGTGAAGGTGGCACCAGGGTCGAACTCGGCCGCCGCCCCGGGATCGCTGAAGAACAGGCCGACGAGCCGCAGGTGGGCGCTCGACGAGACGGGGAGGAACTCCGTGAGGCCCTGGACGAGGCCGAGCAGGAGTGCCTGGAGGAGATGCTCCACGCGGGTGACCCTTCTGGTGCGGGGGTTGCTAGTACGTCGACAACAAGTCCCGCAGGACGCGACTGCCAAAGGATAGTGCGTCGAGCGGCACCCGTTCGTCGACGCCGTGGAACATGGCCGGGAAGTCCATGCCCTCGTCGAGCCGGAGCGGGGCGAAGCCGTAGCCGGCGATGCCGAGAAGGCTGAGGGCCTTGTTGTCGGTGCCGCCCGAGAGCAGGTACGGCAGGACGGGTGCCCCCGGGTCGTGGCGGTCGAGGGTGGCGGTGATCGCGTCGACCAGTGGGCCCGAGAAAGGCGTTTCGAGTCCGATGTCGGTGTGCATCGTCTCGATCTCGACGTCGTCGCCGATGAGCGCCTGGACCTCGGCGAGCACGGCCTGTTCCTGCCCCGGCATGCATCGGATGTCGACCAGGGCCTCGGCCGTGTCGGGCACGACGTTGTGCTTGTAGCCCGCCGTCAGCATCGTGGGGTTGGTCGTCGTCCGCAGCGACCCGCGGATGAAGCCCTTGGCCGTGCCGGTGCGCAGGACCAGTTCGTCGGGGGCGACCTCGTGCACGTCGACGTCGAGGATGCGGGCCACCTCGCCCAGGAGAGCGGTCGTCGTGTCGGTCAGCACGATCGGCCACTGCTGGCGGCCGAGGACGGCCACGGCCTCGGCCAGGCGCGTCACGGCGTTCGCCTCGATCATCTGGGAGCCGTGGCCAGCGGTGCCCCGTGCCCGGAGCTTGATCCAGATCAGGGCCTTCTCGCCCGTCTGCAGCAGGTACGAGCGTCGACCGTCGATGAAGGTCGAGTAGCCACCGACCTCGCTGATCGCCTCGGTGGCACCGTCGAACAAGCCGGGATGTTCGTTCACCAAGAAGTGGGAGCCGAGGACTCCCCCGGCCTCCTCGTCGGCGAGGAACCCGAGCACGAGGTCGCGGGCCGGTCGTTCGCCCGCCCGCAGGATGTCGCCGACGGCCGTCAGCATCATGGCGTCCATGTTCTTCATGTCCACGGCGCCCCGGCCCCAGAGCATGCCGTCGCGGACGACGCCGCCGAACGGGTCGACCGACCAGTTCGCCGGGTCGGCCGGTACGACGTCGAGGTGTCCATGCACCACCAGGCCCGGCTTCGCGGGTTCGGCGCCCTCGACCCGGGCGATCACGCTGACCCGGCCGGGTTCGGACTCGAACAGCTGCGGCTCGAGACCGAGGTCGCGGAGAGCCGCCTCGACGTACTCGGCGGCATCCGCCTCGCCGTTCGACCGCCCACCGCCGTAGTTCGACGTGTCGAACCGGATGAGGTCGCGGGCGATGCGGGCCGTCTCGTCGAGCTCGGGCTCGGTCGGGCCGGTGCTCGTGGGGGTCGTCGTCATGCGCCCCACGCTACCTGCCGCGCCCCTCACGCCGACGGACGTGGCGGTGGTCACGAGGGCCCTCCGAGCCGTGCTAATCTTTCGTGTCGGCTTCGGTCGGCACCATCCAGTCCGGGTGGCGGAAATGGCAGACGCGCTAGCTTGAGGTGCTAGTGCCCGTATAGGGCGTGGGGGTTCAAGTCCCCCCTCGGACACTCGAAACAATCTCTCTCGAGAGGCGTTTCACCAGATCTGTGTTGAGACAGATGCTTGTTCGCAAGCGACGGAAGGCCCGCACACCCCGGTGTGCGGGCCTTCCTTGGTTC
>Ga0265780_10004328_pt1 | contig 18329 bp, 21 predicted proteins | sample P1T30metagenome_FD_192432 | JGI IMG/M metagenome (GOLD analysis project Ga0265780, IMG submission 192432) | Plant litter microbial communities from East Loma Ridge, Irvine, California - P1 T30 | ecosystem: Environmental > Terrestrial > Plant litter > Unclassified | place: USA: California...
GGAAGAAATGAAAATGGTGTTGGAAACCAAAAAGATTATGGGCGATGATAGCATTCGTGTTACCGCTACTACGGTGCGCATCCCGGTTATGGGCGGCCATTCGGAGTCGGTTAACGTGGAGTTTGAAAACGATTTTGATTTAGCCGAACTGCGCGACCTGCTGAGCAAAGCACCGGGCGTAGTGGTTATTGACAATGTGGCTAACCTGCAATATCCAACCCCATTAGAAGCACACGAAAAGGACGAAGTATTTGTAGGCCGCCTGCGCCGCGATGAAACGCAACCTAATACATTAAACTGCTGGATTGTATCAGACAATCTGCGCAAGGGAGCTGCTACTAACGCCGTGCAAATTGCGGAGTACCTGGTGGCTAAAAATTTGGTGGGCCAGGCTGTAGAAGCGTAAGCTTGACATTTTATATGTGAACCCTGTAGTTAAAACTACAGGGTTTTTTTATGAAGGTATAATGGATAATAAAGAAAGAGATTTAGAGCTTAATAAGTATAAGGATTTGGTCATAGCTACAATTGATTATTGCCTTAAGTATGAAGAATTCAAAATTAAGACTGTTGATTTTGACTCAGAAGAATATTATAGATCTTTAAAGATAAAGACTGATGAATATTATATTAAAGGAAAATTATCGCTACTAAAACAATGGTTTAGAGATTTAACAGAGATGTATATTGAAAACACGGATTTTAAATTTTGTAACTACTTAAAAGAAGCCACTGAACATCAAGTTAATATATTAGAGTTATATTATAAAAAAGTTGATGGAATAATTGAAAAAGGAATTATTACAACTAACAGACAGTTCTATGATATTAGTATTATGGCTAACTATATAAGTCAGGTAAAACCTGTCGATATAAATAAGTTGAATTTATTAAATAAGCTTTTAAGTAGCTTTGAACAAAAGAAGAAGATTAATACTGCTAAATGATAAAGTAGTATGATATTATCACTTTGCAGGGACGAGAAACTTATTTTTATGTTCTAAAATTAATATTGCTCCACTCACAAATACCATCACCAATGTTACAATGCTGTAATGCCTTAACAGGTCCGTTAGGGTTTGCCCAATTACATCTTTGGTAATTACATTAAGCAGCAGGCATAAAAAGCAGGTAACCGCTAAAAGAACCGTCCGCTTTTGCTGAAGCAGAATAAAGAACACATAAGTATAAATAAAACTGGTGCACACATGGTGATGTGCCCATACGCGCCCAGGCAGCAGCAGGGGGATCATAAAAATGAGGCAAAAATCGGCGGCGGTGAAATCTTCAATATTCCTTACATAGCGGTCATAAACAACCTTAGCGGTAAGCGCCCCCATGGCCAGCACTTGAACACTTAAAATTATGAGCTTTAAAGCATGTGCTGAAAGATGAAGTACCGCGCCATAGCCAATTTCGGCATTACCTGTATTCAATTTGTTTAACAGGGCCGGTATACCTAAGCTAATGATATTCTCGTCTATTTTGCCTTTACTAAATGGGGCTACAAAAGCTTCGTAATAATCATTCCAATCATTTATTCCTGCAGGTAAACCGCGTAACAGGGCCGGAATAATAACGAAAGGCAAAGCCGTTAGTAGAATCTTAGGCCAATCTTTGGGGCCACGCTTTATGGCCGCAAAAAACAGGAATAAAACAGGAGTTATCTTAAAAAAAGTGGCGGCCATCCAAAACAAATAACTTAGGTTAAACTGCTTTTTAATGTAATAGTATATGCCCAGCAGGGTTAAACACAGCACCGGCATATTGGCGTTCATCCAAATATAGTTGTGCCAGTAAAAGGCAATGGAGAACAGCAAGCTTAGGGTTATGGGCCAGGTAAAATCCTGATTAGGATAGAGCTCCTGAAATATCTTTTTAACCAGCACAAAAGAAGCTATCCACAAGCCGTAATTGATAATGAAACTGAATAAAAAAGCGGAAGTATGAAACGAAAAGATGGAGAATAAGCTAAAGAACAATGCTGCAAAAGGCGGGTAGGTAAAGCCCCCATCTACCAGGCCGGGCGTATAAAGCTTATCGCCGCTCCAAAAGTGCAGACCGGTTTGCCAGTAAATGTAATAATCGCCATTCACATCTGCCCGCATACCCCGGTTATACGACATTACGGCAAAAGCTACCGTTACCAGTGCAAGCAGGATATTCAGATACGTTTTATTAAAGCGCATGAGGCGTTTTTGAATATATAATAAATGTTGGCTAAGGTAAGTATTTAGTGGTTTAACCGTTTTGCAATAGTAAAAACATTTACCTTTGAGAGTAGCTGAACAATAATTTCAGTAACAAGTAGTATATTGCATATATGAATGAAGTATTTTTCTTAGTTGAGGAAGCTATTGAAGGGGGATACACTGCCAAAGGGATAGGTGAAGCTATTTTTACTGAAGGAGATACTTTGGAAGAACTAAAATCAAATATACGTGAGGCTGTACAATGTCATTTTGATGAGGATAATTTGCCTAAGATAATTCGGTTGCATTTAGTGAAAGAAGAAGTTATAACTGTTTAATGGTATTAACTCCTCAATATGTCGCCTAAAACTCCTCGAAATATATCTGGACAAGATATAATCAAGTTATTGAAAAGCTTTGGATATGAAGTAACCAGGCAAAAGGGTAATCATATAAGGTTGACAATTATTACAGCCAACGGCTCGCACCATATAACTGTTCCTGACCATGATCCTTTAAAGTTAGGCACACTATCTTCTATATTATCAGAGGTTACAAATCATTTAAAAGTTAGTCGTGAAGAACTGCTCAAAAATATTTAATTGCCGTCCTTTATGATCTCTTTTGCTCATCGCGTTTTTTTAGAAGTTGCTGCCAACCTAAGCTTTTCAAAAGCTGCGCAAGTGCTATTTGTAACACAGCCTGCTATCAGTAAACATATAAAAGCACTGGAAGATCAATACAAGCTTCCACTATTTGAGCGTAAAGGCAACAGTATCATTTTAACCGAAGCCGGCAAAAAACTGAACGAATATCTCCTACAAGCTACAGAAATTGAACGCAAGGCCGAGTATGACCTCGCGCTGTTAAGCAATCAATCGTATGCCGCAGGGCATTTGCGTTTGGGGGCCAGTACCACTATTGCGCTGTATATATTGCCTCCAATATTATCGGGCTTTCAGCGTAAATATGCCAATGTGGGTGTGCAGTTGGTTAACCGTAACTCGGAGTATATATTAAACGCTTTGCTTAAGCATGAGGTAGATGTGGGTATTATTGAGGTGGATAACAAGCTCACCAACGTATCGTACCAGCCCTTTATGACCGACGAGGTGATACCCGTATGCTCGGCCAAGAGCCCGCTGGCAGGGAAATCATTAAGCATTAAACAATTTATTAAAACGCCATTGGCATTGCGCGAGCGCGGTTCGGGTACGCTGAATGCTTTGCTAAAAGCCCTGTCCGATCATCATATCAAGCCGGTTGACCTTTCGGTAAAAATACGCTTGGGCGGTACCGAGGCTTTAAAAAACTTCCTCCTGGCCGACCAGTGCCTGGGCTTTATGCCCCGCCCGTCCATTAAGCGTGAGCTGGCCGAGGGCGATTTGGTGGAGGTGCCTGTTGAGGGGTTAAAGATCATCCGTAACTTCTATTTTATTCGGCGTAAGGGTACCGAAGATTACGGGTTAACCAGTAATTTTATCACTTACGCGTTGGAACATCAATAAATTAAGTTTCTTAAAACTTTAAAAATTTGCCATTGTAGTATGAGTACCGCTAATATTTAAGTGGTTTAAAAACGATACATCATGGCAAATTTAAGTAACCGTAAAGTAGCTATACTTACCGAAGAAGGTTTTGAACAAGTAGAATTAACCAGTCCGAAAGAGGCCCTGCTTGCAGCGGGTGCCACCGTGCATATTATATCGCCGCAAAGCGGAAAAATTAAAGCTTGGGACAAAGACAAATGGGGCATTGAGGTAGATGTTGATGTGGTGCTAACCGATGCCAGCCCTGATGATTACGATGCCCTGGTACTGCCCGGCGGCGTGCTTAATCCCGATAAACTGCGCCAAAATAAAGATGCGGTGGCATTTGTATCGGCTTTTTTAGATGAAGGTAAACCATTAGCCGCCATATGCCACGGTCCGCAAATGCTGATAGAAACCGGCATGATAAGCGGACGCAGGCTAACCTCATACCCATCCCTGCAAACCGATTTAAAGAATGCCGGTGCCGAATGGGTGGATGAAGAAGTGGTAACCGATAATGGTTTAGTGACCAGCCGTACCCCTGCTGACTTGGATGCTTTTAACCGCAAAACCATTGAAGAAATTGGTGAAGGCGTGCATGAGCAATAAGCGTATCGCTTTAATTTTAAGAGAAAAGCAGAACGTATGCCGTTCTGCTTTTTTTGTGTACAGTAGTTTATCTTTGTAAACATGCCCCAACAAAAAGCCCTTATTATTGGTGCCGGTATAGCCGGAATTGCTACTGCTATACGCCTGGCTATTAAAGGCTATGCCGTAGAGGTGTTTGAGTCCAATGCTTATGCCGGTGGCAAACTGTCGGAGTTTGAGCAGGAGGGTTACCGCTTTGATGCTGGCCCCAGCTTATTCACGATGCCGCAATATGTGGATGATTTATTTGCCCTGGCCGGTAAAGACCCCAAACAGTATTTTAATTATCAAAAGCTGGATGTAGTTTGCCATTACTTTTACCCCAATGGTACGCATTTAAAAGCTTATGCCGACCCGGATAAGTTTGCAGATGAAGCAAATACGCAAACAGGCGAGCCGACAGCTAACATTCAAAAATATTACCGCAACAGTAACCGCATTTACGATATTACCAATCATGTTTTCATGGAGCAATCGTTGCATCGCTTAAAAACATATCTCAGCAAGCAAACGGTTAAATCAATATTAAGGCTGTTCCAGATTGACGCCTTCCGCACTATGCACCAGGCCAATCAAAGCTTTTTTCAAGACAAGCGGCTGGTGCAGTATCATGACCGGTATGCCACCTACAACGGTTCCAACCCTTATAAAGCACCGGCAACGCTTAATGTAATACCACATTTGGAGCAGCATTTTGGTGCTTACTTTCCTGATGGTGGCATGTATAGCATTACCAGTAGTTTGGTTAAGTTTGCACAAGACTTAGGCGTTCAATTTCATTACGGGCAACCTGTTGAGGAAATTATGATCAAGGGAGGAAAGGCTGAAGGGGTAAAGGTAAAAGGTATTTTACATGAAGCTGACGTGGTAGTGTCGAACATGGATGTATGGTTTACTTACCGAAAGCTGTTGAAAAACCATCCGCGCTTGTTTCCCGAAAATATTTTAAACCAGGAGCGCAGCAGTTCTGCGCTGATCTTTTACTGGGGGATGAAGCAGAAATTTCCGCAACTGGATTTGCACAACATCTTTTTCAGCGCCAATTACGAGGCGGAGTTTAACGCCATATGGAACGAAAAGACCATTTATCACGACCCTACGGTTTACCTCAACATTAGTTCTAAATTCAAAGCCGATGATGCCCCGGAAGGCTGCGAAAATTGGTTTACCATGATCAATGTGCCGGCCAACACCGGTCAGGATTGGGATGAGTTGATTACTGAGGCACGCAAGAACATCATCCAAAAGCTGTCGGCACAGTTGGGACAGGATATTTCACCGCTCATTGTGAACGAGAGCATCCTGGATCCGCGCAGCATCGAAAGTAAAACTTCTTCCTATCAGGGCTCGTTGTACGGTACCAGTTCTAACAGCCAGTTCGCGGCTTTTTTGCGCCATGCCAACCGTTCGTCTAAAGTGGGTAACCTGTATTTTTGCGGTGGCAGCGTGCACCCTGGTGGTGGAATTCCGCTGGCGTTGTTGTCGGCTAAAATTGTGGCCGATTGGGTTGTCTGAACCGGAATTTGAACAATTGCCAAGATTAACAGAATTGAATATTTGTAGTGCCAACAGTAGTAGATTATGTAATTTATTTAATTCCTTAAATTCCGGCTCACGCATTTTCCCTAATATTGCCGTAACATGGGGTTTATAAAGCTACCGCAGGTAGGCAACATACATTATCACGAATACGGCACGGGCACTAAGCCCATGCTGGCTTTTCATGGCTACGGCATGACGGGGCGGCAATTTGAGGTGCTTCAAAAATCGATACTGACCAAATACCGCGTCTATAGTTTCGATCATTTTTTTCACGGACAAACCCGGCTCGAAGACTGGCCCGAAACGCAGATCTTATTGGGTATGCCCAAAAGCCTCATGCGCAATTATCTGGAAGAATGGTTTAACCTGCACGGCCGCCAGCGCATTAGCCTCATGGGCTATTCCATTGGCGCCAACCTGGCTTTGGTACTGTTGGAAGATTATGCCGACTTAATTGATGAAGTGATTTTGATGGCACCCGATGGTTTATCGGTATACAAAGGTTTTAACTTTTTAATGCACCAGCCCGTAGGTAAGCTGCTGTTTAAAACCGTAACCAAAAGTAACTGGCTGGCACCCGGCGTGCTTAAAGGACTTAAAAAGGTGAAGTTTATTGACGACAGTCTTTACAAGATAGCTTATAACGAAATGGATACCCCGCAAAAGCGGCAGGATGTTTACTATACTTTAAACCTCATCAAACAGTTGCAGCCCGATGTGGTTAAAATAGCGGACCAAATTAACAAGCATAATATTAAATGCCATTTGATATTCGGTAAGCACGATATGCTGTTTCCTAAAAGCGGGGCCATGCCGTTCATTAACCGTTTACAAAACCCGCAGGTACACGAAGTACCCATGGGCCATTGGCTGGTTACCGCACAGTTAGATGAATACATGGTAAATTGTAAGTTATGATACCCGCCCGCCGAAATAATTTATTCAGCAACTGGTTTGCCAAATACATGCGCTACCGTATGCACAAGGCATTTAACCGGGTAGTGGTCATGCCCTTTACCCCTAAAAAAGGGCATTCGGTTTTATTATTATGTAATCACTTTAGCTGGTGGGATGGTTTCTTTGGCAACTACCTGGCCTATTATCATTTAAACCGGAAGCTGTATATCATGATGCAGCACGACCATTTGGAAAAGCGGATGCTGTTTAATCTCTTCGGCGGTTTTTCTATAGAAAAAGGCACGCGCGAAATGCTGAAATCGCTGCATTATGCCGCCGACTTGCTTAACACCCCCGAAAATTTGGTGTTGGTGTTTCCGCAAGGCGAACTGGTTTCTAATCATTCCACCGAGATAAATATTGAAAAAGGCATTGAGCGCTTAATTAAGCACGTTAAAGGCCCCTGTCAAATTGTGTACTCCTGTACCCTGATCGATTACTTTGAAAGCCTCAAACCCTCAGCCTTTGTTCATCTGTTCGATTGTGGCGTAGCCGGTGAGGTGCCGTTTACGGAGTTAGTTCTGAATATTAATAACTTTCACCGGCAGGCCTTGAAAGACCAGGTTAGTGTAGAACACTAAGCCCCTCCCAAACCTTCCCCGGGAAGGAGGGCTTTAAGTAAGAAAGTAGCGTATGATCAGCTTAAAAGCCTTCTTCCCGCACCATTTTTTCCAATGCATCTACCCAAATAGGCGAATCGTTCAGGCTTTCTACCAGTTGGATGTGCTCGCCGCCCAGGGCCTCAAACTCTTCGTTATACTCTACAGCTACCTCAAAAATGGTTTCCAGGCAGTCGGCCACAAAGGCGGGGCAAAATACCAGCATACGTTTTACCCCTTTTTTAGCCAGTTCGGCCACTACGTCGCTGGTGTAAGGTTTCATCCAGGGGTCGCGACCCAGGCGCGATTGGAAAGTCAGTGTATATTTTTCTTTCGGAATATTTAATTTATCCGCAATTAAACGGGCTGTTTGATGGCATTGGGCGCTATAACAGAAGCGGTTAGCACCGGTTATAGTGTCGCAGCAGTTGGCTACTTTAAGGCAGTGCTGCTTGGTTTCGTCAGCCTTAAGCATGTGGCGCTGTGGCAAACCGTGGAAACTGAACAGCACGTGATCATACTCGGCCGGGTTGTATTTGGCACCGTTTTGTGCAAACCCTTCAATCACTAATTCATTGTCATAGAAGGAATTGATAAAGCTGATGCTCGGGATAGTCTGCCACTTGCTTACAATTTCCATTACTTTTTGATGAACGGAACCTGTAGAGGCTGAGGCATATTGCGGAAAAAGCGGAATAACCTGTATAGAAGTTACCTGTGCAGCACGTAATTTATCCAAAGCCGATTGTATGGATGGATTTTGATAGCGCATGGCCATTTCCACCTGGTATTCATCACCTAAACGCTGCTTGAGTGCCTCTGCGGCTTTTACGGTGTAAACCATTAAGGGTGAGCCTTCTTCGGTCCAGATCTCTTTGTAAGATTTGGCCGATTTTGGTCCGCGGAAAGGAACAATAATGCCTTTAATTAACAGCGTACGGCTAATAGCATTAATGTCTATCACTCGTTCATCCATTAAAAATTCGTCAAGGTAACGGCGCACATCCTTGGTTTCCGGACTGTCGGGCGTACCTAAATTCACTAACAAAACTCCTTTTTTCATCAAGCCCCTGGCCCCCTAAAGGGGGAGCCACTCGGACTGCAAATATCTGAAATACTTTGTCAATCGAGTGTAAACTCGTAGCTCTTAAACGCGTACTAAACTTGTGCTATAAATTCATTTAACCACAAATTTTCTTCAAAAAACTTCATTTTTATTCATTTTTTTAAAGCAGGCAATTTATGAGGCAAAAAAGGGTAAGACAGCCATCAAATTGAAGACGTGAAAACTTGGGGTGAACTGGCTACTTGGTTTTCCACAACAACCACCAGGGCGTGGCCGGCGAGGCATGATGCTCGGTATGGTAACCAAAAAAGTAGCAAGACAGGAAAGCGAACACATGGTTCTTGTTTTGCGAACGCGAGTGGTACACATTATCGTGCTCACCTTTGTGGGGCTGGTAGGTGCCAAAGTAAAATAGTTGCAAAGTGCTAAGCAACGAAGGCACTACCCAAAATAAAATGAGGTTAGCCTGCGGTATCCAAATTTTAAGAACGTTAAAAGCAACCGCCATAAATACTACCTGCCAAATGGATAAATAATTGCGGATAAATCTGGTGTACCAGGCTATGAAACTGCCCTGATGGTAATCGGGGTCTTCATCGCTGTGTACGTGGCTGTGGTGTTTGTGATGCTTGGTGTACAGCTTAGGGTACAGAAATGCGGCATACAGAAAGGTAACCACATAGCCTATCCCGTTATTCAGCGTTTTGTTGGCTGATACCGTACCGTGCATGGCATCGTGTGCGGTAATAAACAAACCGGTATACAAGTGCATTTGCACTAAGATGAACAGGTAAAGTAACGGATTTGCAAAGTTTACTTCCCATTGCATGAGCAAAATGGTGGAAGTTAGCGATGAAAACACCAACCCCCCAGCCCCCAGAAGGGGGAGTATTATGCAAAGGGGTTGTGTGGTACGCCATATTGTCAATCTATTTCACTAATCATCTTCTGCTCCCCCTTTAGGGGGCTGGGGGGTAAGCGTTGGGGGTTAATACGTTTCCAACTCCGCCTTAATTTTTGCCATTAACCACATGGGGGTTGAGGTAGCACCGCTGATGCCTATGGTATCGCCCGGGTTAAACATGTCGGGGCTTATCTCATCAACCGCCGATACGAAATACGTATTAGGGTTATACTTGCGGCACACCTCGAACAACACTTTACCGTTCGATGATTTTTTGCCTGATACAAATACGATTTTGTTAAAGCGGGTAGCAAAGGTATGCAGGTCTTTATCGCGGTTAGATACCTGGCGACAAATGGTGTCGTTAGCTTTCACCTCGTAGCCACGGGCAATCAGCTCGTTTTTTACATGGTAGAACTTCTCTGTGCTTTTGGTAGTTTGGCTGTACAGCGTAATTTGCTGCGGCAGTTCCAGGTTATCCAGCTCGGCAATATCCTGAAATACCAAGGCCTCGTTATTGGTTTGCCCTTGCAGGCCTATCACCTCGGCATGGCCGTGTTTACCAAATATAATAATGTTCTCTTTTTGATCGTGCGATGTTTTGATGCGGTTTTGCAGTTTGAGCACTACCGGGCACGAAGCATCAATCAGCGTAATATTGTTTTGCAGGGCGGTGCGGTAAGTATCGGGAGCTTCGCCATGTGCACGAATCAGTACTTTTTCGTTATGCAGGGTAGCCAGTTCAGCGTGTTCTATAATGCGCAGGCCTTTAGCCTTTAAGCGTTCTACTTCTTCGTCGTTATGCACAATATCGCCCAGGCAATACAAATAGCCATCTTCGGCCAGTATCTCCTCGGCCATATCAATGGCGTAAACCACACCAAAGCAAAAGCCCGAATCGCCATCTATTTCTACCTGTAACTGATACGCTCCCATAGTTTTACAAAAATACGAAAAAAGCCCCTCCTAAATCCTCCCCGGAAGAGGACTATTTTAAACTGCCTTTTCCATTTCCTTTATTAAATAAACCTTCGTTTGTAGCTCGAATGTATACATCGCCTAAATCTTATTCTTTAAGTCCTTTATTTGGTTTGTGTGGACTTTTAATCTTGTCAATAGTATAACTTGACGCCCTTAAAGCTGCAAGTTGCTGTTGAGCTGCCTTTCTTAACAAATCTATTTTTTGATATAGTTCTATTCCTTGCTGATTCAAGATAGCATTTAAACCCTCTAAATTCGATAAAACTAACAACTCGTGCGCATCAGCTAAATCTCGTATGTTAAGTTTTTTTAGATGCAACTGAGGATTTGCATGCCTCCATTGAGCAGCCGTAAATCCAAACAGAGCAATGTTCAATAAATCAGCTTCTGTTGCATATACCCATTTTTTCTTTTCCTCATCTGTTATTTTTGGGATAACATATCTTTGAATAGAGTCCGTGTGCACTACATAGTTTGCCTTTGAAAGAAAACGTTTGTAATCCCATTCAGATTCAAGTCTTTTGTGTTCTTCATCTTTTAAACGTTGGAATTCGGTAACTAATAGTAGTTGAAATTCTGGACTTATCCACATTCCGAACTGAAAGGCAATATCTCGGTGAGCATATGTGCCACCATACCGACCCGCTTTAGATGTTATACACTTAATATTGCACTTTTCTTAAATCTTTAACGCTTACTTTAAAAGAATTTTTACCGGCACCATTGGTAATTATGGCGAATTCGCCATAATTAAAATCCGGGTTATTTAGCTTTTCCCAAGCTGCTATATAGTCAATTGTATTTCTATTTCTTAGCCAATCGGTTATGAAAAAATCACCGTCTTTGGATTTAAGCATATCTGTAAGACATATATAATCTTTACCATCAGATTCAAACACAGCAATTTCTGTATCGTTAATTCTAATCTTACTCATATTGCTAACCTACAAACTATTCTTCAATTTGAAATTACCTATTCTTTACACCTCTATTTTTATAAGTACTTTGGAGAGGATTAGAAGAAGTTTAACAATCCAAAAAACACAAACTCCACCCCCAACAGTACCGGTGCCACGAGGTTTTGCGGCTTAAATTTAAACCCTTCAAATACCAGTAAAAACAAGGCACTTACGCCAAACCAGCAGATGTAGTTTTTTAAAGGTGGTGTTTTTTCTACCCAGGTCCAGTAGTCAAATTTAATGGCTACCGGTTCAATCAGCACATCTAACGCTACCAGCAAGGCAGCGCCTACCAGTACCCGTGCCGGCATACTTTTTAAACGGCTGCGCTGCATGAGCACCCCGGTGGCATAAACCAAAATAAACCAATTTACCCCTATCATTAACGGAATATCCAACACTTTAATGCCCAGCGTGGGGCCATAATCGTAATCGCCAAAAATCCAGTTCTTATGTACGCCTATCCACTCGGCTGCAATGCCGCCAATAACTATGAGCAGGAAAAAGCTCCAGAACTTTTCATCGGGCCGGTAATGATTATAAAGTACCACCAGCAGCATTAATAGTAAATGAAAGGGTACCAGCCTTAAAAATATAGGCGTTAGTGCAGGCACAAAAAAGCCTATCAGCCCAACTATGTGAAATAATGCGATAACAATGAGCGATACCGTGGTTTGTTTGAGCATTACACCCGGCGTCCTTTCCATACGGTATTGCGTGTTAAATGATTTTGAATAGCAAATATACCCACTATAAGCAAACTGGCCATCTGCGCAGGGTGTAACAGGGTATTATAAAACGCATTTTGGCCCGATGCAAAAGAGATCATAATACGACTGAGCAAAATGAGTCCGCACATCATCAATATTAAGGGTAGGTTTAAGGTAGAAATGATCAATAGCGGTCCACCTATAACCAGCATTAAATAACAGATAAATCCCGGAATGCTGTAATTAAACGGTGCCAAAAAGTTCTTACTAAACCCGCTGATGGCTTCCAGGTACCCAGTGTACATACGGCAGGTAATTAAGCCATTGGCCAGCAAACTTTCGCCCTTAAGTTTTTGTGTCTTTACCAGTTTCATGATCTCTACATCTTCAACCACCCTATCGCGCGACAGGAAGTGCCACTGGTGCCGGCGGTACATAGCGGCATCAAAAAGCATAAACTGTCCGCTGGCGGCCGCAAAGGATGGGTTTTTGCCTAAGTATATTAAGCGAATAGGCAGCAGATTTAACAGTAGGTAATGCATTAAAGGTACCACGGTTTGCTCACCTAACGAGCGCATTTCCTGGTTGGCAAACAGGCTGAACAAAGCCAGTCCTTTAGATTTAATGCGATGAACCGCGCTGTTAATTAAATGATCGTCTACCCGTTCATCGGCATCCAAAAACAACAGATAAGTACCGCGGGCTTGCTGCGCCAGTTGATGGCAGGCATAATTTTTACCCAGCCAGCCCGGCTCCAGCGGCTTCCCTTTTATAATGCTGAATTTAGGGTGAGTGGCCGCAAATTCCTGGCAAAGTGCATAGGTGGCATCTGCTGAATCATCATCAAGCACGATCACTTCATAGTTAGGATAATCTTGCCGGTGTATGGATTGCAGGAGTGCAATAATGTTAGCCTCCTCGTTACGTGCAGGTATAAGTATAGAAACCAGATCTTGCTGCATACGGCTCACCTTACGCAGCTTAGGGTCGGATATGAAATTGAAAAGGGTTACGGCAAAGCGCAGTACCAGGAAAAAGAAAACAACAGATATAGCAATAATCACCTTTATATTACAATTTGAGTTTGAAGCTGTTTGGCGGTATCATAATGCTGCTGGTATAAATCTTTAAGTTCTTCAATCGTATTCACTTCTTGCTTTGTAGTTTCTACATAAACGTTTATTGTAGGCTTTTTGTGCTGAAAGTATTCAATAAAAGTAGCGGCAAATACATACTGAAATTTGCCGGCTGCCTGTTTCATCACTTTAAGCAGTCCGCGCTCAAAATGCACATCATTTACAAAGTTGGAATACAGCCTGGCTTGCGGAAAAATAAGCACTAGGTTTTGCGGGTCATTTAACAGCTCGCCGGCATAAGCTAGCGATTCGAGCATCGACCGTGAATTTTTTTGCATGGAAAAAGCGCCCATATATTTTAAAAAAAATACCTTGCGCACGGTATCTTCCAGTATCATGATGTGGAACTTCTTTTTGAGCAGCAGGTAGTTGAGCCAGTACAGCAAAAAACCATCCCACCAGCCAAAATGATTGGCCAGCAGCAACACCGATTTGTTGGGCTCCAAAGCAATGGTATTGAAATTAAAAGCTTTAAAATTGTTTTTTATAATTAACCTGATATAGTGGTGAAAGAACCAGTGTACGGGTTTATTATTTTTAGGATAGATCATTATGGGTACAAGATAGTGAAATGGAAATTATCTTCCCCTACGAGTAATGCCATTTGAAGGGTGATTACAGATCTTTTTCAAGGTTTAGCAGTATTAAACATGCCTTGGAATAGTTATCTTAGGGCAACCAAAAACTTACCTATGCCCCAAGCTAAAGATGTTCATAACCCGGCGGCTATAGACCAGTATATCCAGCAACTGGAACCGCCCTTGGCAGCGCTTGTTCAAGGTATCAGGCACGTGATCTTGAGCACCGACCCTATTATTGGGGAGCAAATTAAATGGAATGCGCCCAGCTTTTTTTACCAGGGCAATATGCCGCCATTTAACCCTAAAGAGTATAAACGCGATATGATCGTTCTTAACCTTAGGCAAAAAGATCATGTATTGCTTATTTTTCCAACCGGTGCAAAGGTGAGCAATGGCAGGGGAATATTAGAAGGTAATTATAAAGACGGCAGGCGCATGGTTGCCATTAAAACTATTGCTGAGCTTGAACTTAAAAAGGAAGCCTTGCATATGGTTATTCACGATTGGTTGTTACTGGCAGATAAATAACTATCTTGTAATGTTATTGTTAGCCATTATAACCACACCTTGTTATGAACATCTTCAACCATCAATCTGGCCGGTACCTGAACGTTGATACTGCCAACCTTTATTTTGAAGTGGCGGGTACTCCTGCCAAACCTGCATTGCTGATTTTACATGGCAGTTTGGGTAACCTGGAAGAAGTGAACCCCATACTTGTTAAACTTGCCAAACGCTATACACTGATAGCAATAGATAGCCGCGGACACGGAAAATCTACCATGGGTGCATCGAGGCTTACTTACGAGCGTTTACAAAAGGATGCCGAACTGATTTTGCAACATTTAAATATAGCAAGTTTAAGCATTTTAGGGTTTGATGATGGGGGAGTGGTGGCCTGCCGCATGGCCGCCTACAGCAAATTAAAGATTGACAGGGTAGTAACCATAGGCTCGCGCTGGCATTACAAAAATGCCGATTCGAGCCGTATTGCGTTAAAAAGTATGTTTAATGAGGGCTGGAAGGAAAGATTTTCGGCGATGTACGAAAATTATCAAAGCCTTAACCCCGAACCGGATGCAGAGCTTTTAGTGCAAGCCCTGGTTAAAATGTGGCTCGACCCGGGTGCCTCGGGTTATCCGAGCTTTAACCTGCAACGTTATATTGCGCCGCTATTAATGATAAGGGGCGATAAAGACCCTGTAGTAAGTGCTGCCGCGTTGGTAGAACTGGCCGCCCTTTTGCCCAATGCCATATTTTTTAATGTGCCCTTTGCCGGCCACAATGCGCATACCCAACAAAAGGAAATGATTATACTGGCCCTGGAAGAGTTTTTTAGAAAGGTATCATAAAACACAATCTTCGGCAGTCATTTATATATTTGCACAAAAAATTAAAGATATGATAGCTCACCACGTTTTATTCTGGCTAAAAGCCGATACTACCCCTGAACAAAAACAAGCTTTCCGCGAAAGCCTGCAAACTTTAGCGGGTGTAGAAACTGTTAAAAACCTGCATGTGGGCACGCCTGCACCTATTGAGCGTTCCGTTGTAGAAACCACCTATACCTTTAGCCTGTTAGTGTTTTTTGATGATATGGCCGGGCACGACGTTTACCAGGAGCATGAGTTGCACCAGGCGTTTTTAAGCGGCTTTCGCCAATACTTTGACAAGGTAGTTATTTACGATGCCCAATAAATAGCTTTAAACCTAAACAGCAAAGCCTCCGCTTATGAGCGGAGGCTTTGCTGTTTTATGAGTATATGCACCACTATTTGTCCGCCAGCTCAATCCAAACCGGGCCATGGTCGCTGGTCTTTTCCCAGCCGCGCACCTGTTTGTCAACACCGGCGGCAAGCAGGCGGCCTTCTATATCCGGGCTCAGTAAAAAATGGTCTATGCGCAAACCGGCATTACGGCCGTAAGCGTTGCGAAAGTAATCCCAAAAGGTGTAAATGGTTTCTTCGGGGTAAAGTTTGCGTAGGGCATCTGTCCACCCCTGTGCCACCAGGTTTTTAAATGCTGCGCGCACTTCGGGCCTGAAAAGAGCATCATCTACCCAACGCTCGGGCTTGTATACATCCTGTTCGGTGGGCATTACGTTAAAATCGCCGGTGAGTACTACGGGTACATTGTAGGTGAGTAGCTTTTGGGCATGAAGGGTAAGCTGTTCAAACCAGCGTAGCTTATAATCAAACTTTGGGCCGGGGGCCGGGTTGCCATTGGGCAAATACAGGCAGCCTATTACAATACCGTTTACCGATGCCTCAATATAGCGGCTCTGCGCCTCGTCGGGGTCGTCGGGCAGTCCGCGTCTTAGTTCTTTGATCTCTAAATTACTTTTTGCCAAAATAGCCACCCCATTCCAGCTTTTTTGACCATGCCATATGGCGTTATAACCAGCATCCTGTATGGCGCTTAATGGAAACTTTTCCTGCGGCGCTTTAAGTTCCTGCAGGCAAACCACATCAGGGCTGGTTTCGTTGAGCCAGCGCAGCAGTACCGGCAGGCGGCCGTTTACGCCGTTTACATTGTAGGTGGCAATTTTCATAGGCTTGTGTATAAAGTTACCATAGTAATAAAAATCAGGCCACATTAACCTAACCGTTACAGCATAAACCTCTTGCTGCTATTTCTAAATTTCGACGATGGCTTTAATTACACCGTTCTTAGGGTCGAGCCATTGATTAAAGTCTTGTTTTACCTGGTCAAAGTTTACCCGGTGCGTAATGTAATTGGTAGGATCAACCAACCCTTTTTTCATACTGCTGATCACGTGTTCAAAATCGGCACGGGTGGCGTTGCGGCTGCTCATCAGGGTGCTTTCGCGTTTGTGAAACTCGGGATGGCTCACAATCAGGTCGCCTTTTTGCAAGCCCACCAACACATAGCGGCCGCCATGCGCCAGGTACAAAAAAGCATTGTTAATAGCTTTTTGGCTGCCGGTAGCATCTATAACCACGGTAGGCATATCGTTATTGGTAATTTCCTGTAATTGCTCAGTTATATTGCCGTTTAAGGCATTAATGGTATAATCTACCTTGAGTTTGGTTTTGCAAAAGTCTAAACGCTGCTCGTTAATGTCCATCGCAATAACTTTGGCGCCGGCTATGCGGGCAAATTCCATAATGCCCAGCCCTATAGGGCCTGCGCCAATCACCAACACAAATTCGCCGGGTTGAACATCGGCCCGTTTGATGCCGTGGGCACCTATGGCCAGCGGCTCTACCAGGGCCAGCTCGTCAAAAGATAAGCCTTCGCCGTGTACCAGTAAGCGCGAGGGTACCTGCAGGTATTCGGCCATCCCGCCATCGGTATGTACACCGCAAACCTGTATCTGGGTGCAGCAATTAGGCTTGCCCATGCGGCAGGCAATACAAACCTGGCAGTTAAAATAAGGAATAAAGGTAACCGCCTGTCCTGGTTCAAACCCGGGGGGCGCATCGTTGGCGGCTATAAGTTCGCCTGCCAGTTCGTGGCCTAATACGCGCGGGTAGGTAAAGAAAGGCTGCGTGCCTTCAAAGGCGTGCAAATCTGTACCGCAAATGCCTATTCTTTTGATCTTGATAAGAGCGTAACCGGGTTTAAGTTCGGGTTGGTCTCTTTCTTCATACTCCAGGTTTCCTGGTTCGGTACAAACTAATGTTTTCATAAGTATATATCTACTTTGCTTGGGTGCTTATGTTATTAGCTAAATGTTTCCAAATTTTAGCTACTTGTAGAAAGCAGTACAAGGCGAATTTTAATGGTTAATTGTTTATTTTCTTAATAAATGCCGGATAATAGCTTTTGCTGATCAACCCTTGCTCATGAAGCTGTTGCCAGAAAGCCTGAGGTATAACCGTGTCTTTCATCTGAATATTGTTGGCAACCCGCCCCGGATTGGTGGTGCTTAGCGCTATACTGGTTACACCGGGAGCATTTAAGCCAAATTGTATACAGGCCGTAGCAGGGTCTACCTGGTGTTCGCTACAGATGTCATAAAATTGAGTTCGCCAGTTAATTAGAGCGTTGCCTTCGGGCGTATGTGGCAGTACTTCGCGGTAATTGTAAAAGTTGCCACCGGTTAAAAAGCCGGCATTAAATACGGCAGAGTTGATAATGGCCGTACCTTTGTTTTCGAGTTCAGTCATAAAGTCGAGCAACTCCTGCGGGTGGCTATGTAAGGTCATGCTGTTGGCAATCATCACCCAGTCGAGGTTTACATCAGCAGAAATTTTCTGAATAATGCGCCAGTCTTTGGCGCCTACCCCTATGGCCTGTACTTTGCCTTGCTGTTTAAGTTCGGCTAAGGCGCGGTAAGCGTCCAGTATGTCCTGGTAAAGTTTAACCCTATCGGCCTCATTGGTGGCTGCGGCCATGTATTCATCAGGGTCATGTACCGATACCAGCTGAGCATCGTAATCGCCTAAAAGCTGGTTGCCCTGCTCATAGCATTCCAGTATCCCTTCATAGCTTATTTTTTGGACGGCATCATGCTTTAAATCTTTCCAAACACCGGGCTCAAAGGTAGGTTCGGGTG
>Ga0265780_10004329_pt1 | contig 18325 bp, 20 predicted proteins | sample P1T30metagenome_FD_192432 | JGI IMG/M metagenome (GOLD analysis project Ga0265780, IMG submission 192432) | Plant litter microbial communities from East Loma Ridge, Irvine, California - P1 T30 | ecosystem: Environmental > Terrestrial > Plant litter > Unclassified | place: USA: California...
CTGTGTAGCATTAACCACGTCGTACTTTTCGGGTATGGTACCGTTATAGTCTACCGCGTTTTGTGTTATTGTCCATAACCACCTGTATATTAGTTCTCTGGCTTCGTTTTCGTAACCATAATCTATGAGGCCTTTCCATAAAAGCATCTGGTGAGGGGCCCACCCGTTAGGATAATCCCACTGGCGCTGCACGTTGTTTAGGGCATATTTATCTAACGATGCCTTGCTGCTGCCCAGTATACCGCCCTGTGCCTTAAGCTCTTGCATAATTAATGGAACCATACGCTCGGTCTGCTGCGGGGTTGCAAGGCCTGCCCACAGCACAAAAAAGTTTGTAGCCGACATAAAATCGGTACGCTCGCCGGTTTTTACGTTATAATCAAAGAAACAGCCTGCTTTTTCGCTCCACAAGTACTTGTTCATGAGTAGTTTACGGGTTTCTGCTTTCTCATGAAAGTAGTTTGCTGTGTAAGTCTTGCCATTAGCAGTAAAACCATCCTTAAAATAGGTACTTATAAGGAACTCAAAATCGCGTTCATACTTGTATAACAGCGCATTAACGTCGACACAGTTAAGGTCGGCTGCCTTGTTATCAAGCCTCCAGGAGGTATCGTGGCCGCTTTCGCGAAGGGTACGGTCGTGCACAAAATAACGGTCTAAAGCATCGCTTTTAATGGCGCCACTTTTGTATTTCGACTCGAATTCTGCTTCCGTAATACCATGTTTATCAGCATATTCCTGTAGAATTTCCTTAAAATGGCCGGCTTCCGTTTCCGGTGGAATGCCTATACCATCGGCATAATAGCGGTTAAGGCCGGTCTGAGGTGTGAAGCGCTTGCCCTGCATCCATACCTGTTCATACTCTTTAATGCTAACTGCCAGATTTTCAGACAACCAGTCTTTATCTTTAACCGGCATGGCGTGGTATACCTCTCGAACAAAGCTGGACATAAACGGTGGCTGCGTGCGGGTTAAGTAATATGAACGGTTGGCATTCAGTATCTTACCGTAGTGTTTTATCTGGTAGGCAAAGTTATCTACCATACCTTTTGCAAGGTCGTAACGGTGGTCTAACAGCAGGCCGATGCTCTCAAAATAGCTGTCCCAACCGTACATTTCGTTAAAGCGGCCACCGGGTACAACAAAGGGTACACCCTTGCCATCTTCTATCTTAAGTGACAGTATACCAGGCTTATCGTTTATAGATCGCACATACTCTGACGTGATCTCCCTGGGCAAAACCACCACTTCAAGCCCCGGAAATTTGGACCTCAGCCCATTAAAATAGGCCTGGCCCACAGCATCATCGTAGGGTACGTAAATGCGCTCCTGCTTGTCGTGCATTTTGTCGTCACCCATAATGCGGGTAAGGCCGTCTTCGTCTATAGTACGGGTAAGGTCATCCCAAAACTGGGTGCGAATACGGCGGGTAATGCGCTCAGCAGGAGGTTCTTGTATTTGCCTTAGGGTTATAAGCAGCGACTCGTTATTAGCATTTTTGGCAATGGCAAGCTCCTGCAACAGGTTACTTATATAATAGGTGTTGCGTAGTATAACGGTGTCACCCTTAGTACTTAACAAAAAGTAATCCTTGTTGGCGGGGGCGTCATCTTTGGTAATGCGTTTGTCGCCATCGGTGTCAAACCCGGCAAGGAGGTCGTGCATTGTGGCTTCAACAGGAAGGTCAAAAACTATTTGGCTTTCTATAAATTTGTGGCTGCAACTCATAAGCATTATACCTGAAACCGCTGATAACAACAGTAATACAGGGGTTTTTATTTTTCGGTTAACTTTAAACATCTTTGGGAGATATGGGTAACTTAACCATAAAAATACTACTTTATGTTTATTTTAGATGCAGCAATGGCGGGGCTTAACATTAGTTTAGCATGGCTGGGTTGCACGTTACGAGTTACAAGTTTGGGGTTGACGCAACTATCTGCCTCCAAACCGAAACATTTTATATCTTAGCCTTATGAATCCCAATTTTTTTAAAACACAGGCCGACTTTAGGCAATGGCTGGCATCTAACCACAATAAAGAGAAGGAGTTACTGGTAGGCTTTTATAAAACCGGAAGCGGTAAGGAGAGCATGACCTGGCCACAATCGGTAGATGAGGCGTTGTGTTTTGGCTGGATAGATGGTGTGCGCAAATCGGTTGACAGTGAGCGTTACACTATACGTTTTACTCCCAGGAAACCCAATAGCATATGGAGTGCGATAAACATTAATAAGATAGAGAAACTCATGGCACAGAAACTTGTTATGCCCGAGGGGCTTGCAGCTTTTGAGAAGCGTACCGAAAGCAAATCACGCATTTACTCCCACGAGCAAAAGGACGTTGCAAAGCTGTCGCCTGAGATGGAAGCGGAGTTTAAGGCTAAGAAAGCTGCGTGGGAATTTTTTAACAAGCAGGCACCATCCTACCAAAAGGTAATTTTGCATTGGATAACATCGGCCAAGCAGGAAAAGACTCGTTTACAGCGTTTTGTAAAACTGCTGCAGGCAAGTATTCAGGGTAAAAGAGTACAGTAAAGGTAAATTGCTGTAAAAGCTTACAATTAATTTACCTATATTTGAGTTATACCTTTACAAACCAATTAAAATCGTACCCATATGACTAAGCCAATCAGAGTATTAGCACTGGCAGCAATTGCCGCCAGCTTTGCCTTTACAATCCCTTTTAAAAAGGATGCCAAGCAAATTAATGTTGTTATTGATGCCGGACATGGAGGTAACGACCATGGAGCATCTATAGATGGTTTTACTGAAAAGCAACTTACTGATGCTGTTGCCGAAAAGATCAGCCAGCTCAATAATAGCGAGGACGTTGTAATACATTTTACTCGTGTTGAAGATAAGTTTGTATCGTTAGAAGAACGCGTAAAAGTTATTAATGCTCTAAAACCTGACCTGGTGTTGTCGTTGCATACCAATTTTACAAAAGACAATACAAAATCAGGGATGGAGTTTTTTGTTAGTGAGCAATCTAACGCCTATCAAAAATCCGCTGAGTATGCCGAGATGCTTTCGGATAAGTTTGAAAGTCAAAATTTTAAGGTAGAGGAAGTTAAAAAAGCACCTTTTTATATCCTTAAGAAAGTTGATGCGCCGGCGGTTTGTTTTGAAATGGGCTACCTTAGTAATGCTACCGACAGGAATTACTTAACAACTGAGAAAGGGCAGGAGGATATTGCTGCCACAGTACTTGATTTTATTAAAGATATTAAATAGGCCAATGGCAAAAGAGCAAAACTATAAAAACCACATTAGGTTTTATCCGCCGCACCATTTTGTGTTTTACCCCGTGATGCTGCTTTGTATGGTGGGGTGTGGTATAGATGCCTGGCAAACAGGCTACAATCCCGTGTGGATAGCTATAGGCATTGCTTTTGCCTGTATTACATGGGTCGCGTTTATGCTACGCCAGCATTATGCTCTTACCCTGCAAAACCGTATTGTTCTTATGGAGCTTCGTTACCGTTACTTTGTTGTAACCGGGCATCGGCTTGAGCCTCTCGAAGCGCAACTTACCGAAGGGCAGCTTTTTGCACTTAGGTTTGCACCGGATGACGAATTGGTTGCCTTAGCTCAAAAAGCTATTGCCGAAAAGTTGTCTCCTGATGCCATAAAGCGATCTGTACAATACTGGAAAGCCGATCTTAGACGGGTTTAGCCGAATAAGGCGCTGATAAAAACAAAAAAGGGATAGCAAAATGTGCTATCCCTTTTTATTTGGATTAGGTTCTGAACTTAAAAAAATTCGTACATCTAACCCGCTTATTCTTCATCCTCTGGGTCGTTCCACCTAAAGCTGCTATCGCCCCTGTGGTATTCACTACGGTCGCTGTCTATATAGTCACCTGCGGCGGCGTCACGGTCCTCATCATAAAAGTCATAGCGTGATGATGCCTTATAGTTCTGGCTGTCATCAAAATACCTGCTCGCTGTACCAAGCGGCGTGCCGTCGGTATCATCCCAGTCACTGTCAGATGGCTTTGTATCTTCAACCTTCCTATTTTCCCAAGATTCCTCGTCTTCATTAAACGTCTTAGAATCTTTATCACGGTAGTTATCAGTATTACTGTTAGAACCCTTATCATCACTATAACGGTCCTTGTCCCTGTCCTCGTTTCTGTTAGCGCTGCTATGTGCAACACTCTGGTTAACATTCCAGTCAGAAACATCCTCTGTATATTTTTTATCTGTGTACATGATATAGTAGTTTTAGTTGAGTTAAATAGTACCTTAGTATTCTCGCTTCTTTTCAGAAGTGTCACCATCCTGAATTTTTTGAGGCGTCTTGGTCGCAGATGTTTTTTTGGCAGCACCGGCTTCTGCAGTATCCATCGATTTTTTCAATTCCTTGCTGCTACCATCTTTTAGGTCTTCGCCGCTGGTTTCCTTAGGTGCCGGAGTTTGTTTTTTATCTAACGCCATGATTTTTGCTTTTGGTGTATTACAAAGTTCGGTTAGGTTATGTGTTGACACATAGCTAATTAACACCGTTTTAATAGGTAGAGTACTATAGTGGTAAATTATCTTTATAATTGTCTGATAATCTGGTGCTTATTTATTGTTGTTTGCTGTATTTGCTTAAAGTTTAACAAATAATTCACTTACACATGCTTCATAAACAGTTGAATACTCACTAATTTAGAGGATGCTTAATAAGTTATTACTTATAAAAAATAGTTCAATACGTTAGGCACAACAAAAATTACACGATACAACAATTATGGCAACAAGACATTGGGTACTGGATCCCGCACATTCCGATATACAATTTAAGATAAGGCACCTTGTAATTTCTACTGTAACCGGTAGCTTTAATATTTTTTCGGGCAGGTTTGTAACTCCGCAGCACGACGATTTTACTGATGCATATTTTACCTTACTTATAGATGTTTACAGTATTGACACCAACAACCGCGACAGGGACGAGCATTTAAAATCGCCTGATTTTTTTAATGCCGATGAGTTTCCTCAAATTGAGTTTTTATCTACATCATTTGTACATATTGAAGGCGATAAGCATGAGCTTACCGGCGATCTTACCATTAAGGGGATCACTAAACAGGTAACGCTGGAAGCGCTTTTTGGAGGAGAGGCAAAAGACGGGTTTGGTATACAAAGGGCCGGTTTTGAGATTACCGGTACTATAAACCGTAATGATTTTGGCATACATGCCGGCGATGTTACCGAAGCAGGCGGCCTGGTTTTAGGCGAGGATATTAAGCTGCATGCTAACCTGCAGTTTACCAATGAAGTGGATTAGCATTAAATTCTAAATCACAAATTTCAAATAGAACAGTTGACCAAAATATACGGGTAGGGATTTAATCCGTTTTTCACGTCCTGTCATTGTGAGCGAAATGCAATGTAGCGCGGCAATCTCATTATTCGCATTAATGTGAGATTGCCGCGCTCCGCAAGCTCCGCTCGCAATTACAGTATGGAAAATTGTTTTGAAGATTACTCCGAATCCCCAAAATGCGTATTACCGCGCACCCTTTTATTATCCGGGTTATCATTATCATACCGGCCTTTTTCGGTATCCGAATTAAAATCACGGTTCTCGGCGGTCTCTATATCCTCAGATTCATTAGTTGTACCGCGGCTTTTGCTCTTGCCCTCGGTATCTTCGCCAGAAAGGCTGTCAACCTGTGGTGCCTTTTTCTCATCCACATCGCGGGCGCGTTGCTCTGTAGCTAAGCTTCCATCTTTTCGTTTCTCCAGTTCGGCATCAAGCTTTTCTTTACTGGGATCGTAATTTTTAGGCAGGTTCTCACCGCTAAAACCCTCATTTTTAGGACTGGTTTTTTCGGCATTGTTTATTTTTTTGTCGCCTAAATCTTTTGGGTCATCTGTTCCTGGTGCCATAATATCGTTGTTTTATTACCTAAAGTTTAAAATAAAATTGTAGTGCGATTTTACAATGTTGTTTACTGTCTCTTCTAAAGATGTGTCAAGCCCTGTGTAGCCTTCCTTAAGCTTCCCTTCAGACGTAAAATAATCCGGTAGCTTGTATTCCAGCAGTGAGTTGCTATCGCCATAAATGTCGTTTACTGTAAAAGCAAGCGTGTAGCGGTTTTGGCTGAAGGTTATTTTCATACTATACCGAATACGGTGCTCAAAAGCCTCGCCGCGCTCACGGTAGTAAAAGGCATTTTTTTTAAATGCCGATATGGTTATGGAGTTCTCTGTAATGTCGCTGGCATCATAACCCCTGTCTTCTTTTAAGCCCCGGTTGTTATACTCTGACGCCCATGCCTTTGTAACCTCAATAAGCTTATCGTTTGGTGTAGCAGGTATGCTTATTTCAATAGGCTCAAAGCCACGTGGGGTTAATTCCAGTTTTGGCGGCTGAGCCATGGCAAGGGTGGTAGACAGCAGTAAAAAAGCGTATAGTTTGAGCATGGTTACGCTTTTTTAAGGGCTTTTTCAAATTCCTCCTGTATGCGGCCGTTACTCACTAAAAAGGGCTTTTTATCTATTGTAATATTAATATCGTCCCCTACAATGGTGTACGATCCTTCAAAACTGCCCACGGGGGTACTGCCCTCAAATTTACCCTGTTGTTCGTTACCATCAAGTTTACCTTTACTGCCTACGGTGCTTCTTATTTTATCAAGTAATTCGGCCTTATTGCCGGGATAGCTTACTTTAAACTGATTGCTCATAATGTAATATTTTATTGTTGTATAGTAAATATAACCACTATAAAATAAAATGTTGTTTAGCTTTTGTTAAAGGTATTACGGCTTTACCACAAACCCGCCCTTATCCTTATCAAAAACGATATTAGCATCGTTAAAAAGTGTGTCGAATACATTATTATCAATCAGTCTTTGCGGGGTATCCTGCACTACAGTTTGGGATGTCATAACAATGATTTGGTCGCTTAGCTGCAAGGCAAGGTCTAAATCGTGGGTTGAGTACAGGATGCACTTATTAGCCTCTTGTGCCAGTTTTTTAAGCAGGCGCAAGAGGTTTACTTTATGAAGTAAATCAAGGTGGGTGGTAGGCTCGTCGAGTATAATAAGTGGGGTGTCCTGAGCCAGGGCACGGGCTATCAGCACCTTTTGCAGTTGGCCGTCGCTGATCTCAAAGTGCTTTTTATTTGAAAGATGTGCCGTTTGTGTGAGTTCCAACGCCTGGTTTACTTTTGATAGGTCATCGTCAGATAAGCTCCCCAGCCAGTTGGTATACGGCTGCCTGCCAAGCGCCACTAATTCAAAAACCGTTAAGTTACTTGGTGGAAGGCTTTCGGTTAAAACAATGCTCAGGTTTTGCGCGAGGTCTGCCGCACTGTATTCGGCAATAGGTTTATTGTTTAAAAGTACGCTGCCGCCTAACGTTGGCTGGATTCCCGTGAGGGTGCGCAATAACGTGGACTTGCCAATGCCATTAGCACCAATAAGCGCAGTAAGGTTTCCCGCTTTTAGGTCGAGGTTAATGCCATAGGCTATTGCAGCCGGTTGTGTTTTAGCCGTGTAGCCTATGCTGAGGTTGGTTGCCTGTAGTAACGTAGTGGGTTTTTCCATAGCCGGTTAGTTAAAAATTCCTTTACGTTTGCCAAGCAACAGTGCTATAACTACGGGTGCACCTACAATACTGGTTATGGCATTTATAGGCAGCACGAAAGAGCTGCCGGGCAGTTGTGTAAAGATGTCGCAAAGTAATAGCAATACCCCACCGCACAATAGCGTTGCCCAAAACAACAACCTGTGATTACTGGTTTTAAACAACAATTTTGCCATGTGCGGCACTACGAGGCCCACAAAGGCAACGGGGCCCGCAAAGGCCGTTATACAACCTGTAAGCAGGCTGGTTGCCAGTATTATTATAAAACGTGTTTTACTGAAATTGATGCCCATGCTTTTGGCATAGCGTTCGCCCAGCAGTAGCGCATCTAAAGGTTTTATGCAAAGTGCAGATAACAATAATCCTACAAGGGTTACCAGCGCTAATATGATGATGTTGCCCCAGCTAAGGTTGCCCAGACTGCCTAACGACCAAAAGGTGTACTTCTGTAACTGTTCAGCGGTGCTAAAATAGGTAAGTACCCCAACAATAGCGCCTGCAAAGCTGGTAAACATCAGTCCGATAATTAGTATCGCCATGGTATCGCGCAGGCGTTGCGCCACCGCTAAAACGGCCAGCAATACTATAAAACTGCCTATAGTTGACGCTAATACTATGCCATACGACGAAACGAAAAACCCTGCCATAGCACCGGGTAGTACCGCCGACCCTAATATTACAAAGGCCACACCAAGGCTTGCGCCCGAACTTAACCCCAATACATCTGGCCCGGCGAGCGGGTTGCGGAAAAGCGTTTGTATTAGCAGCCCGCTAACTGATAAGCCCATACCTACCAGTAACGCTGTAATGGCTTTTGGAAGCCTGTAGTTTATAATTATATACTGCCATGTACTTTTAGAGGCTTCACCGCCGGTAAGGCTTTGCAGTACATCCTGTAGCGGTATCTTAACCGATCCTAAACTGATATTAGCCAAAAACAGCAACACAAGGGCAATGCCTAATAGGGTAAAAAGCGCTATGTTGCGTTGCGGGTGCTGCACTTTATTGTAGTTTTTGAAAGTAATTTAATTGGTAACCCGGCAACAATTCCGGATGAAAAATGCTAATCAGGTCTTTTAAAACAAGGTCGGGGCGGTTAGGGGCCATTTCATAATAAATCAGCCCGCCGGTCTTGCCCTTTTTAACACTATACGAATATACCTGTTTGTTTTTAAACGATTTAAACCGGGCGTAATGTGGGTTGGCATCTGTCATTTCTTTAAGCGATGTAAACTGGCTTGGACCAATCCAAATATCGGCAGTTTCAGCTTTGTCCAACACTGTTTCTAAAGAAAGGCTAAGGCTGCCTGTACCTACGGCATCTGCCCAAAGGTAATTGGCACCGGCATCTTTTAAAAATATAGATCCCCAACTGCCACCCTGCGGCATAAACCATTGGTCCTGGTAAACAGCGCCCGCCATTGCCGTAGGTTTTTTAGTAACGTTTTTAGTTAGTGCAAGGGCATCATTATAATCCTTTTCTATTTGAGAAAATAGCTTATCAGCCTCGTCATTTTTCGCGTAAAGCGCACCAAAGAATTTAATCCACTCAGCCTTACCAAGTGGCGATTGCTCGGTCCAGTCGCCGTTATAAAGCACTTTTAACCCGCTTTGCTGTAACGTGCTAAGCGTTTTGTTAGTACTGTTAATACCAAATGCCACAACTGCGCTTGGGTTAAGGTCAATAACCACCTCGGTATTAAGGCTTTCGTTAGCGCCGGCCTCTTTAATTTTGCCGCTGTCAATCAGCGAACGTGTTTTTTCAGATGATATATAGTCCGTACCGGGAAACCCCACCAGCGTATTCTCAACGCCAAGCATTTCCAGCGAAGGAATGTGCGTTGTTGAAGTTACGATAACCGATGTTAACGGCACAGGGATAACCGTAAACTGCTTTAAACTATCGGGCACAATCGCGCCTTTTTGCTGCATTACATAAGTAAAGCTTTGTTTGGCATCGGGCCACGGCTCTGTAACCCTAACCACGGTAATGCCATCATATTTAAATATTTGCAGGCCTTTAGCATATTTAATGGCATTGGTAACGGTTTGGCCTTTGGCATGTGGTGCCGTGGTATCGGTTTTGCAACCCGCAACTGCCAATAGTGCAATAAAAAGAATGAAATACAGCTTTCTCATAAATAAAATTCAGCAGATGCAAATGTATAAATTAAATAATTCAATATATCTTTGTGCCTCACTTAAGGTTGTGGCTGCGCAGTATTGGCGTACCACATTAAAAGGGAATCGGGTGTAAATGCCCGGGCTGTTCCCGCAACTGTAAGCTTATCCCTTTTTTGGGAGGCTGTTGTTAACTGCATGCCACTGTGCCTATTCGCACGGGAAGGTAAACAACAGTACGCAAGCCAGGAGACCTGCCTTAAGCGGTAACTAATAACGAACCCTCGGGAAAAGGGTTTAGTGATTATGACGCTGAAAAAACTGTTCTTACCGCTGTTGCTGTTGCTGTGCCAAACTCTTTTGGCGCAACAGGATAGTATTGTGCAGCTTAAAGAAGTAATCATTACCGATACCCAGTTACAAAACTTCTCGGGCACACAATCCGTGCAAGCCATAAACGATTCGGTTATTAACACAAACGCCGCATCTTTAACGTCGCTTTTAAACTACAATACGGTTATATACTTTAAAGAGAATGGGTTAGGAATGGTATCTTCGCCATCCTTTAGGGGTACTACTGCCCAGCAAACTGCGGTGATATGGAACGGTATCAACATTAATTCACAGCTTAACGGCCAAACCGATTTTAATACCATTACCACCCGCGATTTTGATGCCGTTACGGTTAGGGCAGGGGGTGGCAGCGTTATTTATGGCAGCAGCGCCATAGGGGGCAGCATACACTTAGATAACAAAGTGAGCTTTGGGCAAAAGTTTAGCAATGAGTTTAGGGTAAACTACGGTAGCTTTAACACGCAAGGCTATCACTACAAGACTAATATTGGAACTGATAGATTCAGCGCTTCGGTTAGCATAACACGCAACAGCTCCGATAACGATTATGATTATGCAAATGGTGGTACCAATATTAATGGGCAGTATTACAATACCAGCGTTAACGCCGTGGCTGCTTATAAACTTAACGCTAAAAACAGGCTAACCTTTTACAGCTACCTTTTTGACGGTGAAAGGCACTTTTCGCTCATATTCCCATCGGAAGTTAAAACCAAATACCGCGATGCCAATACCCGTAACCTACTGGAGTGGGCGGGTAACTATGGGAAATTTACATCAAAATTAAAAGCAGCCTTTTTACAGGAGGAATATAAGTATTACCCTAATATCGAGAATCCGGGGTTTACCTATGGCAGGGTAGAGTCGGTTATTGCTAAATATGACCTACTTTTTAAGGCGGGAGAAAAATTTAAGATCAATACCGTGTTCGATTTTATGCAGAACAAAGGCTTTGGCAGCGATATCATCAACAAAACCCGCCATATAGGTGGTGCAAGCATCCTTGCCTCACATAACCTGACCGACAGGTTTATGTATGAAGCAGGGCTTCGCAAAGAAGCTACGAGTAATTATGAGAGTCCGCTATTATATTCCGCAGGGGTAAAGTTTAAAGCGGCTACCTTTTATACTGTAAAGCTAAATACCTCTAAAAACTTCAGGATACCCACGTTTAACGATTTGTACTGGCAGGACGGGGGTAATACCGAATTAACACCTGAAACCTCATGGCAAGCCGAGTTGGGCAATGCTTTTACCTTTGGTAACCTAACCTTTAGCTTTACCGGATATTACATAAAACTGACCGATATGCTGCGTTGGGTACCTACCGGAGGCATATGGCGCCCCATGAATACTGATAAAGTTACTACAAGTGGGATTGAGGTTATAGCGGCTTACAAGAAAGCCTTCGGCACTCATGTATTTGAAATAAACGGTACGTATGGCTACACAAGCTCTAAAGACGAAAATACTGATAAGCAGCTTATTTACGTGCCGTACCATAAGGGTACTGCAGGGTTGTCGTATGGGTTTAAGAAATTTTCGGCGTATGCCCAGGTTCTATATAATGGTGAGGTTTTTACACGAACGGACAACGATTCCCGCTATAACATAAACAGTTACACTACAGCCAATGCCGGTGTGGCATACAATTTTGGCAAAATTAATACTTATACGTTGGGCGGGCAGGTTTTAAACCTTGCCGATACCGATTATGTAAGTGTGGACAGCAGGCCTTTGCCCGGTCGCAACTATACTATGTACTTAACAATTAAATTTTAATATATGAATTTTAAAAAATACCTCATAGCCCTTGCAGCCTCGGTTGTATTAGTATCGTGTAGCAGCGATGATAACAGGGATACACCTGATATAAGCCAGGCTTTTGATAATGGTACTTTCGTTTTAAATGAGGGTAACAGTAATGTATCGTCGGCGTCGGTAACGTTTATTGGTGATGATGGCACGGTACAACAGGATATTTACAACACCGTAAATCCGGGTAAACCGGGGTTGGGGTCGTACTTACAATCGATGTTCTTTACCGATGACCTTGCATTTATTATCTCAGGATCGGCAAATAAAGTAACGGTGGTTAACCGCCACACATTTGAGTTTGTTGCTAATGTAGATACTAACTTCAGCAGCCCGCGTTACGGTGTGGTTGCCAATGGCAAAGCCTACATTACCAACTATGCCGATTTTAATATCGGTACCGATGATTTCCTTACGGTTATAAATCTTTCAGATTATTCTACAAGTAAGATACCACTAAATAACTGGTCAGAAAAAATCACCGAAGAGAATGGTAAACTTTATATATTTAATGGCTTTTACGGCAACGGAACATCGGTTACGGTGTTTAATCCAACAAACAATACGGTTGAGAATACTATTGCACTGGGCGATTCTCCCGATTCTTTTGATGAGGAAGATGGTATATTGTATGTTTTAGGCGATACCAAACTCATCAAAATTAACATTGCTGCAAACAGCGTTACCTCTGCCATCGATCTGCCGGAAAATTTACATGGGTCAGCCCATCTAATTGTAGAAGATAACAAGATCTACTTTACAAACGGAACATCGGTTTACAGCATGGCTTTAAATGCAACCACTGCCCCCGCTGCGCCGTTGTTTAGTTATACATCAACATCTCCTTACGGCGGTATGTATGGCTTTAATGTGGAAGATGATAAAATTTACATTGCCGAGGGTGGCGATTTTGCATCAGACAGCGAAGTATACACTTACTCGTTAACCGGTACGCTTTTAAATACTTATGAAGCAGGCGTAGGCCCTAACGGATTTTACTTTAACTAACTTTAAACTTAAATTATATAATGAAAAAAATTACTTTTCTGGCCATTGCGCTAATGGCTTTTGGGTTTGGTGCACAGGCACAAACATTCTCGGAAGGTGTATATGTACTAAATGAAGGTGCTTTTGGCGCTAACAATGCTTCCATCTCTTTTATATCGGAGGCGGGAGTACTTCAAAATGACGTATATGCAGGTGCCAATAATAACAACGTTTTAGGCGATACAGCTCAAAGCATGGGCTTTAACGGCGATTATGCCTATGTGATACTTAATGCTTCTAACAAAGTAGAAATTGTAAATGCATCTACGTTAGTACACGTTGCCGATGTAACCACAGGCCTTGATAACCCGCGTCACATAGCGTTTTTTGGCACTAACGCGTATGTTTCCTGCTGGGGTAACGGTGCCGACGCTACAGATGATTACATTGCGGTAATAGACCTTACTAATAACACTGTTATCTCTACAATCCCCGTTGCAGAAGGCCCTGAGAAGCTTTTACAATATAACGGATTGTTGTTCGTTGCCCATAAAGGAGGCTATGGCTTTGGCAACACGGTAACGGTAGTTAATGCATTCAATAATACAATTACAGATACTCTTACCGTTGGTGACGTGCCAACATCGCTTGCAGTGGTTGATGATATTCTTTTAGTTCTTTGCGAAGGAAAGCCAGATTGGGCTGATGAAGAGACTGACGGTTCACTATTCGGATTTGATGTAAGCGATCTTGATTTTGATCTTTTGGGCGCAATACCTTTTGAAGAGGGTCAGCACCCAACGAACCTTCAGGCTAATGGCGAAGATATTTATTATACTATAGAGTCTGCCGTTTACCGTGCATTAGGATCAGACGATGGACTGCCAACGGAGCCTTTTATCGTTCTTGAAGAGCAGGATGTTTATGGTGTTTATGGTTTTGCCATAATCGATGACAAAATATATGTAGGCGACGCTGTAGATTATGTTTCTGCCGGAAAAGTATTGGTTTATGATATTGATGGCGAACTTTTAGATGATTATACTGTTGGCTTTTTGCCTAATGGCTTTTACGAAGCTCCTGATGCTACTACAGGCGTTAAAGATATTGCTGCTTTAAATGTAAGCGTTTATCCTAACCCAACATCAGATGTGCTTTACGTTAACACAACCGATGCTGCATCTGTAACTATTTACGACCTTGCGGGCAGGACTGTTACTTCGGTAAATTACACTAACAGTGGAATCAACGTTTCCGGACTACAGAAAGGTACTTACCTTGTTGAGGTAGTTGCGGGCAATGCTAAAACAGTTAAAAAGGTAGTGATACAATAACCATGAGGCAATTACTATTTATACTGCTTGCTTCGGCTACAGCCAATGCGCAGCTATCGTATCCTCCTGATGCCGATACTGCAGGCACTACGGCCATACCGCAGGACAGCAACACGTTTGTAGCGTGGGCTACCGGTGTAACGGTGCAACGGGGGTATGTGCAAATATCAGACCCTACAATAGAGTTTGAAGGGAACAATATGGCTACTTACGGTACACCCGATGATGCCACAGGAATACCGGGCAGTGGCGCTTTAAGCCTGGGCGACGCAGGTATTGCCATTGCTACTTTTGCTGCTCCCATTACTAATGGAGATGGTTTTGATTTTGCCGTGTTTGAAAACGGAAGCAATACCTTTTTAGAGCTTGCTTTTGTTGAGGTAAGCTCAGATGGGGTTAACTATTTCAGGTTCCCGGCGCATAGCGAAACGCAAACCAATACACCTCTTGGCGGGTTTGGCCTTCTGGATGCCCGCAACCTTAATAATCTTGCCGGTAAATACAGAGTGGGGTACGGTACGCCTTTCGACCTTAGTGATGTACCCGATAACGCCTTGCTTGATAAAAACCAGGTAACCCACATTAAGATAGTAGATGTTGTGGGTAGCTTAGAGCCTGCCTACGCCACTTATGACAGCCTGGGAAATATGGTTAACGATCCGTACCCAACGCCGTTTAATACCAGCGGATTCGACCTTACGGGTATTGGGGTAATTAACGAGGGTGTTTTGGCTGTAAAAGAGGTTGAGGGAATGCAATTTAGTGTATACCCCAACCCTGCCAGTACGGTGCTAAACATTAAAACCAATATTACTAATATCGCTAACATCGCTATTTATGATGTATCCGCCCGATTGGTACATAGTACCCAAATGCAAGGCAACACGAGTGTAGACTTAACCGTGTTTACCTCCGGAGTTTACTTTGTGCATATATCAGCTGATGGTAAAACAGCGGTTAAGCAAATTATAATTAACAGGTTATAATTTTTTACTTAGTATAGAAACAGCCCTGCATTGCGGGGCTGTTTTCGTTAGGATATATCATGCAATATGTCGTTTTTGGACTGCTTTCTCATTTAGGCTAATTAAACCCTCAATTAGGCTAAACGCAGTTTATAGTATATCCTGACCTTTGTTATGTTATTAATTTAAAACAAAAAATTATGTCAGATACAAATGCAAAATCAGGTTCTAAGGTATGGTTTATAACAGGTTCTTCACGAGGTTTTGGCCGCGTTTGGGCCGATGCCGCACTACAGCGTGGCGACAAAGTTGCTGCCACTGCGCGCAACTTGGACAGTATTGCCGACCTTAAAGAAAAATACGGAGATAACGTACTAACACTGGAGCTTGATGTTACAAATACAGCGCAGGTTAAATCGGCGGTAGAGCAGGCCCATGCACATTTCGGCAGGCTGGATATTGTGCTTAACAATGCAGGCTACTCGCTTGTAGCTACCATAGAGGAGGCCAGTGCAGATGATGTAAAAGCCATGTATGAAACCAATATTTTTGGTACACTTGCTGTTATACAGGCGGCATTGCCGTTGCTACGCAAACAGGGGTATGGTCATATATTGGGCACATCCAGCAATTTGGGGCATGTTACGTTGCCTGTTATTGGTTATTATGCTTCATCTAAATGGGCGTTTGAGGCCATACATGAAAGCCTTGCCACAGAGGTTGCTCCTTTTGGCATAAAAGTAACTATTATAGAACCGGGTGCTTATGCTACTGAGTTTGGCAGCCAGGAGTCGTTAAAATTCTCTAAAGGAATGGATATTTATGCCGACTTTAAAAACCAGTTTTTTGGCAGCCTTGGCGAATTAAAACGTGGCGACCCCAATGCCACGCCCGATGCTGTGTTTAAAATTGTAGATGCAGAGAATCCGCCGTTGCGTTTCTTTTTAGGTAAGGAGTGCCTGCCCTGGGTAAAGAGGGCTTATAGCGAGCGCCTTGCAGAGTGGGAAGAATGGGCCGATGTATCTAATTCAGCACAAGGTAACTAAATCTTAAATTACAAGATAACCGGTAAAGCATTATCGGTTATCTTTGTATAAATCTTTCAGTATGAAAAAGGAAGAAACCATCCCTCAAAATTTTGGCTCGCTAACAGAGGCAGCCCGTGCCTTTGGCCTGGCGCAGCCCCAGCATCCGTTAATTACCCTTATAGACAGTGAGAGCAATAAGGTGGTAGAAAGTAGGGTGCACCAGGCTCACGTGCTTAACTTTTATAAAATATCCTACAAGCCAATGCTTAGCGGAAGGATAAAATACGGACAGGACTATTATGATTTTGATGAAGGAGGCTTGTTATTTGCAGCACCAAACCAAATTATTGGCCCTGATGTAGGCGGTAACGGTAAGGTGTGTTCGCTCTACACGCTGCTTATTCACCCCGACTTTTTATTGTCTTACCCTTTAGCTGCCAAAATCAAGCAATACGGTTTCTTTTCGTACTCGGCTAACGAGGCGTTGCATTTATCAGAGAAAGAAAAGGAGACCATTATCTCGTTATTTAAAATAATTGAAGAAGAGTTAAACAGCAGGATAGATGATTTTAGTCAGGATGTTGTTATTGCCCAAATTGAACTTTTGCTTAACTATGCCAACAGGTTTTACAAGCGGCAGTTTATTACCCGCAAAGCGGTAAACCATAGCCTACTGCAAAACATGGAAGAAATACTCGATGAGCATTTTAATAACGAAAAATATTCAGGAAAAGGTATACCCACCGTGCAATACCTCGCCGAGAAACTAAATATCTCGTCAAGCTATCTTAGCGACATGCTGCGATCGCTAACCGGGCAAAATGCACAGCAGCATATACACAATAAATTAGTTGAAAAAGCTAAGGAAAAATTATCGGCCACAAAGCTATCGGTAAGTGAAGTTGCCTATGAGTTAGGTTTTGAGCACCCGCAGTCTTTCAGCAAGTTCTTTAAAACAAAAACAAAATTGTCGCCTTTAGAGTTCAGGCAATCGTTTAATTAGCTTAGGCGCCAATGCGGTCTTTTTGCAACATAATAACCTTACCGGGGTGTTTTTGTGCATAACGGTAAATTAATTGCATAATGTATTGGTTGCTCCTGTATTGCGTAACATAACTTTTAACGTCTGACGGATCGGTGAAACCAATATCTCCCTCAAGGTAGCCCATGCCATAAAAATGGCCATCTTCTACCCATATACAGCTGCGCTCGTCGGCATAGCGGCCCTTATCTATAATGGCAAAACTGGGTTTATTAGTCTGTATAAAATTGATAGCACTTTCAACTTTGTTATTATGATGCAAGACATCAGGTAAATTAGAGAGGTCACTACTTTTCACCACTTCTGCCTCTCCAGATGTACAGTATTTACAAAAACGCTGATCAATTTCAAATTGTTGAGCCAGGCTTCGTAATAAATTTATACCATCGTTTAAATTACTAAAAACCTCTATACCCGCCTGAAATTTATTTAGTTTACCAACAGCCAGGTATCGGTACCCGTTGCGGGCTTCGTAATCATATAACCCGAATTTAGACTCGAAACGCTTTAAGGCCCTGTTGTAGGTTGGCCAGAGCTTTTTAATTTCACTGCATTCCAGTAACAGTGCCATCAGCTCAGTAGCGCATACTTCAAAAGAAATGCTGTATATATCGCGTAAAAAATGCTGCCGTTGTGGCGTAATTTTATGTCCGCTAAAATGCGATGCCACGCGCTTTTTTAAGTTAATAGCCTTACCCACGTAAACCACCTTTTTTACCTGGTTATAAAAGTAGTATACGCCCGGTTTTTCCGGTAATTGTTCAAAGTCTTCGGGGGGAAGGTTAGGGGGCAGGTGCTGGTCCTGCGCTGTTTTCTTAACCATTTTTATAATATGGCCTTCAGCATCCCACTCTAATAGCCGCGAAAATAATATAGCAGTAGCATCGGCATCACCACCCGCACGATGGCGATGTTCTAAAACAATATCTAACGATTTACATAGGTTGCCAAGGCTGTAGGATGCAAAGCCCGGTTTTATTTTTCTTGATACGCGAACGGTGCAAAGTTTTGGCGCTGTCCATTTAAAACCCGATTCTTCAAGCTGATGGCGCACAAAGGAGTAATCAAAGTTAACGTTGTGTGCTACAAAA
>Ga0265780_10004331_pt1 | contig 18317 bp, 18 predicted proteins | sample P1T30metagenome_FD_192432 | JGI IMG/M metagenome (GOLD analysis project Ga0265780, IMG submission 192432) | Plant litter microbial communities from East Loma Ridge, Irvine, California - P1 T30 | ecosystem: Environmental > Terrestrial > Plant litter > Unclassified | place: USA: California...
TCCAGCACTACTACACATGTCCGAGCATCGCAGCAAGTTCGGCTGCTCCTAGGCCTGTGAATAGTAGTGGTGATGTTGAGATGGGCGGCAACGACTCGGGGTACAACATGGCCCCTCCTGTTGACTACCCCCGAACACAAGTCAACGCCGACCAGCTGCGCAGACTTCAAAGCCGTACCCAGTCACGAGCAACAACCCGTGCTAACACGCCCCCTGTCGTTGACAAGAAGGATGAACCCGCTCAGCGGAATGCTTTCAGGTAAGCAATTAATCTTTCCACACTATAATACGTATTACTAATGCTAACAACCTCTATAGCGCGCTTGTAGCTCTTGGTGGCGACGACGCAGAATCTAAGAACCTTGCCACGACCGCGACTGCCTCGCCGTCGGCTGCAAAGTCCGATGAAGCCCAGTATTCGGGGTCGACAACGCAGACGAAGGAGCTTCCACGACGAAAGCCTACAACACCGAGAACGTTTGCCATGAAAAAAGGCATGCAGATCCCGATACAAAAGCCGCAGAAGAGGCAGATGAGGCAGAAGGGAAAGTCAACAGCGGTTGAGGAGGAGGAGAAGTTCGAAGCTATGGGTAATGAAGCTGAGCCCACAAAGAAGGCTAGGGAGCTCTCGTCTACTGAGCTCCTTAGAAAGGGAGGGTGTGTACTACCTTGTCTGACGCCTCTGACACCAAGAACGACTACTAACTATCTTACAGTCGCACAGAACGCCTCAAAGCCGTCGCCGAGCGGACACTCGCTGATGAGGAGGTGCTCCCTGACGCATCTGCCGTGCAAGCACTTCTAAACCGCTGGCTCGATAGCAGTGCAAGCACGATGCTCCTAAAGGATGATGAACCGGTTGCTTAGAGAGACAAAGCCTTGATTATCTACCGTCGAGAACATCATCGACCAACGACATCACAAACGTAATCTCCGGCATGTTAGCTACGATGTGAGAAGCTAGCTGCTGACATTCTCATGTTACTACTCTGAGGAAGAAGATTTGCCGCAGTCCTTTTTGAGATGTAACCTTATTTAATCGACGCCATTTGAGTGGTTGATGAATTGCCAAGAGAAAGATACAAACCGGATGATATGTAAACCTGTGCGGCGTAAATAGATAAACCTGCAGGCTGTTCAGTCGATCACTTCGCCTATACGTGATGCATGTGCCGTGTCGGATACGTCGTCGAAGACCGTTGCTTCTACGGACTACTACAATCCTCTTGACCTACCTATAGCCATGCAATGCTAACTATTCGCGTGCATTCGGTCCATGGCCTCTGCTCAGATGATATCCACAATCCGACTCGGCCCTTGGCTCTCAAGCCGAGAGTCTCAAGTCGGCTTGCTTTGTAGCCGAAGGTACCGATGCGGGTCTCAAACCACTAGTTTCGGTAGACTAGACGCCTCACTTGTGCTGCCGGCTAGCACGAATCCATGATCTACTGCACTTCATCATCCCGACTCGCGACAAGAGATGACCTCCACTGGCGTTAGCTTCTCACCTAACTTCGGAGCTTCTGATCATGTGGCCTAGGTGTACGCAGATTTCTCGAGACGCTATTCCAATAGGCCCCGATGCCTCGAACTCATGCTGTGCCCCCGCGGGACTCAAGTGTTCCAAGGACATCATAACTAACGAACGGGAGCCGAGGACGGTCCGATGAACATACGCTTCGGGCATGCTATTCGGCCAAGGTTCGAAGGCCGAAAGGGCGCTGGCAATCTCGGCGATGTCGATGGCGGCAACGACGAAAAAAACGACAGCGACAATAGCGGAGTTTACCCCTTGGTCGTCACAATCTGGCGCTATGCGTCAAGTGGCTTACCATGGTGCACGTTGGAGATCGGATCTGATCGGTGTCAACGATTTCCCACAGATGGAAACAGATATGCTTTCGAGTAACCTTCGACCGGCTCGATATAGAGTTCAGAACGTTGTCTAGAAAGTCCCTCACCACCGATGTGCCCTCACAAGCTGGGTGACCCGCAACGGCGTTGATCGTGTCGTGTGGATCTGCCACACGGGGAGACAAGCAACAACGCCGCAATAAATGAAGTGCTAAGGTAAGTTGCATACCCTCTCTTTGCCAATCATAAGATATTCCTTATCACTCTCCAGGGCGGTCCCCAGGGAAGGCCTCGGCTTAGAACTATGGGTGTACGGAGATCTGCTCCTTTCTTCGAAGCTAAGTACTCGAGAGAGCCCGTGGTACCTTGAAACGTTCTTTTTGTTCCATAGGCATATTTTGCTCATATCGCATTCGCACCATGACCGAGACTCGGCCTTCTACTGCCTCTACAGAGAAGTCACGAGAGACGACACAACAGCAGCCATACCAATTCCCCAACATATACACCGAAGTTGGGTTCTGCTTTACGCTTTGCACAACGCAATTCTTGGCCGAATACCTGATCTCGGGCTTCGCTCTCCAATTGCCTCTCATATCAAAAGAAAATCCAGGCCTCCAGGACAGCGATACCAGTGCACTATGGCCTGCATCATTACTATCACTGGTCATGAGCGCAACGCTCCTGATCTTCGCACGTCTCTCTGACATGTTCGGCGGCTATTGGCCCTTCATGTTCGGTCTTGTCTGGTTGACGATCTGGACGTTGATACCTGGCTTGAACAGCTCACCCACGTTGTTGAACTGCTCCCGAGCAATGCAAGGCCTGGCACTCGCAGCTTTCATGCCATCTACATTCGCAATACTCGGCAGGCTCTACGTCTCTGGAAGACGCAAGACTGTCATCATCGGCGTCTACTCGGCTTTCAACTGTCTTGGATTCTTCGGCGGCTTCATCGTTGCCGGAGCCTTGGGGATTGAACACTCTCAGTGGTACTTCTTCATTGGCGCCTTGCTGGCGGCTGTCACAGCGCTGATCGCATGGTTGACCATTCCTCGGGAACCCACAACCGAACGGCACCGTAACGTCTCTATGGACTGGTTGGGGTCATTCTTCATTGTCAGTGGCTTGTTGTTGCTATCGTACGCTCTCGCCGCCGAGCCTTACGCAGACGAGCACAGCAAGAAAGACGGGTTCGGCACAGCTACGGTGCTTGGACCTCTGTTATCAGGAGTCGCATGTCTCGTCGCTGCACTTGTCGTCGAGTGGAAATTTGCAGAATCTCCGTTGGTTCCACTGAGCTTCTTCAACACTTGGAGTGTCATCTCACTCTCCCTTGCATGCATGTGTTTTTACGCCTGCTTTGGGATCTGGCTATACTATACCGTTGAATAGTAAGTCGGAAGCTTGAGACGTCTTTCATTATCATCAGACTAACGACTCGTCTCAGCTTCCAAAATCCTCTCGCTAACACCTCCAACCTCGCCTCCAACCAGGTCACGCTCGCCCTCTGGTATCTACCCATGGCAATCGCTGGTCTCGTCTGCTGCGTCCTAGTCGAGCCATTACTCCACGCAGTACACATGAAACTGCTTCTGCTCATCACAGCTTTGCTATGGATCGCCGGCCCAGTCATCCTCGCCGTATCACCTCTACCGCTCAACTACTGGGCGAATGCATTCCCATCTATCCTCTGCGCAACAGCTGGCATCAACCTCACTTTTACAATTTCAATCGTCTACCTGACCGCCGTACAGCCTGCAGAGTCACAAGGTCTTTGCGGTGCGATGTGTTCGATCTTCCTCGGACTGGCATTTGCCTTCAGCCTGCCTATCGGCCAGATCGTCATGACGAAGGTCAGTGGGACGAATTGGATGATTCATGCGCCGACTGATGAGGCGGCTTACGACGCCGATGATCGGAGTTCGATGATCTTGGGATACAGAGCGGCTTTCATCTATGCTGCTGTGTCTGCCGGGTTGGGACTCATTTTGTGTTTGTTCGGTGTTAGTGTTCCAAAAGCTTTACGGGTTGGAGAGAAGGACGACAAGGGCAACGATGATCGACGGAGCAATGATGCTGAGATGCAGAGGCTTTGAGGATCGCATCATCGCAGATTCGAGTCTACCTGAGTCCATTCCAGGATCGTTGTCCACTTCTCGTTCATATTCACCTAGACGTGGAGATTTTGGACTATTTCGGCAATTCATTACCGTATCTGATGTGCCTCCGTTACCCAGCTTTCTCGACATGGTTGCTTGCATGCATCCCGTACGTTCACTCCACTCCACTACTTCAGATATGTCGACGCATCCAATCATTCGACCGGACCACAGTCCGGATGCATCTTTGGTTCGGCATGCCGATCGCTTAGTTCACCTCGTGGGGCCGTACCTACTTTAGCGCTGTGGAGTCGATTGGGGCACCGCGGCAATCGACCGGAACATGAATGACGTGGCCTTCCGGAAGACTCAGAGATGTGGAAAGGATCATTGGCGTTCACTTGAAATCGATCGCAGAAAACACGCACATCACGTCTTGAAAACAGCAACAGATCGTGCGTTGTGGCGCCGATGCGTCACGATGTGGACGCGAGCAGGATGAGGGGCTCGCTTCAATATTACTTGTGCTTCTCGAATTCATCCTTCTTTCGTTGGAATCGACTTTTTAACATTTACAGACAAACGGTATGGTATATGATCTCAAGAACGGAACATGCATTGCTGAACATGTGAGCGTTTAAGTCTCGATGCTGTGACTGCCGCTTTCGATTTGTCCGTCCCACCTCCGTTTATGCAGAAGTTTGTCGAACGCACGATCTTACCGGCACTGACATTTTTAGGTAGGAGATCCTAGAATTGCTAGTATTGTTACCGCTTGTGAGATCGTACTCCGATGAGATGCTCGTGATCTCTATCTAACGTCTCATTGGCATTAAGACTATTCCGATGCACGAAAGTTGGTGATACCACTGTGTCAACAGACAAACTTTGAAATGAACTGAAGCAGCAAGTGCTTGCCCGAGCCATGCATGCATGCATGCAGCTAGGCGAACGAACGATGAGATGGTGTACCGATTACATAAGGCAACTTACAAGCTGCGCCACGTCGCGCTCAGCTCGCTCAGCTCTGGAAAAGACGATGATTTCGTCCATGTTCATGTCCATCCGCCACTAACTAACGGCTACTTCGCCACCATCGCCATTCCAATATCATGGCTGAAATATTCGGTGCAGTAGCCAGCGGAGCGGGCTTGGTTTCTCTCGCAGTGCAGCTACTAGAGAGCGCTCAGAAAGTCAAGGGCTTCTACAATGCCACCAAAGATGCGCCCCAGGCGGTCGCAGATCTGGGCTTCGAATTAGAAACCATGTCGTTGTCCCTTCGCCAGCTTGAACACCATCGACGAAGCGACGTTCTTGGTGATGAATTGCTTGGCCGCTGTTTGCTCACTTGCACTAAGATGGTTAGGAAGATTGAGATTGCGGTGAACAGAATGGAGCGTCAGCTACAGAAATCCCGGAGCGTGGGAAGATTGTACGCGGCCTTTAAGGAACCGGACACGCACAAGTTGCTCGAAGAATTGGAGCAAGCCAAAAGTTCGATGCTGTTTGCATACATGAGCTACTGTCAGTGAGTCTTAAAGTGATCGCCATGATTCCTCTAGGCCCAGCTAATGCTCCGAAGATCTTGGAACATTCGCGAGGCATCAGATCGGGTCGCAACGACCCAGGCGCAGATCAAATTACTTTCATCGCACGAGACACGGCTACAAGATCTTGATCACACGATCCAAGCCGGCCACGCAGCCATTCTCTTGCAGATCGAATCCGTGGACCCGATAGCAACAGGATCGTCTCAATCAACCCCATCCTCGTTCGCGAGTGTTGATAATCGGCGTCAGCAGGCGCATAAGACTCGCCAGTCGTCACTAAAAGTTCGTCTCAAGCTTCCGCGTTGGTTCACGCAAACTGTATGGGAGTTTGTAACGTACGACATTGGAGACGGATGGATGTTCCAGGTTCGCCCAATCAACATACGGCCACGTGGCACGCGTGCCTTTGCTGCAGTACGTTCTGGAGACGTAGAGACTGTCAAACGACTTCTTGCGTCTGGGGAGCTATCAGCATCAGACTGTGAACATAGTCGATTCAGTGAGCATAGGAGCCTCCTCACAGTAAGTCAAATATGCCTACGGGATCAGCAAGTCTCTGACAAGGAGGCAGATTGCAGCCGCAGCCGGGCGCTTCGAGCTTTGCGATTATTTGTTAAAAGAGTTCCCACGCTATCGCGACGATGCAGACTTGCTAAGAGGTTTGTCCGGGTTCCTGTACTTCTATTCACCAACCGCGTCGCGCGAGACATATGACCACGCAGCCGAAGCTATGTTCAAACTTTTCATCGGTCATTACGGCTTGCAACTTGATCTACATGATCTGGCAGAGAGTCGAACCCCCCGAGGGCGTAGCAACGCAAATGTGTATGGTTCCGCATTAACGAAGCCCCTCCTGCGCGAAGTTATAGCGAGTCAAGCCGTGCCGTTCGAAACGTGGTCGTTTGCACAGAGATTCTCCGTAGCCGTTAGTTCCAGGTTTTGGGCTCCGGAAATCTTCGTCGAGATGGCACGCCCTGACGCCCTCGCCGATCTGGCCGTGTACAAGGGTCCTCGCGGGAGAACCGCTCTGCACTGGGTCGCAGAGCATTTTGCTTTGAACGTTGGTCTCGAACGCTATGCGATGCGGCACCATGGGTTGGGGACATACGCAGGGCAGGCAGTAGAGCTCATCAACATGGGCGCTGACCTTCATGCTCTAGAGCGCACCCGAGGAACGCCTTTCTCATGCGTACTGCAGGCGTCGTCTGAGATTCCCGAACACCGGACCACGAGTCGGCTTGCTGAGACAGTTCGACATTGGGGCTACATCGTTGGCTCGGCCAGTAGCCTCGAATTGTACGCCGAAAGAGAGAACTCGCTGACAACTCAGCTTGGTGACCAGTTGAACAAAGTGTGCGTGGATGGCATTTCGAACATCGGGATGCACAGATTGTCCGTCTCAAATGGCTTCGACCTGACCATCGAGGTAGACGGTTCGCTCCAGATTCAGATTTGGGAATTTCGCCCGCCACCTGGAGCCTGGGACCGGACAGTTTCCAATATCGACCGCGTTCCATGGAGGCCCAGTGCCTACTTCGAAGGGAACAACTACTACCTGTGGCAGGCAGCTGGCCGTATCTTGACTCGATCTATGTCAATGCACATGCGCGAAATCGAGCCGAAGCCGGGCTCTCTCGCCGGAAGCATATCCGACGCTTTGAAGGAATGGATCGAAGGCGTCCAAGACGACCATGGATTCGCTGCTATGAAGTCGAGGAGATCCATCGCTCCTCACGTCGGGCACAGTAATAGACGACGAGCTGCGTCGCTACCACCTTTGCCAACCCCAATCGACGACCGCTCGCTACGTACCAACGAAAACATCGGATTTCGCTTTCCCAGAAAGTGGCTATCAAAAGCGCATAAATGTCCGCTCGACATGCGATGGAAATATGCGAGCTACTGCAGCGATGCCACGCGCGAACAAGACTCTGTAAGACGATGCATGCAAGGCCGCTGCGACGATTGGGTACCAGATTTGCTGTACAAAAACCGCTGGGAAGTTGAGCTGCTGAAAGATCAGAGCAAAGTGGACATTGCGAGGAAATTCGCAGACCGGTTTCGTCCCTTATGGCGGAGTATCGTTGATGCGACCAACATGAGAGCTCAGCGAAGATCAGATACCAGAATGTTTCAGTCATGAGTCTCATCTCATGTATGGCGACCACGGCCTCCAGCGTGGTGACCATGATCAAAGTTTGCAGCACTCCATGGTCGCTCATTTTGTAACTATCTGAGTGCTCTCCGGGTTTGGGTACGTGCAGTTCATGGCCGTGCGGTTCTATCGACATCAAAGCGTCATACCCTACTTTGTATCTGCTCAAGAACCCACTCCGCTGTCCTGGCATGAAGACTCGCCTCTCGCATCTCCCCAGTCTCAGCGCGTCCGCCGTAAATCCGACTTCCACTTTCGGCTAAGCCCTGGAACACAACAAGCTGATCACGCATGTGCTCGTCCACATATGCGCCGCTAGACCATTCGGAATGTAGATCTTTGGTGACTTGGTCGGCAAGCTCGATAGCAACCTGCTCAGGCGAGCGAACTTTGCGGTTGTAGAGGCAGTCTCTGCCAAGCTTGTATGTTGCCGGACTGGATGGAGTGGTCGAGGAAGTTGGCATAGTCGCAACAATCAGGAGATAGAAACGCTTGTCGTGTTTGCTGTCTTCGCATGTGAGAGACATGTTGTAATTCTCCTCCGAGTATCCCCGACCAAAGGTATGCTCGATGTACAAAGGTAGTAAGGAGCGAAGATGTGAGTGTGCGGTTGCTGGTGCAAGGAAGGTCATATCCAGTCGACTTGGCAGTGTTGGTTTCGTTGCAGGATCGCTCGGGTACAGTTCAAAAGCAGGCAACGTAAGCGTCTGTCTGGCAGGAATTTCAAGTGTGAAGCTGCCGATGCTCGATCCGCCGTGACTCCAGCCTCGCTTGTTCAGTCTAGCCTCTATGGGCGGCAGTCCTATGTTATATAGTGTCGGAAGGATGACCTGAGAAATGTACTCGTACGAAGGCGATCCGGACACGTTCGTGCCGCCAGAGATAGTGAGGCGGACCGGGAACCTGGTGAGTGTGCCATCGTCATTTGTGGGAGGCTTGAACAGGATGAAAGGTAGTATTGCTTGCAGTGCAAGCCCAGTGCTGCCAGCGGTCTTGATGTCGAGCTTGCACTCCCAGTGTTTGCTCCCAACATTCTCGTCGTTGACAAAGTGGTAGGCTGGAGACGTCTGCCCAATGCTACCAGGTCTGAAGTCTAACATCTTGCTCCCCTTCTCTGCGCCGGATACAGTAGCGTTGCAAGCGTGAGCAAGCCAATTCACGCATGCAAGGTGTTGTGCTTTCAGTCCACCACCAGCAGATCGGTTGCCGCGTACATCGGTGATTTTGATAGGTATAGTCGACAATGCTGAGAGGCCGACCGCAAGACGAATCAGCTGTCCTCCGCCCTCGAGAGTGCGTCCATCGAGACTGATAGATTCAGACGACTGGGCTGTATCCATTATCAGAACCTTCAGAATGCTAGGATCGTACGACCGCGTATCGTATGTTGATGACTGTGTCTTGTGCTACTCCACTGGTTTGGTAAATTGACGACTTTTGATCTGAACTGGGTTAAGAAGAGATGGAAATGGTTTGTTCTCGCGTCTGTGATGTTCCACTTGATGATCAAGGTTGACTCATCATGCGCCATGCAGTTGGCCGAGATTTGATTCAGAATCGCAAACTAATCTTGAAGCTCACCATCAGTCAGGCGTCATTTGATCCAGTTGAAACCTTGGGTGTACTTTATTTGAACGTCTGCGTCTCTTTGTGGGCAGAGAGAGTTGAGTTTGGTCACATCTGTTGCTTATGTGAGAGGTTTCTGTGTAGTTTGGAGTGCGGTCTGCCTAGGTACCTAGGTATCGACGATTTTCCCTACAGTAACATCATGCCCACGAGTGTTGTCGTGACGTTCAAGATTACCACAAATTTACCAAGAGACGAAGGAAGAGGAAGAAGACGTGGCTTTCTTAAATGCATTGAGCGGCGGCCTCTGCCAAGCAAACGAGCGTCAACACCTCGATGGTCAGATAGGTCACAGAAGTGAGCTTCTTCGCAACATCCCTGAACCAGTACGCACACACACATAAACGACATGTCGCGAACCATGGCAAAGACAAAGACACAGGCTGTGGCCCAGAATGTCGTCCTAGAGACAACCATGGGCCCAATAGTGGTCGAGCTCTACAACGACCACGCGCCCAAGACTTGCGAGAATTTCGCAACGCTCGCATCGCGCAACTACTACAACGGAACGATCTTCCATCGCATCATTTCCGACTTCATGATCCAAGGTGGAGATCCTACAGGCACCGGTCGCGGCGGCGCTTCCATCTACGGCGAGAAGTTCGAAGACGAGATCCGCCCGGATTTGAAGCACACAGGCGCAGGTGTTCTGAGCATGGCGAACAGCGGACCGAATACAAACGGCAGTCAGTTCTTCATCACACTTGCGCCGACGCCGTGGCTGGATGGCAAGCACACTATCTTTGGAAGGGTCAAGAGCGGGATGAAGATTGTGCAGAGGATGGGTCTGGTCAAGGTCGGCGCAGAGGATCGCCCCGTTGAAGAGGTGCGCATTGTGGAAGCGCGGATTTTGAAGAATGATGATGACTTGTGAAGAGGGCGCTGAGATGAGCAGACTACACAAGGCGCAAGAGGACACCGTGAAAGCTTTTGATCAGCAATGGTGGCTTGAATGTCGTACGAAGTATGGGTCTGGGAATATAGCCGCAAAAGAGAGGCGTACTAGAGATGCGTGTAGTCTGAGCGCAGATGTCTCAAAGGGTCTGCAGATTGTGAAGAGCACCTGGACGAAAGCAACAAACCTACAAGACACCAGCGAGGATGCAGCGACAGCCTCTTCCGCGACTCTGAGCACAGCCTCTCGGGGGACAAAGTTTATATGGGGACGGATTTGGGTGACTTTGGCAGTAGCCCGTCCAAATTGCCTTGTTCCCGGAGAGATACCGAACACGGAACTGGAACTTGAGCAAACACCGAAAGATCCATAGGTTCGGCCACGAAACAGCTATCGACGCACATTGCTATATCCACAGTCTGCGGCGATCCCACACTATTCGTCTCCCACCGTCTTCACAAAGGTCCATTAGGGTGAAGCAAGACCTTGGTGTAGCCGTCCACGCGTCGGTCGAACTTGTCGTAAGCCCCGGGAGCTTCGTCGAGACTGACCTCGTGCGAGACCACAAAGGACGGCTTCGCCTTGCCGCTGATGATCAGGTCTCTTAGGTAGCGGTTGTATGCCTTCACGTTGCATTGACCCGTGCCGAGTTTCAATCCCTTCTCGAAAAGCTTGCCGAAGCTGATCAATATCTGACCCTTACCGGACTGAGCATCTGGCGCGCCAGGGTCGGCAGGCACATATAATCCAGGGATTCCGAGGCCTCCGGTCGGACGGGTGACATGGATCAATTGGTCCAGAACGACGTTCGGCTGCTCATTTTTTCCACCCTTGTCCACCGCTTGGTAACCCACAGCATCGACAGCGCGATCAACCATGCCCCCGTTCTTCTCGATGATCTGATCCACAGGGCTGCCTTCGGTAAAATTGATCGGGATGCAGCCAATCTTCTTCGCAGCGTCGAGGCGCTCCTTGACTTGGTCGACGACGTACACATTCGATGCTCCACGAAGTACTGCAGAGTATGCAGACATCAGACCCACAGGCCCAGCTCCGAAGACTGCAACGCTTTCACCGCTGTAATGTTGTCAGTAAGTCGCTCTACACTAATCATCAGGAAAGTAGAGTACCGACCTTTGGAACCCACTGAGCTCCAGGCCGTGCCATCCGGTGGGGAAAATGTCAGCAAGCAAAGCAAAGTCGGCTTCGTGCTCTGTACCGTGTGGCAGTTTCAAGGCATTGAAATCCGCAAATGGCACTCTCAAGTACTGCGCTTGACCTCCCTGATACGGGCCCATAGCAACATAGCCATACGCTCCTCCGGCGAAACCAGGATTGACACCAGTACAGAAAGCTGTTTTCCCTTCCTCACAATTCCTGCAGCGGCCGTCCGCGACGTTGAAAGGCAGAACGATGCGGTCGCCCTTCTCCAGCAGTGTGACTCCAGAACCGATCTCCGTTACGATGCCCATGTTCTCATGACCGAATACCAGACCACCCTCAGCAGCAGTGCGACCTTGGTACATGCTAGTTTCGATTTAGCGCCAACACTCCACTGTCACCTCGAGCCTTCCAAAAACTCACTGCAAGTCAGAGCCGCAAATGCAGGCGGTGGTGACCTTGATGATCACATCGTCCGGATGCTCAATCTTCGGCAGATCGATCTCTTTGACCGAGACCTTGTATGGTCCGTCGTAATGGAGCGCCTTCATCTTTGTTTCGGTTGCCATCTTCCTTTTCTGCTGTTGTCTTGTCGTTTCTTGGATGTTGCTCGGTTTTGGTTACAGTTTCGCCTCCTGGAATCAACGCTCACAGAAATCTGTGCTGGAAAGAAGAGCAATAATGCTGACGTCGTCATGGACAATTTATAAAATTGCCATGTCAAATCCAAGGATCCCCGCTGTTGACATCAAGCGGGGCAAGCTCTCGAAGCTGCATCACACAGCGGGGAACCCTTCGGATGAACTGTTGTCGGACTGCCACAGGCTCACCTTGCCTTACCCGTGGCAAGGCATCGGCCACCGGTGCTGCTCAACTGACTCTAGGCGAAGCAGCTTGGTCGGTTTAGTACCGGTATCTGCGGGGATATGGATGTCGCCAACTGACGTTAAGGCCGGTGTTAATGCAATCTTCGTGACGGGAGTCTTATTGCCGATGATAGCCTCGCAACAGATTGAATATTTGAACTGACTGAACCCGACAATTCCGACTGACCTTGACCGGTTGCGCTTGGAGTTTTCGTCTCGGCATACAAAATGTCTCTACATCAGTGTCGAATAGCATTGGAACGCAGCACGGTGTTTCCCTCAAAAGTGATCTCAGCAAACGCCCGCCCATTGACGACGACAGGCCGAAGGAACGTGGCCATGTGGCCGCAAATGGCGATCGATGCATACTACCCTGCAATACAGTCAGCCCGCTGCATCAAAAGAGGTGGCACGAACGTGACAGCTTCACGTATCCAAGACTACGGGACTTCCACCAATAGCGACAAAGCTGCGATCGATTGCAACATTCACAAAAATGGTTCTGACCAGAATGTCGCCATTGTCGCAGTATCAAATCCATGGAAGCTCAACATTGTGAACACTCCATTACTGGTACAGCTGATCGAAACTTGTACAGAACTACGCAACGACCCATCACTCAGGGCAGTCGTCCTAACAGGCGGCCAGACCGCTCCAAGCAAAGCACCTGCATTCATCGGTGGCGCAGACATCACTGAGATGTATCGCCTGGCGAGCTACGACCAAGCTCGGCAGTTCATCACACGGGTCCACCTCGCTTGCAAAGCACTTCGAGATCTACCTGTCCCCGTCGTCGCTAGTGTCAATGGCTACTGTCTTGGCGCAGGGCTTGAGATCATGGCTTCTTGTGATCTTCGGATTGCCACAGAGTGTTCTACATTCGCCATGCCAGAAGTGAAGGTCGGCATACCCTCTGTGGTCGAGGCGGCTTTGTTGCCTGGGCTGATCGGCATGGGTCGGACACGACGTTTGCTTTACCTTGCTGAGAACATCGACGCTTCCATGGCAGAGACCTGGGGCCTCGTGGATCGTGTAGTCTCTGATGAATCAGCTCTGGACAGCGCGGTTCAAGATTGGGTTGGCAAGATCTGTGAAGCAGGTCCTGCTGCAATCAGAGAGCAGAAGCGACTGATGAGAAAGTGGGAGGACTGCTCAACATCTGATGGCATCACAGCGGGCATCGATTCGTTTGCCAACGCCTACAAATACGGCGCCGACGAACCGAGAGAATACATGGGTCGGTTTTTGAGGGGAAAGAACAAAGCTCGATAAACGGACTTCTCAAGCATTCAATTGTTTTGCAAAAAAGTCGAGCCAGCCTCCACTCCTACTTGGAAAGCGAAACACCAGAGATACGCTCGTAGATCTCCAACAACTGATCCTGCTTCTCGACCTTTCCAGTCGCCTCATGCGGGCTGCCAATTCCACCAGGGTTAAGGTACACACCCGTCTTGTTCCCAGCAACCGAGTCACCGGCAGCATAAGCAGCAATCATCTGCGCAGGCGGATCCGTACTGCCCGGCGCGCCCTCACCTCCCAACTTGGTCTTAACCCAACCGGGATCCAACGAGCAGCTCTGCACCTCCGGCCAGCGCTTCGCCACAGCGTTCGCGAGCAAGACGTTGTGCATCTTGGTGTCGTTGTACGCCTGCGGAGGGTTGAACTGCTTCCTCTCACTCCACGCCACATCCTTCAAACTCTCGTCGCCACCCATGTGCAGCCCGGAGCTGACGTAAAGCAGCCTCTTGGGCTTCTCCATCAGGGCAGTGAGAACGAACGGCGCGAGCGAGTTTACGGCGAAGACAGAAGCCACTCCGTCTGCGTTCTTCGCGCCGTCGGTGGCGAGGCCGAGGCCTGCGTTGTGGACTACCGCGTCGAAGGGGCCGGCTTTGTCGGCTTCGGCGGCGAGGGCTTTGCAGCCGGCGACGGTCGAGAGGTCGCCGATTACTACGCCGGAAGCTTTGGGGACTGCGGCGCGGGCTTGCGAGGCGCGGGTGCTGTTGCGGGCGTGCAGGAAGACGGCGTGGCCTTGTTCGGAGAGGATTTTGGCGGCGGATTGGCCGATTCCGTCGGCTGAGCCGGTGATGAGGATGCGGGCCATGGTTTTTTGTTGGTGTCCGTGTTGCTTTTCCCCTTCTTCTTAAAGAACGATTGATTAAGGAGAGAAGATATTGTCAGATAGTTGTAGTGACTTTGATCTTGGATGCTCCGGAGATTTTGATGTCATTGTTTATTACATAATCCGGTCAAACTCCACACCTTTGTCATCAACATCCGGAGCGGAGATAAAATCTTGCCGGGACATGGGGAATCTACAAGGAGGGCAAGTACTGCATTTGCGCCCTTCCGTACAAGCGGATCTGTCGAGTTGGTGGATGATCTGGCCGGTGCTAAGATGTTCTCGATATACTCAAGCTGCTAATACCACCACCGATGACGGAGCCTCAGTCGATCCTTGTATCAACTTGAGAAGTCGCTGATGCCACCTGAGGGCGCTCTTATCGATAGAATGAGGGTACCTGGCATTCCACTGCCATTCGGTCGCAACGAAGGTCTCTATCATCGGCACCAAAGGCATCATGCTAGCCATGAGATAAATGCTACCCATATCTCACTTTTTTTGTGACGAAGCAGTTGCTGACAACACTGCATGAAAATACATTCGAAGTGAATCCACCTGGGTGTGATGTGGGGAAAACTGGGGGAAATGCGACAGTCCTATGGTATTGGAACGTTGGAAAGTCTTCTTGATAGCAAGATTCGGGGGATGGGATGGGGGGAATAAACGAGGAACAAAAAAGCAAAAAAAAAGGGGTGAAAGCAAAACAAAAAAGGCCAGCGCAGCTTCCAAAAACAGCCCGCATTACCATTCCGTCTCATGTGCAAATGCAAAGTGCGGTCTGGGTCCGACATAACCCATGTTTTTCGTCATCATCGTCAATACTCTGCGGCGCCTCACTCCAGTAGCGCAGTCCCAGCACGGTCTCAGTTAAAGACCACGCCTCTTCTGCGCAACAAGTCGCCCAGCATGCCGTCCAGCTCGGTCATCATGTTCTCGACGCCCCTGCGCGGTTCGTCGTACAAGCCTGCAATAGCCGGGTGCTCGACGTAAGGTGCGTCGGGATCTGCGTCCGGGTCGGTTTTGCTGTGGTGTATGATGGCCAGCATGTCTTTAACGTCGTCGGTGTCGAACCAGCTGCGCAGGTTGACGTCGTCCCATTCGTGGTGTTGTGGAGCCGAGGGCTGTTGGGGCGAAGAGGAGATTGGGGTTTCGACTGTGGCGGTGGAAGAGACGGCGTCGTCGTCAGTGGAGGGCAGGGAGTCGTTGGAGTGGGAGTCGGTTGTGGTGCGGGTTGGGATTGCTCTCGTGATCTCGCTGGCCTCGACTGGTTTGGATGCCGAGGTTGTGATTGTTGATTGGGGCGTTTGCACTGTGGGTGTGCTGTCGCTGTCTTCAAAGTCTTTCGCAGGCGAGTCCTTACCCCTGACTTGGTCGGATGGCTGCTCTGAAGGTTTTTCGATGAGGCTGGGCTCTGTCGCAGCAGAGGAATTATCGCTGTGCTTCGATGGCCCGGCCTCTTCTTCCAGGTCATCTTCTTCGTCGCTGTCGACATTCATCTGAGGAATGTGAATGCTTTCTGTGCCGTGCATGAACGTGCCTGCGTTAGGTGACAAGATCTCGACAGGGCTTGCTGACAAGCGGTCAGACTCTTGGCTGGCCTGACGCGAGCGCTCTTCCTGCTCCAGGAACGGGTTCGGGCCCTGGTCGTCGTCCTCAGGCTCTTCGTCAAAATCGTCGAGCTCCACACGTTGCTTTGAACGCTTCGCCTTCTTGGGTTTCGGCTCGCCAGTCGTGCTTCCCGTTCTGAGTATGGATGCGATGGGTGAAAGCGGGTTGCTCTTTTCTTGTGCGGGAGGCGTTGGCAATGACTCCGTTGTTTGGTGGGCAACGTTTCTTTCTTGACCAGTAGACATCTCGTACGCGGCATTGTCGCCCTCCAATTCTGCGATGAAGCCTCCGCTTGGCGGATAATAATGCTGCTGTTGTTGTTGCTGTTGCGGCTGCTGCTGCTGCTGCTGCTGCACTGGCGGTGCTTGGTGGGGTGGCTCTTCCACAGGACTCATCACTCTTACGTTGTCGGAAGGCTGTGTCTTCTGCAGCTTGGCTCTCGCCTGGGCTCTGTTGTCTGCAGACATGGGTCCAGCGTTCATGCGTTCAACAGGTGAGACATTGCCTGAGATCGCTGTTGTGCTGCCTTGGGGCGAGTTCGAGCTGCGGGACAGCTCAGCAGAGTCTTTCTCCATGTCACTGACTTCACCCTCGTCCCTGGCAGCGACGAGCTTCTTGTCCTTCTTCTTGCTCTTGAAGAGGCCTGACAGCATGCCGCCTTGCTTCTTTTCAGCCTTCTTGTCTTTCTTCTTGTCCTTACTATCCCTCTTCGAACGATCCTCCTGAGGAGATGGCGTCTTGACAAGGGCTTCAAAGCTACTGGTGCGTGCGCTTTCAGTGGAGCCGGCTTTGGAGGCAGTATCGTCGCGTAGCAGACCAGGGGTAAGTGATATTTTGCGAGTTTCGATGCTCTCGTCTTTGAGGAAAGAATCGGCGTTACGGGGTGTGCCTTTGCGCGACTTGAGCGGCGCTGCCTCTGATCGGTCAACGAGCTTAGGGCCGTCATCCATCGATGATCGCTTGCTGTCCATGCTGACTTTGCTTGCTGATGACTCCATGGAAGCTTTCCCACCACCTATTGATTCGCCACTGAACCGGCGTGTCGCATGTACGTTGGCTTCCTCTGGTGCGTTGCGCTCCTCCACCTCTGGCGGTGGACCGCGATCAGATACCTGTTCTTGCTGAGGTTCCATGTCGGTGGAGTAAGGATCTATCATGGCGTCTTCGTCGTCGGTGGAGTAATCGTAGTCGGAGGCCTCGACATAAGTAGGAGCAGCAAACTGAACGGTCTTGGCAGTTCGGCGGCGCATGGCTTTCTTGAGGGGATTTCTTGTCTTCTCGGGATTGTCACCAAGCATGGTTTGTGAAAGCTGCTGAAGGTCAGTCAATGCTCCAGCGATGTGTGCAGGTGATGAATCGATCTAACGTCAATGTTGCGATGTTTGTTCAGTCGCGCCAGGCGCTCTGTTGGTGTCTCGATGTGCTCGGCAGGCAGGTAACCTAGTGATCGTATTAGCCGGCATTCAGGATGGCCTCGCGCGTCGTACATACCAATGCTGCTGTCCTTTACAACCCTGACAAGCCACCAGTACGAGTTGCTGTCATCAAGAAGCACCATCGTATCACCCTTAGTGGCGTTGGCCTGTCCTTCTACGGTCGCAACGAACGTGTGGAGGGCGTAAACGAATTCGAAATCGATGTCTTCTATTTCACGTAAGCATTCGCCTCCCCAGCCAGAATCAATACGACGGTCATGAAAATTAAGGAAAGCGTCTGGGTCATCGTCTTTTAGTGGTATGAGATCCTCTGAGGAGTCGGAATCACAAGGATCCTCGCATGGAGCGAGTGCAAGCCGATGCTCAGAGAACGGATCATCAAAATCCCAGATACTCGAGTTCGCTACAACCAGACCTCCAGACCGGGCGGCCGTGGTGTGCCGTAAGTCATCGAAGTCCGGACTCCAGTAGTTCCGTTGGGCAAAAGCGTTTCCCGGCATTGGGGCTGGCACCTCGGGTCGTTCCTGTGGTGCTCTCTGTTCTCTGTTGCTCTCTGTCTGTGTCGTCGCAGTCTCACGTGCGTTTTCGTCGTCCGTAAGTCCAGTGGATCCAGAACCAGGAGCTGACCTACCCTGAAGACGATGACGCGGGGACTCTGCACGATGAAATCGTCCAACAAGTGCGGTAAGAATCAGGGGGGAAGTTTCGGGGGTGTTAATGGAAGGGGATAGGTCCGCCACCGATTGCAGTACCGTTTCGCGTTGAGGGGTGAAGACACCCGATCGCGGCAAAGGCAGATGCCTTGGTACTTCAACAAACGGTGACGAGTCCGGTGTAGGTGTGAACGACTGGTTGAAAGTCGCGGGTTCATGATCGCCGTGTTGAGTCGCAGGCAGTCCTTCTTGGGACATCGCAGCTGTAAAAGAAAAAGGAAAGTTTCTC
>Ga0265780_10004332_pt1 | contig 18316 bp, 16 predicted proteins | sample P1T30metagenome_FD_192432 | JGI IMG/M metagenome (GOLD analysis project Ga0265780, IMG submission 192432) | Plant litter microbial communities from East Loma Ridge, Irvine, California - P1 T30 | ecosystem: Environmental > Terrestrial > Plant litter > Unclassified | place: USA: California...
CCGTAAGGGGGGCTGCAGCAGGGTTTGGCATCGTAACTGAATTCAAATTCCGCACGCAGCCTGAGCCGGGAGAGGCTGTGCTCTACTCGTACAACTTCGTGGGGAACGATATAAAGTCAAAAGCGACCGCGTTCAAGCAATGGCAAGCCCTCGTGTCCGACCCGAACCTGTCGCGAAAGTTCGCCTCCACGTTTATCCTCACCGAGCAGTTTGGTGCCATCTCTACAGGAACGTTTTTCGGCTCCCGAGCGGAGTTTGACAGCCTGAATATCAGCTCACGGCTGCCTCCCACAGAGAAGTCGAACGTTGAGCTCAACGATTGGCTAGGCCTGGTCGCACACTGGGGTGAAGACGTTGCCCTGCAAATCGTCGGGAGCATCCCATCGAACTTCTATAGCAAGTCAATGGCTTATACCAAGAACGACGTGATTCCCGATGAGGGCGTCGATCAGCTGTTCGAATATGTCGACAAGGCAGACAAGGGCGGTGCCTTGTGGTTCATCGTATGGAGTCTCGCCGGCGGTGCTGTCAACGACGTCAAACCTGATGCGACCGCATATGGACATCGCGACGCGCTGATGTTCCACGAGTCGTATGCGATCAATCTGCTTGGCAAGGTCAAGGATGAGTCCCGGACCTTCTTGACGGAAATCAACAGTATCATCGAAGCTGCGGTACCCGGAGACCAAGACGGTGTATATGCGGGATATGTGGACCCGGCGCTCGGGGGAGAAGAAAGTGCGAGCAAATACTGGGGTGGTAATGTGGACAGACTGCAGAGGATCAAGGCGCAAGTTGATCCAAACGACGTCTTTCACAACCCACAAAGCATTAGACCTGCGAAGGGGAGCGCGAGGATGAGGCGATGAAGAATAGGAAGTGAGGAGTAGACGGCTTGAGATTCTTTATACCCTACTAGGATTCGTCTTCGAACTGCGTTTAAGTAGGCCTATTCACTTGATTATCTTCTTCAAACTGGTGCTCCCCACGTGTTGAAGTGAGTCCTGGAGTAGTAAGTGTCCGCAGCGACGCTGTACTTGGTTTCTTTAGATTGCATATATGCACCTCAGGATACATGCTCGGGCGTCGTGGCATCATGGTGGGTACAGGACAAGCGTGGCTTTCATTGGAGGTAGCTGTCAAGATCGCGTAGTGTTCAGACTGCCTTCTGTCAGTACTTCAATCTCATGTCGCTGGAGCAATCCTACCGTCAAGGTAATCCGCCGCAATCAGCAATTCCAAGCACAACTCAGGTGGTATATCCATGTCGGATACATCTTTGCTCTCCGCATGCTTTTGGTGGTAGTATAGATATTCGCAGACTTTCTCGAGTACGACGCCACTACTTCGCGTCAGCTTTCATGCATTCTAGGACTGCGGGACGACGCGGGATATTCGTACTTTATCGTGGGCAGTTCAATGCGGTTTTGCGTATTCTCGCGGAAGCCGGCTGGAGATGCGGTCAGCATTGAAGTATCAAAGCAGGTGCGATACAATACATACACAAAGGGTCCAGCGCCTTCTTGATCGTGCCCGCTATGCACGCTGCAGAGCGTAACATCTTGAACTCGTAGCCATCAGTCGAGACGAGAGTGACGTATTCGGTAGACTTTTCATCGGCCATTGTGAGGGTGGATTGCCGTATCAGGTTTGTGCGTGGAGTATTCAGATGGAGGTGGGGTGGCGCGGGGGACATCGCAGTCACGGTGTCACGTTATCTCGCGTGGCATTTCGAGCTGACTCGTGCGGACCTCTTGATCCAAATTTCACGACAACACAAAAGCATCTCACCAATTTCTCAATTTCGTTCGTTAGAAATTGACTCGGCGTCTCTCGCCTTGAAGTTTGCAGTAATATCGAAACCTAATCAACAGGCATACGTACCACCAGGATATACATGTACGACAAACTTCCTAGACTAGACGTGCATCAGGCAGTTGCACTGGGCAACATCAAAGTAAAGACCTTGGACGAGGCCTGGGAACGCAATTCAAACTATTCCGCGACTTCTTAAAACTATTCTTTGGAAACAATCTTTGCTTACTGAGCGCGAACCATCCATCACCACCCTCCAACTACACCAAAATGGCAACCTCACGTCCCCGGCACGTCCTCATCACCGGCGGCTCCCGGGGCATCGGCCTCGCCATCGCGCAACTCTTCGCCAAAAACGCCTACCGCTGCACCCTCATCTCCCGCAGCGAAACATCCCTCCAAGCCGCCCTATCCACACTATCCCCCCTCCCCCAACCCCCCGACTCCGACGCAGAATCAGCACAGCACTACCGCCACGCCTACATCGCCGGCGACATCTCCACCATCTGGACCACAAAGCTCCCCGACGCGCTCCCCCGATCTGCGCCCACCAGCAAAATCGACGTCCTGGTAAATTGCGCGGGTATGTCGCAGGCGCTCGTATTCAAGACAATGGACCCGCACGCAATCGATCAGATCGTCACCACGAATCTGACCGCCATGATGGTGGGCACAAAAGTGCTGCTGCGAGGCAGGTATTTCCGCAAAATGGAGAGGCAGAAAGATGGCGCGGCTTCGATTGTGAATGTTAGTTCGCTGCTGGGGTTGAAGGGCGGGTATGGTGCTGTCGCGTATGCGGCGAGTAAGGCGGGTGTGTTGGGTTTCACGCGCGCGCTCGCGACGGAGTATGCGAGTCACGAGGTGCGCGTGAACGCCATCGTGCCGGGGTATATTACTACGGACATGACCAAGAAACTGGACGAGGATGCGTTGAACATGAGGATCCCGCTGGGCCGGTTTGGCAAGCCCGAAGAAGTAGCCAAAGCGGCGCTGTTTCTGGCGGAGAATGGGTATGCGCATAACTGTGTGTTGGGATTGGATGGGGGCCTATCTGCTGTCTAATGGACGTGGGGATGCTATGCTATGAGGATGAGGACTGACCAAGGCAGAAATGAAATGACTGCGACGCGTGAAAGCGCGCAGTGTCAAAAGGTGTATTCCTTCCTCCCAAAACGCCGTTGCTCGGTGCTGGTGCTGATGGTAATGTACAGAAGTAGGTGAGCCGCATCGCCCCTATGTTCCACCCCGAGGATGCAGCCAAGTCTTTTCACCGAGGTCGCATATCTGCGCAGCGTAGCGCAAGGCGACGTCGCAATGCCTGTATATGTTCTTGGGCGTGAGGCATCGTTGAAGATCTCAGCGAAGAGCGAACGCTCAGTCGATATCAATCGTGCCATCGTCCTCGACGATGTAAATAACCTCGTTGTCTTTGGCCGCGGCTTCCTCCATGACCTTGCCTTTCTTCCTCGTCACTTCGTCTTCGAAACCCGCCTCATCTGCCTTGCGCTTCGTCGTGCCATTCGTGCCATTCGTGCCATTGTGCATGGTCGCATCAATCTCGGCGTGGCCGTTAGTCTCTGGCTCTGGCTTTTTGGGCTTCTTCGCGATGACGACCTGATCGGGCAGACTGATTGGGTCCTCACCCTCTTCGACCTCCTTTTCAATAACGGAGAAGAGCAGATCGACCTTGGCGTTCTCGTCCGCCTCGTCAAAGACGGTGATGAATGTGTCTGCCTTGAGACTCAGCTCCTCAAAGCTCTTCTCGAGATGCACATCCTCGTCGACGTCGTAGAGGAGATCTGCGTCGCGCTTGATGCTAAAGTCCTCGCCATATCCTAGCTGCGCTGTGAGTGTATCGACAAGATTGCTGAGTTTGGCGCGCTTGGGATCGACGACGAGAGTAGCGTATGCAACGCTGCAAGTCGCACAATCGGGGTTCGGTGGCAGGAGCCTATCGCTGGCAAGTACGCGCTCGGCGGTTCGAGTGAGGAAAGAGAACTTGGCCTTGTTGAGTTGTCCGCGCATGACTTTGAATGCTTGGAGGACGCAGAGGCCAGCGGTCATGGCGTTGGTGGTGGCGATGGCGGGGATGATGTTGCCGGCCATTTCTGTGACCTGTTAGCATGTGGAACCAACGGAGTAGAGAAAAGTTCTCACGCTTAATGTCGAACTTCGACCGCGTCTCGATGCCAAAGATGTGTGACCTCAAATTCGCCGCCGCAGTGACAAAGTCTAGCGTGTCCTCGTCGTCCTTGTCGAACATGAGTATCGGCGCATCCTTGCCCACGTCGGCACTCGCGCGCAACTCTTCGAGGCGAGTGCTGAGACGTCGTAAGCTGTCGACAAAGACGGCAAAGTTCTCAGCCGCGCTCCAAATGATCTGATCCTTTTGCGCAACTGCCGGACCACACCCAAGCGACTCTTGCAGCAGTGCATCATAATCTAACGCTTCGGGTGCCCGCTTCGTCTTCCACATGTCCTCCATGCTCCGTAACCGCTCGATGTCCTCCTTGTACACCTTGTTGAAGAGTAGTCGCGGGAAGTCGTCTGAGCCCATGGCCTCGCGAATGCGCTTCAAAGCCTGAGCCTCTTTCTGCAGGTTGGCGACTTCCTTGGCATTATCCGAGTCCTCGCTGTGGTCCAGCTCGGATGCTTCGTCTTCAGAGGTGCCGAAGATCTCTGCGAACAGATATGACTTGCCCCAGACTATGCAGTGGATGGGTTGCGAGGGTGTGCTTCGGATGGTACAGACGGGGAAGGACTTGGGTGCGATCTTGGGCGTGCAGTCGTAGCATTCCGTCTCGCCCTGTTGCTGCAGTCAGCTCTCCGACGCCAGAAGTATCTTGAGTCACGTGTCGCACCTTCTTGATGACCTGGACCTGCCCGTTGAAGCCCGTGGTGCCGCTCTCGATCAGCGGAACATTTGCCGCAAGACACATCTTGTTCACATGACGCCGCGCATCCAGATTATCTAGCGCATTGAAGACGATGTTGAAGGTCTTGAACCACGCGACATTGAATTGAGACTCCTTGATGTTGTCATGGTACGCTTCGATCTTGACGTTGGGGTTGAACTTGAGCGCCGAGTCCTTTGCAACCTGTCGCATGTGAGCGCGTGTCGTTGCTTCTCCCCGGAATTACCGTACCAAAGCCTTGGACTTTTTAATATGCTCGTTGCGAAACAAAAACTGTCGGTTGAGGTTGCTGAGGTCGATCGTGTCCAGGTCGACGATGTGGATTTCGCCGAAGCCGGTCAGGACGAGGTTCTTGAGCAATTCGCATCCGATGCCGCCAGCGCCCACCATGAGAACGCGCGACTGCCCTGGTCAGCGCCTTTCTCGATTCACATTCCCGCCTACTTTACCTCTTTGATTGCGCCATGTAGCGTGCCGAGGCTCTTGCTAGCAAACGTGTCGCGTGCCATTGCGTAGCGTGTGGAGGTGGAGTTGATGTCGGAGGAGGTGGCGCGACTACGACATGAAGTTTTTGACCGTGACCGAGGCGTTGTGCAGGTGAAGGCGGATAAGGCGCACAAGTGAGAGAGACGTCAGAGCTGCGCGACTTTGCGCCCGGGCCAGGTCCGGGGAGCCTCATCCTTGGCCCTTAGCCGAGCGCCCTATGAGTGGATCACCAAGTGTGGAGGTACTAAAATAAACATTGCTGCTTCTCTCACCTGCGCCACTTCGTATCGGCTTGCACCGTGACCGTGGTGTCGTGAAGTGTGGGGCGCAACTGGCGGAAAGACCTTCGGATCCGGAAGTACGTCACTCATCATCGCGACTTCCCTCATTGGGAACCCACAACCATCACGATGTCTGACGACGAAGTTGACCATGAACTCCTCGACCTGCTCCGCGCCCGCTTCGGCATTGGCGTAGAGGACACTGGACCACCTGAAACCAAAGTCCTTGAGAACGCCCAATTCATATGCGACAACAGCGTCGACGTGGCGCTGGACATGCGCTCCACTAAAGTCGCAGCACAACTCATCTTGGACGAAATGTCAAAACGCGAATACAGCACGTCTACATGGTCCGAGCATGAATTACATCCGAAAGCCAAGGATGAGAACACCGTCAATTTCATCTTCACCATGGATCTACTTAATTTCAGTTTCTGGAGCGAGAAGCCTGAGGACGAAAGATTTGCCGTTGTGTACAAGGGCAAGAAATGGACCGGCTATTGGAGCCTGATCGCACTATTGCAACGAGCACTGGAGCAAGACATTCCTATCACTGACCCGGAGTTTTGGATCGACGAGGAAAAATGCACAGACGATGTCTTGAAGTCAGTATTTAGCTCAGGCGTCGATGGTGCCGAGGAGATCCCGCTATATGACGAGCGCATCCGCTGTCTACGAGATGCCGGCCGCATTTTGGAGGAGGTACACAACCTTCCCTCACACACTCAAAACAAGCAGCCAAACTAATCACTAACACAACAGGAATTCGACAGCAGCATCGTGACACTTATTGAAGACGCAAAGAACTCAGCACCAGGCCTCGTCAACTTGCTCGCCGAGAAATTCCCCTGCTTCCGCGACGAAGGCACCTTTGAGCGCAAAAAAGTGCGCTTCCTCAAGCGCGCGCAAATCTTCGTCGCCGACTTGTGGGCCGCGTTTGACGGCGAGTCGTACGGCGAGTTCAACGACATTGACAAAATCACCATGTTTGCCGACTACCGTATTCCACAAATGCTGCACTCGCTCGGCGTCATATGGTACTGTCCACCGCTTGAGAACAAGATCCGCCGGCTTGAGGTCATTGAGTCTGGACATCCGTGGGAGATGCAGATCCGCGGATGTAGTATTTGGGCCGTGGAGTTGCTCAGGCGGGAGATTATGAAAGTCAAGAGTGATGCAAAGGTCAATGCGATTTTGATCGATTTCTTCTTGTACGATTCGGCGAAGGAGAAAGAGAAGGAAGATGAGGGCGGGGTCATTCCGCATCATCGGACGAGGAGTATTTGGTATTAAGTGACTTGGGGTGGGCTAGGGGTTGGCGTTCTGGATCATAGCTAGCATAGAGGCCCAGGTATAACTTGACACAAGCTGAAGAGTATTCTTTAACCCATCAGCACGATATTTTGAAGCAGTTTCTAAAAGTTGTTGTCAATCCAGGTTGCCTGCTACGAAAATCCAGGTTCTGCCTTCCCTTGCGGCATTTTCTCGCTTCGTGTTTCGTTGACTTTCTTCCATAGCATCCCCAGCGCGTGCAACAGGCCGTACTACGGCTACTCTAGGGCTCATGTAGCTACGCTACTGCCACCTCTAGAGTAATGCTAAGATTATATAGTCCTAGGCATAATTTCCTATCTAGGTCTAGCCTTCTAAATTAGGTGAATGCCTTAGCTATTTAGCTAACCCCTAAAGCTGCCCCTAGCTAATTCCCCTATATAAACACAGATGCGTAATTATATAGGCAGTATACGTATAGTTACAGCTCATAAACAGTTACTACTACAGCTACGGGACCTACCTATTTACTCTTGATTATCTATCGCTTATGTAAGCCGTAAGCCGTAGAGGGCTACCATGGTAGTACAGCCTGTTGCACGCGCTGAGCATCCCCCAGCAGGTGCAATGGTATTTTTAGCGCCAACGCGTTAATCATTGACGCCCGGCCAAACTACATTCTGCTTTCAATGTAAGTTTTTAGCCAATTCTAGAATCATGGCCTGATCGCATTCTCAGATTAGCCAAGACCCAGGTCTCGTAAGCGAGTGCATCTTCACCGATCAGATATGATCGGTTGCTTTGATTCGATATTTGCTGTCCCGCCCCAATAGGTGGCGTCAAAGGTTCAAAAGAATCAGCCCCCAAGTCCCGAACATAGCCACTTTCCGGTCAATTATGGCTGCCTGCCTGTATTATCGTCCAAGATCGCGCATTCTTCTGGAAGTTGAATCCCTTAACTATCCTCTCGCACTTGTCGAGATAATACGCGATGGCCGGGCCTCTTCAGAGCTACCGCCGACGCGCAATGTACCGCCCCATAACTCTTGCGAGCCAATCCTAGCGTCGACCTTTCAGCAGTCCAGCCGTGATCTCAGCCAATCTTACTACTATCAGTACATGCGCCTACGTGAACGTAAGTCGATCCGGGTCCTCGAACTATCGCCTGGCACAAGTACTACGCCTATCCAAGGTCGGATCCAGGAGGTATCTTTGGACGATCCCATCAGCTACGATGCTGTATCTTACGTCTGGGGCTCCCCGAAGTTGAGCCCCATAATATACGTCAATTCGAAGGCCATGCTGGTGACCTATAACTGTTTTCAGGTCCTAGAAAACCTGCGCGATGAACTACTTCCTCGAAACTATTGGATCGATGCCTGCTGTATAAACCAAACCTCAACCGACGAACGCACTCATCAGTTAGGCATCATGGGCGATGTATATAGTAAGGCCATACGTACTGTCGTGTGGCTTGGGAACGCTGGGGTCCATGACGTAGAAATCATGAAGATGATCAGGTCTCATCGCACAAGAACCTCCTGTAGTATGTTGATTAGTGAGATGACAAGAGAACTCTTGCTTACAATGGCGCAGCTTATGAATTAATTTGGGCTCTGGAGTTCCTGAACAGGCCATGGTTCCACCGTGTCTGGGTAAGCCTTATGTACGCGGCTTTCAGGAACTCGGTTAGCTGACGCAATCTAGACAGTGCAAGAGTTTGCCCTCTCTCGAGAATGCAACATCAGGTGCGGAGCTTCTTCGCTGGATGCTCGTGACTTGTTGTCTTTTTTGGAAACACGATATGTTAGCCGAAAGATTGGCTGGTCTCATAGGGTGCGACTTCACCAGCAAATGTGGACGTGAGTAAAGATTCGATTGTCACGATGCAAAAGCAACGCCTGGCGTCGCATGCATTTCTTGGGACACTGACGACAAGATGCATCGGGGTACCTTGCTGACCAGTTGTGCCTCATGACAGACACGTGCGGCAAAGACGCGAAGTTCTCGAAACCGTTATGCATTCCCGGAACCATATAATACGCCAATCTGCCATGAAACATCATCCTAGATGTACAGACCTGTTGCTAGGTACACGACCACAGAGCGCCACCGACCCGAAAGACAAAATCTTCGCATTCCAGGGACTATTAGAGCTACTAGATATCGATCTACCATCTCCACAGTACAACAAGTCGGCCAAGCAAGTGTACAGCGAGGCTGCAGTAGCAGCGATCTATCATGACAATAGTCTAAGGCTGCTAGCTTCTGTGACGGGTGAGTCCCAGATACCCGGTCTGCCTTTCTGGGTCCCAGATTGGTCGAACTGTGATTTTATCACTGAAATAGCTTCCTGGAACGCAGCGTGGGTGACACGAACGAACCCACCAAGGTACGTCATGTCCGAGAGCTCGGAACATCTTGGGCTGGAAGGAATCATCATCGACCGAATCCGCTATGCGTCAGATACCTACCCAGCTTTCCACGACCTTGGAAATAGTGCAGACGAGATCATACGAAATATTGCTCGATGCAAAGAAGTTGCGGTGCTAAAAACCTGGTTTACCACCTTTCAAGAGCTCCCGGGTGTTGACATCGTTACCTTCTTCTCTGGACTTGTCCAAGAAGCCTGGAGTCGGGAGCGTCATCCAGCCAACCTAGAGTCTGAAATACTTACGCCGTACTGGATAGACGCAGTCAAGTGCGTAGGATTACAAGCCAGTGCCGTGAGAACCATTCCGAACCATATATACACAGTCCTTCGGGGAAGCAATCTCGACCTTCCGACGAAATTCAAAATAAGAGAAGCTATAGTCCCGTTTCACCAGACTATGAGGAGGTTACTGGATCGCAAAAGAATCTTCAAAACCCGCCACGGTCAGCTTGGTATGGGATGTCGAGCTCTCCAGAACGGCGATAGAATTGCACTCTTCATTGGGTGTAACCTACCGATGGTTATCAAGAGAGCTCAGTATGATCATCAGTGGAACATCGTATCTCCAGTCTACCTCGAGAACGCTGTACACAATGGCTCTACCTGGACCTCTGAAGGGCGGCTTAAAACGTTTGTCATTGTATGAAGAGGTAATTTCATTCATCAAAAGCAACTGCAAGGTGCGTCATAGGATTCAGTACGACGCTATCCCTCGGAATACTGGCGTATGAAGCCGTGGAGTTCCTGCAGCGAGTCTGACGGGCCGCTCGTCATGTAAGCCCCTTGATCATCCTCGCGTTGCGCCACATCGAGGATTTTTCGCGCCAGCCACCAGAGCTCCAGTCCATACTTGGCGAAGCCGACATGTGATCTCCTATTGGCATCTCTCGATTGAACGCAGTCCCAAAGCTCTTTCCACCTTTCTGTTGCGCGACGAAGAACTTGGTGGGTTGATGGCAGCAGAAGCCCTGTTCGCGAGACGAAGATCAAGGAGTGCAAAGCTGTTGAGAGTGAGCGTGGAGCAGAAGCTATGTGCGGACGACGGTGACACACCGAACAAAATGCCCATCAGATGCTCCATTTCAATGAAGACCAGGATGTTCTGATCTGGGCCGGTCCAACCTTCTCCCAGCAACACGTCCAGCCAGTCCTTGAGGCTCGTAAGACGGCATTCCGGGTCGGCTGACGCAACGTCTAACCGGGAGAACTCAAGTGAGCCTGGGGCTTCGAACGAGGCATAGGTGCTTGGGAGAGTCCCACACATCTCAGCGAGCGTCCCCTGAATAATACCCGTGTTCTGGCTCACATCAAAGTCTGCGAAAATTCCCGAAAATAAGTCAGCCATGAAGTCGTCATCATGCAAAAAGCCGACCGACATTTCGAAATCATCAGCCGGATTTACAGCTAGCTCGGCATGCGCTTCTGAAATGACAAAGGCGTCCGACACCAAATCGAGCACGGGATTGGTGTAGTTGAGCATGAAGGTCATGGGAACTCGGGATGCAGTTCTGGCTTCAACGTCGGCGGACCTGGAGCGCAGTCAGTCTTGGAGCTCGGGCATCGAGCGTCGTCACTTACGAGAAGGAGCAAACCAGGTCCGCGGACAAGCACCGTTTACATGGCTGAGCGCCATCACATCGGAGTCTTTTAGACTGGCAGCGCCCGCATGCACGACTTTTCCTACCACGTTTGATCGCCGGTAGGTCGGCTGAGCCCTCAACCTTTGAGCAGGTTTTGAAGTGCCGCCGTAGGGCATCGCTGCATTATCAGCAAAAGAGCTACTACTTGTTTAAGATACTCACTTTCTGGCAAAGCTTCGCGAACAGAATTGGCATCGGAATGAGGAGGGATTCGTATCTGATCATGGTTAGCAAGACGTTCGTGCCATGGGCCGACCGGGACGACGTACGGCTGACTTCATGGCGCCGGAGATGATTGAGGTGTTTAAACTCCTTACGACACATCGCACATCTAAGTTGCAGAGATTCAGAGGTTCGCGCATCATGGTCGTCCATCCCTACCATAGGTCGGTGGTGTCGGTGGTGTGGGCATTTCCCGAGTGTGGGATTTCCCCGAGTTTCAACGCCGCGCTATCGACCGAATAGGCCTAGCCCCATTGTGCTTCACACTCTCGGACTTGCTGTCTTCCCTTTTACTGCTCATCTTTTTGAGAAGCGAGCGCAAGTGAGTAAACCTTTGGAATAATGTCGGTTATGAGACAGGCTTTGCGGTGAAGTAATCAACTTTGTGAGTATTTCGATCATCAACAAAGGACCACCGACACTGATGGCCACTAAGGTGCCACTCCTATATTACAATGCTCGAAATTGTTTACAAGAACAACACATGCACGTCTAGCCTCAGTGTCCCATCAACAGCGAGACAGTTCTTCCCAGCCCATTTCCAATTCGAATGTGCCAACGACTATTCGCAAAAGCACCAGTGTTGTCGAGCACGTCCTGTATGCCTTTCTACATACCGCAAAACCTTCAATGACACTGACAAGCCACCAGCACAACATGCGACCAAATCGTAAACTGGGCTCGACAAGGCTCTCTCTGGCCCCTCAGCTTCGGCCTCGCCTGCTGCGCAATCGAAATGATGCACCTCTCGATGACGCGGTACGACCAAGACCAGCTGGGCATCATCTTCCGCGCATCGCCCCGGCAAGCCGATGTTATGATTGTCGCCGGCACAGTCACGAACAAGATCGCGTCTGCAGTCCGGCAATGCTACGACCAGATGCCAGAGCCCAGGTGGGTGATGAGCATGGGGAGTTGCGCGAATGGCGGCGGGTACTATCATTATAGCTATAGTGTGGTGCGAGGCGTAGATCGAATCGTTCAGGTGGATATGTATGTCCCGGGGTGTCCGCCGACGGCTGAGGCGTTGATGTATGGGGTTTTCCAGTTACAGAAGAAGATGAGGCGGACCAAGGTGACGAGGATGTGGTATAGGAAGTAGTCGACGTGTGGGAGGTGCTTTGCGCTATTGGCTTGAACGGTCTCTCCAAAGAACTTGAGCGGGATGTGTAAACTTGCATGTACAGGAAGAGATGGCAGTGCGATCTCTCACGACTGGTGTCCGTCCAGGTAATGCGTACCAGTCTCAAAGGTCATATCGCTCCATGGAGGAGAAGTGCTCGAAGTGTTGTGTGATAGAACCGGTAGAGGAATTTGAGCCTCTTCCGAGACGGAGGACCAGTCCCGATCATGCCCGGAGCCCTTGGGCCTGGTGGACCCAGACCTCGTCCCAAAGAATCTCCTCAGCACGCAGCCCTTTGTATCAACCAGTTTTGCCAATGACAACATGCAGGTTACGATGATACCGAAGCTGATCTCGGCACAGACGCACAGGATTAGCCACGCGGCGATGTAAGAGATGTCCGCGTTGTCGTGGTTGATACGGACGAGGAAGATTACGACGCCAATGTCGGCGATGGAGGCCCTATAAGTATCAGCGTGGAAGCACGAAAGAGCGTGCGAGACATGGTTACAGGCTGCCAATCGCAAACAATACGCTGATGCTGATTTTCCGTCGGACCGGGATGCGCAAGATCCAAATACTTCGTGTCGGCAAGAGTAGAATCGCGATGTCGGAAAGGATGTTGAACAATGCGGCAGCAATGAAGATAGCGCCCAGATTAATGCATTCTGCGTTTTCAATAAACCTGTTCCAGGATGCTTCGTGCGGGCTGCATCGGAAAATACTAAGCAGTGTGATGGTAATGTAGAATGCTCCAATTACTACCATGGTGATCCACGCCCCAAAGAAGACGAATGCATTTACTGTTCGATTTGGCGCTAGTAGTCGTAGGTACTGTAGCAGAATTGCGAGTTTGATCAGTAAGACTACAGGTCCGTACATGATCTCGTGAACGTGAAGCCACTGCCTGAGTTAGCAGCTGTCGTGATGTAGTCGTCCCAGAGACGTGCGTAAAGTATATGGAAGAGGTTCTCATTGCGTACGTTCCATTGATGCATGCCAGCGCCGGCTCCAAACATGACTCTACTAATGCCAATCATAGACATGAACATAAGCTAAAATAGTAAGTATTACATAGATTTATGATTGCCGGAAGACCTACAAATGCAAGTACCACAAAGTCTGTCTAATGTCAGGATGGGTGCTTTCAAGGCCAGAAACGATCGTCCTCACAGTCTGTTACATCCGTCTTACGGACGATAAAGATCTTGGTATATAACCGCAACAGGACGAAAATTCCCGGAATGATCGTGCAAAGTGCAGCGCACACTTGATACCAAACCAGCGCATTCGAATTAGGGCCGAATTTGCCCACTGAACCAGGCGGTGGAACGGCCGCAGCGCCGTTTGGGTCGTCTGGATATGTTGGCGACGACATGGCCGCCGAGTTTCGTGAAAACCTCGACAGCAAGGTAAGCGTAGGCGAAGGATTTTAAGGAAAGACACTGAGTATGAGCGTGTGGGGGCTGATTTTCCCATTCGCTCATCCTCATGTCAGCCACCGATACAGCCCATGTCCGAATGTCGTGTAACGCGATGTAGTCAAATGAGAGCTTGTACACTAGTGGCTTACGTGCGATCGCCACGCGACGAGGTAAGCGCTAAGATATGTAAGCCCAGACATGGACAAGGCGGGTTATTACAAAGAAAGAGGGTTGATTGATTGATTTGCAGCTTTGATATAACTTGGGTTTGCATCTCGATTGTGGCGTGATGATTCAGCTGAAGCGAACGAGGTTTGGTGGGATCGACTCGTTCGCTTGCGTTCAAGCTTTCGCCTACACCCTCACGCACGCACATGAACCGTATGGAAGTGGCTGGACACCAAAATCCATGTCCGCTCTACAACTACGCGGAGTAATCTAATAGCCTTTGGAGGTGCACTGATGATTGTATATAGAAGCCTGCATATCCTCAACGCGATAAGATATCTTATCTAGCTCTGTGAAAAAGTTTGAATATATTCAGGCCATCTGTTCACCCGCCTCGTTTTGTGTAAGCAGATATGACACCCCAACGATGCAGGAGCAGCTTGGCCCCGGAATAAGGAAGAAGGCTCATCGTGATAGACTGGAAGGTGAAGGTGGCCACCTGGGCAAGACGTGAAGGCGGCTCACGTGAGGCTGACAAAGCTGGAAGGCGCAGGGGACGCCCACCACAATAAAGCGCGGCTGAAATTTCCGACGACGATACACCTCTTCACTCCTCCACCCGCAAGGAAACAACGCAGACCGCCGATAAGACTCTGCTAGAAGCGCAGCGACACCCTAACCAAGGTGGTCAGGCTGAACTGCCCCATTCATCCACCATGTACGGACCTCTCATCAACTACGACGGAAAGCGACTAACATGCCACAGGCTGTAGCCCATCCGTAGAGCTGAAGCTATACACTTGAAGCCGTCGATATGAGCGGCAAGGCGTACAAGGCCCGTCGTCTGATGGGAGACTCTTTCCCGATTGACAACAATCTGCTTTGTGGGGCAGGGTACGGATAGAGGGCTTGGGAGACTCTCGTTACTTACACGGCGACAAGCTCTTCTGGTCGCGTCAGTTACCGGGACCTCCGCCGGTGGAACGCCGACAAGGACAACGTCGGCGCGATTTACAGTCGCTTCACTCACACGGTCGACATGCGACTGTTCGATGGCATGCAGTACTTTGCCGTAGAAGGCATGGTTCAAGCTGACAACCTCCCACCAGCCGGGGTTCACTTGAACGATCATGGAGTGGGCGCACTCCTTGCGCTCTGGAAGGGTGGCGGCACCACGGTCGAGGAGCTCGCACGACGTTGGCCCAGCACGTTTGAGGCCAGCGGCAAAGTCTACAAGGCGCTGCGCCCAATGGGCGACCCATTCCTAATGCGCCGCCAGGGTGGCCGACTGGTATTTGGCCAGGCATCTGGCTCGACCCTGCTCTGTGGGGCGGGCTACAAGCAGAAGGAGTGGGAGGAGTTGGCAACCTCTCTGACCAAGAATACGGCAAACAACTCATTCTGGCTCACGAAGAGCTCAAAGGGTAGGTACCTGGTACCATCGGACGTGTCCGCGGTCCCCGGCTCCTGGGACAATACGACAGGTTACCTCGCGATACTCAACGAGAAGTCGGCCAGGGCCGTAAACGAAGATAGCCGCGCCATCTACCCCGACGCAAGCGAATTACCCAAGGCCATCAACATCGAGTGGCCTACGCCGAAGGGCCTTCGGCCAGGCATCACTTTCCTGTCGCCCAAGAAGGTCAAGAGCTCGGCCACCAAGCTCGACGACGGCGACGCCAAAGCCGACTGGCCTGCAGCGGGCCGAGCTGACGTGTTTGGAGGAGCCTGTCGTCCAGACCTTCAGAAATCGCCCGTCGCGTGACGTGGCTGCGCGATTGCAGCAGGACAGCCGCCAGGGCTCCAACTCCTCACCACTGGGCCGTCCTTCTGCGCAGTCAGCGCAGGGTCTCCAAACCTTCGCCACACGCCGCCCCATTCCCGAGAGCGACTCGGACGAGGATTCCTTCGGCCAGGGCAAGGGCGAGGCTCGCGACGTCACCACCACGTCAGGCGTCACTCTGGACGCGTCGTCAGACGTGGTGAGGTTGATCCAGCAGGCCCAAGGTCTTGAGGATACGACCGCAGCCATGATGGCCACGTATGTGCAGAGACCCGACCATGAGGGAAGCATGGACTTCCCGATGATGAGCATCCTCCGCCGAAACCTCAAGGACGTGGCCAAGGCTACTGCCGATCCCGCGATGAAAAAGGCGCTCGCGACCATGGCTGACGGGGTGAAGACGTGGTACAACCAGGAGACAGCATACATGGGAACCTTCGACGACCGCATCAACTCACTGACGCCAAGCTTGGACCTCGGATCCGCCTGCAGCTCGACCTTCATCCTCAACAACGTCGAGGGTCCAACCAAGATGATTGCGAAGTTCGATTCGGAACTCCCACAAGTCTAGCAATGCGGCGTATACCTCCGGGACGTCAGTTCGTCAACACCAGTGGAATCCTGGAGTACGTATTGAAATGTCTCCCGTAAGCCTACGAAGGCGACATGTTTCGCGAAGACTCAGCTGGCAATCAGGCACCTGACCATTGATTAGACGGTCCCTGAGTGATTCAGATCCAAATGTATTCCAGATGCCTCCGTCAATGCAGACGTCCGAAATCCCTTTACATCGCTGATTCAATTAAAGTTCCGCCTAAATTGTCCGAATCTACAGCTCTGGCGTAGTCCAAACCGACATGGCTTGTATCATGGGCGACCGCCTATCTGATGGAGACACGTCGCTGCAACAATTCCATCGCTTCCTTGCCTCAAAGCGAGAGGCGGCCTTGATTGGGACGACTGAGCCTCCGAACGAGCTGGACGCCATACTGCGGTCCGACCAGAGATACACAAGGGTGCATTGCTTAGTCGAGGCCTACGACAACACTCTTTTCCGTAATTCGCTTGCTCTGCTCATGTGGTCAAAACTGCGGGTCTACTGCCCCAGCCTTCTCCCATGGCACAACCCAGACCTGCGTGGGCCATACTACGGCGAGAGTAACGAACACCGGGAAGCTCGGGAGGCCTCGTTGGCGCTCATCCCGCAATGCGTCATCCTGCCCTCTGCATGCGACAACATGCCCAGATGGCAGATGCGGTGACGTGCAGCACGTCGAGCGAATCGTCGGGAAGTGGCTCATGCTGCTGGCTTGTGGGGTTATCAGCAAGGCGCAGTGGAGACGTCTCATCCTGTCAGGGTGCAAGATCGCAGGCTACGACACGGAGGCAAGTCACATCTATGGGCAGAACGCCTGCTCCGGCCCCTACCACGTCGTCCCTAAACCCCACGCAGCCAATATCGGTCGGAAGAGCTGTCACAAGTATGACCGATGCAGCCACAGTGAGGGCATTCGGTGCATTGTCGGCCAAGCACGAACAGCAGACTTTGAGGACCAGGCACGAGCTTGGGAGAAGGCTCTCCAACGCTCTCGCGAGTGGCTCGACCGCTGCCCCTACGAACATTGCACGTTCAACGCCGTACCAGAAGGCATTCCAGCTGTCCTCCTCCTCCCCATTCCCTTCACGCGAGACATCCAAGCCCATCCAAGCCACCCTTCAGCTTGTCCGCGGCCAGCACCGCTCTAGTCGAGCCAAACCTGCGCTCAGCAAGTGAACACCATATCGTCTGAGCCAGCTCTCAACCATTAAAGAACACATCCATCCAACGAGCGCAATTTCTACCGACTCGCACACGCACCGCCCATCAATAGCATGTAGGACCACATTAGCGTAGCATTTTAATAAGGACTCACATCTCACACCGTCACTGACTTCATGGGCCAACTGCATGCAGCCTCTACTCGAGTGAAGTGTGCTTGCGTTGCTTGTCCAAATGCATGGGTATCTCACTATCGCGCAGCATGTCGGAACAATCTTTTTCATTAAAATTAGCTATACTGGTCCGGTTACAATTTTCTAGGCGACCCTACGTGCGGGTCACCCTGCTGAAATGACAAAAAGCCCAACCAGAGACTGCCCGAGGCGTACAATGGCCCGATGAACTCTTTGATTGAGTGACCTCTTGGGCCAATAAGTGTTGCAAAATCTTCTGCGTAGCCTGTAACAAGCTGAAGTTGTATTAAACAAAACTTGCCATCTCATATGTAGGCGTGGAAGGACTCAATGTGTAATCAGCGCAGTGTAGAGGGCTGCAAAAGCAGTGAAAACTTCTAGGTTACTAAATTCTTGTAACAGTACCGGTACTTACGGTGTCTAGAAACAGTGAGCACGAATTGACGCAGCACTTAGTGCTGATCTACTATAGTAACAGGCAAAAGTATTGCACATAGTCCCTGCACGGCAGGGGTTGCTACTAGGTAACTAGGTTACCGTAGGCTACTACGACACTATAGATTTTTTTTAAATATGCTATAAAATTAGCTTTTTAAATATACTCTAGTATACTATTAAGAAATTCGAATTCAAATATAGTTATAAATAAATGTCGATTTTTTTGCCTGACTTAGACCCCTGCTGTGCAGAGACTATGAACAATACTTTTGCCTGTAACTATACCATAGTACAGGAGATGACGTTAGCGCAAGTAGGCACTGGAGCCTAAATGCGCTAGGTACCTCAAACACTCACGCGGC
>Ga0265780_10004333_pt1 | contig 18311 bp, 18 predicted proteins | sample P1T30metagenome_FD_192432 | JGI IMG/M metagenome (GOLD analysis project Ga0265780, IMG submission 192432) | Plant litter microbial communities from East Loma Ridge, Irvine, California - P1 T30 | ecosystem: Environmental > Terrestrial > Plant litter > Unclassified | place: USA: California...
GCGCCAAGCCGGGCACCCAGCCGGTCACCTGCTCGACCTGCGCCGGCCACGGCCAGGTGCGCATGCAGCAGGGCTTCTTCTCGATCCAGCAGACCTGCCCGAAGTGCCACGGCAGCGGCAAGATCATTCCGGAACCGTGCGCGGCCTGCGGCGGCGCCGGACGCATCAAGCGCAACAAGACCCTGGAAGTGAAAATCCCGGCCGGTATCGACAACGGCATGCGGATCCGCTCGTCGGGCAACGGCGAACCGGGCACCAACGGCGGGCCACCGGGCGATTTGTACGTGGAAATCCACATCAAGCCGCACGAAGTCTTCCAGCGCGAAGGCGACGACCTGCACTGCGAGATGCCGATTTCCTTCGTCAAGGCGGCACTGGGCGGCGAGATCGAAGTGCCGACCCTGGGCGGCAAGGTGTCCTTCACCATCCCCGAAGGCACCCAGACCGGCAAGACCTTCCGCCTGAAAGGCAAGGGCATCAAGGGCGTGCGCTCCGGCTACTCGGGCGATTTGTTCTGCCACGTGGTGGTCGAGACCCCGGTCAAGCTGACCGACAAGCAGAAAGACCTGCTGAAAGAGTTCGAGCGCCTGACCAACGATGGCGGCGCCAAGCACAGCCCTCAGAGCAAGGGCTGGATGGATAAAGTGAAGGACTTCTTCGAGTAAGAGGTCCACAGACCGCTGAATGGTGCAAGCCTTCGGCGGTTTTTTTTTGATTTAGGAATTTACATGGCAAAAACCCCCACCGGCCTCACCGCCGCCGACCTGTTCGAACGCAACCGTAAATGGGCGGCAGCGATGGTGGAAGAAGATCCAAGCTTCTTCTCCGACCTGGCTTCCCAGCAGGCCCCTGAATATCTTTGGATCGGCTGCTCGGACAGCCGCGTGCCCGCCAACGAACTGCTCGGCATGGCGCCCGGTGAACTGTTTGTGCACCGTAACATTGCCAACGTCGTCTCCCACTCGGACCTGAATTGCCTGACCGTGCTGCAGTTCGCGGTCGACGTGCTCAAGGTGAAGCACATCATCCTGTGCGGCCACTATGGCTGTTCGGGCGTGGGCGCGGCCTTGAACAACACCCGCGTCGGCCTGGCCGACAACTGGCTCGGCCATGTGCGCGACGTGCGCGAGAAGCACGGCCGTTACCTGGGCAACGTCGCCGGCCCGGCCGCGACCAATCGCCTGGTCGAACTGAACGTGGCGGAACAGGTGATCAACATCGCCCAGACCACAGTGGTGCGCGACGCCTGGGCCCGCGGCCAGGACCTGACCATCCACAGCTGGGTCTATGGCGTGCACGACGGCCTGCTGCGCGACCTCGGCATCACGGTCAGCAGCTTCGATGAAATCCAGCCGAAGCTGCAGGTGGTGCTGGAAGGTTACGGCGACGGCGAACGGCGCCAATCGTGAGCATGGACACCGGGCCAGGCAGCGAACTGGCGCAACTGCGCGACATCGTGCGCCAGTTCATCGAGGAACGCGACTGGGACCAGTTCCATACCCCGAAGAACCTGGCCTCGGCCCTGAGCGTGGAAGCGGCCGAGCTGCTGGAACACTTCCAGTGGCTGCAGCATGGCCGGCTCGAGGAACTCGGGCCGGACAAGCTGGTCGAGGTGCGGCACGAGATGGCCGACGTGCTGGTCTATTTGGTGCGCCTGGCCGACAAGCTGGACGTAGACCTCTTCGCCGCGGTGCAGGAGAAGATGGTGCTGAACCGCGCCAAGTATCCGGCCGACCTGGTGCGTGGTGACGCGCGCAAGTACCACGAGTACAAACGCTGAGGGCAGGGTGGACGGCTGTGCCGTCCACGCGTTCAACAGGCGTCGAATACGTGCACGAGTTCTTTAGCTTCAACTATCACCGCGTGGACGGGAACCCGTCCACCCTGCCCGCGACGCGCGCTTTACCTGGATTCCGCCCAAGTACCAGGCCAGCACCCCGTCGGAACTCTCGATCCCGACAATCGCCAGTACCCGTTCCAGCTCGGTACCGACATGCTCGCGCGCCTCGGTATCCTCTTCCTGTACCGCCTCAAGGCAACGCTGCACCTGCTTCAGTACCCAGAACTTACTCGGATGCGCGGCGATCCCCGCGATCAAACGGTCTGCCAGATCATCCAGCGCCGCCGCCAGCCGTTCGCGTTCCGACGACGGATTCGGCCCTGGCAAGTCAGCCAGCCTGGCGCCTTCGCGGTAGCCGCACAGCTGGTCCAGCATGCGCGGCACCACGAACAGCGGCGCATCCTGCACGAATTCGAAGGGATCGCGTGCCATCACAGACCGCCTAAACAGAGATACTTGATCACCAGGTAGTCATCCATCCCGTACTTAGACCCCTCGCGTCCCAACCCCGACTGTTTCACGCCGCCGAAGGGTGCCACCTCGTTCGAGATCAAGCCGGTGTTGATGCCCACCATGCCGGTCTCGATCTGCTCGGCCACGCGGAACACGCGACCGATGTCGCGCGAATAGAAGTAAGAGGCCAGGCCGAACTCGGTATTGTTCGCCAGGGCGATCACTTCGTCCTCGGTCTTGAAGCGGAACAAGGGCGCCACCGGACCGAAGCTTTCTTCTTCCGCGATGATCATCCCGGAAGTGACGTCGGCCAGCACGGTCGGCTCGAAGAAGCTGTGGCCGAGCGCATGGCGCTTGCCGCCCAGCAGCAGGCGCGCGCCCTTGTCCAGCGCGTCGGCGATGTGGTGCTCGACCTTGTCGACGGCCTTGTCGTTGATCAGCGGACCCTGGGTGACTTCGGGCTCGGCACCGTTGCCGACCTTCAGCCTGCCGACCGCCGCCGCGAACTTTTGCGCAAAGGCGTCATAGACGCTTTCCTGCACATAGAAACGGTTGGCGCAGACGCAGGTCTGGCCCATGTTGCGGTATTTGGAGGCCATGGCGCCTTCGACGGCGGCATCGAGGTCGGCGTCGTCGAAAACGATGAAGGAGGCGTTGCCGCCCAGTTCCAGCGACAGCTTCTTGACCGTCGGCGCGCACTGCTGCATCAGGGTGCGGCCGACGCCGGTGGAACCCGTGAAGCTGAGTTTGCGCACGATCGGGTTGGCGCACATCTCGCCGCCAATGGCGTGGGAGTCGCCGATCACGATCGAGAACACGCCTTTCGGCACGCCGGCGCGCTCGGCCAGCACGGCCAGGGCCAGCGCCGAATACGGCGTCAGTTCCGCCGGCTTCAGCACGATCGGGCAGCCGGCGGCGAGGGCCGGCGCGACCTTGCGGGTGATCATCGCGGCCGGGAAGTTCCAGGGCGTGATCGCGGCGCACACGCCGATCGGCTCCTTGGTGACGATGATGCGCTGGCCGCGCACCGGCGACTCCAGCACGTCGCCTTCAATGCGCTTGGCCTGTTCGCCGAACCACTCGAAGAAGGAGGCGGCGTAGCCGATTTCGCCCTTGGATTCGCTAAGGGGCTTGCCTTGTTCAGCGGTCATGATGGCGGCCAGGTCGTCGGCGTTGGCCATCATCAGCTCGTACCAGCTGCGCAGGATCTGGGCGCGTTCGCGCGCCGTCTTCTTGCGCCAGGCGGGCCAGGCGGCGTTGGCGGCTTCGATGGCGCGCCGGGTTTCCCGGGTGCCCATGTGCGGCACGGTGCCGAGCGTTTCGCCGGTGGCGGGGTTGATGACATCGACGGTCTTGCCTTCGACAGCGTCGCACCATTCTCCGTCGATATAGGCTTGCTGGCGCAGCAGGGAAGGGTCTTTCAGGTTCAGCATGGGGTCCTCATCGTGTTCGCGGATGAAATGAAGATAGCACGCACGATTGAAACGGGTTGGCCGGGGCCAGAAATGTGTCGCCGCACTTAATTGCATGCAACAATCTGCATCCTCGCGGTTTGTGTTGGCATCCTTCGGACATTGACGTTAAGATTTTGCTATCGGTTTCGAGATACTGAAACCTTTCCCATAGCAGATATAAGTGTGCGCACAGGTGTATACGCATTTTTATTTATCTGTAACAACGGCCACCCGCACCCGGATCTGTTTGCAGTATGATGGTTCGTGTGCGCCTCACTGACAAAGGTAGAGACATGCGCCCGATCGTTATCGTACCGGCTTGCACCCGCGATTTTGGAGAACATCCTTATCACGCGGCCCAGCATAAATATGTCGATGCCGTCGTCCTCGGCGCCGATTGCGCCCCCATGATCCTGCCCTCGCTGGGCGCCTCGCTCGACCTGGACACCATGCTCGAGCTGTGCGACGGCATCATGCTGACCGGTTCGGCCTCGAACGTGCACCCAAGCTACTACTCCGAGGAAGTGCTGGACCCCTCGCTGCCCCAGGATCCGGCGCGCGACCAGACCACGCTGCCGCTGATCCGTGAAGCCGTCAAGCGCGGCATCCCGATCATCGCGATCTGCCGCGGCTTCCAGGAGATGAACGTGGCGCTGGGCGGGAGCCTGTACCAGGCGGTGCAGACGGTGCCGGGCCACTTCGATCACCGCGAGAATCCGGAACTGGGCATGGACGAGCAATATGGCGATGCGCACAAGGTCAAGCTGGTCGAGGGCGGCATGCTGCACGGGATCCTGGGCGCGGCCGAAATCCCAGTCAATTCCCTGCATGGACAGGGCGTGAACGAACTGGCCGCGGGCCTGGTGGTCGAAGCCACCGCCGAGGATGGCCTGGTCGAAGCGTTCTCCGTGAAAGATTCGCCGGCCTTTACGCTGGCGGTGCAGTGGCATCCGGAATGGCGCATCGCCAGCAACCCCTATTCGATGAAGATGTTCGGCGCTTTCGGCGACGCCTGCCGCGAGTACCACGAACGCACCAAACGGAATCGAAAATGCCCCTGATCGTCCTTGAAACATGGGCGGCCCACGGAAGGGCGGCCCATGAGTGGGAAAACTCCGTCCCATAGCTCCCCGTTCCCGCACCCACATCCCGCAGGCCGCGCGCCCGTGCGTGTCCATTGTGCGCGCCTGCTTTTCATTGAACGAACGAGGAACAATCATGGCAATCCGCGACAATTTTTCATACAACGACATGGACGAGTGGCTCAACGCAAAGCGAGTCACCGAAATCGAATGCCTGGTCCCCGACCTGACCGGGGTCGCACGTGGAAAGATCCTGCCACGCGTTAAATTCACCGAAGACCGCGGCATGCGCCTGCCGGAAATCGTGCTGGGCATGACCGTCACCGGCAATTCACCGGAAAACGACGACGCCTTCGACCGCGCCATCTCCACCACCGACCGCGACATGATCCTGAAGGCGGATCCGGGCACGATCACGATGGTGCCCTGGGCCGTCGACCCGACCGCGCAGGTGATCCACGACTGCTATTTCTCCGACGGCAAACTGGTCGATTTCGCTCCGCGCAGCGTGCTGCGCCGCGTATTGAAACTGTACGAACAGAAGGGCTGGAAGCCGCTGGTGGCGCCGGAACTCGAGTTCTATCTCACCGCGAAAAACATCGATCCCGATTTGCCGCTGGCCGCGCCGATCGGCCGCAGCGGCCGTTCCGAGACCAGCCGCCAGGTGTATTCGATCGATGCCGTCAACGAGTTCGATCCGCTGTTCGAAGACATCTACGATTACTGCGACATGATGGGCCTGGACGTCGATACCCTGATCCACGAGATCGGCGCCGGCCAGATGGAGATCAACTTCCAGCACGGCGAGCCGCTCGGCCTGGCGGACAAGGTGTTCTTCTTCAAGCGCACCCTGCGCGAAGCGGCACTCAAGCACGATATGTACGCCACCTTCATGGCCAAGCCGATGGCCGGCGAGCCAGGTTCGGCGATGCACGTGCACCAGAGCGTGATCGATGCCGAGACCGGCAAGAACATCTTCAGCAACCAGGATGGCGCGCCGTCCGACCTGTTCCGCCACTACATCGCCGGCCTGCAGAAGTACATGGCGCCGGCGATGGCGATCGTCGCACCCTACGTCAACTCCTACCGCCGCATCGTGCGCCACACGGCCGCGCCGATCAACCTGCAATGGGGCGTCGACAACCGCACCGTGGGCCTGCGCGTGCCGGTCTCGGGTTCGCAGGACCGGCGCGTCGAGAACCGCGTGATCGGTGCCGACGCCAACCCCTATCTGGCGCTGGCGGTGACCCTGGCCTGCGGCTACCTCGGCATGCAGGAAAGGCTGGAGCCGACCCCGATGGTCGAGGGCAGCGCCTACAAACTGCCGGTCGAACTGCCGCAGGGCCTGTCCGAAGCCCTGACGCTGCTGCGCCGCGAAGACCGCCTGCGCGATATCCTGGGCGACCGCTTCATCGACGTCTATTCGGCGGTCAAGGAACTCGAGCACCAGGAATTCATGACGGTGATCAGTTCGTGGGAACGCGAACACCTGTTACTCCATGTGTAAGAACCTGACGACGATGGGGAACGATCATGGCAATCGACAGCATGGAGGCCGGCGTACGCGCGCCGGACCTGGGGGCGGATGATGTTCTGACCCGGGATACGCCAGGTTTCGATACCGGCGAACTGCAGCGCCTCGACAGCGCGCACTACCTGCATCCCTTCACCGACCACAGCGCGCTGCGTGCACAGGGCGCGCGCGTGATGGTACGCGGCGAGGGCATCTACCTGTGGGATTCGGACGGCCACAAGATCATCGACGGCATGTCCGGCCTGTGGTGCGTGAACGTCGGCTACGGCCGCGCCGCCATCACCGAGGCCGTCGCGCGCCAGATGCAGGCGCTGCCCTTCTATAACAGCTTCTTCAACACGACCAATGTGCCGGCCGTGCGGCTGGCGGCGCGCCTGGCCGCGCTGGCGCCGGAAGGCTTCCGCCACGTGTTCTTCACCAGCTCCGGCTCGGAAGCCAACGACACCGCCGTGCGCATGGCCTGGCGCTACTGGCAGTTGATGGGGCAGCCGCAGCGGCTGGCCATCATCAGCCGCCGCAACGCCTACCACGGCAGCACCATCGCCGGGGCGTCGCTGGGCGGCATGGCCGGCATGCATGCGCAGGGCGCGCTGCCGATTCCCGGCATCCACCACATCGAGCAGCCGAATTTCGCCGAACTCGGGCGCGGCATGAGCGAGGCCGAATTCGGCCTCACCGCCGCGCGCTGGCTGGAAGAAAAGATCCTCGAGATCGGACCGGGCAAGGTGGCCGCCTTCATCGGCGAGCCAGTGCAGGGCGCGGGCGGCGTGATCATCCCGCCGCGCACCTACTGGCCCGAAATCCAGCGCATCTGCGACCGCTACGGCATCCTGCTGATATCGGACGAGGTGATCTGCGGATTCGGGCGCCTGGGCGCCTGGTTCGGCTGCGAACTGATGGGCATGCGCCCCGACCTGATCCCTTTCGCCAAGGGCGTCACCTCGGGCTACATCCCGCTGGGTGGCGTGCTGGTGAGCGACCGCGTGGCCGATGTGCTGATCGACAAGGGCGGCGATTTCAACCACGGCTTCACCTATTCCGGCCACCCGGTGGCCTGCGCGGCGGCACTGGAAAACATCCGCATCCTGCTGGATGAGCGCCTGGTCGAGAAGGTGGCGCAGGAGACCGGGCCGTATCTGAAGACGGCCTTCGGCGCACTGGCATCGCACCCTCTGGTCGGCCACGCCGAAAGCACGGGCATGGCGGCCGGGCTGAACCTGGTGCGGCGCAAGGGCGCGACCATGCACGACTGCGAACCCTTTGCGCGCGAACTGGGCGTGGGAATGCTGTGCCGCGGGCACATGTTCGACAATGGCGTGATCATGCGGGCGGTGGGCGACCGGATGATCGTGGCGCCGCCGCTGGTGATCACGTGTGCGGAGATCGATGAGATGGTGGGGCGGATCCGGGTATGTCTGGATTTGACGCTGGCGGATGTGCAGCAGCGGGGATGGATGCAGGGTGGGCCCGGGGAGCCCACCTTACGGTAATCAGACGTGTACCGCAGTCTTGTGCGGCTCATGCCGGTTCTTCACAAGCTGCGGCACCAGCGACCCCACGATCATCCCCACGAACCCCGCCAGCAAGCCGGCCAGCTGCCCGGGAAACGCCGCGCCCAGCGAGGACACCTGCGGGAAGAACACGATCCAGGTGAGGATGCCGGCCGCGATCGACAGGACCGCGCCCTGGGTCGTCGCGCGCTTCCAGTACAGGCCCATCACCAGCGGCACAAAGGCGCCCACCAGCGTGACCTGGTAGGCCGAGGACACCAGTTCGTAGATCGAGGTGCCCTTCATCGCGATCGCGTAGCTCAGCACCAGCACCGCGAACACGACGATGGTGATGCGCATGGCCAGCAGCTGCTGGCGGTCGCTCATGCCCGGACGCAGGTTCTTGAGGATGTTTTCGGTGAAGCTGGTCGATGGTGCCAGCAGGGTCGCCGACGAGGTGCTCTTGATTGCCGACAGCAGGGCGCCGAAGAACAGGATCTGCATCACAAGCGGCATGCGTGTCATGACGAAGGTCGGCAGCACGCGCTGGTAGTCGTTCTTGGCCAGCTCCATCGCCTCGTTGCCCATCACGATCACGGCGCAGGCCACGATGAACATCGGCACGAAGGCGAACAGGATGTAGCTGGCGCCGCCGATCACGGCGCCGGTGCGCGCGGTCGGCGCGTCCTTGGCCGACATCACGCGCTGGTAGACGTCCTGCTGCGGGATCGACCCCAGCATCATGGTGATGGCCGCGCCGATGAAGAAGACGACGTCGGTGAATTTCGCCTGCGGCAGGAAGTTCCACAGATCCTTCTGCTGGATCATGTGCAGGACATTGTCGGTGCCGCCGGCCAGCTGCGACGAAAACACCGCGATGATGGACATGCCCACCACCAGCACGATCATCTGGATGAAATCGGTGATCGCCACCGCCAGGAAGCCGCCCACCACCACGTAGATCAGCACGGCCAGGGTGCCGACGATCATGCCGGCGGTTTCCGACATCGCGCCGCCGGTCAGCACCGAGAACACCAGGCCCAGCGCCGTGATCTGCGCCGCCACCCAGCCCAGGTAGGACAGGATGATGGCGAGCGAGCAAAACACTTCGATGCCCTTGCCGTAGCGCGCGCGGTAATAGTCGCCGATGGTCAGCAGGTTGAGTTTGTACAGGCGCGCGGCGAAGAACAGGCCGACCAGGATCAGGCAGGTGCCGGCGCCGAAGGGGTCTTCGACCAGGCCGTTGAGGCCGCCCTGCACGAACCGGGCGGGAATACCCATCACGGTCTCGGCGCCGAACCAGGTGGCGAAGGTGGTGGTGATCACCATGACCAGCGGCAGGCTGCGGCCGGCGACGGCGAAGTCGGCGGTGTTCTTGATCCGCGATCCAGCCCAGACGCCCAGGCCGAGGGTACCCAGCAGGTAGATCACGACGGATGTAATCAGGATGGTGTTCACAGTGGGTGGGGCTCCGGGCGAAGGGAAGTTCTGAGTGGAAAAATTCGCGATTATAGCGGCACAAAACGCGCATTGGAGCAATTTTGTATTCTAAATCGCCATCTCCCGCAACACCTTCGAGGCCTCCCGGCTTGCCGTCAGGCTGGTGCCATCGCGCATCTGGATCAGCAGCTGGGACTGGTCGTCGGCCTTCATGGAGTCGACGAAATCCAGGTTCACCAGCGCCGAGCGGTGGATGCGGATGAAGCGTGCCGGGTCCAGCTGCGTTTCCAGTTCCGAGATGCCGATCCGGACCAGGAAGGTCTGGCCACGCGCAGCGATCGCCGTGTACTTCGAATCGGCTTTCAGGTATTCGATCTCGTTCAGCGACAGCGGAAAGATGCGGCCGCGGTCGCGCACCAGGATGCGTTCCATGCGGCCGGGCACGCGCTGCGCGGCCTGGGCCAGCGCCTCGCCCAGGACTTGCGGCGCCGGCTGCATCGATTCCAGGTCCAGGCAGCGCGCCACGGCGGCATCGAAGCGGGCGCGCGTAAAAGGCTTGAGCAGGTAGTCGACGGCGTTCAGCTCGAAAGCCGTCACCGCGTACTGGTCGTAGGCGGTGGTGAACACGATGCGGGGCGCACAGGCCAGGCGCTTGAGCACTTCGAGGCCGGTCATCTCGGGCATCTGGATGTCCATGAAGACGACCTCGGGCCGGAGCGCATTGATCTGGGCGAGCGCCGCGGCGCCGTCGGCCGCTTCGCCGACCAGGCGCAGGCCGGCGTGGGCATAGATGGCGTCGCGCAGGACTTCGCGCGCCAGCGGTTCGTCTTCGGCGATGAATACGGTTTTACTTTCCACGGACAGCGTCTCCTTGATCGGACGAGATATTCATGCGAGCGGGATCGACATGGTCACCAAGAATCCGGCGCCGGGCGCGGTGTCGATCGCCAGGCTGCCCTGGGCCCCGTATTCCAGGTGCAGGCGCCTTTCCACGGTGCGCAGCCCGAGGCCGTTCGAGCGGCGCACGGCGTCCGGGTCGGCGCCGGGACCGTCGTCGCCCACGCTCAGCGCCAGCCGCCGGCCGCCCTCGTCGATGCGGCTGCGGATCGAGAGCGTGCCGGGCCGGCTGTGCGGATTGAAAGCGTGCTTGATGCTGTTTTCGACCAGCGGCTGCAGCGACAAGGGCGGCAGCGGGTGGCCGCCGGCGGCGGCGTCAAGCGCCCACTCGATCTTGAGGCGCTGGCCCAGGCGCAGGCTCTCGAGTTCCAGGTAGTCGCGCGTGAAGCGCAATTCGTCGTCCAGGGTCACGCGCTCGCTGCCGCTCTTTTCCGTGTCGAGCACGTAGCGCAGCATGTCGGAGAACTGGAAAAGCGCGGCCTCGGCGGCGTCCGGGTTCTTGCGGGTGAGGGCGATGATCGAGTGCAGGGTGTTGAACAGGAAGTGCGGATTGAGCTTGTTGCGCAGCGCGTTCAGTTCGGACGCGACCAGCAGGCTGTGCGCCTGCTGGATCGCCAGCGCCTGGCGCCGCGCGGCGTGGTGCAGGCGCACCGTATGGAAAATGGCGGCGATGACGACATAGGTCATCATGCAGTACAGCGTCGGCCAGACATATCTGACGACCGGCTGGTCGGTGCCGAACAGCACCCGCAGCAGGATGTAAGAGAGGAAGGCGTACAGCAAAGTACCGGCTGCGTGGCAAAGAAACACAACGATTGGTGGCAGCTTCTTGCGTTCCAGCCAGCCGCCCAGCGGCCAGACCAGGACCAGCAGCAAGCCTTGCGGCGCGCTCCAGAACACGTCGGAGGCCGCACGCCAGCTGAAGTGTCCCTGCTGCAGATTGTCGAGCTGGGTGGCCAACGAGAGCAGCATCAGGTAGATCATCCAGCCGCTGGCATAAAAGCGCCACATGCGGGATGTCGGGATGGCGTGGGCGTGTTTGGATTCCATTTTGAAAAGTATGCCGCAGAATCGGGGTGGTGGGCCATCGATGACGCCAACTGCGGAAAGCACGCAACGAATCGCCGCAGAGAAGCAATGAACCGGGTGCGGGGTGTGGACGTGAATCCCTACCTGGCGATGGCGGCGACGCTGGCCTGCGGCTGGCTGGGCATGGTCGAAGGCCTGGCGCCCTCGCCGCCGACGCCGGAAAGCGCCGGGCACATCCACGGCGACCTGCCGCGCAACCTGGAAGACGCGATCCAGCAGCTGCGCGCCTGCCCGGCGCTGGCGGACATGCTGGGGCCGCTGTTCGTGGGAGCGCGAGCACCTGATGCTGCTGGTGTGAAACGAGCTTTTCCAAGGCCCTGCGTCAATGCGAGGACACAAATACGGCGTCGGCGAAAACAGACGGAATGGAAAAGCCGCTGCGCATGCGCTTCGTCTCCGCCACTGGCGTCAGGCCGAACAAGCGTTTGAACTCCCTGCTGAATTGTGAGGCGCTGGCATAGCCGACGGCATGCGAAGCCGCTTCCGCCGTCAAATCCTGGCGCACCATCAACAGGCGCGCCTGATGCAGGCGTGTCGATTTCAGATACTGCATGGGCGAAGTCTGCGTGATCGCCTTGAAGTGGGAGTGGAAGGCGGGCGGGCTCAGGCCGGCTTCACGCGCCAGTTGCGGCAGGCTGAGCGCGTCCGCATAGCTGGCGTGAATGAGGCGCAGGGCGCGGCCGATCTTGCCGTAGTGGCCTTTCAGTGACAGCGCTTCCCGAAGCGAGCTGCCTTGGGCACCCGTGAGCACGCGGAAATACAGTTCGCGCAGCAAGCCTGGCCCCAGCAATGCCGCTTCCAGTGGCCGGTTCAGGGCTTCGAGGAAGCGCAGTACCGATGCGGACATGGCATCGTCCATCGGACTCGACATCATGCTTTTGGGGGGCTGAACTCCTGCGGGCGCCGGATGACGGCCGATTTCCAGCATCAGTGCGGCTGCCAGCGCGAAATCGAGATGCAGGTAGATCGCGAGCAGCGGCTGCTCAGCCGAGGCATCGGTCTCCATGTCGAAAGGGACGGGCACCGATACCGCAAGATAGTGCTGTGCATCATAAACGTACAGTGTGTCGCCGAAGTAGCCGCGTTTGGACCCCTGACAAACGATCACGATGCCCGGATCATACAGCACTGGCGTGCGTGCCAAGGCACGGTCCGAGCGTAGTATGCGCACCCCGGCAAGGGCCGTCAGGTTATAGCCCTCGTCCGGTGCCAGCGCCCGCAACAGTTCGACCATGCGCTGCTGCGAGGGCGTACACGAGGCGGAACGGCCGGATGGCGCATGCGGTACTGGCATAGTTTTAGGCAAGAAGATGAGATGATTGGTGCTTATCGATGCGGTTCGGCAAGAATAACATGCAAGCCTTGCTCACATGGAGGCAGGTCACATGGCACATAACAAACTTCTCTTGATTACCGGCGTCACTAGCGGCTTTGGGCGCGCACTGGCACAGGAAGCGCTGACGGCCGGCCATCGCGTGGTCGGCACTGTGCGCAACGAGCAGGCCCGGCAGGCGTTCGAAGCGCGGGCACCTGGCCAGGCATGCGCCCGCATTCTCGACGTGACCGCCTTCCATGCGGTCGAAGGCATCGTAGCGGGCATTGAGGCGGATCTCGGCCCTGTCGACGTCCTCGTCAACAACGCCGGTTATGGGCACGAAGGCATCCTGGAAGAGTCGCCGCTGGACGAGATGCGCCGCCAGTTCGATGTCAACGTGTTCGGCGCCGTGGCCATGATCAAGGCGGTATTGCCCGGGATGCGCGCACGCCGGCGCGGCCACATCCTGAACATCACGTCGATGGGCGGCTACATCACCATGCCCGGCATCGCCTATTACTGCGGCAGCAAATTCGCGCTGGAAGGCATATCGGAGGCGCTGGCCAGGGAGGTCGAAGCGTTCGATATCGCCGTCACCGCAGTGGCGCCGGGTTCGTTCCGTACCGACTGGGCAGGACGCTCGATGTGCCGCACGCCGCGCTCGATTGCCGATTACGACACCATCTTCGACCCGGTGCGCCAGGCGCGCGTGGAAAAAAGCGGAAAGCAGCTGGGTGATCCAGTCAAGGCGGCGCGCGCCATGCTCGCTGTGATCGATGCCGAGAGGCCGCCCCGCCATTTGCTGCTCGGCAGCGACGCGTTGCGGCTTGTCCGCGACAAACTGGCCGACCAGGCACGCGAGTTCGGCGAATGGGAAGCACTGACCTTGTCAACCGATACCTGATTGCATGTTTATGCATTTATTTGCACGTTCGTGAATAAACCGCTACAGTCATGGGCAAAGGAGGCGAGCCCATGCAGTTAGCGGAAGAACGGCGGCAACAAATCATTGATACGGTGCAACAACAGGGCAGGGTGCTGGCAGCCGAGCTAGCGCAGCGTTTTCACACTTCCGAAGACACGATCCGGCGCGACCTGCGCGACCTCGACGCGGCCGGCCTGCTGCGCCGCGTGCACGGCGGCGCCATGCGGCGTGCCGGCACCGAACCGAGTTTCGTCGAGCGCCAGGATGCCGAAGGCGCGCGCAAGCGCATGCTGGCCGAGGCGCTGGTGGACAGCGTGCAGCCCGGCGACACCGTGCTGGTCGACGCCGGCACCACCAACCTGGCCTTTGCCGGCGCGCTGCCCGACGGCCTGGCCGCGGCGGTCGTCACCAACAGCCCGCAGATCGCGCTGGCGCTGGGCGCACTGCGCCAGACCCGCGTGATGCTGCTGGGCGGGCAGTATTCGGCCCATGCCGGCGCCGTGCTGGGCGCCCATACCATGGCCGAGATCGCGCGCCTGCGCGTGGACCTGGCCGTGGTCGGCGTGTGCAGCGTAGAAGCCGGGCGCGGACTCGGCGCCGGCGACGCCGAGGAAGCGGCGTTGAAGGCCGCGATGCTGGTGGCGGGCAGCCGGCGCGCGGTCGCCGTCCTCAACGAGCGCCTGGAAGCCGCCGCGCCTTTCCTGATCGCGCCGCTCGGGCAGATCGACCAGCTGGTGCTGGAAGCCGATGCCGCCCCCGCCGTGCTGGCGCGCCTGCGCCGGGCCGAACACGCCCCCGACATCAAATTAGCCGCGAAGGTCAAAGCATGAAACCCGTCGACAACGTACAAGCCTTGCGCGGCGTCGCAGCCGCGCGCTGGGCGATCTCCGCCATCTTCCTGCTGAACGGCGCCGGCATCGGCCTGTGGGCCGCCCACGTGCCGCTGGTGCAGGCGCGCGCCGGCATCGATACCGGCACGCTCGGCTTCCTGCTGCTGACCATCGCCGGCGGCGCCATTTCCGCGATGCCGCTGTCGGGCTGGATGTCGGGGCGCTGGGGCACGCGCACCGTGACGCTGGCCGCCGCCGGCCTGTTCGCAGCCACCACCGCGCTGCTGATGAACGTCGGCGGCCTGCTGCCCCTGTTCCTGGCCGCCTTTGCCTTCGGCGCCAGCAATGGCGTGCTGGACGTGTCGATGAACGCCAACGCCGCCGAAGTGGAAAGCGCGCGCGGGGTGCCGACCATGTCGTCCTTCCACGGTTTCTTCAGCCTGGGCGGCCTGCTGGGCGCGGCGCTGGGTGGTCTCGTGATCGGCGCCGGCTGGGGCGATGGCCGCGGAGCGCTGGCGGCCGGCGTGATCATCGCGCTCGTGACGCTGCCGTGCGCACGCTTCATATTACGGGTGCCGCCGGCGCCGCATGGCAGCCCGCAAGGCAGCCATTTCGCCTTGCCGCGCGGTCCGGCGCTCTTCCTCGGCGTGCTGGGCATGCTGTGCTTCGCGGTGGAGGGCGCGCTGGTCGACTGGAGTGCCTTGCTGCTGACCGAACGCACCGGCGCCGCGCCGGCGTCCGCCGCACTCGGCTATTCGGCATTCTCGATCGCGATGGCGGCCTGCCGCTTCGCGGGCGACCGCCTGGTGCTGCGCTTCGGCGCGCCGCGCATGATGACCATCGGCGGTCTGGGGATGTTCGCGGGGCTGCTGCTGGCGGTGCTGAGCACCCATTTCGTGCTGTCGGCGCTCGGCTTCGCGATCATCGGCCTGAGCGCGGCCAACGTGGTGCCGGTGGTGTTCGCGGCGGCGGCGCGGATTCCCGGCATGTCGGCCGGCGGCGGCCTGGCAACGGTGGCCACGATGGGTTATGCGGGCTTGTTGCTGGCGCCGCCCTTGCTCGGATCGATTGCGGCGCACAGCAACATCGCCGTGGCGCTGGGTATCTTGTCCCTGGCCGGCCTCGTCATCGCGGCTAATGCGAATACGGTGAAACGGCTGACGTAGGGTGGGCACCCCGTGCCCACGCCGATGTTCGCGTAACGCCAGCTTCCGCGTGGGCTCGGAGAGCCCACGCTACGAATATTCACGAAGCACGTTATAAGCGCCGCCACGCGACTCGACCAGCACATAACGGTCGACCTGCCAATCCACCACCGGACCATCGACCGGCAATTCAGCCCCCGCTGCACGCCGTGCCATGGTCACGTGCGGCCGGTATTTGCGCGCCTCCGGCGTCAACCCCAGCCCGACCAAGGCCTGCGACAGCTGTGCATGCAATGCGAGCAGCCCGGCCGGTTCTTCGGAAGGTTCCAGCACCGCGATCCCGTTATGCCAGATCTCGCCGCGCTCGAAGCGCAGCGAAAACGGCGTGAAGGGAAGCGCAAAGCCGGCCGCCAGTTCGGGCAGGCGCGCAGTCGGCAGGTCGCCCAGGAAGTGCAGGGTCACGTGCAGCTTGTCGGTGTGCACCGGCGACGCCCTGCGCGGCCAGCTCCAGGCGTCGCGCCAGCCGCGCAGGGCATCGCGCACGGCCGGATCCGGCCACAGTGCCAGAAACAATCGGGTGGTGTCGGGTTTCGCTTCCATTACATCACCCTCCGCCTCGTTAGAAGCAGTGTTCCGGCGCCGGGAAGCTGCCGTCCTTGACCGCCGCCACGTAGGCGCTGACGGCGGCGTCGATGCTGGTCTGGCCGTCCATGAAATTCTTCACGAAGCGCGCCTTGCGGCCCGGGAACACGCCCAGCAGGTCGTGCATCACCAGCACCTGGCCGGAGCAGTCCGGACCGGCGCCGATGCCGATGGTCGGCACGTGCAGCATGTCGGTCACTTCCTTGCCCAATGCGGCCGGTACCGCTTCCAGCAGGACGATGGCCGCGCCGGCATCCTGCAGCGCCCTGGCATCGATCTTGAGCTGCTCGGCGCCTTCGTTCGTCTTGCCCTGCACCTTGTAGCCGCCCAGCTGGTGCACGAATTGCGGGGTCAGGCCGATGTGGGCGCACACCGGGATGCCGCGCTCGACCAGGAAACGGACCGTGTCGGCCAGCCAGGCGCCGCCTTCGATCTTGATCATCTGGGCGCCTGCGCGCATCAGGGTTGCGCAGCTGTCGTAGGCTTGCTCCCGGGTGCCGTAGCTGCCGAAGGGCAGGTCGGCCAGCACCAGGGCGTTCCTGGTGCCGCGCTTCACCGAGGCGGTGTGGTAGGCGACGTCGGCCACCGTCACCGGCAGGGTCGAGTCGTAGCCGGCGCAGACCATGCCCAGCGAATCGCCGATCAGCAGGATCTCGACGCCGCAGCGGTCCATCAGGGAGGCGAAGCTGGCGTCGTAGCAGGTGAGCATGGCAATCTTCTGGCCGGCCGCGCGCATCGCCCGCAGCGACGGGATGGTCACGGCCTTCTGGACCGGTTGCGCCGGCGCCGGCACTGGTGCTTGCGCGCCCTTGCCTTGTTCCGGGGCTGCCATGTCCTTGCCCTGCAAGTATCCGCTCATAGTGAATATCCTTTGTAAATCATGAAAAAAGCCGTCGGGCGACTTCACCGACGGCGTATTGTATTGCCAAGACCGGAATCGTGGGTCAGGAGCGGAAAATGAAGTACACCGCTCCGACCAGGCACAGCGCCGCCCACACGTAGTCGAGCTTGAAGGGCTGGTTCATGTAGAACATCGCAAAGGGCACGAACACGGTGAGCGTGATCGCTTCCTGCATGATCTTCAGCTGCGCCAGGCTGTACTGGGTGGCGCCGATGCGGTTGGCGGGTACCTGCAGCAGGTATTCGAACAGCGCGATGCCCCAGCTGATGATGGCCGCCACATACCACGCCTTGTTCGACAGGGTCTTCAGGTGGCCGTACCAGGCGAAGGTCATGAACACGTTGGACATGACCAGCAGCAGCGCGGTCTGGGCGAAGACGGGGATCTGCATCTAGCTGAGCCTTTCGATGGCCTGGCTGGCCACGCCCAGCAGCAGCGTGGCCAGGGGGCCGCGGCCAGGGATGATGAGTTCGGGGGCAAGGTCGCGTGCCAGCTCGGCCAGCGGCACCAGCACGAAGGCGCGCTCGTGCATGCGCGGATGGGGCACGATCAGGGTGGGAGCGTCGGCTATGCGCTCGTCGCCGTACAGCAGCAAGTCGAGATCGAGCGTGCGCGGCGCATTGCGGTAGGGACGTTCGCGGCCGTGCGCCTGTTCGATGCCGTGCAGGGCCGCCAGCAGCGCGTGCGGCGCCAGCGTGGTATCGATGCAGGCCACCGCATTCACGTAATCGTCGCCCGAGGAATCGATGGGGGCGGTGCGGTACAGCGAGGATGCGCGCACCAGGCGACCTTCGGGCAGGCGCGCCAGGCGCTCGATCGCATCGAGGACGTTGGCGCGCGCATCGCCCAGGTTGGCGCCGATGCCGATCCAGGCCTGCATCAGTCAGCGGCTCCGGCGGAGGTACCCGAACCCGCGTTATCGCTACCGCCGGCCTCATCGCCGCTCTTGCGCGGAGCGCGGCGGCGCGGACGCTTCTTGGCGGCGCCGGCGGCCGCCGGTTCGCGCGCCGAATTCACCAGGCGCTCGCGCTCGGCGGCGTCGGCGCCGTAGAAGGTGGCCCACCAGTTGCCCAGTTCGGCATCCAGCTCGCCCGATTCGCAGCGCAGCAGCAGGAAGTCGAAGCCGGCGCGGAAGCGCGGGTGCTCGAGCAGCTTGTACGGGTTCTTGCCGTTGCGGCGCTCGAAGCGCGGCTGCATGGCCCAGATGTCGCGCATGTCGGTGGCGATGCGGCGCTGCAGGGCCAGGTTCTCGGTCTGGTTGTCGAGCACGTCGT
>Ga0265780_10004334_pt1 | contig 18305 bp, 27 predicted proteins | sample P1T30metagenome_FD_192432 | JGI IMG/M metagenome (GOLD analysis project Ga0265780, IMG submission 192432) | Plant litter microbial communities from East Loma Ridge, Irvine, California - P1 T30 | ecosystem: Environmental > Terrestrial > Plant litter > Unclassified | place: USA: California...
GGGGATGTGGAGTTTTTGAGGGGGAAGATACGTGGGGGAAAGAGTCGGAAGGACAAGGGGAAGGAGGGGGATGGGAGAGAAGTTTGAGGTTGGATTCTGTGTAGTGGATAATAGGGATTTTGACTGTCAAAAGAAAAACATCTACACGCTACTGCAATCCCTCTACGCCGTCGCGGTAGCACTAGGTCTGGCCGTCTCCTCCGCCTTCTCCTTGGGGATATTCACCCTCATCGCCTCGTCCCTGACCTTCGCCGGCCCCCTCTCATGCCCCTTGGGCACGCCCGGCAACCTCGAATTCCTACTCTTCCCCCTCGCGCCCGGCCCTGAGATGATCTTCTTCTGACCTGCATAATCGCATCGACCGAAATTGTTGCAGAACCCCGTCTTGCACTTGTTGTTGCTGCGGCACTTGGCACCCAGACACGAATCGCCGGATGTGCAACGTTTGCACACGCCCCAGTCGCAGTACGAGTCGACGTCGCAGTGCGAGGCTTTTTCGCACGGGTTGTTGGGCGTTGGGGCCAGGCAGATGGGGTGTGTCGTGCGGTGGGAAAAGAGCGTGGGGAGAGAGTCGGTGTGGCACGACGCAGTGAGGGAGTTTGCAATGACTTTTGTGCTTGGATCCTGTGGGGGGGGATCGGTGCCGGTCCACTGACGTTTACTTTTTGGTTGGATGGACGGGCGGACGGAGCATTCTTGGCATTCACGCTTCTCGCAGCGCAGATGCATCTGGCAGATTTTCTTGCTGTTGCATTGGTCGCCGATCTTGCCGGGTTGGTTGTCGGTGTTTTGCTGGCAGAGGCTGTTTTTGCAGATGAGGTTTGGTGCGCAGCCGTCGGCGGCGTCACAGAGGTGGCCTTCGCATCCGAATGTGCAGTCGCTTTGCTCGGGGATATAGGGATTTAGTTGGATTGCTGTGACGTTTGTAAGAGCAGCATCGGGTGGCGGGGGAAGATGCTTCGACCAGTCGAAGTTGCTCCGGGCTGTGTATGAGCGCTGCAGAACGTCTTTGAGAGCAGTCCAAGAAGTGAACTCTGTGCGTAGAGGATTGACACGTGCGGTCAGGCCTTCTTCCAAAGTCGTCAAATGAGAGTATAGCTATTATATATTAGCTCAGCTTCCATTAGTGATGATCAAAACCTACCCATGGGATACCCCTATAATTCAACGCATTTCCCTGATCGAAGATTGCCTCTTTCTTGTAGAAGTGACCGAACTTGCTGTGCACATATGACCATTCTTCAACTAGCAAAAGCTTATCTTCGCCCTTCTTTCCCTTCATTCGGGCAGTCAACGTATTGCCAGGCACAAACATCTTCGCCCACGAGGTGCCCGCAGTCTCCTCAAAGTCTTTCTTGAAATATCCATGAATTCCAATGACGTCGATCGCGGCACATTCCATCGCACTGTCAGGGAAGTTTTGAATGCCGTCAACACTTTGCGGTCCCGAGATACCGCCACTGATGACTGCAATGTTGGCTTGATCGAGGCCAATGTTGAATTTGAGATGCGTAGCAATGTCGCAAAGCCAGCCCTCGCCCGCAGGAATCGGCCAAATACCGCTGAAAGGTTCGTTTTGAAGATCGACACCTAGAATGACTTCCGATAGTTCACTCCACGGCCTGCCATCGAATGCTTGAGAAGGGTAGTGCTTGAACAAGACATCGAGGCGTTGTTTGTACAGCTCACGGTCTGTCGCAATTAGCATGTTAGGAGACGGTAAGAAGGCGACAGCATACATTCATCCAAGCTGTAAAAGTCCAGGAAAGCGCCGTTGAGCTTCTCGCAGTACGCATCACACGGAACATCGGCGGTTCCGCGAAGTGCATGAGCATCGTGGGGAACGATGATGACCTTCATTTGTCCTGAGTAGCATGAGTACATTTCAACAACAATGAGTCGCCCCAAGCTACACACCTTTCGATATGTGGTGAATCGCAGCCATAGTCTGATCGAATTGGTCAAGTAGCGATTTATCAAAACCGCCAAGTTCATGTTCGGGCTACAATATGTTAGACTGGTGGCTTCAATGCAAAGATCTGCTGTCGTACATCCGAATGCTGGCTATCAGGTCGAACTGTGACAATATTAGTTGCTTGATTCGAAGTCGACTCGACGACGTACTGAACAATCGAACTACCCTAACTTTGGCATCTACCAAAGCCCTGATTGTATCATCCCTGTGCTTTCGTGTGAAGAACTGCAGCATGGGATAATTGACGCCGCCCCAGGAATGATAATCCGCAGTAATGGCAAGTTTTGCTGTTACTTGAGGCGTCCATGATGCGAGGGAAAATAGAGTGGCAGCAATCGTCGTGAAGAGCATGTTGTAAAGTATGGCCAACAAGTTCTCGACGACTTTCAGCACATATGCGAAGCGTCGCGATATAAGAACCTGGAATATCCATCTGGACACGTGTAGAAGTGACCTATAGGCAGATATCAATTATGGCCGTTAGGCCTAGTGGTGTTGCTCGCGATATTAAGGCTGGTCAAATACATTAATTGCTGTGGCGCATGGGCCAATCACAGCATGCTGACCCCGGATCTGCAGACTGGGGTGCAGGGACACCAAGAGCAGTATAGCAGATCACTCCTTGTATGTCTTGACGATGCATATTGGAGGCTAGGCATGTGTATGAAATTACGGTTAAGACTGAAGACTGAGTTCTGCAAGTGCCCCGACGTAGGATTAGTCAGTCCACTGTAACAAAATCTCGACTTTGATGGGCGTCAAACGGAAAAGAACGCCTCGTGATTCCAGTCTGAAAGACAAGTACATATAGAGGCCAGACTTGGTTTCCTAAGCGTGCCACTGCAGCAGAAAGAGAGATGACGCACATGATGCGAAGCGTCCTCGCGACATGAATATAATCCTCTCTGAGATGATGGAGCAGATCTGGCTCGCGAACTCATCGTACTGAGTACTCCACAGGAAGAGGCTGTACCACACAATGCGTTGCAGGCTGGAGGAAAATTTGCCGAAAGGCGTCTTCCTGGACCTTGTTGGATTCCTCAACCGTGTAGATGTCATTCGCAGGCAAGGCAGATCTCTCCACGATGGCGTACATGTTCAGATAGCCTGTGGTTGTGCCAGCGCATCGAGGTGTAGCTGGATGCGTTTGGTCGGTCTACTTTGAGTATGATGCGAGACAAGCGGGCAGGCAGAATCGGTGTGGTGTGTGTAAACGTTTATGGCGTAATTGATGAATCTCTCACATTCATCCTGGGGCTTTTGTGCAGACGGCTTCGAGTCTCTTCAAGGTGGCCAACACTTCCTCTCCAAGATGCTCGCCGCTGGCTGGCTGAGCAAAGCGTCCATGTCGAAGGTCACTGAGCGCACCGACAACCTCTTGGACCTCTGCTAGTGCCCTGATGTTTTCAACTTCCATCTCGGCGATCTGCGATTCGAGGCTTTGGCAGGCTTCCTCGATGCTGGAATGGACCGAGGCGAGCGTGTGTGGTTTCTTGCGGCCGTTGTTGGAAAGCTAGGCCTGTCAGCATCATGTTTTCAGCTGTTTATAGGAATACTATGCACCTCTTCCTCCATTCGTAGCGCATTCGGATCTAGCCCGGCGACTGTGGCATCGTCCAGTTGCCGCCTTTCACTTGCGTACTCTCGTCGCAGCCGCTTTGACCTGGTGATCTCTTCGGCAATGGCGCGGCGCACAAGGTCTATGTCTTTCTCGCGCAGTCGTTGCAATTCACGATACAGGTCCTGTACCGCGGGGTTTGTCCTGTGGCCTTTGGGGAAGATTTCGGTGAATTGGCGCAGTGTCATAAAGTCGCGAAGTGGAGCGGGCGCAAGGAGGAAGTCAGAGAGGAGCTTGCCCTCTTGAGCCGACATGGTGGCAGTGGTTGATGGCGAAAACAAGCTGATAATGCCTCGGACCGGCGCTTGACAAGTCAGTGTCAGTATTGGAAGTGGACGTGGCCGAGGACGACCGCGGCGCGTCGCGTGCAGGATCGCGCTCGGACCTCCTCAGAAAAGACTCCCGCGAGATGTGCTGATGCAAACGACGTCTAAACTCGAGGTGCGATTTCATCAACCAAACAATCATTCATCAAACGTCGAAAGAGCTAGGGAAAGTGCTGCGGCATCATCTGTTGTTGTTTGGACGCGTTGGGTGCATACAACGCGGGTCAAACTACGCTGAAGTTGGCGTGGCCGTCACGGAGAGCGTGCCTCCTTCACTTCTTCATCAAACAATCTTCCGCACTCATAACATCAAACATGGCGCCCGCAGCCGCACCAGAACCGTCCTATAGAAAAGACGAAAAGGTCTTTTGCTTCCATCATGAGCTTCTCTACGAGGCCAAGGTGTTGGAAGTGAAGCCGCTGGAAGGCGAAGACAAGAAGAGCGGCTTCCAATACAGAGTCCACTACAAGGGCTGGAAAAACACGTAAGTTGTACTCATACACTTCGCATGCAGAAGCCACTTTCACCTCTTTGCCCTGCTTTGAAATCTGTAAGAAGAACGGACGACGTGTTTGTCTTATGCCCACTTCTGTCACCCCTTCTTCATAACTGCCTCGCACCATCACCGGAGTTGTCGCGTTCCGCTATCCAAGGACTGTCGATTTAGTTTCACGTCACTAAGGACAAGCTAATATTTGCAGCTGGGACGACTGGGTCCCTGAAGACAGACTCCGCAAGCTCAGCCCCGAGAACCGGGAGCTGGCCAACAACTTGAGACACGAAGTGATTGCCGCTCAACGTGCCGCGCGAGCACAACCTCCGCCTCCTAAGAAGAAGGCCCAAGGTTCAGCGCGGGGCAGTGAGGAGCGCCAGACCTCCGCATCTGCCGCACCACCTCGCGGGCAGAAGAGAATGCGTGACAACGACCTCGAAAAGGTAAGTCTCTGTTGGCAACCTCACTCGCGCAACGCTTTCTGTAGCGCGACATGGACGCTCTTCGTTCGAACCCGCTAACTCGTCCTAGGAGGACACCTTCCAGAACAAGCGCGCCGTGAGGATCATCATGCCGGACAGGCTGAAGAGTCTCTTGGTCGACGACTGGGAGAACATTACCAAGAACTTGCAGCTCGTCCAGCTCCCTTCGAGTCAGCCTGCTGGCGTCATTCTGGATAAGTACCAGCAATACGCCCTCTCCACAGGCAACAAGAACAGCACGGAGCGCGACATTCTCGAGGAAGTTGTTGCCGGCTTGAAAGAGTACTTCAACAAGAGCCTGGGTCGTCTACTACTTTACCGCTTCGAGCGCGAGCAGTTCTATGACATCTACACACGCCTTGAGAAGCCCACTGACGACCTTGCCGGCAAGAACCTAGCCGACATCTACGGCGGTGAGCACTTGCTACGTCTGTTTGGTAAGTCTAGCGATCCGTACTGCGAGTGACCAACATGCTGACCAAGTGATAGTGACGATGCCCGAACTCATTGCTCAAACAAACATGGACCACCAGGCTGTATCCCGCTTGCGCGAGGAGCTCGGCCAGATGACCGCATGGCTCGCCAAAGATGCCCAGGTCAACGCCTTCTTCGCGTCCGTCTACGAGAGCCCTGGGCAGGCTTACATTGACAAGGTCAAGTCTAGTACCTGAGACCAGTCCCGGTGTTTGCCTCCTCTTTCATTTCTGTAACAACATTTACTTGCATCAATCGGCATCCCGGTGGCGCTGTGGCGCAGGACAGGTTGGGTTCAGTATCAAATGCATGTCTCATCAACAGCTGAGTCGGCGGTTGTTTGCATGCTTTGGCATAATAATACAGTTTGATTTCTATACACGTGTCATGCGTCTTTGATGGCTTTCTCCAACACTCCTACAGCCCACTCCACACAGTCAGTCATATTGCCCTCTGCACGTCTCGGCATTCCATGAATTCCAATGTTTCTGCACACTTCCTCCTTCAACTCCTTCTCAACATGGTTGTCCTCGAACAAGAATCTATGGTCTTTGACATAGTTCGGCCACACAACCTCATCGACGTAACCCGGTGGATCTTCCCAGAACCCCTCGAGCGTTACGTACCCGCTCCGCGCTTCTCTCCTCCTCTTCGCTGTTTCATAGCTCGTGCGCAGAAAAAGCTTGACGTCGAAAAGTGACCGAATCTCCTTCATATCCTCGGAGAAAAGCAGGAACCCGTCGACAACGCATATCCTCCTCTCCTCCCATTCAGGCCTGCCCTCAAACCACGTGCTGACCTTCTGTCTCAATCCCTCCAACTCTTTCTCATCAACACCATGCTCACCCACACTGTTCTGATCTTCTTTGCTCTCCAGCCATGCCGGGCTCGTGCCGTGCTGTTTGATATGTTGCAGGGCTTCTTTGAGCTGGGGCAGATTGAGTGATTCCAGACAGTCCCAGTCTTGGATGCCGTTGCGGATGGGGATTTCGGCGTCGGTCAGGTAGAAGTCGTCGAGGTGAAGGATGAAGAGCTTTGATGGGGGGAATATGTCTCGTAATAGGCGCGAGAGGGTGGTTTTGCCTGAGGAGGAGGGGCCGGATATTCCGAGGAGGAGTGGTGTTTTCATAGTGCTGCCAGCACACCAAATCTCAGGAGGAATGGTCGTTATTCTACTACTCTATTCAATAATATTTCGACATCAAACGTAGTTCCACTGCTGCGTACCCCACGACGATGCGCACGTGCTCACAGAGCGTGGGGCTTCGTCATCGGCGTGATGCTGGCTAGCGCACCGCAACCGCGTCCACATTTCTGGTGAGCAGCTTCGCGACAGCTCGCGCGCGCTTCGTACGCTTGCATCCGCCCTTGGTATATACCCCAATATGGAGCCGTCGCCTCTTACCCAGGACTCGAGGCCTGAGATCTTCCAGCCCAAGATCATCACCCTGTACGAGACGTTATTCAAGGTGCGCGCAAACAACCTCCCTACAGCGAACACGACATTGACGCTTCACAGGAAGATGAAGAAGACACGGATCTATCCGACGGCTTCTGGCAGGAATTCTTCCTGCACCGCCCGGACTAAGCCGGCCTGAAGCGCATCCTCGACTCCGTCCCGCCCGACGAAATGCTGCACCTGCAGGCGCATTCGCAACAGCTCGTGCGCCGCGCCATACAACGAGTGAAGCAGGGCCGGGCCCCCGCCGACGAAGTCGCACTCGAGGTACGCATGCCACCGACGCGCGATTCTATCCCAGGCTTACGGGCCAGACCTTGACAGTCTTCCTAGATGCTGCTCTTACCAAGAAGTACACGAATCCGAGCTCAGACGTCATTTCGGTGCTCGCGGGGCTGAACGATGCCGATGTTGTTATGACGGATTTTATAGCGACGCTGGATACGGCGATACGCAATGGGAGGAGTAGTATGTGGGACATGATTTGTTGCTGGGGGCTTTGGGCTGACGAGATATAGTACCGTTGCGACTCAAGGCTGTCCGGGCTACGCTGTCCATCACTGCCGCTGGCTTCCATACCGCCCTCCCTTCATACTTCACGCACCGCGACCTCTTTCCCTCGCTCATGAAATACGTGCAAGACTGCGACAGTACCGCCCAGATAATACCTGCCTTCTACCTGCTGGGTCTCCTCACCAACTACAACAAATTCGAGTTCCAGAATCCGTATAGATTAAGATTGGACGACTTCGTCAATGATGCTATAATACAAAAGATTGTCAGGAGCTTCGGGGATAACTGCGTAAGATTGAGGGATGCGTATGTTGCTGTTCAGGACGATTTGCCTGAGGGATGGTCGTTGGGTTCGACGTTGAGCTACATTGGCTTGGGCGTACTTGCGCCTGGTTCGCGACCCTCGACGCCTACACCGGCTGCAGATGAGACAAAGTCGTTGTTTGGAGCATTGTAAGTTCTCGGCCTCCATAAGAAGGATATACGTGGCTAACGTATGTGGTAGACCTGGGCCAGAAGCCGGTATCCTCCTCTCGACATACGATTTCGCAAACGCGAACAAAGTCTTTTGCTTCAATCTGGTCACAGTGCAGGCAGAGAACCAAACCGATGCTTCACCACTGAGCGCATACCTCTCCTTGACATCATACCTGTTCCAGCATGCACACCGCTCTACAAGAGCAGCGCTATACTCGTATCTCAGCCTCTTCATATTACAAATCTTGGTCGAGGATCAGGCGCTCGTGAAGCGCATGTGCAGCGAAGAGAGCAAGCTCTCAGTCCGGTTATGTCGCCAACGGCAACCATACTTGCCTTTAGTGAAGGGCGACAGAGTGCCAGTCACAATAGTCCTGGACCTGATGATAGACGGCATCAACCACAATCTCCGACGGCGTCTCGACGTCGACTTCTACAAGTGAGTCCCCAAGCTCCCCAACACGTACCGCATAGCTAAAAGAAAACCCAGTCTCTCCCTGGGCATCCTCCTCCGCACCCTCTCCTTCCTCAGCCGCACAAAAGTGCGCCTCGCATACCACTGGTCCGAAGTCTGGCGCACGCTCCTCACCTTCGTGCGCTTCCTCACCACCTACGAAAGCGACATCAAATCCAACTACAAGTCCGCCTCCATGATCACACTCCTAACCAACCTGCTCGCCTTCGCGCTCTCCGCAGGCGAAAACTTCCTTCCAGACCCCGCCGCCTACGACGACCTCTTCTACAAACTCACCGAGTCAGGCGACGTGCTAGTCAAGTTCCGGGACGCGTTTGGGTCCAGCGGCGGGCTGAACAGTCTGGTCAATGTGTCGAGCCATTACCACGCGCTGCTCGAGGGCGAGGCGGGCAAGGGCCGGAAAAAGATCCTCAGCCCGAAGGAGGTGGGCGATGTGATTAAGCAGGGGTACGAGACGCTGAGCATCGACACGACCGAGGGCCTGGATCGCTGGGACAAGTTCCGCGAGGCGGATTTTAAATCAGTTTTGAAAAGGACGGCGAAGGTGGTTGTTGAAGACGCAAAGGCGTTGGCGGAGGAGGTATAGTAGGCAGAATCATATACACCTTTGCGATGTGGTATAGCTGGGATTGCGGGGCCCCACAAGCGCTGTTTTCACTCCATGCTGCACGCCTTGTTGCGCTTTTCGCCTGTGCTGCTTATTGGTTGCTCTGGACGGATAGGTCACGTCAGCCAATGCGTGTGAGGGTCGCTATGACGACGGCGCGGGTCGGCCAAGGGCGGGAGGTATCGATGGTAACGCAGGTCATCGTGATCTACCCAAGCCATAGTAGAGTGAAAGAGGAAACGATGAATATTCTAAAATCCTACGAGCACAGAGATGCGGATCCTCCAGCCTACCCGGGTATTTGCCACATGGACCCCTCGTAGCAAAGACGTGTTGGAGAATATTGACGCGACATCAATCGTCTTGCGTCTCTTTCCCGCTCCATGCATTTGTAAAATACGGCTTTTGGATTCAAATCAGTTTGTTGTGCTAGGTAGCTTGTGCAATGCTGAAGTTTTGGTGCGAGGAATTGCCGATACCTCGGGCGATGTTCCTTCCACAAGTCCGAAGTCCTGGAGCGAAAAGCGTCGCGTGGATGGGAACGGGGATGACTACCACAGATAGTCTCTGGAACATGGGTTGCTATTGCCATGGGTTGATTATTTCGCGTGCAGTGTGAGCCGGAACATGTTGCCGATGTGGCTGGGAATGGGATTCTTGAGCTCGCTGGATTGGGTCATCGGTATAGTGCCATGGGGTGCTTGACCTCACAATGTCAAACTCAACATGCAATTGAGGCTCAGGTTGAAGTGAATTGTCATCAACATCGGTGTCTGGTTCTACATGCCAAATACTGAACATCAAGTCAAACGCGTGTAGTTGCACTCCCCCAACGCGGCCGCGGCTGCGGCTAACACATGGATCCGGAGAAACGGAACCTGTGCACCTTGGGTGAGGCGAGGATGAGTGGTGGGCCCAGAACAAAGCATGCTACCCAGTTAAGAACGGTTCTTTCGTCATATTCCATGTCCCCGCAGGGCACGAGGGGTAAAGGGATCGGCCTGAGGTTCACACACGCGCGCTGCATAAGACGTGGGAGCCGTGCCGTTCGCCCTGGACAGCTGGGTATTTAGTATTAGCAACTCGACCATTTTGCTCAGCGACTTGGTCAGGGCTTTCTGTTGTACCTGAGAAAGACAAACGCGTGGATTGGACGGAAACGAGTCTGAGCTGCGGAACTATATCCAGCAAGCTTCAATTTGGGTCGCGCCGCTTTCAAGCGTCCTGCCGAGCCCTTTACCCGGTAATTGAGAAGGTATATCTAGCTCTGGAGTGCGGCGTCCTGTGGATCCCGTGGCTCACATAGCTTCGCAGCATCTCCCCTCGAGCTTCTGCACACGACAGCTCAAGCGCGCCGAAACCGACCCCTCCAACACACACCCCGCGAGCCATGTCTGAGGGCAACACGAAGCCATCCGTGCCCGTCGTGGCCGAGGCGCACGACGTCGACACTTTCCACGTACCCAAGGCCTTCCTCGAGTGAGTCTGCACTTTTGTTTGGGACATTGCATCATGGCGCGCGACCATGACAGCTGCGGCGTCACGGCGAGCCTTCAATGCGGGGTGACCCCGCGACAGCCACATGGCCATCGCAAAGACAAACCAGAGAAAGCCCAAGCTAACAATTCGCGCGTCGCAGCAAGCACCCGCATTCGAAACCGCACATCAACGGCCTGGAAGAGTACCAGAAACTGTACAAGGAATCCATCACCGAGCCCAAGCAGTTCTGGGGCCGGCTTGCGCGCGAACTCCTCACGTGGGACCGCGATTTCCAAACCGTGCACTCGGGCAGCTTCCAGGGCGGGGACAATGCGTGGTTCCTCGAGGGCAGGCTGAATGCCAGTTACAACTGCGTCGACCGCCATGCGTTCAAGAACCCGGATAAGCCGGCGATCATCTACGAGGCGGACGATACCGCCGACGGCCGCATCATTTCGTACGGTGAGTTGCTGCGCCAGGTGTCGAAGCTGGCGTATACGCTCAAGGAGATGGGTGTGCGCAAGGGAGACACGGTCGCGCTGTACCTGCCCATGATTCCCGAGGCTGTGATTTCCTTCCTGGCGTGCTCGCGCATCGGCGCTGTGCACTCTGTCGTGTTTGCGGGATTCTCGTCCGACTCGCTGCGCGACCGTATCATTGATGCCGAGTGCAAGGTTGTCATTACCACGGACGAGGGCAAGCGTGGCGGCAAGGTCATCAGCACGAAGAAGATTGTCGACGAGGCGCTGAAGCAGTGCCCCGGCATCAGTCACTGTCTCGTGTACAAGCGCACTGGCGCTGAGATCCCGTGGACCAAGGGCCGCGACTGGTGGTGGCATGAGGAGGTCGACAAGTACCCCAACTACATTGCGCCTGAGCCGATGAACTCGGAAGACCCGCTGTTCTTGCTGTACACGTCTGGATCGACGGGTAAGCCAAAGGGTGTGATGCACACTACAGGTGGCTATCTCCTGGGAGCGGCGGCGACTGGAAAGTACGTCTTTGATATTCATGACAACGACACTTTCTTCTGCGGTGGTGATGTCGGCTGGATCACTGGGCACACATATGTTGTATACGCCCCTCTGCTGCTCGGTGTGGCGACAGTCGTCTTCGAGGGTACACCTGCTTACCCCAACTTCTCGCGGTACTGGGACATTGTCGACAAGTACAATGTCACACAGTTCTATGTTGCGCCTACTGCGCTGCGACTGCTCAAGCGTGCTGGAAACGAGCACGTCAAGCACCAGATGAAGCATCTCAGGATCCTTGGATCCGTCGGTGAGCCCATCGCGGCTGAGGTCTGGAAGTGGTATTTTGAGACTGTTGGAAAGGAGGAGGCACACGTGGTTGACGTAAGATGGATTTAGAGACTTGGGAGGAATATGCTGACGTGCAACAGACTTACTGGCAGACGGAGACGGGCTCGCATGTCATCACACCGCTCGGAGGTGTGACACCCACGAAGCCCGGCTCTGCATCACTTCCCTTCTTCGGCATCGAGCCTGCTATCATCGACCCCGTCTCGGGCGAGGAGATTCACGGAAACGATGTCGAGGGTGTGTTGGCGTTCAAGCAGCCATGGCCAAGTCTGGCTCGCACAGTCTGGGGCGCACATCAGAGATACATGGACACATATCTGAACGTGTACAAGGGCTACTACGTGAGTGAAAGATGGTCGATCAAAGGGCAATGCTGATCAAAGCAGTTCACCGGAGACGGCGCAGGACGCGACCACGAGGGCTACTACTGGATCCGAGGCCGCGTCGACGATGTCGTCAATGTCTCGGGCCACAGATTATCAACCGCCGAAATCGAGGCAGCACTCATCGAGCACCGTATGCAACGCGCTGATACCAAGCCCCTTAACTCGGTCCGCTGACAATACGCAGATTCGGTGGCTGAGGCCGCGGTGGTGGGCATCCATGACGAACTGACAGGCCAAGCCGTGAACGCCTTTGTGGCGCTCAAAGACGGCACCGAGTCAAGTGACCAGGTGAAGAAAGACTTGATCTTGCAAGTGCGCAAGTCGATTGGACCGTTTGCGGCACCCAAGGCCATTTTTGTGGTTCCAGATCTGCCAAAGACGCGGTCGGGCAAGATTATGCGTCGCATCATGCGGAAGATATTGGCGGGAGAGGAGGACCAGCTGGGCGACACATCTACGGTAAGTGATTCTCTTCCCTTCCTCTCACAGTGTTGCTGGGCAGATGCTGGTGACGCGTTCTGTGGTGGGGAACCCGGGCTAACGGCAGCTGCAGCTCTCGGACCCTTCGGTAGTGGACAAGATTATCGAAATCGTCCACCAGTCTAAGAAGAAATAGTCGCGCTTGGGGCAAGTATGTTGCGTTAGTGTATTTGTTGGGATAGTGGAGGACTTTTTTTTGTTGCCGCAAGCACTGTGTGCAGTGTTTACTAAGTATTCTGTGAGACTCGAGAGGTCGGAGGAGTGGCGGTGCAGGGCCAGACAAGCCCTTTAGCGTTGATGATGCCGCAATAGCCGTGTATGGATAGCCCGGGGGTTTACCGCAATACTGTTTTTAGCAGGCTCCCGTTGTCCAGTCAGCACCGTGAACGTGAACCGCGGTTGTGAGGGACAGTTGATAGTCGGCGGCGTTAAAACATGCGCCCAGGAGCGGTTACATGGCAGCAGGCACGCGGCAACAGTTTCATTCGTGTCGCGGTGTCGTGCCCAGGCCCCGTCCCTCCGCCATCCGAAGACGCCAAGCGACTCCGAACAGGCTGTGCAGAAGGATTACGAGTCTTCATTGTCGCTCGCCATCGTTGCTCCTCACATCTTTCTTTGCCGCCCGTTGGTTTGTTCTTGTTCTTGTTCTTGTTCTTGTCCCTACGTATCGTGCCACACCCCCACCCCATGTCTTTCGCTGCATTGTTGTAGTTTCCGCTGTTTTTCGTGTTCCCTCCCACCCAAACAACGAACGGGACCCCTTTGCCTAGACAGACTGCTGGATCCATCCCTTCACCACACGTCATGTTAGTGCTGCGAACAGCGGCAGCGGCTGTTGCTGTCGCACTTGCCACACTGACCGCCGCCTCGTCGACGACGCGCGACCCGTTACGGAGAATAAACATTGCGAAGAATGCAGACATCCTGACCCAGAACCACCGCGTGACGGCTGTTTCGACGTTCGATGTTGCCTTTGATGTTGCTGGCCAGCGCATCCGGCTCAGCCTCGAGCCAAACCACGACCTCTTTGTCGACGGAGGCCGGATATCATATCTCGCTGCAGACGGCAGCATAGCGCGGCAGGACCCCATTGACCGCCTGCAACACAAAGTCTTCAAGGGCACCGCGTCCGTGAAGAGGGGGAACCGCTGGGACAGTGTGGGATGGGCGCGGATAGGGATACGGCGCGACGGACTGCAGCCGCTGTTCGAGGGCCACTTCACCATATCGCACGACCACCACCACATCAAGCTGTCGTCGCACTACAAGGCAATGCGTCTGCCCGAGGATCCTGATGTTGACATGCGCGACGACGAGTTCATGGTCGTGTTTAGGGACTCCGACATGGGCGTGTGGGACGAGCACTCGGAGCTGAGGAAGCGCGAGGCTGGACCGGCATGCCTCAGCGACGAGCTGAGCTTCAACAAACGCGACGACCATCCCGTCTACGCTTCGATGCGCGCCCGCGACGAAGGCAGCTTCTTCTCCACACCCGTCGCGAACATCTTTGGCAAGCGACAACTCGACGGCCAGCCCGGAGGCAACGGTGCCGGTGTCAACCTGGTGCAGAGCATTGGCAGCACGGCTGGATGTCCGAGCACCCGCAAGGTGGCCCTCGTTGGAGTAGCTGCCGACTGCACCTACGTCCAGTCGTTCAGCAGGGACAAGAACCAGACGCAGACCAACATCATCAACCAGATCAACCAGGCATCTGAGCTCTTCGAAAGCACCTTCAACATCTCCCTCGGTCTAGCCAACTTGGTTGTGACCGAGCCCGACTGCCCGACCACACCACCCGAAGCCACACCGTGGAACCAGGGTTGCAGTAACAGCGTCACCATCCAGGACCGTCTCAACCAGTTCTCGCAATGGAGGGGCACGCAGCGCGACCAATACTCCCACTGGACTCTTCTCAGCACCTGCAACACGGGCTCCGCTGTTGGACTGGCATGGCTCGGCCAGGCTTGCACCGATGGCTCTCAGAGGAACGGAGGTGGCGGAGAGACTGTTGCTGGCGCCAACGTCGTCATCCGCACCTCGACCGAGTGGCAAGTCATCGCACACGAGACTGGCCATACATATGGTGCTGTGCACGATTGCACGCAGGACCAATGCTCAAACTCCAACCTGGTCAGCTCACAGCAATGCTGCCCCCTCAGCGCCCAGACTTGCCCCGCTGGCGAGGGTTTCATCATGAACCCCTCGACCGCGAGGGGCATTACCCGATTTTCTGCGTGCTCCGTCGGAAACGTCTGCTCGGCACTGGGACGCAATAGTGTCAAGTCGGGCTGTCTTACAAACAACAGGGGCGTCACCAGTGTCACCGGACAGACCTGTGGAAACGGTATCGTCGAGGGCGATGAGCAGTGCGATTGCGGTGGATCAGCCGGATGTGGTAATAACCAGTGCTGTGACCCTCAGACTTGCAGATTCAGGAATAACGCCGTGTGCGACGATTCCAACGAGGACTGCTGCCGCGGCTGTCAATTTGCCTCCGCCAACACCGTTTGCCGGCCCAGCGCTGGTGACTGCGATCCGCAAGAGACTTGCAATGGCACGAGCCCTTACTGTCCCGAGGACAAGACCAAGCCAAATGGAGAGAGCTGTGGTAACGGATTGCAATGCGCGAGTGGCCAGTGTACATCCCGTGATCAGCAGTGCAAGACTGTCATGGGCAGTTATACCCAGGGCAACGACACCTACGCTTGCGACAACAGCAACTGTATGCTCAGCTGCGGCAGTCCGGAGTTCGGCCGTGGTACATGCTACGGTCTGCAGCAGAATTTCTTGGATGGTACTCCCTGCAGTGGCGGAGGTACTTGCCAGAACGTAAGTTTCTTCATTCTCTCCGCCCACCACGATCCATGCTAACAACACCACAGGGCCAATGTGCCAACGGCTCCGTCGGCAAGGAAATCAAATCCTGGATCGACCGTCACCTGCCCCTCGTCATCGGCCTCTCTGCCGGTATCGGCGGCACCATCCTCCTCTGCATTCTCTGCTGCTGCTTCAGCTCCTACCGCCGCCGCTCCAAGCAAAGGAAATACGCAAAGAAATTCGCCGCTGCGGCTGCTGCCGCCCCTCCACCACCGCCTCGCCAACGAAGTCATCGCCATAGAGGCCCTCCTGGGCCTCAGCCTGATGGTGCGCCGCCCATGGCCCAGACTGGACCGAATCCATCACAAGGCCAATGGGGCCCGAATCCCAACCACGGCCCACCGCCTATGCAGAGTCCGCCGCCGCTGTACCACAGCAATTCTCTGCGGTATGCATAGTACTTCCGCATGACGACTCTTTTTTTCACGACCTTTTGTTATTTTGAAAACCACGGCATAAAAGACCTGGTCCGGGGCGTTTTTTCCGCATCATTGCTGGGCGTTTGGATATGGCTAGACAGCCCCTTTTCTTGCATAACTCGGGTGGGTGGGTCGGAAGGGATATTTGGATAAGCCTGGGAAGATGGCGCTTCTGTTTGTTAGTCGGGGTTATATAGTATAGCATAGTAAAGTATAGTATAGTATAGGTTCTATGCCACCCTGTCGAGCGCATATGGACGCATGCTTTCGTTTCATACTCATCCTCGTCTTTACCTCTATCTCTGTCTCTTTTTTTTCTTCATACGGCAACTACTCGCACCTCCCCCCTCGCACACGCGACCCCGGCACAACACCCACCCCCCTACTACCCAAGGAGGTGTTGGAGAGGTGGAGCGCTTTGGAGAAGAGGTCTGGAGTTTGAGAGGGTGTTGGAGACGTCGTAGCGACATTGATAGTAGACGTCTGCGAAGTGGGCTATTTCTATCGGAGCAGTGTTTGTGTCTTGGTGCAGTGTCCCATGTGACCTAGACAAGAGACGTCGTGAGTCGTAAGCGTTGAGGGGAAATACTCTCAGGCATGGCGCTTGATTTGGAAAAGAGACTGGATATCAAGGTCGAGGCTTGGGGTGGTCTTGTCCGGAAATCTGGCGCTTGCATGCTGATCACACTTGGCGCGGAATCACGACTTCACGTCTGGAGTGGAGGAAAGGGACCTCGACGGTCGGACATTTGCGGGCTTACACGCATATATAGGTGAAGCCGATATCAGGCATCCCGGTGCTGAGCCGCATCCTGCTGCTGAAGACTCCGCCTCACCTTCTGTCAGCACAGTGGGCGCGGGTCTATGCACCGTCTTGGCCGGATGGGTATTGTTGCTTGATCGACTGTGAAACTCAACGTCGTATAGCAGTATCGTCGAATGTGGTGTGGGCGCGGATAGTGGATGATCAGTCAGAGTTGTACAAAAATGTACGGTCGGCATTGGTGTGATGGAGCGAAATTGGGGGCTATGCGTCCGTTGTGTGGCACTGGGTCGGGGCACCCTGCGAATACAAATTCGATGGACATGGTACTTTCGCGGGGGGAACAGTAAGGGCGTTCAATGTTACTGATCGTAAGTACAGTCTGAACGAAAATGATGGCGCTGGCTGGATCCACGCAAAACACGTCAGAAGCTAATGGGGTGTAAAATGGGAACTGGGACTGAGTTGCTATGGATAGAATTAGACATTACGATCTCAATCCTATGAGTTTCTGCTGATTCAAGTTGCTTAGATGTTGCGGTTCACGAGTCTGGAGCCTTGTTCGCACGAGGCGATAGTAGCGACAGTAGCGACAGTTCGGGATTGTTGTTGATTCCTTGTCTCTATGTAGGTACGTGGATGAGTCCAACGTGCTCGAATCGCGGCTGATTATCTATCCATTCCAATGAATGGATGAAGAAATAATTACCAAGATGGACGTGGTGAACATGCCATTGGTATTGATCTTGTGTCAAGGCTCCAAGGCCTAGCAGATCAACTGCATGCTATACACCGATTTTGCAGACTGGTAATTCACAGAGGGAACGCAATCTCCAAAAGAACATGCAAGATCCATTTTCATATACAAGCGGAATGTAAAACTATAAGCTATGCTTCAATTGGGTTGTACTGCATGTAAAGACAACTTTACCCGCAGTCGTCAGCCTCTGCGGCACCAACTTCTTCTTCTCCAGCCCCTTCCATCACTCTCTAACACCCTTCTCTCGGTTGCGGCTCTCGATCATCCTGATGTATACCCATGAGTTGCTGGCGGCGCGCCTGATTACCGCGGTGCTGTTGTAGTACTGGCCGGTCAGCTGCTATTTGGACGGGGCTATTTTGGTTGACGCCGTTGTGCAGCTTTTCTGTACTCTCAGTCTCTTTATCATCAATACTCGTGCTTCCCGCTCGACCTCTATTCCTCTTCTCCAACGCTATGCCACTAGTCCTTTCCACCCCGCGGTTCGCACCGTGGTTTTCGATATCTAGTATGGCGTCCTTTGGTGCCATAGCCTTGCTCTCAACTTCCGATGGAATACTACCGTGCTGCAATGGTATGAAGCCAGCGCGGCTGTAAGGCGAGCCTTGTTTATACGGAGACTCGTGTGTCGTCGTTGATGCAAGTGATTCTTGCGAGCGCGCATGCTGTGCCGCCTGTAGAGCTCGCTGGACATACGCGTTGGCGCCATCACGGGGTCGTGAAATTGATGGCTGCGGCAAGGATAAGTCACTGGAAGGGTCGTAAAAGTTATCTGCGGCGATATCCGTATAAGTTCGCTCGAATTTGGGCACAGAATGCTGTTGAGTTTCTGTGTCATCGTGAGTACAGAACTGCCTTCAAAACTAGGATGCAAGATAGCAAAACTTCTTACCAATATCCGCCATATATGGGCCTACAG
>Ga0265780_10004335_pt1 | contig 18291 bp, 16 predicted proteins | sample P1T30metagenome_FD_192432 | JGI IMG/M metagenome (GOLD analysis project Ga0265780, IMG submission 192432) | Plant litter microbial communities from East Loma Ridge, Irvine, California - P1 T30 | ecosystem: Environmental > Terrestrial > Plant litter > Unclassified | place: USA: California...
CATGCGGTTTACTGGTCAGGAAGGTGAGCATCGTGCCGGTGACCGGATCCTTGACGATCTTCTTTTCGGACGGGAAGCGCTTGCCGATCTGGGCGGAGGCATCAAACGAGGCGAGGAGGGCGGCGGCGAGGAGGGCGCTTGCATAAACACGGGAAGCCATGGCGTCATACAGGGTGGTTAAGATTGCGCCATTGTCCCAGCAGCGCACTGCAGCAAGTTGCCTGCAACCGCTCATCTTGCTGATTCTTTGGAAGCCCCGGCGTGGCAGGGCCATCGGGCTCGCATAAAATCCAGACTCACCTAATATATATAAGAACGAGAGACGTCCATGCGCATCCTGTCCCTCCTGGTCGGCCTGCTGCTGGCCGCAGCGCTGCCGGCGAGTGCCCAGCAGCCCGCCGCCCAGCAAGCCTTGCCCGCCGCCGTGAATACCGACCCGGCGCGCGCCCAGGTCACCCTGCCGGAACCCGCCAACCCGGCGCTGCCCTCGCTCATCCTGATCGGCGACTCCACCGTGCGCAACGGCCGCGACGACGGCCAGGGCAAGGGTCCGGCCGGCCAGTGGGGCTGGGGCAATCCGGTCGCCGCCTGGTTCGATCCGGCCAGGGTGAATGTGGTGAACCGTGCGGTCGGCGGCCTGTCCAGCCGTACCTATCTGACCAGCGGCCACTGGGAAAGGACGCTCGCCTTCATCAAACGCGGCGACATCGTGCTGATGCAGTTCGGGCACAACGACGCGGCCGCGCTGAACGACGACAAGCGCGCCCGCGGCACCATCCGCGGCACTGGTGACGAGGCCCAGGAAATCGACAACATCCTCACCAAAAAGCACGAGACAGTGCACAGCTATGGCTGGTACCTGCGCAAGTTCATCGCTGACGCGCGCGCCAAGGGTGCCACCCCGGTGGTGGTCTCGCTCATCCCGCGCAAGAGCTGGGACGACGATGGCAAGGTCCGCCGCAACAAGGGCGACTACGCCGGCTGGGCGGCCGAGGTGGCACGCAGCGAGCAGACCGGCTTCATCGACCTCAACGAGATGGCGGCCAGCCGCTACGACGCGCTGGGCCACGACGCGGTAATGAACCTGTTCCCGCAGACGAACCCGGACGAGCACGTGCACACCAACTGGGCCGGCGCCCAGCTGAATGCGCAGCTGGTGATGGCGGGCCTGAAGTCGCTCGGCGACAAGCGTATCGCTGCCTGGCTGAAGCCGGCGGAAGACGATCGTCCGGTCGTCGATGCGAAAAGCGTGCGCGAGGAAGCGGCCCTGAACCCGGCCCTGCCGACCCTGTTCCTGGTCGGCGATTCTACCATCAAGAGCGGCGGCACCAATGGCGCCATCGGCTGGGGCGAACGCATCGCGCCTTATTTCGACACCCGCAAGATCAACGTCGTCAACGCCGCCATCGGCGGCCGCAGCAGCCGCACCTTCTATACCGAGGGCCGTTGGGACAAGGTCGTGGCGCAGCTGAAGCGCGGCGACGTCGTGATCGTCCAGTTCGGCCACAACGACGGCGGACGCATCGGCGACCCGGCCATGAAGAACCGCGCCTCGGCGCCCGGCATCGGCCCGGAGACGGTCGAGGACACCCGGCCCGACGGCAGCAAGGAGCAGGTGCACAGCTTCGGCTGGTACATGGCGAAATACGTCGCCGATGCCAGGGCAAAAGGCGCCACCGTGATCCTTGCTTCGCCGATCCCGCACCGCGACAAGTGGCAGGAGGGACGCGACTTCGCCACCTTTGCCGAGTGGGACAAACAGGTCGCCGGCAACGGCGGCGCGCTGTTCATGGACCTGACCATGCTGGTGACGGACGGCTACCGCCAGATCGGTGCGGCCAAGGTCGACACCTTCTTCTCGGATGCGCGCACCCACACCAACGCGCAGGGCGCCGACTACAATGCCGGGCGCGTCGTCGCCGGCCTCAAGGCCTTGCCGGGCAATCCGCTGGCGGGCTATTTCTCGGACAAGGCAGCGGCGGCAAAATGATGATGAGGTCTTTGTGGGTAGCGGCAGCGCTGGCGCTTGCCGGCGTTGCCGGCGCGGCGCCGTCGAGCGTGACGGTGAACTGGGTCGGCGATGCGCCCGGCATGCCCGCCGGCGTGAGCTGGGGCGTGCCCTGGGCCCAGGGCGCGGTGCAGAAAGGCCAGTCGTTCGCGCTGCAAGGCCCGGATGGTAAGGCACTGCCGCTGCAGACCTGGCCGCTGGCCTGGTGGCCGGACGGCTCGCTCAAATTCAGCGGCTTCGCCACGGTGGCGCAGGCGGCCGGGCCGTATGTGATCACCGCCGGCGCGTCTGCCAGCAACGCCGACAAGGCCGCGGCCTTGAGCGTGCAGAACGGCAGCGGCTACATCGACGTGGGCACCGGCGCCGCCCAGGTACGCGTCGGCACCCGCGGCACGGACCTGATCCAGTCGATCCGCGTCGACGGCCGCGAGGTGGCCAAGAACGGCCGCCTGGTCGGCCTGCTGCAGCAGGGACCGGAGCCGGAAGAGGGCGCGATGCCGGCGCGCGCGCCCTTCGCCTCCAGCATCGACAAGGTCACGGTCGAGCAATCGGGCCCGGTGCGCGCCGTGATCAAGGTCGAGGGCAAGCATAAGGTAGCGCAGGGTGGCCGCAGCTGGCTGCCATTCTCGCTGCGCCTGTATTTCTATGCCGGCGACCCGTCCATCCACGTGGTCCACACCTTCACCTACGACGGCGACCAGCAGAAGGATTTCATCCGCGGCCTCGGGCTGCGCTTCACGGTGCCGCTGCGCGAAGACGTCTACAACCGCCACGTCGCCTTCGGCGGCCAGGATGGTGGCTTGTGGATGGAGTCGCTGCAGCCGGGCGATTTGAACGCCGATCCGCGCCAGGTGGCCGGCCAGAAGATCGAAGGCGGGCGCTTTTATGGCCGCCGCGACGGCGAAAAGGAACAGCTGGCCATCTGGAGCGACTACAAGCTCACACAGCCGACCCCGAACGGCTTCAATATCGTCAAGCGCACCAATGCGCAGAGCACCTGGGTGTTTTCGGACAGCGGCCGTCGCGCGTCGGGCCTGGCGTTTGTCGGCGACGTCTCGGGCGGGCTGGCGCTGAGCGTCAAGGATTTCTGGCAGAGCTATCCGACTGCCTTCGACATTCGCAATGCTGCTGGCAAGGAAGCCGAGCTGACCGCCTGGCTGTGGTCCCCGGACGCCCCGGCGATGGACATGCGCCACTACGCCACCCGCGCCCACGGCCTGCAGGCTACCTACGAAGACGTGCAGGCCGGCATGTCGCAAGCCTACGGCGTGGCGCGTACCAGCGAATTCACGCTGACCCCGACCGCCGCGGTGCCGGCGCGTTCGCAGCTGGCTGCGCTGGCCAAGGCTGGTGGTACGCGCGCGCTGCTGTCGGCATCCCCGGCAGCGATCCACGCCACCGGCGTATTCGGCGTGTGGGCACCCGTCGACCGCTCGACCCCGGCGCGTGCCGCGGTCGAGGACAAGCTGGATGCCACGCTCGCCTTCTACAAACAGCAGCAGGACGAGCGCAACTGGTACGGCTTCTGGACCTACGGCGACTTCATCCACAGCTACAACTTCAAGCGCCACGTGTGGAATTACGACCACGGGGGCTTCGCCTGGGACAATACGGAGCTCGGCACCGTGCTGTGGGTCTGGACCTCCTACCTGCGCAGCGGCCGCGCCGATCTGTTCCGCATGGCCGAGGCGCTGGCGCGCAACACCAGCGAGACCAACGTCTACCACCTCGGGCCGATGCTGGGCCTGGGCTCGCGCCACAACGTGGTGAAGTGGGGAGACGGCTCCAAGGAAGGCCGTATCAGCCAGGCCGCCCACTGGCGCCCCTTCTATTACCTGACCACCGACGAGCGCATCGGCGACGTCATGCGCGAACAGCTGGAATCCGATAAAGCGATGGTCAAGTACGACCCGATGCGCCTGGCGCAGCCGGTTCTGCCGCAGGATCCGACCTACCCGGGCCGCATCCGTCTCGGCCCTGACTGGTACGTCCTGGCCGGTAACTGGATGACCGAGTGGGAGCGCAGCGGCGACACGCGCTGGCGCGACCGCATCGAGGCCGGCGTCGATTCGATCCTGGCGATGCCCTATTGGCTGCGCTCGGGCGTCAACAACGGCCTGAATCCGGATATCGGCGGCGGCAAGATCGGCCCGCTCAAGGGACGCGGCAGCATGACCGTCGGCTACGATCCGGCCAGCGGCAAGCTGTTCCCGATCCCGGACCCGATAGCCGGCGCGCAGGTGCCGGTGCTGTACAACCTGTCGACGATCCAGGGCGGTGCCCAGGTGATGTTCGAGCTGCTGCCGCTGTTGAAACGCAAGGACTTTGCCACCGCCTGGCTGCAGTACGCCCGCCTGGGCGAGGCACCGGGGGAGGTCCTCTTGAAGGACAAGAGCAGCGGCAGCGAAGGCGCCGATGCGCAGTACGTCGAAAAAGCCCAGGGTGGCCCGCGCCTGGCGGCCTATGCCTATGCGCAGACGAAGAACCCGGCGTTTGCGAAGATCGCGATTGCGAACATGAGCCGCTGGCGCGGTGCCAGCCCGCAGCCGTTGGCCGGCCCCGACGTGCTGAATGCCACCAGCGAGGCCGCGGGCGTGTCGACCAACGACGCCGCGCAGAGCGGACTGACCATGATCGAGTCGATGGCGCTGCTGGGCGATGCGATGCCGAACGAGTTGCCGCCTCCGCCGCCGGCGCCCGAGCGCCGCAGTGGCAAGTAAGGAGACGGATCATGCAACTGCGCGTCGTACCGCTTGTACTTGCCCTGGTCGCGGCTACTTCCAATGCGGCTGACGACATCGGTGCAGGGCCAGCGGCCTGCACCGATTGGGGCCAGCGCGGCCCGCTGGTCTACCAGGACGATTTCAGCGGGCCGCTCAAAGGCTACGCCGCCGAATACGCCGTCAAGCCCGGTAACGTCATCGAGAACCGCGACGGCCGCCTGCTCATGGATGTCGACAGCGGCGCCACCGTCTGGCTCGACAAGCCGCTATCGGGCAACCTCTTGATTAGCTACACCCGGCGCGTGGTGGTCGACGGCGGCAAGAACGACCGCCTGTCCGACTTCAACCACTTCTGGATGGCGCGCGATCCGCACCGGCCTTCGCTGTTCACCCGCTCCGGCAAGCTCGAGGAATACGACGACCTCGAGCTGTACTACGTCGGCTTTGGCGGCAACACCAACAGCACCACCCGTTTCCGGCGCTACGGCGGCGGTGAGCGCGTGCTGCTGGCCGAGTTCAAGGACAAGGCCCACCTGCTCGAGCCGAACCGCGACTACGCCATCGAGATCGCCGTCTATAAGGGCTGCACGCGCATGCGCGTCGATGGCCAGGAATGGTTTGCCTACCGCGATCCACGCCCGCTCACGAGCGGGTATGTCGGCTTCCGCACCACCTGGTCGCGCCAGACGATCGACGACCTCAAGATCTACCAGCTCAAATGATTGGGCTGACCATCACCATGGAGACCCGCTTGATGAATGCCTTGATGCCGCGCCTGACCCTGATTGCCGCCTCGCTGCTGGCCCTGAACGCCTCGGCCCAGGAAGCGCCGGCCCCGCAGGAAAAGGGCCCGGTCGCCGCTGACGCCATGCTGCACGCGTTGGAGGTGAAGTATCCGACCCCGTACCGCGTGATGGAGACCGCCGAGGTCAAGGCCGTGCTGGACCGCGTGTTCGCCTACCTGGACCGCACCACGCCGGCGGAGATCGTCAGCAAGTCGAGCGGCGCCGCCATTGCGGACCTGTCGAAACCGGATTCGGACGCGGTACTGAAACCCGGCGACTTCCGCCTGACCAGCTACGAATGGGGCGTCACCTATACCGGCATGCTGGCCGTCGCGGCGGCCACCGGCGACAAGCGCTACCTCGATTACGTCAGCAAACGCCACGGCATGCTGGCCCAGCTGACCCGCACCTATCTGCCGCTGGTGAAGGCCGACGTCCAGAATGCGCACGCGCCGATCAAAAGCTTCCTGAACCCGCACGCGCTGGACGATGCCGGCGCGCTGTGCCACAGCTTCCTCAAAGCGAAGACGGGCGCCGGCGCGGGCACCAACACCGGCGTCGACTATGGCCAGATGATCGGCATCTGCGGCGACTTCGTCACGAAACAGGAATACCGCCTGAAAGACGGCACGCTGGCGCGCGGCGGCCCGGACGGCAAGGGTGGCGTCAAGATGCGCCCGCTCCCGGACACGCTGTGGCTGGACGACATGTTCATGGGCGTGCCGACCATGGCCTATCTGGGCAAGTCCACCGGCGATCGCAAATACTACGACGACGCCGTCAACCAGGTGCTGCAATTCTCGAAGCGCATGTACAACCCCAAGCTCGGCATCTACATGCACGGCTATGTGGAAGGCATGCGCGACCATCCGGAATTCCACTGGGCGCGCGCCAACGGCTGGGCGGTGATGGCCATGGTCGAGGTGCTGGAAGTGCTGCCGAAGGAGCACAAGGGCTACAAGCCGGTGCTGGACCAGCTGCGCAGCCACATCAAGGGCCTGGCCGCCTACCAGACCAAGGAAGGCTTCTGGCACCAGCTGATCGACCGTGCCGACACCTACCAGGAGACCTCGGCCACCGCGATCTATACCTACGCGATCGCGCGCGCCGTCAACCGCGGCTACGTCGACGCCCAGATGTACGGTCCGATGGCCAACCTGGCCTGGAATGCGGTGGCCAGCAAGGTGACGAACGCCGGCCAGATCGAGGGCATCTGCGTCGGCACCGGCATGGCCTTCGACCCGGCCTTCTATGCGTTTAGGCCAACCAGCGTCAAGGCGGCGCACGGCTACGGCCCGGCGCTGCTGGCCGGTGCCGAGATCATCGAGATGAACAAGAAGTTCCGGTTCGGCCTGAACGACAGCGGCTTGATGTTCCAGGGCGTGCGCCAATGAAGCGGGCCGGCGCCTTGCTGCTGGCTGCGATGCTGGCGCCGGCACAGGCGCAATCGCAGTCAGCATTGCAGTCGCAGTCGGCGGCGCAACTGCGCTACACGCTGCATTACGAAAAGCCGGCATCGATCTGGACCGAAGCGCTCCCGGTGGGCAACGGCCGCCTCGGCGCGATGGTGTTCGGCGATGCCGGCGACGAGCTGCTGCAACTGACATCAACGTCCAGATGAATTACTGGCCGGTGGAAGCGGCTAACCTGAGCGAGATGTTCACGCCGCTCGATGACCTGATCCGCCACCTGGCCGTCACCGGCGCCGAAACCGCGCAATCTTACTACCGTTTGCCGGGCTGGGTGGTGCACCACAATTCGGACATCTGGGCGGCCAGCAACCCGGTCGGCGACCTGGGGAACGGCGATCCGAAATGGGCCAACTGGTACTTGGGCAGCGCCTGGCTGAGCCGGCATTTGTGGGAGCACTACCAGTTCAGCGGCGACAAACAGTATCTGCAGCGCGCCTACCCGGTCATGAAAGGCGCGGCCGAGTTCATGCTCGGCTGGCTGCAGCCGGATGCGCAGGGACGCCTGGTGACCATGCCCTCGACCTCGCCCGAGAACGTGTTCCGCTATGGCGATGGCAAGGAGGGCAGCGTGACCATCGGGTCGACCATGGACATGGGCATCGTGCGCGACCTGTTCACCAACCGACGCCCATCCGCCGTTCCAGATCGACGGCAACTTCGCCGGCACCGCCGGCGTGATCGAGATGCTGCTGCAAAGCCAGAACGACGAGCTGCACCTGCCCGCCTTGCCGGCGGCGTGGGCGAGCGGCAGCGTGCGCGGCCTGGTCGGACGTGGCAACTTCGTGGTCGACATGGCGTGGTCGGGCGGCAGGCTGGCGTCAGGCGAGGTGCTGGCGCGCGCGGGCGGACCGTGCACGATCCGCAGCGCGACGCCGATCGCGATCCCGGCACTGAAGCTGCGCAGCGAAAAGTCGGCCATCGGCTACACGCTGCGTTTCGACAGCCGCAAGGGCGTGCGCTACCGCGTGGTGCCCGAATGAAGATGCACAGGATCGTTGCGGTGGCACTGGCCGCGCTGCCCCCGCGCGCCAGAGCGTGCACCTGACCGCGCACGCGACCAGTTCCTCGCGCCCGGTAACCAGACCCGCGGCGCCGCGCTGGAAGGCGGCCGCGTGCTCAGGTCGTGGCATTACGTGACCGGCATCGAGGTGCTGCCGGCGTTACCGCCTGCGGGCGTGCTGGTGGCGATCGGCGATTCCATCACCGACGGCAGCGGCGCTGGCCTGGATGCCGACGAGCGCTGGACGGGTTACCTGGTGCGGCGCGGTGCGCGATCCGGCGGCGCCAGGCCGGCTGGCGGCAGCCTTCGATTCAGGCGACGGGCTGCACTTGTCGCCCGCCGGTTATCGCGCGATCGCGGACGCAGTGCCGCTGGCGGCGCTCCGGGCTTGCAGTAAAAGAAAATAACGGCGTTGGCCAGGCCGTTTTGCGTTCAGCCTGACGTTCCCATGCCAGGTATGCGCTGCCGCCGGGGGTAGGTAGTTTTTACCCATTCCTTCATCGCGTCATTCTTGCCCGCGTCCGAACCTGATTCGTGCGCCTTCAGTAGTGCAAACAGATAGTCGGCCAATCGCTCGGCATCGATACCCAGGCTTCCATCATTCAGTTTGTCAATCGGTTTGATGTTCCCGCTGCCGTTCCCGCTGCACAGTTCCAGGAAAGGCTGGAAATTCAAGGTGTTATCATCGTCGACGCCAACCAGGAAATGGCAGGATCGGCTCAGGGAATACGCCTCCCAATACGCCTCTTCCAGGACTGCGAATGTGGCACGCCTTCCTTTTCCGTCTTTATCCGGCGGGTCCATTTCGCGGGCCTTTGCGCTGGTCGAAAGCGGGAGTTTGCTCTTGGTTTCAATAAGCATGAGCTTGTGGGTGTCGCTTTGCGCAATGGCGTCGCCCAAGCCGTATTCCAGGGTACCTGCCATTTGGATGTAGCGTGGATGCTGCATTGTGTTACCGACAAGATCCAGGACTTGCTCGCGCACTAGTTTGCGCACATCGCTCTTGGCGATGCCTTCCTGTTGCGCCTTTCGAGCAATTTCGCTGACGATGGGCTCCCAGTTTTCGGAAACCTGTCGCTTGACGTAAAGACCCTGGAGCCACAGGGAAAAGAGGTTCTCGACTTTCTTTTCGTACCGCGCATCATGGTCCGGATACATTTCGGTTGTGTCGTCACTCATTGCGGTCCCATGTTGTTCTATAGTCGGCATGCCGTCGTTCGCCATGTTCTGCGCTGATCGTACCCCAGGTTAAGCGCGTTGCGCACCGCTTTCAGCGGCACAGTGCCTTGATGTCCAAGCTGGGCGCTACGTCCTTCCCGGCGCCCGCGTCCACGCTTGCCTTTAGTGTAATCCCCTTTTGCTTGGCCACGCGTGCGATGATGCTGCCCCATCCGCTAGCCGGGCAGCGTAACCGCGCTCCAGCCGCCGAGGTGGGTCAGCAGCACCTGCGGGATCACGCGGCCGCCTTCAAGGTGGCCAGGTAGGATTCGGCGATGGCCAGGCGGGTGGTGCCGGGCGGGAGCTGGCCATGGGCCGGGAGGTCGTCGACGGTGATGGCGATGGCGAAGGGTTCGGTGGCCTGGGCGGTGGCGGCCAGCGTGGCGAGAGCAAATGCGATTGTGTGGAGTTTCATCTTGTCCGCATAGCCTGCTACGCTCGTTATATGCGTGCGCTGGCGCCTTCGGGGGCAGAGCTTGGGTCCCCGTCTTCGCGGGGACGACGGTTTTATCGCGGAGACGACGGTTTTATCGTGGGGACGACTTCGATAAGGTCTAGGGGCTTACTGCGCTGCCTTCAATTTCCGCACCACCTCGACCGGCACCGCAATCGCCGTCCCGTGCCGCATGCGCACCGCGGTGCCTTCGTCCGGGAAGCTCATTTGAGCAGTAACGTCTTCCCATTTGGTCAAATCGCCGCCGCGGGCGCGCAGCGCGCCGTAGTGTTTGGCGGTGTAGGCGTCGTAGTAGAGGATGGTGTCGGCGCCGATCTGCAGCGCGGTCGGGCCTTCTGTCCAGAGGCCGGGCGGGGTGATCGGCGCCGACAGCGTGCCGAACGGACCCTGGATCGAATCGGCGCTGGCCAGCTGCAGGTATTTTTTCGGCGGGTTGCGGGTTTCGTCCTTCACCAGCAGCCAGTCCCGCCCCGGCGCGCGCAGGAAGGTGGCGTCGATCACCGAAAAGCCCGGATCGTAGAACAGGCGCGTCGGCGTAAAGACCGCGAAATCCTTGGTGGTCGTGGCGTAGATGCGGTGGTTGTACTTGCCGTCGCCCTGGCCCTCGCCGGCGGGGAATTTGCCGGGCACGGTGGACGACCAGAAGATCAGGAATTCACCGCGCTTCTCGTCCCAGGCGATTTCCGGCGCCCAGGCGTTGAGCGTGCCGGCTTCACCCGCCATCACTGGCAGGTAACGCTGCGCCGACCAGTGCACCAGGTCTGTCGAGGATGCGTAGCCGATGCCGTTCTCGGTCCAGCCGGCGGTCCAGACCATGTGGTAAGTGCCGTCCGGACCGCGCACGATGCAGGGGTCGCGCATCAGCTTCGACACGCCGACCGTCGGCTTCAGGTAGCTGGCGCCGCCATTCAGCTTGTCCCAGCGGTAGCCGTCGCTGCTGGCGGCGAGGTGCAGGCCGTCTTCGCCGTTTTTGGTGAAGTAGGCGAAGACGTAGACATCGGCGGGGGCCGGTGCAGGCACCGGTGCCCCGGTGGCGCAGGCCGCCAGCAGCGCCGGCAGCAGCGCTGGCAGTAGCGCGGCAGCGAGGACGCGCCGCATCACTTGTTGGCCTCGTCGCCGAGCGGACGTTCGACCGTCACCTTTGGGCTCGGGGGCACGCTGAAGGCGGCGACCGGATCGGGGTGCGCCGGGTCGAAGCGGAAATCGTCGACCACGAAGCGGGCCGCAGGCAGTTTCGCCTGCTGCAGGCCGAGCACGATCGACTTCGCCAGCTCGTAGCTGCCGTAGGGGCTGTGGTGGGTGTTATCCAGCTTGCCGGGCTGCGGTTCGGCAAAGGCGGGCATGCTGCCGTCCGGGCCGAGCGCGGTGTACAGGGTCTTGCTCATGGCGTTGAGGTCGATGAAGGGCACGTTCAATTCCTGTGCCGACTGGCGCGCGGCGTCGGCGTAATCGACCAGCGTCGGCACCAGCTTGCCGTCGTCGAAGCGGCGCCGCTCCATCGGCGAGACGATCACCGGCAGGCCGCCGCGCGCGCGTATGGCATCGACGTGGGTCTTGATCTCGGCCTTGTAGGTGGTGAAGGGGCCGCCCTTGCCATCCTTGATCTGCTTCTGGTCGTTGTGCCCGAACTGCATGAGGACGGTGTCGCCCGGCTTCAGGGCGGACAGGATCTTGTCGGTGCGGCGGCGGCTTAGCGCGTCGCGGTAGGTCTCGCCGGACTCGCCATGGTTGGCCACGGCGATGCCCGGCTTGAAGAAGCGCGGCAGCATCTGGCCCCAGCTGTTATACGGTTCGTTCGGCTGGTCGCAGACGGTGGAGTCGCCCAGCAGGAACAGCGTCGGCACGCTGGCCGGCACGATCTCGATGCTGCGCACGGCCGGGTGCTGTCCACGCAGTCCGCCATTGAATTCCAAGGTCAGGCGCGGGTCCCAGGCCCAGGCTTCCTGCACCGTCTCGCGCGGCACCTTGAGCTTGACCTGACCAGCCTCGACGCCGTTGGTGGCCGGGATGACTGGCGTGCGCACGTTGACGGTGAAGGTGCGCGTGACGCTCTGGCCAGCTGCGGTCTGGATGTTCTCGAGCATCAGGCGGCGCAGTTCGGCCTTGACCGTGGTGGTGGCCGGCGCCTTGTCGTCGCCCAGCGCGACCGTCACGTTGTAATTGCCTTCGGGGAGGTCGACGCTGAAGTAGAAGGGGGCTGCGGTGCCGGGCTGGGTGCCGGATTCTACGCCGTAGCCGCGGGTGGCGTTGTAGGCAGTGTTGTCGACGGCCGCGTAGCCGGCCGGTGCCTTGGCGGGGCCGAAGGCGTAGCGCCAGGATTTGGGGGCGTCGGCGGCGTGGGCGAAGCCGGCGCCGGCGAGGGCCAGGGCGAGGATCAGGGAGCGCAGAGGGAGTCGTGGCATGGACGGATCGCTGGAGAATGGGGCTGCGCTTATTCTATGCATCGTGCGCCTGCGTGGATGCAGTCGGCGGAAAGAATCAGCGGCGTGATTGTTGTAGGGTGGACGCGGACGGCGAGTCGGGTTCCCCGTCCACCCTACCGCTCGAAGGCCCCCAGGTCCGGCGCTTTCCTTTTGAACGGCAAGCCGACATCGACCCCCTTGTCGACCAGCGCACTGCCCGCACGCGGCCGGAAATTGGGCAGATCCGGCAGGCTGCCATCCGCCTTGCGCGGCGCATCCCATCCCAGTTTCGACACGCTTTCGAATTCGCCCTCGCTCACCGGCACGCCCAGGTCCCAGGAGTTCGACGCCGAGTCGGCGCCGGCCACCTTCAGCGTCTCCTTGGCTGAATACGACATGTTGTTGCGCAAGGTACCGAGGTAGACCGGACCGCCGTCCGGTGCGATGCCCAGCATGTTGAAGTCGCTGCCGTTGGCGAACGCCGTGTTGTTATAGAAGTCGAGTGCCAGCGGGTGATGATTGGCGTAGAAGCCGGAGACCTTGTTGCCGAAGGCGACCGAGAAGCGCACCACGTGCTTGACGCCGTTCGGGACGTACTTGCCGCCGTAGCCGCCGGCCTTGATGCCATTGCCGTTCCCCGCCGGGAGCGATGTGCGGGTGCCGGGCAGGTAGCCGTGGTCCCAGGCCCAGGATTGTTCGATGGTGACCGGCGAGTAGGCATTGATCAGGTCGAAGCCGTCGTCGGTGTTGGCCCATGCGCGGCAGCCGCGGAACACGTTGCCGGGGTGGCCGGCGCTGATGTGGGCGCCGAAGCCGTCTGCGCTCTGGCCGGCGCCGTTCGAGGTGTAGGGATCGTAGTTGTGGTGCGAGTCGCTGTTCAGCACCAGGTTGTCGCTGCCGTCCTTGATGAACAGGCCCGGTCCCATGTTGTGGTGCAGGTTCAGCTGTTCGTAGATGCCGTGGCTGGCGTAGATCCAGATGCCCCAGGATTCGTGGTTCAGGCGGTTGTCGGGCTGCTGCGGGGCGCCGGTGACTTCCAGGCCCTTCAGGTGGATCCAGTTCGCGGTGACGTCGATGCCCTTGACGCGGCAGTCGTCTTTCATGGCGGCGAAGTCGAGGATCGGGGTTTCGCCGGGGTAGGCCCAGTAGCGGATCGGCTGGCCCGGTTGGCCGCTTTTGTCGAGGACCACGCCGCTGACCGTGGCGCGGCGTGTGGCGCAGGCTGTGGTGGCGGCGGTGAAGGTGTAGGTGCCGCCGCGCAGGTAGATGGTGTCGCCGGGTTGGGCGGCTTGCTGGGCGCGGGCCAGGGTTTTCCACGGGGCGGATTGGGTGCCGGCGGCGGTGTCGTTGCCGGTGGGGGCGATGTAATAAGTCGCGGCGCTGGCGCTGGCGATGGCCGTGAGTAGGGGGAGCGCCAGCAGGAGGCTGCGCTTTAATAGAGTATTCACGTTCGTTCCTGCTGGGTTGTCGCCGCGGGCCACCGTAGGTGCTAGTGGCGCGCGGCGAAATTGGGCCCCCGCCTTCGCGGGGGCGACGTTTACGCGCTGCGGGCTTCGTTCAACCGCCGCTCGACAGCTTGACCTGCACCGGCGCCCTGACGCGCGCCGCTTCGTCGGCCACCAGGCGCTGGAACTGCTGCTGGTCCTTGATCTCGCCTGCGCGGTCCCAGGCGGCGCCGATGTAGTAGGTCAGCGGCTTGCCCGAGGTGGCCGGGGCCAGCACCAGCGCGTTGCGGGCGTCGGTGGTGAAGGCCTGGGTGCCGGCGCTCGGCACAATCAGCGCCACGCCGAAGTTCCCCTTGGTCTTCTGCACCACCCACTGCACCAGCGATTTGTCGGCGGCGCTCTCGGCGTAGGTGATTTTCGCGTCTTCGCCCTTGTCGCTCGGGGTCTTGTTCAGGCCGACGCCGACCGTCAGCTGCTGCGGGCCGCTGAAGGTGAAGGTGCTGTCCATGCGGTCGAAGTAATGGCCGGCGTCGGTGGTGAAGCGCTTGACTTCGGTGACCTTGGTGCCGGCGGCGTCCCAGCTGTCGTAACTGAGTTCGAACACGGCGCGCACCGGGCCGTTGGCGATGACCTTCCACGACGCGTAGTTGCCGCTGGTGGCAAGTGCCTTGCCATCCCAGATGCCGGTACCGCCGGCGCCGCGCGAGGCGCCGACGTTGTACATGTCGATGCCTTCGCCTTCGTCGTGGTGGTAGTGATCGTGGCCCTTGTTGTACCAGCGGTCGACGATCGGGTAAGGCACGCGCTTGAACCAGATATCCAGGCCGCTGGTCTTCAGGACTTCCTTGCCGACCTTCTCGGTGTCTGGCGCCTGCAGCGCCGGGCCGTAGGTGCGGTGCGCGAGCTTGTCGTTTTCCCAGGCGAAGTCGTCGAGGCGTTCCGGCACGTAGCGGGCAAAGGCTTTCGGCGCGAAGGGCGCCGTCAGGTTCTCGCTCTTTTCGACGGTAAAGCTGGCGGACTTTTCGCCGGCCTTGAAGTCATGCTGGAACAGCAGCTCGCCGTAGGCGGCGCCGACGTTCTTCGGGTCCTTGGCTTGCGGCGCGACGTTGGTCACCTGGTAGGGCAGCACCTGGCCGCTGGCATCCTTGATCACCAGCTTCTGCACCAGCGCATGCGGCAGTGCCTCGTTCACCTGGGTCCAGGGGATGACGATGGTTTCCGAGGGGCGGGCGATGTCGAGGCTGTGGGTGACGGTCACGGTCAGGCGCTCGGCGGCGCCGGCCAGGCAGGCCGGCAGGGCGGTCACGGCGAACAGCGCAAAGGCGGCGGAGGTACGAACGTTCATGCGAAGAGTCATAGGCGAGTGAGCAGACAAGTCAGGGTACATGGATCGGTTGCTGTACGGGCGGCTTCATGCCGTCCCCCAGGTAAAAGCTCGGATGCGGCGGCTGATTATAGCCCGCGTTCTGGCCCGCAACCTGGGCGCGGTACTGCGGGTCGTGCATCAGCGTGGTGAGGCGGTGCGGCGTCGGGATGGTGGTGCTGAACACCAGCAGCGCATCGTCGTCGCGGCTGCGCCAGACGACTTCCTCGCGCCAGTCGCCGAACAGATCGGCCGACAGCACCGGGTTCGATTTGGTGCCGTTGATCGAGCCGGCGCCATAGTCGGCGCCGTCGACCAGGCGATCGAGACGCCCGGTGGCGGGATTCCATTTGTCGATGCGGACGCCGTCCAGCGGTTCGCGCAGCAGGTCGCCGTCCCACCACAGGCCGAAGTTGATGCTGCGCGGGTGCGTGTCCGAGATCTGCTTGCCCGAGGCGTTCATCAGGCCGCCGACGCTGGCCCAGCATTCCTCGCCCGGATAGGCCGGGTCGATGTCCATGCAGGTGCCGCGCCCGACGTCGTGCTTGTCGCCGTCCAGGCTCCACAGGATCTTGCCGGTGGCGGCGTCGTGCATCTCGACGCCGTGGCCCTGGTAGCAGGACGGGGTCTCGTGCACCATGAAGATCTGCAGGCCGGCGCGGTTCGGATCGAGCTTGCCGACGTGGAGGGTGTCGCCGTGACACAGGCCGGTGCTGTACAGGAGCGTGCCGTCGCTCTTGACGGTCGCTGCACCATAAATGAGGTCGTCCTTGCCGTCGCCGTCGACGTCGGCCACCGACATCCAGTGCGCCCCCTGGTGGTTGGCGGCGGCACCCGGGCCGGGTTTGCCGTCCTGGCCGCCGGCGTCGCTGTCGAACACCCAGCGGCTGGTCAGTTTGCCGTCGCGCCAGTCCCAGGCCGCCAGCACGGCGCGCGTGTAGTACCCGCGCGAGAACACCGCGCTGGGACGGGCGCCGTCGAGATAAGCCACGGTGCCGAGAAAGCGGTCGACGCGGTTGCCGTAGGCGTCGCCCCAGGCTTTGACGTCGCCGCGCGCGGGCAGGTAGCCGGTAGTCGCCATGGCGGCGCCGGTCTGGCCGTTGAACACGGTGAGGAATTCGGGACCTTCGAGCACGTAGCCGGTCGGGTTGCGGTAATCCGCGGCCGCGTTGCCGATGACCTTGCCCTGGCCGTCGACACTGCCGTCGGCCGTCTTCATCATGACTTCGGCTTTGCCGTCGCCGTCGAAGTCGTAGGCCAGGTAGGTCGTGTAGTGGGCACCGGCGCGGATGTTGCGGCCCAGGTCGATGCGCCAGAGGCGGGTGCCGTCGAGTTTATAGGCGTCGATATAGGTATTGCCGGTGTAGCCGGGCTGCGAATTGTCGTGGGCGTTGGTCGGCTGCCACTTGACCAGCAGCTCGTAGCTGCCGTCGCCGTCCAGGTCGGCCACCGAACCGTCGTTGACGCCGTAGGTGTAGGACTTGCCGTCGGGCGTCGTGCCGCCGGCCGGCTTTTGCAGCGGGATGGTTTTATAGGGCTTGTCCCAGGTGGGGCCGGCGGCGGCGTCGCTGCCGCCGACCGGGCGCACCGTATAGCGCGCGTCGGCCGGGGCGCCGCCATCCATGAAATTGGTGACGGTCAGCGGCTGGGCGTTGAGCTTGCGGCCGTTGCGGTACACGTCGAAGTTGAGGCCGGGCGCATCGGTGCCGAGGGCGCGCCAGCCGACGAAATTGCCGGCGCTGGTATGGATCGCGACCACGCCGCGGTCCAGTTTTTCGACTTGCTTGCCTGTTGCGGCAAGGGCGCTGCCGCAGCATGCCAGGCTGCCGGCCGCCAGCACGGCAGCGAAGTTTTTATTGACAATCATGAATGACGAAACCCTATGTGCGGGAGTGCCATTCGAGTATCGGCGGCGCCTTTCGGCCAGTCAATTGCCCCGGGCCAGAGGGCGCCAGATAATCACCATCTTGAGCGGTGGCGCGACTGTCATGCGCTCAGTGTATTGACGGATAGCGCAGCCAGTCGACCCGGCCCAGGCGCGCCAGCAGCGTCGGCACCGCCTGGTTGCTGTCTTCGAAGGGCCCGAACTCGTGGGTGAAATACACGCTGCCGCGGTATTGCGCGATCAGGACAAGGGGATTGTCCTGGAAGTAGTCGGTGGTGAGCAAGTCCTGGATGGCCTCGTCCGCCACCTTCGGGTCCGGGGTGCGCGTGTCGGTCCAGCGCAGGATGTTCTCATCGAGCGCGCCTTCGAGTGTACGGACATATACACGATAGGCGGCCGCGCGTCGTTTGCCATGTCTCATCGTTCACTCCAGCTCGGCGTAGGTCGGTTCGTTGGGGAAGCGCTATCCTACGCCTGCCGGAAAATTGATGGCGCGGAAATGGAAGGGTTTCCGCGCCGACGATCAATGGCTTCCAGGACTGGCTGGATGCGCGGGTGGACGCCCCACACCGCTCGCGACGCCGTTGCGACCGCCGTTGCCGATTTTGCTGCGCCGGTACCAGGCCAGCTTGATGTTGAGACTGGCCAGGATGGCCAGCGTACCGATGGTTGCCGTCAGGGCGTGCAGCATGATGTCCTCGCTTTCGATGGCGCCGCGCAGCACAATGCTGCCTGCGGTAATTCGCCGGAACCGGAGGCAACCCGTCATGCAGCCCGCAGCGGCAAGCCGGCACCTGCGCCGCTTCCTGGCTGGAAGCGACCCTATCGAGTGCGTCCATAAAATGATCTTAGACCCGGCAACAAGTCTTCACAATCTGGCAATTCCCCTGCTAGACTTCGCCTTTTCCGAAGCCAGGAGCGATATCGATGCGTTTTGACCTGACCGATCTGCGGCTGTTCCTCAGCGTGGTGGAAAGCGGCAGCCTGACCCAGGGCGCGCGGGCGATGCACCTGGCGCTGGCCTCGGCCAGCGAACGCATCGCCGGGATGGAAGATGTGCTGGGCGCGCCACTGCTGGAGCGCAACCGGCGCGGGGTGCGCACCACGGCCGCCGGCGATACGCTGGTGCGGCATGCGCGTGCCATCCTCGGCCAGGTCGAACAGATGCGTGGCGAGTTGCGCACTTATGCGACCGGATTGAAAGGCCGGGTCAGGCTGCTGTCGAACACCTCGGCCAATGCGATCTTCCTGCCGCCGCAGCTGTGCAGCTTCCTGGCGGCCCATCCCGACCTCTCGATCGACCTGGAAGAGCGGCGCAGCGTCGACATCGTGCAGGCATTGGCGGACCGCCGTGCCGATCTCGGCATCGTGGCCGACAGCGCGGACCTCGGCCTGTTGCAGATGCACCCGATCGCCAGCGACCAGCTGGTGGTGGTCGTGGACAAGGCGCACCGCCTGGCGCGCGAAGCGCAGGTGACGTTTGCCGACGTGCTCGGCGAACCCATCGTGGGAACGGCGGATACCGCGCTGGAATCG
>Ga0265780_10004337_pt1 | contig 18286 bp, 24 predicted proteins | sample P1T30metagenome_FD_192432 | JGI IMG/M metagenome (GOLD analysis project Ga0265780, IMG submission 192432) | Plant litter microbial communities from East Loma Ridge, Irvine, California - P1 T30 | ecosystem: Environmental > Terrestrial > Plant litter > Unclassified | place: USA: California...
AGCTGGGCCCCCCCAAATTCAATCCACAGCCATCTCGAACTTCCCACTCAGCGTCCGTTTGCTGTACATACAAGCGGATTGCTCCCAGCTCTTAACCTTCAGCCCAAGGCCCCCACTTCCTCGGACACCCAGACAACTACATCAACTGTGATGATCACCGCTCGATATCAGTCCCCGTACTCGCACAGATTCATCGATGTCTACAAAGGCGAGGTTGCTTGCACTGAGGAAAGGTCGCAAAGCTCGCACAGACGTGGACACGACCGAAGAGATGACAAGCATGAAGCCAAAGCGCTCGCACCTATCATGTGGGCCTGGCATCGCCTTTTCATGGTACAAGAACCCAAATTTCTCCGACATCACTATTCAGTATGGTCCAGAAGGTGCCCACCGCTTCGACGGTCACCGTCTCGTCCTGAGCAACAGTAGCGAGTTGTTTCAATTATCTTCCAACCCCGGGTTCCATGAGGCCGACACCCGGGTCGTCACCCTCGAAGGCGACCACCCCAAAGCCATGGATGCGCTCTTTGAGTACTGCTATGTTGGCGTATAAACCGAGACCGAAGAAGGCGAATCGGAAATACAGGTGGCCAAGAACCAGTTCTTGCAGCACGCTCGTGTGCTTGTCGCGGCTGATAAATACATGGCCGTGGATCTTACTTTGCTGGCCTTGAACAACCTCCGTCAACACGTGAACGAGGAGATGAAGCACGACGGTCGCCGCAAAGCGTTCTTCAAATACATGGTCCTGCAGGTGTACCAACATCCTCAGGTATTTGGTCTTGATATGAACACCGCAGAGGGATCGAGAGAGGCTCAATGGCACCCAAGCAGTACCAACGAGCAAAACGAGATTGAGAACATTGGCACAACTGAAGAAATCACTGAGCGCGATCTTCCAGCGCGAAAGTGTAATGGCGCCGAGGAGTCAGAGACAGATGACTTTGATGAGCGCGACATCCTCGGACTCATGGACGACCCTTCGAACCATACCCAAGACCATATGAAGCGAATTACCGTCAAAACTGCATTCGACGTCTGGCACCGCGATACCGAAGAGCTTGGTCGCAAGGAACTGGCAGTGCTCGTGAAGAGGATTCCAGATTTCGGAACAGACTTGGCGCTCTACGCGTTAGGAGCGGGCGCGGTGGAGAACGACAGTCCGTTCGTGGCATTGTAGACTGAGCTTCCACTACAAAGATAGCCCCTGGAGGATGGTGTTATCTTATGTAGTCTACGGGCTCGTCGGGTAACTCTAAGGGCGACTGATGGACAACTCGGCTAAGCAAATCTGTGTACATATGTTACCTTGCTTTAAGGAGAGTGAGATAAGGTACACGTCAGAGACTCTTCAGGCCAGCAATATCTATTGTCACACTTGACTTAGGCTTGTGTCACTGGGTAGTACGCTTGAGAATGCAGATAATGCTCGGAAGCAAATCAAGATATATACGTGAAGTGAATATGTACAGTCAAATGTCCCGTCACCGTACGATACCATAAATTTGTATGACAGAAATGGTCTAGCCAGAGAAGGAACGCGCTGTCGAGCACGTGAACTTCTTCGGTCCAGGAATGGTGTATGCTTGTCCTGCAACTTGTTAGTGGTCGAATCAACAATCATATCGACATCCATACCCTTGTAAGCATCAACAGTGATTCCAGCATCCGTCGACTTGTAAGCACCAGGGAAGCTAACAAGCCCAGACGGCGCAGTGCTACCACCACCCGTGACCTTCAACTGATGGCATCCAGGATAGAACTGCGCGCCAGGGTACGAGTACGCAGAGTGCAGCGCAATGATCTCATGACGAACGAGATAGTATCCGGAAGCGATGCACTTTGGGATGGTGTAGGTGGCGTAGGCGCCGGCCTTCATCAGACCAGTGGCACCCCATACGTTTGAAGTACCCTGGCGACCATCTTCTTGGACCTTGAACCACACGGCCCTATAAATTGTCAGCCGTGAGAGCATTGAATGGAATGGTAATACGTACGCCGAGCCAGGCATCCACTTATCACACCCCGTGTCAGGGCACTTGGCCATGTACGTGATCGTAGGCCCAACGTGGCTGTCCGGCCACTGCGTCCAGTACAGCTTGACATCAGTTCCAGCCGCGACCTCAGCGTGAAGCGCGGCAGGAGAAGATCCAGCCTGGCCTCCAGCAGCATAGCCTCCACACTGAACATCAGAGAGAGCAACGTTCTCGACGGGGCCATTGCCCTGGATGGGACGTGAGACGCGTGCGACTTTGGGGTTCATGTATGGGTCTTGGTAGGGCTGGTAGAACTTGTAGTCTACGCCGCCGATGGTGGCTTTGTCGACATAGCCGTGGGCGGACACGGCCGTTGCGAGGGCGAGGGCGGAGGCGATGTACTTCATGGTGAGTGGTGTGTGGAGTGAGGTTGACTGACACGAGAAATGAAGAGTCCTATATAGCTTTGAGAGGGAAGAAGAAAAGCCATGCTTCGGGATGGAATAGTCCGTTGGATGGCGTAGAATGTGAGCCTAGGCTATCCTGTGACTATTTGAGAACCAAACAGAGGATGCAGCTGTGCAGCCGGATGTTGTGTTACGGTTCCGTGATCAAGGTACATCTGTTAGATGTTCTTGAAGGCTTGTATATAGATTAGACTATGCACGCTAATGTATCAGATGGGGCTCGTGGTTCTCCATACGGTCTACTCCGAGCTTGAGTTTGCACAAGCATGAGGACGCTGTCGGTAAGATGTGATTTCTTTCCAAGCGAGGTCTGTCTAGCACGCTTCGAGATTCGTGGTCGGTTTTACCAGTCTCTGGACAGTACAGTCGTAAGCAAAAGACGACGTGCGGTAAAAGTGGGGAGGAGACACAGGTAGCACGGGTTGGCCCGACAAAAGGGTCCGTATTGATTTCATTGGTGGAAGGCTTTGAGTTTCGGTAGTCGTCTCGAGTTGATCCACGTGACATCATCCACCGGGGTCGCGTAACCGGGTTTCGCAGCCCTTGTCATCGGAGAAATTAGATTGGTGTCAATATAATGAACCACTATGTACTTCGCCTCAAAGTATGGGCCGAAACGGCCAAAAAAACACTCGATCTCGTGGCTTCTGTATGTCTTGCAGAATGGGGTGTGTCTCCGCGATTTTTGATTGCACTGCATAGAAGACATCCTGGGTGCCGGAATGGAGGCTTCCACGAGGCGAAAGCCCATGCGAGCGAGAGTGAGCGGGTAGGATGCAGTGATGGTGTACACGACAATGTGTTTTTGGTTCTTTTTGTGAAGAACCTGCTGAACGAAGAAGCTGTTCAATAGCACACCTGCAACAGCTCCAAATCGAACCTCATCCGGCCAAGGCAAGTCTCCCGTTCTCGTCCGAAACAGATCCATCATCTCTTCAAGTCAGGCTCAGCCTCCCATCGCCTCACACCCTCAGGAATCGGGACGACGGCGCTCCTGCAGAAGATATGCATGCCGCCAGTCCAATCCAGACCGTCCAGTAGTCCAGCTTTTACCGAAATGCTCTGAGGATTACCGCCTTCGACGATAGTCGCGTGTATGATCCGGCTTCCGCATTCCTTACAGAAGTAGCAATACTTTTTGCGTCCGGAGTCAGCTTCCTTGACGAAGGAGGCTACTGAAGGATGGTTGGCGACGCTGAAGAACGGAAAGATGGCTGAGGTGCCAAATGCGCTAGCGGACTGCTTGCGGCAGTCGATGCAGTGGCAGTGGAAAAGCATGCTTGGTTTGTCGGTAGGTGTAGTGAACTTGACGGCGCCGCACGAGCACGATCCGTTCATTTTGAAAACTGGCTGTTAAGGTAGTGTGAGGATGGAGTTAGCTGACGATGCGTATGTGAAGTGCGAAGAGAACCCCGCATCAGTATGCGAGGTGAGAGCGAGCGCCTTGTTGCTCCAAGACTAATCGAGCAGCTGCGACTCCCTTTCGAGGTCGTACCTCACGAAGCGGTACAGCTTCTGTGGGTCGTAAATATGAAGCCTGTCAAACATCCTGCTCTTTGGCTCGTACTTTTTACATCCACTGAAAGCCAAGCGTATGTATGTGACCAAGATGCAACGATGGCAATGATGAATGCCTCGTGCATTGTGTGAATGGTGGGAATGAATGAAGATACTCGAAGGTTCTCGACGAGAGCTTGGACCTGGTCGCGCGCGACATCCCACTTGAATTGCCCCGCAATTGCCCTCCGAGCCGCATCGACAAAGTTGTGGCTCAAGCAACACGGAAGTAGTACACAAAGGCAGCCAAAATGGTGATCAATTACAGCAAATGGGTGTGTATATGAATTGGGACGCTGCATCGTATCCTCGCTAACAACATGTAGGACAATCTCGAGCTCTCAGACGATAGCGACATCGAAGTGCATCCAAATGTCGACAAAAAGTCCTTCATTCGCGCCAAACAGAACCAGATCCACCAAGAACGCGACCACCGAAAACACCAAATAAAGACGCTGCAGTACGAACGCATCATCAACGATGGCCTCACCGTGCGCGTCGACCGCCTCCTCACAGCCCTGAAGTCACACAAGGACAAGCAGGCCGAGGGCAATGGCGCGAACGACGACCAGCTGGTGTTTCAGGCGATGATGGAGAGCATGATGGACATGAAGATCGACAAGGACGGCGGAAGCGACAGACCGCCACCACCGCCCGAAGGTGTCCACGAGCACATCAAAGACAAGCCGACATACCCACAGATGATGGCAAGTCTGGTCGACGCAGTCAAGAAGGACATCGACGAGAGCAAGAGCGAGGAGCCACGCTTCAATCTTTTCATCCAAGGGCTGGAGAAAGAGAAGGAGCGCATACAAGATCTGCAACGGCAGCTCTTCGAGAAGCTGGCTGAGCTGGAGAAGGCGGACAGCCGGTACATCACCAGCGACAACATGAAGGAGGGCTTCAGCTACTCCAATGTACGGAGAGGCGAGGAGATAGCATCATCGTCATCCTCGAAACCTGCGAAGAAGCAAGACACCACCGTCGAACTCCTCAACACACCAACCCGCCCATCCGCCTCCCGAACCGACACGGGCCAATCCTCCGGCGCAGACGCCGACGTCGAAGAAGGCACCGCCGTCGAAAAGAACGACGACGACGACGACGACGATGATGATGACGTATCCGCCTCTCCACTCGCACAAGCCTTCGCAAAGATAAAAATCGGCGACTGGTACGCATCCCTGCAGTTCCTCATGAAGCACCCAGAAGTCATGGCCGAGAAGGAAACTGACGGTCTCCTCGTCGAAGCCTTCAACAGCGAAATGGACTCGAAGCCCAAACACGCGCGACAATGCGTACACGCAGGTCTATTGCTGCAGTATTGTAGACAGCTGGGAGGCAGGCAAGGCGTCGAGCTATTCTTCAAGCGAATACAGAGCAAAGACCACCAGGCGGCCAAGATGTTCAACGACGACGTGGACAACACGTACCGCAGGATAAAGACGCGCGCGGCGGAGATACTCAAGGAGCGCGCTGAGAACCCGTCGACCGAGGGCGTCGAGCAAATCCAGCTTCATGCCGTGGATCCAGGCACGACGATCAATATTGGTGTTCCGCCCAAGGAGCCTACATCTACGGACCCGGAGGAGCGCGAAGCAGAACAGCAAGCAAGGCAGATCTTTGATGACTTCCCACCTGGTCTGCAACGCGCGCTCGAGAGTGGCAAGTTGGACGAGGTGAATAAAGTACTGGCGAAGATGAGTGTCGAGGAGGCAGAGGAGATTGTGGAGAAGCTTGGACAAGGTGGCATGCTGAGTTTAGAGCAGGGTGTTATTGATGCGACGACAGACGAGGGGAAGAGGACGATGGAGGAGATTGAGAAGACGGGACGATTTCCGGGTGAGAGGATCGAGGAGGTGCAGGAAGAGTGAAGTAGGAGGAGTCATGGGGCCGCTGATTGATGAAGCGTCAGTGGTGAAAGGATGGGACAGGGCGAACGACATTGATTGTACAATAGCAACTGTGATGGTATCTACGAATGAGAAAAGAAATGCACCGTCGAAGGTCCGCCTCTGGCAAATGCTCGCCGCTCTTGTACTTAGTATCAATACGCGCCTGCAAAGAAAAACACTGCTTGAATAAATCCCTCCTCCCAGATCGCGCTTCACCGCCCAGCCGTCTGACTAGATCAGCTCTCCAAGACTGTTGTCGATACCCTCCATATCACCATCGCCAGCAAACGCCGCAAGCTCGTCCTCCGCAGCGCTGCGACTCATCTTACGCTTCTTATGATGCTGCTGATACGCAAATTGGCCATACTCAGCACCAGGGTCGACCCTCGGGTGCTGAAGGCTCCTCAGCAGATCCGCTGCATTGAGTTGTGGCGTTTGGCCGATTGCCGTGGCATATGCAGGCTCTGTGCTGTGGCCCGGTGCAACTGCTGTTTCGGGCACGATGGGATTGGCGGGAGGCTCGGGCATCACGTCGTCGCCCATGTCTGGCACGGGCTCGGCAGGTTGAGCGGCGGCTTGCTGCGGAGATCCGACGGGCGTGAAGGACTCCATGGGTGGTGGCGTGAGTTCTTCGATCTGTGGTCGTTCTTGTGCGACGGGCGACGTGGTTGCGACTGGGAGTGGTGCTGCGGCAGAGATCTTGTTGGTTTCGGCCGCTGAGAGTCCCTTGAGGATGGCTTCTTCGACTTTGCGCTTGCGGCTTTCGATGGCGTCTTTGCGGGTTCGGAGGTCGATTACTTGTGCTTCTTCGTGCTGAAGCTTCGTCTTGTTCACTTCAAGGAGCTTCTCTAGACCCGCAACGAGGGCTTGTCTTGCCTTGATGCTTTGTGCGACTGCGCCCTCGGCTTCACCTAGTTTCCTGACGAGTGCTGCGAGTCCAGCAGCGTGCATTGGGGGTGATGGCATTGGTGTACCAGGGGCTGTGTGCTTCTCGTAGTCTAGGTTCGCAGCGGTCACTGCGGGCTTTGCGGTAAGCTCAGCTTTCTGGAGGGAATTTGCAAGAGGTGCTACTGTTGATAGTTCGGGTGGTATCGAGGAAGAAGAGAACAGTGAACCTCCGAGGGCCTGCTTACGGGGTCCTCGAGAGTTGTCGACTTCTGGTACTTGTTAGCAAAATGTCTCCCCTAACTGACTTCATCTAGGCTAACCCTTGAGCTTCTTCTCTACATCGGCTTGGACTGGCTCGCTGAAGATGTGTCGCTGTCGCCAGACTTCGACGACCCGCCGAATCTTGTTCTGAACATCGCTGGGTGAGCCCTTGTATGCTGCTTCGGTCGCCTGAGACAGGATGGGCTCGAATGCTCTCAGGAATTCTTCCTTCTTGCGCATCTTGGAAGTTTGTGTGATTTCTGTCGCTCTATTAGTTCGGCGTCGCAATGCAGAGTATCATAGTGGACGTACCGTTTGCCAAATATATCAGAACCAGCTTCTTGCTCGGTGTCGAATTGCATACTCGTTCAAGCCATACTTGAGCGATGCGGTCTGCATGTCGCCTGTTCACATGTCATGTCAGCATTGTACATGAGGTTATGTGAGAAGATCGTGTGGCATGTCCACGGCAAAGATCGCGACTGATGTTTGCGCAATCTGCAGTGAAGGCGGCTGGGGCCGCATTACCTGTGGAAGAGGATCCATTGACCGACCGTGGATATGGCCTCTTGCGTCTCATTCAGGGACGACAGCTTCGCCTTCAGGCTGTCTTCGGTGAACGCCATGCTTGCGAGGATTCACGTGTTGATGAGAAGCGCAAACAGCTGGCTAGTGTGCAGATATGCTGTCACGCGAGCAGTGGTCTCAAATCCTTCACCCCAGCAGTGCAATGAACAGTATAATATCTAAGTACAGTGTTCCCGCCTCGTGGTATGCTGCGCTTGTGCTGTTGACTATTGAAATGCGGTGAGGTTGAGCGTTGATAGAAGAAATAGTTCCAGGTGAGCTCCGTGACGCGCTAAGAGCTTCGACGGCGAAACGTGGCTCCGTATCCTTGGCATCTCCTGTTGGTCGCAAGCACCGGCGCAACAACGCGCAGTTTGTCAACAATCAATCGCCGTCTTCTCCAACCTCTTCCGTCTCTGACATCCTTCACACACACCATACAGACATCATGGCGGACCGATTTCCTTCGTTAGACGAGATCGATGCTGGTGAGTGATTGTTGAACCACCGAGGCAGCTCCGCATCACATCACATACTGAACAACAACAGGCCACACTGAGGCTCGCGGCCCTGCTACCGACTTCGACCTCGTTGGCGACTCGAACGACACAGACGACTTCCTGTCACGTGAACGCGCACTGCTCGGTGACGATGCGGACCAGTTCGCATCAGATAATGACAAGCTTGCGACGGTCGAGGACGGAGACGATGATCTGCTAGGCGGAGACTACACCCAGGCCAATGTTGGTAGCCAAGAGATGGACGGCTTCGAGAGCTCCTTCCCAGCGATCGATACCACGAATAATGTGAGAAGCTGCAAGATGTCTCAACGACCGTCACTAACAACCACAGCACATGGCACCCGGCGGCACTATAACCGGCTCATCGCTTCCCTTCCTCCCCGGCCAGCCTGCACCGACCTTCACTCCCCAACGGTCCGACTCACCAGAGCCCGACGTCATCCGGGAATGGCGCGAGCGCCGTGACCTCCAGATCCAGCACCGCGACGAAGTCTCCCACGAGCGCAAGCAGCAGACAGTAAAGGAGGCGCAGCAGAACATCGACGACTTCTACGACAACTACAACAACAAGAAGGAGAAGGAGATTGCCAAGACAAGGAAAGAGGCCGAGGAGTTCCTCGCAAATCGTGACGACACTACTGCAGGTGGAACTAGCTGGGAGCGCATCGCCAAGTTGGTGGACCTGAGCGGGAAGGGCACCAAGGGCGGAGCGTCAGGGAGCGAGAAGGCCCGGTTTAGGGAGTTGCTGCTCAGCTTGAAAAAGGACGAGAAGGCGCCTGGCTCTACTGGCTACTAGAGGCGGATGTTAAGGGCAGGCGTTTTCACAAGAACTATACGGTCCGGCAAAAGCGGAGTGCTGATTCGCCTTGAAGTAATCATGTTTTTGGGAGCAATTATTTTGACATTCCAAATGTTCTACTCTGTCCACCAAATGATCCTTCCGGGTATGCGCTCGACTGTTCCCTTTGGACTGACAGCGAAAACGGCATTCCGTGCTGATTTGACCAGCAAACAATAGTGTGCAGAAAGCAATTCACGCTTTGTCTTATACAGGAAGATCTGGGCACTTTTCACTACAACACTTACTCGCGAATAATTAAAGGACATGAAACGATATTGTTCACGTCTCCAACGTTGCCAACTCGTCTCGAGCAGCAGTACTTCAAAACCAGGCCGCCAGACCTAATTCTTCATTAAGGACGCAAACATGGCATACAATACACCCTTCCCGCTTAGCCAAGGTGACACGGAACATGAATGAGAGTCACCTTGAATCACAATGTAACGCGGCGAAGGGCATGTGGTCTTGACTGCTTGAACTTCGGGTTCGAGCAAATTACATTATATCTTGATGCCGCATAAACAATATTTACAATGCCGCTAAATGCTACATTCTCCCCATAACAAGTCCCAATGGACTATCTAAGCGTTCTCGAAAGGTCCGGAAGGGGTGAGGGTAACAGTGTAGAAGTCGGGAATCTGGGAGCAGATGCGGTCGTCAATTCCGTCACCGCCAGCACGGCAGTAGGTTGCAGGCGCAGGCGCCTCGTTCCAGAGGCCACTTGCCTGGCCAGTTTGGTGGTAGATGGCAAGGTCGACATCGCTGACGGATGGGTCCTTGGGGGCGATCAGGATAACGGTGTATTTGCCGTTCTCGGGGCCACCGCAGCTGACGCCCTTGCTGGGGAAGCTGGCGGTCTCGCCGACGAGGCAGTCGAAGGTACCAGCGTCGCCCTGGAGCTTGAAGTCGACCGAGTCGATGATGTCGTTGTGCTTGCGTAGCCAGAAGTCCGTGATAGTGACAAACTCCTTACCGGTACCGGAGGCTTGGGGCGCCGGGGCCGCGAGGGCAGCGGCCGCGAAGAGGGAGGAGATGGCGAGGAACTGCATGATAATGGTTTGGTTTGGTTTGGTTTGGTGTGGTGTTTGTGGTTGGTAGATTGAAGTGTTGGTTGATGTAGATGTAGGTAAATGTGGATGGGATGGTATTTCAATAGTCGACAGCTGCAGGTCGTTATATATCAATTTGAGAGCTCCTTACGCACGTCACCTCGGCCAAAATGTTTATTGAATACGACCAAAGTGGATGCAAGCATGGTGTTGTTACCATGCTCGGTACAACGGCCGATCTGTCAACCCAATCTGGGATCACTCCTTGGCTACCCCAGCCCACTAGTCCTTGCAATGAGGTAATATTTGGTAGCGATCGCTGCAATCCCTCCGGCAGAAAGATTGACGCCCAGCGCTTTGGTTTGCGGCCCTGGAATCCTTTCGGATGTCTCTGCTTCTGTCTTTGACGCTTTTGCTCAGGCTTCTCCTCTCTTTGACCTTAAAACCACAATAAATCGATTACTGTAGCTAGAATCCAGAGGAAAGTGAAGCTCAATTGTTCACCGCTCACGAGTCATGTGCAAAAGCATTGCGTCGTTGCCAATTTTAGAAATGAAGCTTACTCCATTTTTTTGGCGCAGGGTCATTCGCAAGTATGGAGCCGCACGCCACTTCCGCATCGCATCGTTAAACCAGCCTTGCAACCATGGTATCGACATCGGAAAGCGAATTGTTCAGGACCAAAGCCCGCAATCGTTATATTGGACAGCGCTCCACCAAGTCACGAGTAGCGTTTCAAACCTGCATTGCGCGCATTAGCTTATGGGCGATCTACGACCTGACAAGAAAGAACTTGAGAAAAATGAGTGAATACGAGCTTCGGGCACACGATGTCACTTTGAGAGCTTGGGACCGTATCTGCTTGTAGAAAAGGCATTCGCGGGCCATCTTCGGGTGTGCGATGACATCACATCGTCATTTCCAAGCTTGCGGAGTGGTCCGGGACTTTGGTCAAACACAGTGTCGCCGAGGCAGGTGATCGTCATTGCGGGTACCAAACATACGGTCGACGCATGCAAGATGCTAGCACCCCCAGGTATGGCAGCAAAACAACGTTGCATTGAAGCCTCCCTTCGCTGGACTTCGAATTCAGCCACTTCACTCACGTTTGAGCCACTCGGTAGGCGAGTGCCTTTGGCCCTCCTACATCTTTGCTTTCTGGCCACGACGTCAACCGGATGATAGTAGCTCCTGAGATATTGACCAGCGTCGGGCGAGCCTTGACGTGAACGTGGAAGTCATACAGTAGTCGAGGAGGAAACTCTCTTTCATTCACCAATGTTGACTTAGTATCAGACACTAATGAGAATGCAAAGAGCTCCAAGGTGATACTCTTCCATCCATCAGCATGAGACAGCGAAGCTGGACAAGCTCACCGTTCGCGATCAAGTTACTAGATCTCACAGAAAGGTTCTTCCTTACCTTGGCTGGGTCGTCGCTTGCTAGATGACTCTATTCATGTGAGTATGTCTATACTCACGGCGGTATCGTTGGCTCACACAACTTCATGACATGCGCCTCTTCAGGGCAGTCTCGTGAGTGAGCAGCAAACCTCATTGATACTCATAAAAGGGGTCTATGAGGCAGGAGATGAAGTCTCGTCAGATCATCGACCAACCATGGAGGGAAACACATCTTGGACAGTAGTGGTCTCGGAAGACTTTGCGCTCGGTTTTGGTCAAGCATACACTGACGCAGGACCATCAAATTTCTCTGTATACTACGGCGACAACGGTCAACACGAGTTCAAGGCTCACATCGACACATTAGTTCAGGCGTCTAAATTCTTCGCATGGGAATTTGGAATTGATTTGATGGTATGACTCCTCCTCCCCATATGGTACTCGTGACGACTCTGACGTCTTACCACGCCAGATCGCACCGGATAGCATCCAACTAGTCGTTAACCAAGCGAAATTGCTCCATACCACCCCGAGGAGAAACAAGCAAGTTGTTGAACGCATGCTCGAATTTTGCTACACTGGCGACTACGAAATAGTCGACGATGGCGAGGGTACTAATTTGGGCCGCGCAGAAGATGGGTTTCTCCAACATTACCACGCCGCCCGCATTGCTGTACAGTACGGTATCAAGGACATGGAGTCTTACGCGCTCAAAAAACTTGCCCTCTTTCTTTCAACGGCCTTCCAGGAACTCATCGTCTCGCCGGCAACTCACAGTTTACAGTTCCTTCAACTTGTCGTGTCAACCTGGTACGGTTCGAAAAAGCTCGTTGGCCATGCGCCGAGGTTTCTCACAGGGCGGAGTGACCAACCAGTGTTGAGGAGTCCAATCAGCTTAGCTATCTGCAAGGCTGCAGCTGACATTTGGGCTGATACCGACGTGACCGGTCCGATGGAGAAGGTAAGAATCAAGAAGGGGCTACAATGTTTGTGTGCTGAGTGGGAAGCATTTGCGGCGGAATTTGCGCCGTGGATGGTAGGGAATGCAACGGACTTTCGTTTGGTGTAAGACACGAGAGGTCGTCTAGCGAGAGAGTGTAAAGAGTTGCGGAAGTTACGATCTGCAGACGTATTACAACATTCCAGATGAGACGTTGTCTTCAACATCCAAAAGCTTGGCCGCCTCGTCCTCTCGCAGTCGCTTGCTATCCAAGTATGGAATCAGCAGAATGAGAACAGGGCTCACACGACTATACAACAGGTTATTCATAAACTTGGTTGAAGCAGGAGCTATTAGCTTGCACTATGGTTATAAGAGAAGATTGGCGCTGCCACGAGCCTGAACCGACTACATCTACGAACGCGCTCGTGGGTTCCCGCTCCTCAGCTTTTGCATTCGATGTATTTTGAAGGTCGACACAATAAATGAGCATCTTCGTATAGTTGACGGCCATTTTGGCGATCTCAATAGTCTCCGTCTCGTCCATCATTTCCACACCACCTCGTGCTCTCCTCTAGCAGCGCATTTGGTTTCTGTGTAAGCTTTTAGACCTTTGCCGTGAGCAGCTTCGATTTTTAGCCATTTCACTGAGCGAGAATTCTCTACGCGCCTCACGCTAGTGATCTATCAAACAGCGACATGGCAGTGACGTCGTTCTTTGTATGAAGGTAAGCTAGTATAATTCATGGCTGTTCCATGTCTAATGCCTTGCACGATTGGCTTTGGCTTTTGCTTCGTCGGCTCAATCCTCAATTGCAAGCAAGTAGTCGACTCCATCACTCGACGCGCGAACATCACCTCCATAACCCAAGCATGGTCATGCAACCTTATCACTGTAAGGGCGGAAAATTCCCTCGCAAGCAGCTGGCGTCTAAGGCCGCGCGAAGAATGGCTCCATCATACGAAGTCGAGAGACCCAAATCCAAGGCACCCGAGATCAAGAACCACTGGCACAAGACCACCAAGATCAGCAACATTACCATCATCTACGGCGTCAACGGAGAGAAAATTTTCGAGGGACACCACTCCATCTTGTGCAACGCAAGCGATCATTCTATATTCGTAAGTGTCCCAGTCATATCGTCCGCCGAGTCAATCACTAACAGCAGAACAAGCGGGGAGCCCGTGGTCGCGTAGTCTCTCTGACTGAAGACAACCCCGACGCTCTTGAAGCGCTCTTCGAGTACGCATACACCGGAGAGTACACCACCATCGACTCGGATATCGAGAACGCCACGGACAAACACCAGTTCCTCCAGCACGCCCGTGTACTGATCATTGCGGCGAAGTACATGGCGGATGAGCTCGGCAGGGCTGCGACCTCTTGCTTCGAGGAATTCATTAGCGAAGAGGGCGAATCCGGCAATCGTAAACTGTTCAAGTACGCTATTGAACAGCTGTATCTGGATAACAGCGTGCTCGGGTTCGGCGCCGGCGAGGACGACGGGAAAGTCGTGGAGATGACAAACGCAACAGAGGCTATGAGCATCAACGAGAATGGACAGAAAATCGTGGAGATGACAAGCGAAACGGAGGCGATGCAGATAGACGACAAGGAGCGGGGTAACGACTTTGACCCTGAGGATGTCGACAAGATGCTCAACGAGAAACCGTCGCAGCATCCGCTCGATCGTCTGCGTGCTATGATGCTCACGGCTACCTTTGATGTTATGTGTAACTTCAGCACTGACTTCGACCGTACGCACCTTGCAATGCTGTGCAAGCAGATCCCCCAATTTGCGTCGGACCTCGCGTTCGAGGGCTTGAGGAGTGGGAGGCTCGAAGCAAAGCACCGATAAGGATAGGAGTGAAGACACGGAGGGAGATAAGCTCTGGAAGGCTTGATGAGAGGGTGCACACGGATTGGTATGGCTTGATGAGGCATACTACGGGATAATTTAATTGCTTCTAAGCAATACTTACACCTACAATGTAACATCTTCTATTGCAGGCAGATCTTGTTGCCATGAACATGATCGAAAGCCCGTAAAAGTCCAAATAGGTGCGCAATCCCAGCGCAGATTACCAGACAATGCATGATCTGATGACTTGCACCCCAGAGATCGTGGCGATGGGGATACCACTTTTCCGGTATCTGGCAATTATCAGCCAACGATCCCTACACCAAATTAAGACTCACCCTCATGGCATACAGCGCCCCGCCCGTGAGATTTAAAGTCGCCATCAAGACCATCCAATCAAGGCTCATCCGCCATACTTGCGTCTCCCAACCGAACTTGACGATGCCATGCACGATAGGGACTACGAAGGATAGACCAAGCCCTGCGTACATGATTGCGCGATATGGCCGATACTTAGGGCGTCGGAAGGCTGGATGTAGGGTTGCGTAGACGCAGCCCGCCGCTAATAATGTAACGAGGGTGTAGTACGTTTTTTGAAGATCGGGCGTGCAGTAGAAGCCATAGTACACACACGGGATGGTGGAACCCCACATGAGGATTACAATACCAAGCTGCTGTCATCAGTACTTTCTCAAAGAAACGATAGGCGCGATCTCACATAGTCCAATTGATTGCCGAACACGTGGATACTTTCGCTGTGGTTGTTGAAGATGTGGAAGCTTTAGTACTTGTAAGCGTCGAAGCTATAGATAATATACGGACGCCGTCATACATCGCTGATAACGCGAAGCATATCGCGACTCCAAAGAAGAAGGTGGAGAACACGATGATGTCCGCCGTTGACGCCGAAGAATACCGTGGCTGTAGGGCATTGTATACTGGTATGGGCAGGCCGAAGAACAGTAATGAGCCTATGAGATGCGATAAGATGTTCACTGTGTCACAGATATTAGAGACCCGAACGGAACACAGAAGGCACGGTCTGACCTGTTTCGTTGTGGATGCCGAAGATACTGTTCAGCGACTGGTGATATGAACCGGATATAGCTCTGCGTTCGCAGCATGTCAGACCTTTGCTTGACTATGGTTGCCAAGTGAACCCACCTGTAGCCTGACAGTATGTACTCATTGTCTCTGATGTCTTTTAGCCCGTGAATTTGGACGGTTGAAAGGATAGAATACCTACTGGTACCATGCAGCTGTAGAAGCAATAAGTGTGAGCAGAGCAAATGTATCAAATATTACGCACGTATCTATTTCCATCCTAACAAACGCCGACCGCTTTCCTCCATCTGAGTATGCGCTTCTGGGGTATTCTGCTTTGGTCTGTCAATCGTGGTGGAGGAAGTCAAGCGGCAAGTAAGCCTACCTTTTGCTGGGAAGCAATACCCGTACCCTTCGTCCTTGAACGAACGTCCATCGTCGACTACTCAATCGATATGCAATGGGAAGCTATTGGTCGGATGAAAGGGAGCATTTAGGAGGGTCTGGGAATCCTGCGACGCTAGCGTAGGAAGAGGAAGGTGGCCGCGCAGATCTCAACAAGAACCTCTCCCGCGCCAAACTTCGGTCGCTCTCAACCTACGCTCTGTATTTCTGTCACATTCCAGCATGCATGCAAAAGGTCGAGCCGCTTTGGTTGCATAGTAAGGCCCGATGCGTTCCAGGCCCCTTGGAACCGAGCGCTTCGAAGTCGCCCACTCCACGCGTAAAGGAAGGTTTCAGAGTTCTGTGCCGCACCTCTCAATAATGCCATCATGCAGGGCTGCATAACATAGTCCAAGGTTCGTATGTGTACTTAGGCGGAGCGGACCGCAAGTTTTGTAAGCCTTAGCTACATCGGCTCAACACGAATATGGGATCGAGCACGAGGGCAAAGCTTTTTGTGCTTACTCTATTGATCAACAGCATCTACGCCTTCGATTTTGGCAACGTGAACACTACGGAGACTGTGGAATTTGTTAAAGAGGACAACCAGCGCGATACCATCTCTCTACTCATCAGCTGCTTCGCCACCCTCGGTTTGTGCGTCTACTCGGCAGTACATCTCAATGTTCCTCAAAAAGCAGATCGCAGCTATTGGACGTTGTACAAAGAGCTGCAATGGTGTGTATTGGGGCTTTTTGCACCTGAGCTGATCATCTACACCGCATGGAGGCAATTGGCTTCTGCCAGACAATTGCGTGATCAGGTCGAGCATGCGAGGTCAAACTCACTTGACGAACGCGTTGTTAGCGAAAAGGTTTGGCTCCACCGCATCTGGAGACGTTCATCCATCTAACGATGTTCTGGATGTTACGGGTTCGTAACGGGAGCACGACACAGTCTTTGATACCTATACTGTGGACTATTACGCACGGCTTTTACGGTGGCATGGGCGGCTTTGCCATCGACGTCGAACACGCCGATGATCGCTACACGACATTGTTTCGCGGTGCCAAACGCCTTACTTTGACTGCCAAAGGCGTCACCTTGCTGGCACAATGTGGATACGCCCCAGAAATCTCCGTTGACGACATCAAAGACAAGAACAAGGCAGATGGGCTGGCAAAATTTCTGGTATGCATCCAGGCAGGGTGGATGATCGTGCAGGTCATAAGCAGGACTGCCACTGGGCTGCCATCCACACTCCTAGAGGTTCATGTTGTAGCGCATGTGTTCTGCGCCATGATCATGTATGTCTTGTGGTGGCACAAGCCCTGGCAAGTGGTATCACCAACTATCCTCACGGGAGACTGGGTATGGCCATAGGCAGCGTACATGTATCTGGCAAGTCGAATGAGTGGAGAGCCGTTGCCTGGTATGCTCGGAAATTTTCGCATTCCGGTGCCTGCACTGAAGAAACTCGTCTACTTCGGGGACGTGGAAAGCTTCGATGATGAGCGCATCGTAACTAAGCGTCAAGATACATCAGCAACCTTGATCGGTGGTCGTTTCGCGCCCTGCCCTAGCACTGAATCTACTAAATTCCGAGAGCCTAGCTCTCCCTACCCACAAGACGAAATCGAAATGGAAGTGAGAAGACTCGCTGCAGAGGCGGTCTCAAAACATCCGGTTCTACGCTCGTTGTCCACACCTTTTATCGGCGAAAACGATGAGCAAGACACCAGTGGACTCCGACCTTATGTTGCGGAGCTAGTTCAACCATACTCTCTCGACTGGCCTAACGCGGGCCTCTTGCGACGGACTGAATCGCTCGTTATGGGCATGGTGCTCTGGGGCGCATCTATGGCTTACGGCGCCATCCATGTGGCAGCCTGGGATTACTTCTTCCCAACACCGATCGAAAAACTGTTCTGGCATCTCAGTTCCGTGTGGGTGACGTTCTGCGCAGGTTTCTGGCTGCTCACCAATCTTCTGGCGTGGGTCTCCCCCTTCATCGACACCGTGTGGGTGGCATACAACGAGCGGAGGCTTGGCCGGCTAGGAACCGGAGTAATTACTCTCTTGTGCATACTTTGCGGGGTCAGCTATACCGTGAGTCGAGGTTTTCTTGTAGTCGAGGCATTTGTGAGCATAAGAGAAGTGCCTCGTGGCGTTTACGAGACACCGGCATGGTCGCAAGTATTTCCACACTTCTGAAAGACTGTAAAATCAAGTCAACGTTGACGCTATGCTTTGATATCTAGAGTTTGTTCTAAACCTTCTCCAACTCCGTTTCTCCCGTCTCTTCGTCCAAGGGTCCTACGTCTCTTGTGCTCTCAGCATCCACTTTTCGTTCGTAACTTCCTGGACCCTTGGCACCATTGGGTACGTGGAATCTCAAGTCTACTCGTAAGATGGCATACATGTACACCACGAGGATTTCTACCACAAAATTGAAGACATAGAAGCAAGCCTTCGAAAAATACGCCGGTAGCGGTTCTGACCTTTGGACGGGCGTCTTCCACGACGTGCCACAGCGGTACCATGCACCTAAGGATAGTAACGCCGAGCCTGTGAGTAATGTGGCAATCTTATAGCTCATCTTTCCAGCTCCAAATTTCTCGGGGCGGCGAC
>Ga0265780_10004338_pt1 | contig 18282 bp, 14 predicted proteins | sample P1T30metagenome_FD_192432 | JGI IMG/M metagenome (GOLD analysis project Ga0265780, IMG submission 192432) | Plant litter microbial communities from East Loma Ridge, Irvine, California - P1 T30 | ecosystem: Environmental > Terrestrial > Plant litter > Unclassified | place: USA: California...
CGTGATGCCGGCCGGCTTGGTGAAGGTTTCGATGACCGGCAGGAATGCGTGGGTCGCCAGCAGGGGCGCCTCGTCGGTCAAGGTGTAGATGATGGTCTGATCGCTGCTCATGCGCTTTTTCCTCGGTTAATACTCAAAATTCATGGCCTGCTCGCCAGACGTCGATCCTAACCGATCCCGGATCGCAAACATAGCGGGGTCTGGAGACGAGCCAAGTCTTATATAAGACAGAAGACAAGCGCCATATTATGCCCGACCTTTCGAACGGACACCACCTTTTACGCAGGCGGCATGCCCGGGCCTCACCGTCCTCGCCTGGCGCCGCACCATTGCAGTGCAATTTTGTCCACTTTTCGGATGGCACGTTTCTTGATAGTCAGTTAAGGTCGACACTCGGGGAACAGCATCATGGCGGCATATTTCAATGAAATGGTGGGCGCCGAAGCCGGCACGGTGCGCGATCACTACCAGGCCTTCGATGCCTGGCTGCAGCGCCAGACGCGCGAACGCATCGAACGCAAGCGTGCCGAGGCCGATCTGACCTTCCGCCGCGTCGGCATCACTTTCGCCGTCTATGGCGACGGCGCCGGCACCGAGCGCCTGATCCCCTTCGACACCATCCCGCGCATCATCCCCGCGCACGAGTGGACGGCATTGGAGGCCGGCCTGGCCCAGCGCGTCAAAGCGCTGAACATGTTCGTGCACGACATCTACCACGACCAGAACATCATCAAGGCCGGCATCATCCCGGCCCAGCAGATTGTCGAGAACGCCCAGTACCGCCCCGAGATGCAGGGCATCAGCGTGCCTTCCGATATCTACGCCCACATCGCCGGGGTCGACATCGTGCGCGCCGGCCAGGGCGAATTTTATGTGCTGGAAGATAATCTGCGGGTGCCCTCGGGCGTCTCCTACATGCTGGAAGACCGCAAGATGATGATGCGGCTGTTCCCGGAACTGTTTGCGCACCACCGCATCGCCCCGGTCGAGCATTACCCCGACATGCTGCTGGAAAACTTGCGCTCGGTGGCGCCCAACGGCGTCAACGATCCCACCGTGGTGGTCATGACCCCGGGCATGTACAACTCGGCCTATTTCGAACATGCCTTTTTGGCCCAGCAGATGGGCGTCGAGCTGGTCGAGGGCAAGGATCTGTTCGTCGACGCGGACCAGGTCTGGATGCGCACCATCCGCGGCCCGCGGCGCGTGGACGTGATCTACCGCCGCCTCGACGACGATTTCCTCGACCCGCAGGCCTTCCGCCCGGATTCGACGCTGGGCGTGCCGGGCCTGCTGGCGGCCTATCGCGCGGGGCGAGTCACGCTGGCGAATGCGATCGGCACCGGCGTCGCCGACGACAAGTCGATCTACCCCTTCGTGCCGGACATGATCAAGTTCTATCTATCGGAACAGCCGCTGCTGAACAACGTGCCGACCTGGCAATGCCGCAAGAAGGAAGACCTGTCGTACACGCTGGCCCACCTCGAGCAGCTGGTGGTCAAGGAAGTGCATGGCGCCGGCGGCTACGGCATGCTGATCGGCCCGGCCGCCAGCAAAGGGCAGATCGACGATTTCAGAAAACGCCTGCTGGCGAAACCGGAGGGCTACATCGCCCAGCCGACGCTGGCTTTATCGGCCTGCCCGACCTATGTGGAAAACGGCATCGCCCCGCGCCACATCGATTTGCGGCCATTCGTGTTGTCCGGCAAAACGATCTCGATGGTGCCGGGCGGGCTGACGCGGGTGGCGCTGCAGGAAGGTTCGCTGGTGGTGAACTCGTCGCAGGGTGGCGGCACCAAGGACACCTGGGTATTGGAGCAATGAGGGAACAATGAGGAGCAATAAGGGAGCAATGAGATGCTGAGCCGCACCGCCGATCACCTGTACTGGATGGCGCGCTACACCGAGCGTGCCGAAAACACCGCGCGCATGCTCGACGTGGCGCTGCAGACCGCCATGCTGCCGCAATCGCAGTTCGACGCCGAGCAAGCCTGGCGCGCCATGCTCGGCATCTCCGAACTGCAGGAAGCCTTCGACGCCCAATACGAGACGCTGGACGCCAGAAACGTGCTCGCCTTTATGGTCAGCGACACGGCCAACCCGTCGTCGATCGTGTCCTGCCTGAGCGCGGCGCGCGAAAATGCGCGCGCGGTGCGCGGCGTGCTCACCACCGAACTCTGGGAAACGCAAAACGCCACCTGGCTCGAACTGCGCGAACGCACGGCCCACGATGGCGACCCCGGCGCCTTCTTCGAATGGGTGAAACACCGCTGCCACCTGGCGCGCGGCGTCACGCTGGGCACCATGCTGGCCGACGAGGCGCTGGTGTTCATCGGCCTCGGCACCTTCCTGGAACGGGCCGACAGCACCGCGCGCATCCTCGACGTCAAATACCACGGTGCCCGCGGCAACGCGCCCGACGACATGCTGACCCAGCGCGAATTCTATTACTGGGCCGCGCTGCTGCGTTCGGTGGCCGGCTTCGAGATCTACCGCAAGGTCTACCGCGATTCGATCACGCCGGCACGCGTGGCCGAACTCCTGATGCTGCGCGCCGACATGCCGCGCTCGCTGCGCGCCTGCATGGAACAGGTCGTGCGCAACCTGAAAGCCGTGCGCAACGACGTCTCCGCGGACACCGAAAGACTGGCCGGAAAAATGCACGCTGAATTGCAATTCGCGCGCATCGGGGACATCCTTGAAGCCGGGCTCGACCAGACGCTCGGCCGCTTCATGGAAAACATTTATAAATTGGGCAACGGCATCAGCCGCGATTTCCTGGTCCCCTTGGGAGAATGACATTGGCGGATCGGCCTGTCCGTGCACAGCGCCGGTGCGACCGGGTACCGAAGTGGTGCGGGCGCGACAGGGGAGCAACACAGCATGCCCGCAGGCCGCCCCTGCGATTGTGCAGCCCGGCAGTGCCCTTGTAAAATAAAACTTTCAGTTAGGAAATCTCAGCCATGACTTATTGTGTAGGCATGCGCCTGAATGCCGGCCTGGTCTTCCTGGCCGATTCGCGTACCAACGCCGGCGTCGACCAGGTCAGCACTGCCCGCAAGCTGAGCGTCTTCGAAAACCCGGGCGACCGCATGATGGTCATGATGACGGCAGGGAACCTGGCGATCTCGCAGGCCGTGCGCCAGACCATTTCCAATTACATCAGCCTCGACGGCACCACGATCTGGACCGCACCCAATATGTATGAAGCGGCGCGCATCGTCGGCGAAGCCGTGCGTACCGTGTACCGGGAAGACGCCGCCAAACTGTCCCAGTTCGGGGTCGATTTCAATATCAGCCTGATCTTCGGCGGCCAGATCGGTGCCGAATCCTGCCGCCTGTTTTATATCTATTCGGCCGGCAATTTCATCGAAGCGCACGACGAAAATCCGTATTTCCAGATCGGCGAAGCCAAGTACGGCAAGCCGATCCTGGACCGCGTGATCACGCCCCAGACCTCGCTCGACGATGCCGCCAAATGCGCGCTGATCTCGATGGATTCCACACTGCGCTCGAACGCCACGGTCGGCCTGCCGCTGGACTTGCTGGTGTATGAAAACGGCAGCCTGGCGGTCACGCGCTTCGTCACCATCGACGAACAGAACCAGTATTTCCACTTGCTGCGCACCAGCTGGGGCCAGCAACTGAAAACTGTATTCGAAGGCATCGACGCGCCGGTGTGGGATGCGGCGCCCGACATCACGGACAACGTGCTGTCCTCGGTGAACATGCACAGCAGGCCGGTGCGGGTACAGTTGCCGCCCGGGCTGATCCCGATGCAGCAGCAGAAGCCGCTGCAATCGTTGGCCGAGCAAATGCCCTGGATGCCGCAACAGTAAAGAGCGCATGGCTTGATCGACGCACATTCTTTCGTGCGTGTATGGACAAGCGAAAAAATCGGAGTATGGTTCAGACAAAACCAGCCTGAGGAGGCCGTGATGTCGATCAAGCCCATGCTTCTTTCGCTTCAGTTTTCCTGGCGTTCCATCGTGCGCTTCGCCTCACTGTCCGTGACTGCCGCCGTGCTCGCTGCCTGCGGCGGCGGCGGCGGTGGCGGCGGTGGCAGCACGACGCCGCCCGTCAGCGGTCCCAATCCGCCGGCGCCGGTGACGATCGGCCTCACGCTCGCCCCCTATATCAGCGGCCTGAGCGCTCCCACTTTCCTCACCGCGCCGCCCGGCGACACGCGCCAGTTCGTCACCGAGCGCGCCGGCCGCATCCTCATCGTGCGCAGCGGCACTGCGCTGGCGCGGCCTTTCCTCGACATCCGCGCCAGCGTCAGCACGGCCGGCGAAGGCGGACTGCTGTCGCTGGCCTTCGATCCGGCCTATGCCACCAACGGCCGCTTCTACGTCTACCGCACGGATCTCACTGGCGACATCGTGGTCGAACGCTATACGGTCTCGAGCAATGCCGACCTGGCCGACCCGGCCTCCGTCCTGCCCATCATCCGCATCCCACACCCCACGTACCAGAACCACGTGGGCGGGACGGTGACATTCGGTCCCGACGGCTACCTGTATCTCGGCACCGGCGACGGCGGCGGTGCGGGCGACCCGAACCGCAATGCCCAGAATACGGCCTCGCTGCTGGGCAAGCTGCTGCGCCTGGACGTCAGCGCCGCCAGCGCCACCCAGCCCTACCGCATTCCGCCCACCAACCCGTATGTGAACCAGGCCGGCAGCCGGCCCGAGATCTGGGCATCCGGCCTGCGCAATCCGTGGCGCTTTACTTTCGACCGCGGCGCGGTCGCCACCGGCCAACTCTATATAGCCGACGTCGGCCAGGATGCGCGCGAAGAGATCGACGTCGAAGCGGCCACCCAGGCCGGGCTGAATTACGGCTGGCCGCGCATGGAAGGCACGGCCTGCTACCAGGCGCAGACCTGCGACCAGAACGGCCTGGTCCTGCCGGTGCTCGACTACAGCCATACCACCGCCACCAACAGCCCGTGCTCGATCACCGGCGGCTTCGTCTACCGCGGCAATTCGATGCCGGAACTGGCGGGCCACTATTTTTATTCCGACTATTGCGCCGGCTTCGTGCGCAGCTTCCGCCTCAGCGGCAGGACCGCGGCGGACCAGCGCGACTGGAACCTGACCAATGTCGGCCGGATCGTCTCGTTCGGCCAGGATGGCCAGGGCGAGCTTTACGTGCTCAACGACAGCGGTGCCATTTGGGCCATCGTAAAAGCGCGCCAGTAAGAGCGCTCTTCTAAGTCGAGTCCTACAACGGCAGGGCACGCGCGCCGATTGGAAGGCCCTGCCAGATCGCTACCATGATCTCTACTGATAGCATGCAAAGGAGATCATGATGGCTGGAAATCAACACAACGACTGGGGCCACAGCGACGTCGGCAACAACAAGGTGGCCGACAAAGGCGGCGTCGGCTTTACCGGCAACGAACAAGCGGGCAACCAGCAAGCCGACCAACAGCAGGGCAGTAATGCCGGCGGCACCCCGGCAGGCGAAGCCAACCGCCAGAAAGACGATCCGGGCCAGGATGTCGGTGCTTCCAACGGCCAGGCCTGGCGTCCGGACGTGCCGGACCAGAGCGGCGTCGGCTTCACCCCGGAAGACGGCGGCAATGCCGGCAGCGGCGCCCAGAACCGCCAGAGCGGCGCCGGCGCCTCCTCGTCCGGTATCTACACCAACTTCCAGCACGCCAACCCGGAGAGCAACGTCAACCCGCCGGGCGCGCCGCAGAACAGCCACGGCAGCGCCACAGGACCGCTGCCGGGCGGGGTCGAAGGCCAGTACCGGGCCAGCCAGAATGCGCAGGCCGGCATGGGTGCGGCCGCCGCGGGCGGCAACCCGGGCACGCGCCAGAGCGCGGATGACGCCGCTTCCGGCGACGGCATCCATGGCGCCGGTCCCGATGGCGGCGCACCGGCCGGCAACGGCACGCGCTGAGCGCGCTTGTCCTGCGTCATCAGTCGATGAACGGATCCACTTCCTCGTGGGTCCAGTGCGTACTGCCGGGCGCCTTGGTCACCTTGACCAGGGTGTCGCCGGCATGCGCGAAAAACGTGTAATCGGTACCGTCCCCATCCGGCGACGGCGCGATCGCATCGACGTCGGCCAGGACCACGCCCGGTGCGCTCCAGGCGGCCGGATCGGCCACGGTCACCTGGGGGGCGCTGGTGCAGATCACCTGGCCCGCCCCGTTCAATCCCCACACTGTCACGCGGCCGCCGGTGGCCGCCGCAAACAGGCTGCGGATGCCGTCGAAAGCCGGCCCGGTGCCGAGCGCCAGCCCTTGCGCGCCTTCGTTCTGGTTGGTCGCGGAAAAGTAATACAGTGTGCCTTGCGCGGCGACGTACAAATCCGAGGTGTTGTCGGCGTTGCGGCAGGCGGCGATCGCTTCGGCGGCGCGGCGCTGCGGCAGTTCCAGCTGGCGCGCCCAGCGCGGCTGCAGCGGATTGAAGGGGTTGTACAGCGGCGCATACAGCAGCTGCGCTTCGGTGCCGGCCATGCCGGCCACGCCCGCCAAATACAGCCCATCCACATCCCAGCCGCCGCGGCTGCGCCCGAGGCAGGACGCCAGCACGCGGCCGCCGTCGATCGGCAGCCGGTGCTCGATCCAGCGCGGCCCCGCACTGCTGCTGGCGCCGCGGCCGAGATCGATCGCATAACGGGCCCGCCGTGCCGCACCATCCGCATCCAGCACCACATCGACCACCACGAAGGCGCGGTCGGCGGCGTCGCCGATCTGCACCCGGGTGATCGCCAGCCGTCCCGGCGCCGGTTCCGCATCGAAGGGACAGGCGGTCCAGGCCGGCGCCGCGCCCTGCACCACGCCGTGCGCCGCCATGGCCGGCAGTTGCGCCGCCGGATTCGACAGGCTCAGGTACAGATGATCGCCCTTGCCGTCGCTGGCCACCATCGCCAGGTGCAGCGCCTGCATGCGGCCCGGTACCACCACCGACAGCGCGCTGGCGAAGGCCGTGCAGCAGCCGCCCGGCAAGTCGCGCGCGATGCGGGCACCGCTCAGATCCTGGCGCTGCCAGCCGCGCAGCGGATGAAAGACTTCCCGCGCCATCCACAGGGTGCCGGCTTCGATATGGAACAGCAGGGCGCTGCCGCCATACGGCTGGCGCGCTTCGAAGCGGGCGGTGGGCGGGGGCTTGGCCAGGGGGTCGTTCTGCATCGGTTCACCTGTTGTCGGGTCAATCGGATTCGTGATGCAGGATGCGGCATCCACGGACAAACGCGTTGCGGCGCTTGCCGTACTGCGCAGCGTCTGTTTTGCAAATCGCGTGCCACGTCAAAACCGGCGTAACCGCTGCAAAAGCGGCCGGCTACGGGCGAAACAGACCGTCAAAGGGCACAAATTGACATGTCAACGGCCACGCTTTACATTGTTTTTTACACGCAGAAATAATGGATTGATAACAGCACGATGTTCGACTCGGACCACACCTTCACCTCGCCGCTGACCGGCACCCCGTATGCCGGCCCGCCGGTGCTGGCGCTGACCGTGCTCTGGCATCCGGACCCGGCGCGCGTCGGCCAGCAATACCTGCAACCGGAGTCGCACGGGGCGATGGAGGTGAGCCGCTTTTTCCCGCTGTTCGCCCATCCCGGCAGCGATGGACTCGGACTCGGCCACGGCAGCGTCTCGCGCCAGCCGCTGCGCCTGGCGCGCGAGACCGGCGGCCGGCTGTCGGTGACGCCGCCCGACAGCCGCATGACGGTGGAAGTCAATGGCGTCGAGATCGCCGGTCCGGCCATGCTGGAGCCGTCGCAGCTCGACAGCGGCGTGGTGCTCGGGCTGGGCCGCGCCATCCTGCTGTGTCTCCACTGGACCGAGCGCCTGCCGCGCGACAACCCGGTGGCCGGCCTGCTCGGCGTCAGCGCGGCCGCGATCCAGGTGCGCGAGCTGATCCGCACCGTGGCGCCGACCGAACTGCCGGTGCTGCTGCTGGGGGAAACCGGCACCGGCAAGGAAGTGGCGGCGCGTGCGATCCACGCCCTCGGCGGGCGCGCCCATCATCCGCTGGTCGCGGTCAACATGGCGGTCATGAACGAGGGACTGGCGGCGGCCGAGCTGTTCGGCACCGCGCGCGGCGCCTATACCGGCGCCCAGTCGGCGCGCACCGGCCTGTTTGCCGAGGCCGACGGCGCCACCCTGTTCCTCGACGAGATCGGCAACACCCCCGCCGCGGTACAGCCGATGCTGCTGCGCGTGCTGGAAAGCGGGCAATACCGGGTGGTCGGCGGCGATACCGACCGCCGCAGCAGCGCGCGCGTGATCGCCGCCACCGACCAGGATCTGTCGCACCAGGATTTCAACCAGGCCCTGCTGCGCCGGCTGGAACGCTTCGTGATCACCCTGCCGCCGCTGCGCGCGCGGCGCGAGGATATCGGGGTGCTGCTGGTGCATGCTTTGGAGCAGGCCGGCGCCGGCGGCGCGCAGCTGCCGGTGTTGCCGTTCGCCTTTGTCAGCGCCTGCGCCAACTACGACTGGCCGGGCAATGTGCGCCAGCTGTCGCACGTGATGGCGCGCGCGCTGCTGCTGGCGCAGGCGGGGCAGCTTCCGCTGTTCGAGGCGCTGGTCGGCGGGCGCCATGCGGCGCGGCCGGCAGCGGGGCCGGCACCAGCCACGCCGGCGTCGACGGCGGCAGCGCCCGCCAGGCGGCGCGCCCTGGATGAATTCAGTGACGAGGAAGTGGTGGCGGCCCTGCACAACAACGGCTGGCAGGTGCAGGGGGCGGCGGCCGAACTCGGGATTTCACGGCCGTCGATGTACAAGCTGATCGAAGCGCATCCGGCGATCCGGCGGCCCGAGGCGATCGGGCTGGCGGAACTCACAAGCGGATGGGAACAAAGCGGCGCCGACCTCGAGCGTTGCGCCGCCTTGCTGCTCACGCCGGCGGAGGCCTTGCGGCGCCACCTGCGCGGGCTGGGTTTGCCGGGCCAGGCTTAGTTGGCTTTGGTCGACTCGGCGTTGCCATCCGGGGCAGGGCTACCGGACGGGGTGGCCGTGCCCGTCGTGTCTTCCGGTGTTGTAGCGCGGTCGGGCGCCGGCGGGTTGGTCGGATGGGCATCCGATGTACCGCCGCTGCCGACATGGGCTTCGGGATGAAAATAGAACCGCCCGTACCGGGAAGCTTGCGCATGGCTGCTGATATTCATCATTTTGCAGTACCTCCATTGCCGTCGCCAGCTTTCCGATGCCATGGCGAGTCAGGTGTACCGCCACTACCGACATGGGCCTCGGGATCGAAGGAAAATACGCGGTACTCGAGACCGTTTGCGCGCTCGATGGCGACGGTCATGATGAAGGACATCTGCCAACGTCCTTTATTACGGTAGATCAATTCCAGATCCGAATCCCAGACCATCTTCATCGGGCCGCCATGGGCTTCGCCATGGCCGAAGCTGGCAGTGGCGCCTTGGCCGTTGAGCGGCTGGGCCGGGTCGAAGAAGGGCGACGGGAAAGGGTATTCGCCGGCCATCTGCGGCGTCACGCGGCGCGAATACATGATCGGGCGGTTCATCAGGTGACAGTCGATGATGTGCACGCCGACCAGCTCTTCCTGGTAGCTGTTGGCGACCACGTTCAGCCGCATCGTCTCGCCGGCCTCGAATACGAACAGGCCGGTTTCCACGCCTTTGGCTTTTTCCAGTGGCTCGTGCTGCGCATCGAGAAAGGCCCAATCGAGCTTTTCGCTTTCCTGGTTGATGTCAAAACTGACCATCAGAAAATATTTGTTGTCCAACATTTCAGGATTCCCTTTGGTTTTTTAGTGGGGGTAACGCGGGTCGCGCCGCAACGCGACAAAATCCGGCTCGGTGTCGATGGCACTCGCCGGGTATCCGTAGTGCCTGGCTTTTTCCAGCGCTTGCAGCGCCAGTTCGCGATGCTGCAGCAATTCATAAGCAAGGGCTGCCCGGAAATGGACATCCGGACTGGCGGGTGCCACGACCAAGGCCTTGGCCGTCATGGACATGGCGTCCTTCGCGTTCGCGCTGCGGGCCGCATACACTCCCATGCGCGACAGCAGCGTGGCATCGCCGGGTGCCCGCGCCAGCTTGACCGCAAGCAGCTTCAACGCCTTGCGATACGCGTCGCGTGCTTGCACCTCGCGGCCGGGTATCCACACCAGGGCATCTCCCAGGTTAGCCCAGGAATAATATTTGTTCGGATTGCCGACCGGCGGTGTGACGGCACGCTGGAAGGCATCGGCCGCGCCCACGTAATCGCCACGCTGGAACAGCGCCAGGCCCAGGTTCGAGTACAGGGCAGCGTTGGGCCGCACCTGCAGACCCTGCTGGACGATCCGCAGGGCTTCATCCGTGCGGCCCTGGCCCAACAGCGCGGCGTTCAGGTTGGCATAGGCGAGCGTCGAATCCGGCTGTACCTGGATGCTGAGACGAAATGCTTTTTCGGCAGCCTTGTTGTCGCCGAGCCGGTAGTACAAAGTGCCTAGCTCGTCGGGAAACACGCGCTGCTTCGGGAACTTGCGCAACATGGCTTCGCCCCAGGCGCGCGCGGCCTCATCCCGGCGCAGCAAATTCAGGAAAAGCATCTTGCCATAGGAGGCAAAAAAATTGTCAGGGTCGAGCACCAGGGCACGCTCCACCACACCCAGTGCCTGTTCGCGCGCACCCTGGTTCCAGAGCACCCATGCGTGCGCCACCTGGCCGAGCGCCAGGGTGGGCTCCAGCCGCAGCGCCTGCTGGGCAGCCGCATCGGCGCGGCGCAGCCAGGTCTCGTCCTCGGTGTCGGCGCCATAGCGGAAACTCGCTACCAGCGACATGCCAGCCACCGCGGCGGCATTGTCCGGATCTCTGGTCAGCAAGGCTTCGAAATCGGCACGCGCCGCTTCCAGGCGCTCGGGCTGGTCGAAGGATTCGAGTGCATGCAGGGCGCGGGCGATGGTCGCCGAACGCGAGAACGGCACCGGTACCGGCCCATGCTGGACCGCATACCAGCCGCCCAGGCCGAGCGCCAAGGTCAGCGCGGCAGCGAGCCCGGCCTTGCGCCAGCGTGCGGCCAGCGGCGCGCGCGCGGCCGCGGCCAGCGGCGCCGAATCGGTCCCGGTCTCGGGTTCATGCCCGGCCACCGGCGCAGGCGCTGCCGCTTGTGCCGCTGGTGCCGCTTGTTCCAGGAGCAGAGGCACGGGCGGCGCACCCGCCTGCAGCGCCGCCAGCCCGGCCACCACATCCTGCATGCCGGCCAGGCGCTGCGCCGGCTGGCGCGCCGTCATCGCCCGCACCAGTTCGATCACCGGTGCCGGTGTCGCCGCCGGAAACACCCAGGATGCCGAACTCGACTGCATTTGCGCCGCCGCCAGCGCCAACCCGGCCAGATTGCCGAACGGCCGCTCGCCGCAGATCAGCTCGTAGCACACCACGCCCAATGCATACACGTCGGACTGGCGGTTCGGCGCCTGCCCCAGCAGGCACTCGGGCGCCATGTAGGCGATCGTGCCCTGCTGCTCGAGCTGCATGACGGAGGTGGTTGCCTGCGGATCGTCGTGGAAAGCCAGGCCGAGGTCGAGGATGCGCAGGCGCCCGCTCTCGTCGACCATCAGGTTCGACGGTTTCAGGTCGCCGTGCACCAGCCCGCACGCATGCGCCGCCGCCATCGCCACGGCCGCCTGGCCGACCAGGTCGAACACGGTAGACAAGTCCAGCGGGCCGCGCGCGGCCAGCTCGCGCAGGGTGGTGCCGGCAATCAGCTCCATGACGATCGCATGGCCGCTGCCGTCCGCCTCGATCGAATGGATCTTGACGAAGGCCGGGTGCTCGAGCGAAGCGGCCAGGCGCGCTTCGCGCAGCAGGCTGTCCGGATGGCCGAGGGCGCCGGCCGTTTTGAGGCGCTTGATCGCGACCTTGCGCCGCAGGTGCTCGTCCCAGGCTTCGCGGACTTCACCGAAACCGCCGGCGCCCAACTGCCGGCCCAGGCGGTAATGGCTGAACGGCTGTGCCAGCTCAGGCGTATCGAATTGGTTCTCGGCAGTGACGTCCATGTTGAATGAGCAGAACCAGATTTGCGTGGTCCATATTGGGGGATAACAAACAATATGAAGTCTGGCATAAGCTGTTGCGTAGAGCCACTAAAATCTTTCCCTACTGATACAAAACGACACGGCGGAATCTTGCCGCGCTGTCCAAAAAAAAGCCGCCCCGGATAGGGACGGCTTTTGCGGCATGGCAGCAGCGGCGAGGCTGCCGCCACCGTGAGGCTGGCATTACTGTTGTGCGACTACAGGCGTCGGCGTCGCGGCCGGCACTTGCGCCGGTGCCGGCGCCTGCGACGGATCGGCCACGTTCAGCGCGAACGCCTTCAGGCCCAGCACGCCGCTGCTGTACTGGCGGATCTGGTTGGCGAAGGCCGCGTCCGGGTTCAGCTTGCGGCCATACGACGGCACCATCTCACGCATCTTGGCTTGCCATGCCGGCGTCTTGAGCTGGTCCTTGAAGGCCGACTTCTCGAGCACCTTCATCATGATCGGCGCGGCGGTCGATGCGCCCGGCGAGGCGCCCAGCAGGGCGGTCACGGAACCGTCGCTGGAAGCCACGACTTCGGTACCGAACTGCAGGATGCCGCCCTTCTTCGGATCGTCCTTGATGATCTGCACGCGCTGGCCGGCATTTTGCAGGGTCCAGTCTTCCATCTTGGCATTCGGCAGGTACTCGCGCAGGGTGGCCAGGCGCTCTTCCGGCGTGAGCTGCACCTGCTGGATCAGGTACTTGGTCAACGGCATGTTGTCCCAGCCGGCCTGCAGCATCGGACGCACGTTACCGGTGTTGACCGATGCCGGCATGTCGATCCAGGAACCGTTTTTCAGGTACTTGGTCGAGAAGGTCGCGAACGGGCCGAACAGCAGGGCCGGCTTGCCGTTGACCAGGCGGGTGTCCAGGTGCGGCACCGACATCGGCGGCGAACCGACCGAGGCCTTGCCGTAGACTTTGGCCCAGTGCTGCTTGATCACTTCCTGGTTGGTGGTGACCAGCCACTGGCCGCCGACCGGGAAGCCGCCGTAGCCCTTGGCTTCCGGAATCTGGGTCTTCTCGAGCAGCGGCAGCGCCGCGCCGCCGGCACCGATGAAGACGAACCTGGTGCGCACGGTCCTGGTGGTGTTGTCGGCCAGGTTCTTGATGGTGACGTTCCAGATGCCGTCTTCACCGCGCTTGATGTCTTCGACCTGGTGGCGCAGCTTGAGCGTCATGCCGGTGTCGGTCAGGTGCTTGACCATGCTGCGGGTCAGCACGCCGTAGTTGACGTCGGTGCCGATGTCCATGCGGGTCGCGGCGATGCGCTGGTTCTTGTCGCGGCCGTTCATCACCAGCGGTGCCCATTCGCGGATCTGCGCCGGGTCTTCGCTGTACAGCATGCCCTTGAACAGGTTTTCATGGGTCAGCGCGGCATAGCGCTTGCGCAGGAAGTCGACGTTGTCGCCCCACACGAAGGCCATGTGCGGCACGTTGTTGATGAAGGTGCGCGGGTTGCCCAGGTAGTTCTTCTGCACCTGGTAGGCCCAGAACTGCTTCGAGATCTCGAACTGCTCGTTGATCTCGACCGCCTTGCTGGCGCCCACGCTACCGTCCGGATTTTCCGGCGTGTAGTTCATTTCGGCGAAACCGGAGTGGCCGGTGCCGGCATTGTTCATCGTGTCCGAGCTTTCGGCACCGACCGAATCGAGGCGCTCGACCATTTCGATGGACAGGTTGGGTTGCAATTCCTCGAGCAGGGTGCCGAGGGTGGCGCTCATCACGCCGCCGCCGATCAGGACCACGTCGAGCGGTTTCTCCGACGACGCCGGCGGGGTCTTGCTGCAGGAGGCAAGTGCCATGCAAGAAAGTGCTACTGCTACTGCTAAAGGCTTACGCATACGAGTCATTACCTGATAACCGGATTGAAGAAACAAGCTTCAATGGCTTATGCAGCCGCGCCATGCAAGGCGCGGCAACACGACGCGTACGAGGGCAACATCGCCGGACGGCCTGGAAAAACGGATTGCAGGCTGGGCCGGACAAGAGGCGAACGAGACAAGGGCGTAGCGGTCACAGCGGCCGGTACAACACGTCCTTGGCGTCCATTGAGCGGAATAAATTCCCAGTTGGGACATGAAATTATATTCGTCCAAATGGGTGAATAAAAATTATATTTGTGAATAACAGATATATTCAGCAGTTTATTCGTAGTAATACGTATTGTTCGATATTTTTTGACAGTGTCGACTGGTTAAGCGATTTGCGGGTCTGTTTGTTCAATCAGGTAGGCGTCAAACGCGCGCCTCTCTCCACCTTTTTTTGTGACAATTTGACAGTGTGCGTGTGGAAAGTAATCGATACCTTTTGACCACAGCACCTTTACCCAATAACACTGAACTACGCTGCCGCCCTGCCCACGCCGGCCAAGGGGTGCGTCATTGAAGAGAGAACAAACATGAAAAACCATATCCTGGTGCTTGCCCTCGGTTCCGCCATGGCGCTGTCCGCCTGCGGTGGCGGCGGTGGAGGTGGTGGCGGTAGTACCACGACGCCGCCGGTGACGACCACGCCGCCGGCGTCGACGCTGACGGCCATCAACGCCACCAACGCGACCAGCGCGGCCGCCAATGCGTATGCCGCCACGACCTCGGTCGGCTCGTCCTCGACCCCGCTGACTGGTATCCTGACCGGCGTCAGCGTCAGCAACACCAACATCAATACCGTGGCGCCGCTGCTCCAGCTGGTCAAGCACGCCTATGGCCGCCAGCAACTGCTGACCGGTGTCACCGTGAACGAAACTGATCCTTGCACCGGCGGCGGCAACCTGGTCATCAACGGCACGGTCAATAACCCGGATAACGTCAGCAACGGCGACACCCTCACGATCACGGCCAACAGCTGCGTCGAGAATGGCCAGACGCTGAGTGGTGGGTTTTCGGTCAAGTTTTCCGGCGTGAGCGGCAACATCAACACGGCCGTCTTCGGCGTCACGATGGACAGCACCTTCAACAGCTTCAACATCACCAGCGGCACTGACAAGATCGGCGTCAACGGCGACATGAAGGTCGTACTGAACCAGACCAGCGCCAGCGCCAGCAACATCGCGCTGTCGGGCAATTCACTGAAGACCACCGAGCAGCAGGGCAGCGCAACTGCCGTGGAACGTACCGTCACCGCCTACACGGTGACCGGCTCGACCGTGAATGGCGTCAACTCCAGTGCCGCCAACTTCGGCCTGTCCGGCACCAGCCCCAAGCTGGGTACCTTCTCGTACACGGTGCAGAACAAGCAACCGTTCGTCTTCAGTACCTCGAGTGCCGTCGTGCCGAGCAGCGGTTCGCTGATCGTCAACGGCAACGCGTCGTCGGTCACGGCCACCGTCGTCGCAACCGGCGTACAAGTGGACCTGACTGCGGGCGGCAGCACCCAGAGCAATACCGTGGCCTGGGACGCCTTCCTGTCCTCGATGTAATCGGTCGACCAGCCTGACTGGTCCGATCGCACCGACAGCCAGCCCCGGCGCCCTGCGCGTCGCGGCTGGCTGCGTCGTTTACGTTTTCCTTCACCTTATAATAAGCACATGACACCGATTCTTCGCACCGGCCTCGCGGCAGCCCTGTACGCATCGCTGATCCACCCTGCCTGCGCCGAATGGCAGGGCAGCATCGGCCCGAGCGTGCGCAACGTGACGCATACCGAATACGACACCACCGGCCGCCGCCTGGTGCGCGAAGACGGCTGGCTGCCCGGCCTGGCGCTGCAAGGCAGCTACCGCAGTGGCAAGCTGAGCTGGTTCGCCGGCGCGGACTGGTACCACGGCAATATCGATTACGAAGGCCGCACCCAGAACGGTGCGCCGGCCTCCTCCCAAACCTCGACCGCTCTGGCAGCGGGCCGCATCGGCGCGGCCTACGCCTTGCCCCGCGATTATGCGGTGCAGGCCGCACTCGAAGTCGACCGCTGGAAGCGCGACATCCAGGGCACGGCCAATGCTGCCGGACTACAGGAAACTTACCGCTCGACCCGCCTGGTTGCCGGCGCCGCGAAAACCTGGCGTCCGGCCGCCGGCACGGTGTCGGTCGACGCCAGCGCCGTGGTGGCGGCACCGGAACGCCTGCACGTCGGCTTTTCCGGCGTGCTCGATCCGGTGTCGTTCGAGACCCGGCGCGGCTACGGCGTGCGGCTCGGCGCCGCCATGCGCCCGGCCTTTGCACCCTGGCTGGAAGTGCGCGGCCGCTACGACTGGATCAAGACGCCACGCAGCGGTGACGCCGGCGTGACGGCCAACGGCCTGTATGCCGGCTCGGTGGCCCAGCCGGAACACGAACGGCAAGCATTTACCTTGACCGTCGCGGCCGCTTTTTAAGCGGTGAGCCTGCCCGCGCACAATTGAATTCGGTTAGGCGAGAGCTATGCCACACTTGGGAAAAAACCAAGGAAGGCAAGCTCACATGACGAAACGCAATGAGAATCTGGCACTCGCCGCCGGTGCCCTGGGACTGATCGGTGGCTATGCAGTGGGCAAGATGCTGGCGAAATCCAGCGCAGCGGCGGATGGCGGCCTGCCGCAGGCCAGCCTGCTCGATACCGTGGCCCTGGCCGTCGACGTGCTGGCCCCGACCTTCGCCAAGGGCGTGATCATCCGCCGCCCCGGCGCCGTCGCGCTGGCCGAGCAGTTTCAACTCGATACGCGCGCGGTGCAGCGCCTGCAAAAGCTGCGCAACAAGTACGGGCAGGGCCCGCTGATGCTGCCGCTGCCGATCCGCAAGCAGGCGGTGGTACTGGCGCCGGAACACGTGCACCGCGTCCTCAACGAATCTCCCGACCCATTCTCTCCGGCCAGCAGCGAAAAGCGCGCCGCGCTGTCGCACTTCGAGCCGGAAGGGGTCCTCATCTCGGAAGGCGCGCTGCGTACCGAACGCCGCCGCTTCAACGAAGACGTGCTGGAGTCGAACCAGGCCGTGCATCACATGGCCGCGCGCTTCCTGCCGCTGGTCGACCAGGAAGCCGTGCGCATCCTCGCCAACGCACGTGAAAAAGGCGAACTCGACTGGGATGCCTGGGCCGACGGCTGGTACCGCCTGGTGCGGCGCGTGGTGTTCGGCGATGCCGCCGCCGACGACCAGGAACTCAACGACCTGACGGTGGCCTTGCGCAAGGCCGCCAACTGGGCCTTCCTGCACCCGAAAAAGAAAGCGACGCAGGCACGCTTCTTCGCGCGCATCCAGCATTACCTGGACCGCGCCGAACCCGGCAGCCTGGCCGCCGTCATCGCACGCACGCCGCACACCGCCGACACAAAGCCGGTGCAGCAGGTGCCGCAATGGCTGTTCGCCTTCGACGCTGCCGGCATGGCCACCTTCCGCGCGCTGGCGCTGCTGGCATCCCATCCGGAGCAGGCCGCGCGTGCGTCTGAGGAAATCCGGGAGAAACCCGGCATCGAGCGCAAATTCCTGCCCTTCCTGCGCGCCACCCTGCTGGAAGCGGTGCGCCTGTGGCCGACCACGCCGGCGATCCTGCGCCAGAGTACGCGTTCGACCGAATGGGAACAGGGGACCATGCCGGCGCGCACCGGCATCCTGGTCTTCACGCCCTTCTTCCACCGCGACGACCAGCGCCTGGCGTACGCGCACCGGTTCACGCCGGAGCTGTGGCTGCACGCGCGCAGCGATGCAGACTGGCCGCTGGTGCCGTTCAGCGGCGGGCCGGCCGTGTGTCCGGCGCGACACCTGGTGCAGATGCTGTCGAGTGCGATGCTGGCGGCCTTGGTCGATGGGCATCAGCCCGAGTTGGTGTCGGGGCAAAGGATGGTGCCGGGGCAATTGCCGGGGACTTTGAATAACTATGGCTTGCGGTTTGCTTTAGGAAAATAGCGCCCGTAAAAAAGGCCGCAGACGTTGATGTCTGCGGCCTGTTTCATCTGCTCACCCGAGCCGGTTTATTCCACCGTCACGGATTTAGCCAAATTCCGCGGCTTGTCCACATCCGTCCCACGCGCCAGCGCCGTGTGATACGCCAGCAACTGCAGCGCCGCCACGTGCAGGATCGGCGACAGCAGCCCATAGTGCTCCGGCAGACGAATCACGTGCAGGCCATCGCCCGAGGTAATGTGGGTATCGACGTCGGCAAACACATACAACTGGCCGCCGCGCGCACGCACTTCCTGCATGTTCGACTTCAGCTTTTCCAGCAGCGCATCGTTCGGAGCGATGGTCACGACCGGCATCTCTTCGGTCACCAGCGCCAGCGGGCCGTGCTTCAGCTCGCCTGCCGGATAGGCTTCGGCGTGGATGTACGAGATTTCCTTCAGTTTCAATGCACCTTCCAGCGCGA